>Ga0307373_10001888_pt1 | contig 38640 bp, 34 predicted proteins | sample OX2MG_FD_202534 | JGI IMG/M metagenome (GOLD analysis project Ga0307373, IMG submission 202534) | Soil microbial communities from Risofladan, Vaasa, Finland - OX-2 | ecosystem: Environmental > Terrestrial > Soil > Coastal area > Acid sulfate soil | place: Finland: Risofladan, Vaasa | collected...
TCGACATCTGACCGCCGTGACCAGCCAGCCAGCTCCGCATCGGGGCCCCGTCCTGGTTGCCGGGGCTGCCCTCGCCGACGGGCTCGGTCCGGCACTCGCCAGGCCGGTCAGCATCGGCGTCGACGACGGCATCGTGACCGGCATCTTCGAGGGCGACGGTGCCGGACAGGCAGCGGAACAGGCGGCCGGCCAGGGCATGACCGTCGTCGACGCGAGCGGCGCGACGATCGTGCCCGGCTTTGTCGACTGTCACAGCCACCTGACCCTCCAGGGTGGCGCTCAGTGGATCGCCCGCGGCGCCGATCCGACGCCCGACCTGATCGAAGCGGCCGAGCGGAACGCCGCGGCGCTGCTCCAGGCCGGCGTCCGGTGGGTGCGGGATGTGGGCTCGCCGCGCCGGGCCGACGGCGGTGACGGGCGCGAGCGGGCGCTGGCTCTCGGGCTCAGGGACCGCTGGCGGGATCAGCCCGGGTACCCGTACATCAGGGCCGCCGGAACCTGGCTGACAAAGGCCGGCACGCTGCCGGCCGACCTCTCGATCGAGGTGACCGATGCCGGCGGGCTGCTCGCGGCCGCCCTCGCCCAGCTCGATGACGGCGCGGACCTGGTCAAGCTGTACCTGGACGGTCCCGACGCCGGCGTCGCGCCGTGGTCGGCCGACGAGGTAGCCGAGGTCGTCGTCGCCGTGCACGCCCGCGGCGCCACCGTGGCCGCGCACGGCTCGGGGCTGGCCAACTGCAAGCTGGCCGCCGACGCAGCTGTCGACACCCTGGAGCACGGCTTCACGCTCGATGACGAGATCGCGCGGACTCTCGCGGCGAACGGCGTCACGCTCGTCTCGACGCTGTCGGTGATGCACTCGTGGCTGACCTTCGGCTCGACGACCACGCTGGATCGCTTCACCGGCGATGCCAGCCGCTCCGCGATCACCGAGCGGCTCGAGGTAGCGGAGGAGAGCATCAGGATCGCTCACCGGGCTGGCGTCGCGATCGCGGCAGGCAGCGACTTCGGCGGCGGCTCGGTCCGGGCCGGCCACCTGGCCTGGGAGGTGGAGGCGCTGGTCCGGGCCGGGCTCGAGCCGTGGGAGGCGATCGGGGCCGCGACCTGGCAGGGCGGGTCCGTGTTCGGTGACCCCCATGCCGGGCGGATCACGGTCGGCGGCCCGGCGCACTTCACGCTGGTGCACGGCGACCCGCTTAGTGATCCGGCCGCGCTCTGGCGGGTCTGGCGGGTCGTCTAGAACGCTGGCGGCGGGCCCTGAGCGGGCCCGCCAATGGTGAGAATGGTCGGCGAAGCTGAACGCCAGCCGGGCCCAGGCTGGCGATCTGCTCCAAGCCGGTGCCCGTGCTGTCTTCGGTCATGCTCACGCCGGTGCGGCGGCTCCGCCGATCGCCGCGAGCGGATCGCGCACGCGCTCGCCCGATCCGTCCCTGCGGCCCTCAGGCGGCGGGAGCGGGACCGGCGTGCCCGCGGCCGTCGCGCCACGAGCCGGGCCCGGCCCGGCCCAGGCGAGCACGAGTACACCTTCTCCCTTGAGGAACCGGTGGCAGCGGACGCCGCCGGTGGCGCGGCCCTTGGGCGGGAACTCGTCGTACGGCGCTACCTTCGCGCTGGCCGGCGCCGTCCCTGGCAGGGCGCCCGCGCTGCCGGCCACGGTCACCACGACCGGCTCGGCCGGCCCGGTTCCCGCTGACCCGCCGTCCTGGCCGGCCGCGGGGTCGACCGCGCCGAACCAGACCACGGACGCACGAGGGGAGAGCCTGATGCCAGCCATCCCGCCGGCGGCCCTGCCCTGCGGCCGGACGGCTGACGCCCCGAACCTGAGCAGCTGGGCATCGCTGGTGATGAAGACCAGGTCCTGGTCCTCGCTGTCCAGCTGGACGCCTCCCACCACCTGGTCGCCGTCCTTCAGCGAGATGACCTCGAAGTCCGAGGCGTTCTGCGGGTAATCGGGAGCGACTCGCTTGACGACGCCGTTGGCGGTGCCCAGGGCCAGCCCGGCGCCCGCCGCGTCGGCGGCGACGATCGCGACCACGGTTTCGCCCCGCTCGGTGGAGACGAACTCGCTGGCCGGCGCCCCGCCGGACAGGCCAGGCGCGTGCGCGGCCGGGGGCAGCGCCGGCAGCTCGAGCACGCCGAGCCTGATCAGCCTGCCGCGCGAGGTCAGCACGCCGACGGCTCCCCTGGCCGTGGCGGGCACCGCGGAGACGATCACGTCATGCGCGGACCGCGGCTCTGCTGACCGGCCGCGCGCCCTGGCCGGCGCTGGCTGGGCAGTTCCGGGCTTGCCCTGTTGACCATCGGGGGTTTCCTCGACCAGCTCCAGCTGGCCCGGCTTGCGCACGGCAGTACGCGCCAGCAGGCCTGCCGAGGAGAGCAGCACGGTGCACGGGTCGTCGGCCACCTCGAGCTGGACCGCGGCCGTCCGCTGGGTACCGCTGCCCTCGAGCAGCACCGTCCGCCGCGGCGTGCCGAACTTCTCCGCTACCGCGGCAAGCTCGGCGGAGACCAGCTCGCGCAGCCGCTGGTCGGAATCGAGGATGGCGGTCAGCTCGGCGATCTCGGCCTGCAGCGTCTCCCGCTCGCGCTCCAGCTCCAGCCGGTCATATCTGGTCAGGCGGCGCAGCGGGGTGTCGAGAATGTACTGGGCCTGGATCGCGGAGAGGTCGAAGATGGCCATCAGCCGTTCCCTGGCCGCGGCCGCGTCGTCGCTTGTCCTGATGACCTGGATGACCTCGTCGATGTTGAGCAGCGCGATCACCAGGCCGTCGACCAGGTGCAGCCGGTCCTGGCGCTTGCGGCGCCGGAACTCGGTGCGGCGCCTGACGACCTCGAGCCGGTGGTCGACGTAGATCTGGAGCAGCTCGCGCAGGCCGAGCACCCGCGGCTGGCCGTCGACCAGCGCCACGTTGTTGATGCCGAACGTGTCTTCCATCGGCGTCAGCCGGTACAGCTCCTCGAGCACCGCCTCGGGGTGGAACCCGCTGCGGATCTCGATGACCAGCCGCAGGCCACGATGCCGGTCGGTCAGGTCCTTCAGGTCGGAGATCCCGTTCAGCTTCTTGGCCTGGACCAGGTCCTTGATCCTGGCCACGACCTTCTCGGGTCCCACGCCGTAGGGCAGTTCGGTAATCACGATGCCGGTGCGGCGCGGCGTGATCTGCTCGATCCTCGCGGCGGCGCGGGTGCGGAAGATGCCGCGGCCCGTCTCGTACGCATCCCTGATCCCGTCCAGGCCGACGATCTTGCCCCCGGTCGGCAGGTCCGGTCCTGGCACGAATCGCATCAGGTCGTCGAGCGTGGCGTCCGGATTGGCGATGAGATGCCGGGCGGCGGCGATGACCTCGCCCAGGTTGTGCGGCGCCATGTTGGTCGCCATCCCGACGGCGATGCCGGCCGCGCCGTTGACGAGCAGGTTGGGCAGCCCGGCCGGGAGCACCTGAGGCTGGTTCTCCGTCCCGTCGTAATTCGGGATGAAGTCGACGGTGTCCTCGTCGAGCGAGGCCGTCATCTCCATCGCCGCGGCGGCCAGCCGCGCCTCGGTGTACCGCATCGCGGCCGGCGAGTCGTCGCCGCCGAGCGAGCCGAAGTTGCCGTGCCCGTCGATCAGCGGAAGTCGCATCGCGAACGGCTGGGCCAGCCGGACCAGGGCGTCGTAGATCGCCGTGTCGCCGTGCGGGTGCAGCCGCCCCATCACCTCGCCCACGACCCGGGCGCACTTGACATGTGCCCGGTCAGGGCGCAGGCCCATCTCGGCCATCTGGTACAGGATCCTGCGCTGCACGGGCTTCAGTCCGTCCCGCGCGTCGGGCAGTGCCCGCTGGTAGATGACCGAGTAGGCGTACTCGAGGAAGCTGCCCCGCATCTCTTCGGTGACGTCGATGTCGACGATGTTCTCTTCGAAGTCCTCGGGCGGCGGGGTTGTCGTGGTGCGTCGTGCCATGCCGCCATTGTGCCGCGTTCTTGCCGCTGGCAGCGACGACGACCCGCGGCAGCTAGGACAAGATGGCGGGCGCTGACAGGTTCGCGAGGTGTCGGCACTAGCAGCCCGGTGGCTATCAGCAGCCCGGCGGCTACGGCCAGCTTGGCAGCTATCAGCAGCCTGGGGCGCCGGGCTGGACCGGTGGTCCCGGTTACCAGCCAGGCTTTCCTGGCATGGCCAGCCGGGGAGAACGCGGCCGGGGCATGGCGATTGCCGGGATCATTCCCGGCGCGCTCGGAGTGCTCGGCGGCATCATCCTGATCCTGCTGATCGCCGTCGGCATCCACACGTCGAAGACCTGCAAATACAGCCCGTAGGAATCGCTACCCCTGCCAGGCGGAAGCCGCTGGCTGCCGCCGGATTCACAAGCGACGCAGCGTCGCGGGCGGGCTGCTGAGCCCTGCAGGGATCGCGTTCCCGCGCGCCCGCCTATCCGGACCATCGGGCGGCGGGTCCGGGATAGCATGTCCCTATTGCTGAATGCGCCCTCTTCCCATTCGGCGACGTCGAGATCAATCGGGCATGGCCTGAACTCGTGACGCAATCACGCGCGGTCAGCGGGCTGGCTGCGCGGAGGGAGCCGGATGGCTGACATGCCCTGGGAGCACGCTGACGAGGCCCGGGCGGCGCTCAACGCCATAGTGACCGATCCTGAGCATGGCGTTACCGCACTCTCCAGTCCCAGGACGATGTCGAATCTCCTCAAGGACCTGCTGCCCGATGCTCCGAGGGAGAAGAACCTGCTTGTCGCCGCGGCGGAGGCGGGACTCGCCGACACACTGCGCGAGCATGTCGCCCAGGGCATGGACTCGACCACGGCGATCAGGCTGACGGCGTCGTCGTTCTCGCAGCGGACCCCGCTGAGTCCCGACGCCTGTAGCTGGGTAACCTCCGAGATCGCCGTTGCACTCGGCATCAGCGACAGCAGGGAGGGCAGCGTGCCAGGAGGGAAGCCGGGCTTCCCCGCCATCGGCCAGGTGCCGACCGAGGTAACGCCGGTCCAGGCGAGCCGCTCACCCGGACCGGCTAGCTACTCGCCAGAGCCGGGCAGCTCCCGGCCCGAGCCGTCCGGCTTCCCGGCGGGGCAGCCGGCCTACTCGCCGGAGACTTACTCGCCCGGGGCCCCGGCGGCTTACTCGCCGGGCACCCCGCAGGCATTTTCGCCTGGCACTCCGCAGGCGCATTCGCCTGGCACTCCGCAGGCGTATTCGCCCGGGACCCCGCAGGCGTATTCGCCCGGCACCCCGCAGGCGTATTCGCCCGGCACCCCGCAGGCCTACTCACCTGGTGCCCCGGCGGTTTACTCGCCGGGCGGCCAGGCCGGTTACGCGCCAGGGCCGGTGCCGGTGCCTGGCTTCGGATCGGCTTCCGGTCAGGGTTACCCGCAGGGGCCGATGCAGGGCTACCAGCCCATGCCTCCCGCGGGTCAGGGCAGGTCGAGCAACACGCTCGCTGTCGTGGCCTTCGTCCTCGCCCTGGCGCAGTTCATCGGCTGGATCATCGTGCTGGCGCCTGGCCTGATCGCCGCCATTCTGGCGATCGTCTTCGGCTTCGTGTCGATCAAGCAGATCAAGCGGTCAGGTGAATCCGGCCGCGGTCTTGCGGTGGCTGCGATCGTGCTCGGGTTCCTCGGCATCGTCGTCGTGTCTATCCTGCTGGCCGTCGGCGTGGCGGCAATCCACAACACCAACTAGCCGCCTGGCAAGCAGCAGCTAGGTAGCAGAGAAACCCCCGTCCACGCAGATCAGCTGACCGGTAACGTAGTCGCTCGCGTCGCTGGCCAGGAACACGGCGACGCCCGCGAAATCGCCGGGCTGGCCGTTGCGCCCGATCATGGTGCGCGCGGCGAGCGCAGCCGAGCGGACCGGGTCTCCGGCCACCTGCCTGGTCATCGGCGTCGCGACGAATCCCGGCGCGATCGCGTTGCAGCGCACGCCCGATCCGGCCCAGGCTTCCGCCTGCGACCGGGTGAGCGATACCAGGCCACCTTTGGACGCGCCGTAGCCGCCGCTATTGCCGAATGCCCTGATGGCCTGCTGAGACGCCACGTTGATGATGCGCCCCCAGCCGCGAGCCGCCATCGAGGGGCCGAACTCCTGGCCGAGCAGGAAAGGCGCGGTGAGATTGACCGCGAGCGAGTGATCCCACTCGGCCAGGGTGAGCTGAGCCATCGGCGGCCTGATATTCACGCCGGCGGCGTTGAGCAGGATGTCTGGCTCCCCGAATTCGGCCCTGATCCGCTCGCAGGCTGGTCCGATCTCATCCCGGTCGCCCAGGTCGGCGCGGACACCGCTCGCTGTGCCGCCGGCGGACCGGATCTCGCTGGCAGTCCCGTCGGTCGCTGCCGCCTGCCTGGCGACGATGACGACGCGCGCTCCGGCGCCCGCGAGCGCGAGGGCCATGGCCTTGCCGATACCTGAACTGCCCCCGGTGACGGCGGCGACCCGGCCCTCAAGGGAGAAAAGGCGGTGAAGGAAATCGCTCATTGGCCAAGTATGGTCAGGCCAGGCTGGCACGCTCCATCCGGCCGGTGCGCCATCCGGGGCAGTGCGCCATCCGGGGCAGTGCGCCATCCGGGGCAGTGCGCCATCCGGGGCAGTGCGCCATCCGGGGCAGTGCGCCATCCGGCGGCACACCGCTAGAGCAGCGGCCTGGCTCCCACCAGAGCCAGTGCCCTGGCCGCCAGACGGCATCCGCTGGTCAGCGCCTCACCCGGTGGCTTCTTGTCCAGCCAGGACGGCAGGAAGCCCGCGCAGAAGGCGTCACCGGCCCCGGTCCTGTCTACGATGCGCTCCACCGGCGGCGCCGGTACCCGGACCGGACCCGGGCGGCCGTTGGCATAGAACAGCGCCCCGTCGGCGCCAAGCTTCATCACCACGTGCGGATACCAGGCATTGAGTACCCGGGCCGCCTGCTCGGGCTCGGGCCGGCCGGTCAGCACCCGGCCCTGGTCGGCATTGACGAACAGCAGCGTGGCGCCGTTGGTCATCTGAAGGAAGGGCTCGGCGCCGACTCGCTCGAGCGGCGCGGACGAGGCGCCATCCACCGAGATGGTCATTCCGGCCCGCCGCGCCATCGCGATCGCGGCGAGGGTGGCCTGCCGGGAACCGGTGTTGAGCAGGGTGTAGCCGGAGACATGCAGATGACAGCCGGGCGTGAACAGATCCTTGGGCAGGTCATCGGGGGAGAGCGCGGCGTTCGCGCCGGGATCGGAGAGCATGGTCTGGTCGCCCTTGTGGGTGACCATGACGACGCAGGTCCCCGTGGGCCGCTCGGGGTCCATCACCAGCCGAGCGTCGACCCCGTAACCCATCAGTTCCATGTCCCTGTTACGGCCAGCGATATCCGCGCCGCGCCGTCCGACGAAGGCGACCTCGGCACCGTCGACCGCCAGCCAGGCGGCGATGTTCGCACCTGATCCGCCGCCGTGCATGGTGACCGTCGCGGGCGTGTCGCTGCTCTTGGCTAGCGGCAGCATCGCATGGGCGACGGTGTCGGTCATGAGGTCACCAATGACGACAACGCGGGTCAATGCCGTCCACCACCTTGATTACAGGGCCGATCCAGCGACCCCCGGGGTCATCCGCCGCAGGACTCTAGCCCATAGAACTTAACAGTTTCGTGGGGCTGCCTCGGCATGTTCGCAGCCTGAATTCCAGATCAATGCCGAATTCCGGTCAACTTGCCCGCAGGCTGTTGCTGGCGAGTCTGGTGTGATGGCGGTGGCTGGATTGCCCGCAGCGGGCATCGGACGGGGCCGGGAGAGCCGATCCGGCGGGCCGGCGCACCGGGCCGGGCGCCGTAGGCCATAGTGGGGACGCATGACCTGGACATGGCAGTTTGAGAAGGCAGACGGAACGCTGGCTGGGTCCCGCAGCCTGCCGAAGGAGACCTTTGGCAGCCAGGGTGACGCCGAGACCTGGCTTGGCGAGCAGTGGCGGAACCTGCTCGACGCCGGGGTGGACCAGGTCAGCCTGATGGAAGACAGCCGGCGCGAGTACGGCCCGATGAGCCTGCACCCGCCGGAGGGCTAGCCGGCCTCGCGGCGACGGCGTCGCCGCGAGGCCGTCGCGCCTGCCGCCTGGCTGCCGCGAGCCCGTTATGGCCGGGTGGCCGGGCTGGCTGTCTGCGCCGGGTCCCGCACGATCACCGGGCCCAGGATGTCGTCGATCCGCTGCATGAGGGCCGGGTCAAGCCTGACCCCGGCTGCCTTGACGTTCTCGCGTACCTGCTCGGGCCTGGTGGCCCCGACGATGGCCGCGGCGACGTTCGGATTCTGCAGGGTCCACGCCACGGCCAGCTGCGAGAGCGTCAGCCCGGCCTCGTCGGCGACGGGCCGCAGCTCCTGTACCCGGCTCAGGATCTCGTCGGTGAGGTACTCGGTGATGAAGAACGAGCCGCGGCTGTCGGTCGCCCGCGATCCGGCCGGCGGAGCCGCGCCTGGCAGGTACTTGCCGGTCAGTGCGCCCTGCGCGATCGGCGACCAGACGATCTGGCCGACTCCTTCCTTCTCGCACAACGGGATCACCTCAGACTCGATGACGCGCCAGATCATGTTGTACTGCGGCTGGTTCGAGATGATCCGGTCCAGGCCCATGTCCTCGGCTATCTCCAGCGCAGCGGCGATCTCCTCGGCGCGCCACTCGGAGACGCCGATGTAAAGCACCTTGCCCTGACGTACCAGGTCGCCGAAGGCGCGCATCGTCTCCTCGAGCGGCGTGGCGTGGTCGTACCTGTGGGCCTGGTACAGGTCGAGGTAGTCGGTCTGCAGCCGCTTCAGTGATGCGTGGGCGGACTCCATGATGTGCTTGCGGGACAGCCCGCGGTCGTTCGGTCCTGGCCCGGTCGGCCAGAAGACCTTCGTGAAGATCTCGACGGAGGAGCGCCTGACACCGTGCAGGGCGCGGCCCAGCACCTCCTCGGCCTTGGTCCCGGCATAGACGTCCGCGGTATCGAACGTCGTGATGCCCTCGTCGAGTGCCGCCGCCACGCAGGACCTGGCAGCGTCCTCGGCAACCTGAGATCCGTGCGTGATCCAGTTGCCGTACGCGATCTCGCTGATCTTCAGGCCGCTTCTGCCTAGATGACGGAATTCCATCAGATCGCCTCGCCTCGAGCTACTCGTGCCGGTGGGATACGCGAGCTCCTGAGCCTGATGCTTCGCTTCGCGATGTACCAGGCGATCCCGCGCGTGCTCTGGCCGGGGAACCGCTTCTTGGCCAGGCGGCTGACCATCGTGCTGTGATACAGCGCCTCCAGCGCGATCAGGGCGACGATGCCAATCTCGAGATACAGGATCACCGACGAGTTCTTGGCCGCGCCGAGCAGGAACACCAGCAGGATGAGCGCGAAGACCGCGAACAGGATGTACTCGCTGACAATCACGCGGCGGGAGTCGATGTAGTCCCTGGCCAGCGCTCGCACCGGGCCGCGGTCCTTGGGCGGCAGCGCCCATTCCTCGCCCCGCCGCATCGCGTCCATCTTGCGCTTCTGCTCGGTGCGCCTGCGCTCGCGCTGCTGCGCGGACGCGGCCTTCTTGTCGGCCGGCGGTGCGGTGTACGGCTGCCGCCTGCGCCGTTCGACCTCGCTCCGCTTGGGGGTGGGACGGCCCTTGCCTGCCTGCTTGACAGGCTGGCCGAGGGCCTCGGTTGCCTCGTCGCTCTCCGGCACTGCGGAAGCGGTGGCGCTGCGTCGTCGGAACACGCTGACAGCCTACCGGGGGCGAAAGGACGAACCTCCCAGAACGCTCGCCTGCTTCCTGCGGCACTAGATACGGTGCATTGGCGAGGCCGCCGTGATGACGATACTTGTCCTAGGTCATAGGCTGGGAATCCAGCATCTGGCGAGGACTCCCGTTGCTGCGCCGGATGGCCGCTTGCGGCTGGTAGCGCCGGTGCCGCACCGGTTTAACAGGATGAGGGGAAGGCCGCGCTTATGGGCGTGATGAAGCGGGTTTCGACGATCTTCAGGGCCAAGGCCAATAAGCAGCTTGACAAGATGGAAGATCCGCGGGAAACCCTGGACTACTCCTACCAGACGCAGCTTGAGCTGCTTCAGAAGGTGCGGCGCGGAGTGGCCGACGTGGCCACGTCCCGTAAGCGGGTCGAGCTGCAGATGAACCAGGTCCAGCAGACGACCGACAAGCTGGACCGCCAGGCGCGCGACTCGCTTGCCGCCGGCCGGGAGGACCTGGCTCGCGAGGCCCTGGGCCGCAAGGCCGGCGTTCAGTCGCAGCTCACCGACCTGCAGGCGCAATACACCTCCCTGCAGGGCGAGGAGGAGAAGCTGACGGCGGCATCGCAGCGGCTGCAGGCCAAGGTGGACGCGTTCCGGGTGAGAAAGGAGACCATCAAGGCCACCTACACCGCCGCCGAGGCCACGACCAGGATCAACGAGGTCTTCACCGGCATCTCGGAGGAGATGAGCGACGTCGGCCTGGCGATCCAGCGCGCCGAGGACAAGACCGAGCAGATGAAGGCGCGGGCCGGGGCGATCGACGAGCTGATGGCCTCCGGTGCCCTGACCGATGCGCTCGGCGGCCCGCCACCCGACGACATCCAGGCCGAGCTTGACCGGATGGGTGCGAGCCACGGCGTCGACGCGGAGCTTGAGCGGATGAAGGCCGAGCTGGCGGGCGGAAGCGCTCCGAAGGAGATCGCCGGCACGCCCGGGCAGGCTGACTCATCGGTCGGCCAGCCGAGCGGTGCCAGCTTCCAGAAGGAGCAGCCCGGCTCAGGGGAGGCCTAGATGATCATCCGGATCATGGGCGAAGGCCAGCTCAGGCTGGACGAGACGGCTGTGGAGGAGCTCAACAAGCTCGACGGGGCCCTGGAGCTGGCGGTCGAGCAGAACGACGAGGCTTCCTTCTCCTCGGCGCTGCGGGCGCTGCTCACGAAGGCACGGGCGGTGGGCACGGCGCTGCCCGCCGACGCGATCGAGCCGTCTGAGCTGATCCTGCCCCGTGAGGGCGCGACCATCGGCGAGGTGCGTGACCTGCTCGCCGATGGCGGCCTCATCCCTGGTTGATGCTCAGCTGAGACTTGGCTCAGACTTGGCTGAGCGTGGCCGGGCCGGAACGCGGGCTCACCGGTGCTGAACCGCAGGCGGGCCGCACTATTCGCGGCCTGCCTGCGGGAACGTCCAGGCTGTCGTGCTGATGCCGCGCGGGCGGACGGGCCGGCCGCGCTCAAACCACTGCCGCTCTTGAGATGTAATGAAGTACGTCGGGTTCCCGCGATGGCGCGGGATGAAACGGAGGCGGCGATGGCTCGGACACGCTACGCCCCAGACAGGGGCCTGATCGCGCGGATGGGCGCGACCATGTTCCTGCTTGGCCTGGTGTTCACCGCGTTCATCATCGTGATCGTGCTGCTGCTCACGCGGTACAGCAACGTCAGCAACGGCGGCATCATCTTCATCGCCGTCCTGTTCGGCGCGGCGATCTCGTTCGGCTCGTTCTACTGGTCCGACAAGATCGCGCTGAGCACGGCCGGCGCCAGGCTGGTCGGCCCGCAGGACGGTGCTGAGGCAGCCAGGCTGCACGGCGTGATCGACCGGATCTGCGCGCTCGCCGACATGCCCAAGCCGCGGGTGGCGATCGCGCCGGCTGACATGCCCAACGCCTTCGCGACCGGGCGCAGCAGCAAGGTCGCCGTGGTCTGCGCCACCGAGGGCCTGCTCAGGAGGCTGGACAACAACGAGCTCGAGGGCGTGCTCGCGCATGAGATGTCGCACGTCGCGCACAAGGACGTGGCGGTCATGACGGTCGCGTCGTTCCTCGGCATCATGGCCGCTCTGCTGGTCAGGTTCGCCTTCTACTCCGAGCTGTTCGGCGGTGGCGGCCGTGGCCGCGGCCGGGGCGGCAACGACCAGAACGCGCTGCCCGTCGTCCTGATCGTGATGCTCGTCGGGATGGTGGTCTACGCGATCAGCTTCCTGCTGATCCGGCTGCTGTCGCGGTATCGCGAGCTATCGGCTGACAGGTCCGGCGCGCTGCTGACCGGCCAGCCGTCGGCGCTGGCCAGCGCGCTGGTGAAGGTGAGCGGCGAGATATCGCGGATCCCGACCAGGGACCTGCGGGCGGCCGAGCCGCTGAATGCCTTCTACTTCGCGCCGGCGCTGTCGGCCACCAGAGGTCAGATGACGCTCTCGAACATCTTCTCGACTCACCCGTCGCTGGAGAAGCGGCTGGCCAGTCTCGAGAAGATCTCTCAGCAGCTCAGCAAGTAGGTAGGTGCAGGTGGGATTCCTCGACACGCTGCTCGGCAGGACCAAGCCCGTGCCGCCGAACCTGGACGCGCTGTTCGCCCTGCCGTCCGCGGCGATCACCTTGCAGGCAGCCACCGACTTCACGCCCACCGGCATCGGCTCGGTCTGCTTCCGCGCGGCCGAGGGCCGGGCCTTCTCCGACATCGAGAAGGACGTCAAGGACCTGCTCAGCATGGGCGAGAGCAAGGCGCCGGTCGAGGTCACGGCGGACTCCTACGGCTTCACCTGGCTGGTCTGCACGCACGCCGCCGACGACATCGAAGGGCTCGTCACGGACCTGCACGCGGTGAACTCGACGCTGGAGGCCGGCGGGTTCGGGCCGCAGCTGCTCTGCACGATCCTCAGCTTCACCGACAGCTCGTCCCGGCGGCTCGGCCTGGTCTACCTGTACAAGCGGGGCACCTTCTACCCGTTCGCGCCGCAGGCCGGGGAGCGCAGGGACAACGCCGCCGAGCTCCAGGTGCGCGGCGTGCTCGGCAACGACCTCAAGATCGAGCCCGACCTGGGCCGCTGGTTCCCCGTCTGGGGCGCGCCGGGACTCTGACCGACGCCGCCAGACGGGCGGCACGCCGGTCAGGGCAGCGCGAGCATCTGGTCGAGTGCGGCCTTCGCCTCGGTCGCCGTCGGCGGATCGACCGTGATCTGATTCACGACCTGGCCGGCCGCCAGCGATTCCATGGCCCACACCAGATGAGGCAGGTCGATCCTGTTCATCGTGGAGCAGTAGCAGACGGTCTTGTCGAGGAAGACGATGGTCTTGTCCTGGTAGGTCTCGGCCAGCCGCTGCACCAGGTTCAGCTCGGTGCCGACCGCCCAGGCTGAGCCCGCCGGGGCCTTCTCGATGGTGGCGATGATCTTCTCCGTGGAGCCGATCTGGTCTGCGGTCGTCACTACCTCGTGCATGCATTCGGGGTGGACGATGACGTTGACGCCCGGAACCCGGCGCCTCACCTCGGCGACATTGTCTGCGGTGAACCGGCCGTGTACCGAGCAGTGCCCGCGCCACAAGATCATGGTGGCTGCCCGCAGCGCGCCGGGCTCGAGGCCGCCGTTCGGCCGGTGCGGGTTCCAGACCACGCAGTCGTCGAGGCTCATCCCGAGCTCGAGAACCGCGGTGTTGCGGCCGAGATGCTGGTCGGGCAGGAACAGCACCTTGCTGCCCTTGCTCAGCGCCCATTCGAGCGCGCGCCGGGCGTTCGACGAGGTACAGACCGTGCCGCCGTGCCGGCCGGTGAAGGCCTTGATATCGGCCGAGGAGTTCATGTAGGTGACCGGGACGACCGTATCGGCCAGCCCGAGATCCTCAAGGTTCTCCCAGCACTCCTCGACCTGGCTGTAGGTCGCCATGTCGGCCATCGAGCATCCGGCCGCGAGGTCCGGCAGGATGACCCGCTGGGACGGCGATGTCAGGATGTCGGCAGACTCGGCCATGAAGTGCACGCCGCAGAAGATCACGTACTCGGCGTGCGGCCGGGCGGCCGCCTCGCGGGCCAGCTTGAACGAGTCCCCGGTGACGTCGGCGAACCTGATCACCTCGTCACGCTGGTAATGGTGGCCGAGGATGAACGCCCGGTCGCCGAGAACCGCGCGGGCTCGCTCGGTGCGGCGCACCAGGGAGGGGTCGGACGGCAGCGGCAGCTCGCCCGGGCAGGACACACCACGCTCGCTATGAAGGTCGGATTCTGCGCCCAGCACGAGCAGCGGTATCTGACGGCCGCGCTCGCCGACGCGGCCCCTGTCGCGGGCGGCCGGATCGGTGACGGTGAGCTGACTTGACGAGCTGGACATGGCGAGCCCCACTTCACGATACTTATCGTCGAACTGACGATACTACAAGGATACTCCTGTCGCTGGCGATGAGTTCACCGAGCCCGCCCGATTTATGGCACAGCCTGTCCGGTTTGCGGGCCACGCCGGTGCTGCCGCGGCGAGCGGCCCACGTGACGACATCCGAAGCAGGACTCCCGGCCAAGACGGAATGAGCGCGGCAGGCATATCGTTGGAACGCATGGACGACATGCCGCACCGGACGTTGCGGTGCCTTTGACCACGGGAGCTAACCAGATGACAGTTCAGGACGACATGACGGCTCAGGGCGTCCTCCTGACCGAGGTTGCGGCGGCCAAGGTCAGCAGCCTGCTGGCCCAGGAAGACCGTGATGACCTCCGGCTGCGGATCGCGGTCCAGCCCGGGGGTTGTTCTGGGCTGCGCTACCAGCTCTACTTCGACGAGCGCCAGATCGACGGCGACGTCGTCAGTACCTTCGACGGCGTCCAGGTCGTGACCGACAAGATGAGCGGGCCCTACCTGACCGGCGCCACCATCGACTTCGTGGACACGATCGAGAAGCAGGGTTTCACCATCGACAACCCGAACGCGAGCGGATCCTGTGCCTGCGGAGACTCCTTCCACTGACCCAGGCAGTCGCATCGACCAGCCGGTCGGCGTCGGACAGGCGTCGGCCGGCTGGTGGCCGCCAGTAATAAGACGCTGCCGACGGCGCAGCCTGTAGCCTGGGACTGATTCCGCAGCCCGTGCATCCCTGCCGCCAGAACGCTCACGAGGCCATGACCGGCCCGCGCTCCTAGCGGTTCCGCGTCGTCAGAAGGACCGCCGTGCGCATAGCAGTAACCGGGTCGATCGCGACCGACCACCTGATGACCTTCCCCGCCCGGTTCGTCGACCAGCTGATGCCGGACAAGCTCGACAAGATCGCGTTGTCCTTCCTGGTCGATACGCTCGTGATCAGGCGTGGCGGCGTGGCCGCCAATATCGCCTTCGGGCTCGGCTGCCTGGGCCTCCGGCCGCTCCTCGTCGGCACGGCAGGACAGAGCGACTTCGCCAGCTATCGCGAGTGGCTGGAGCGCCATGGCGTCGATACGAAGGGCGTGCGGGAGTCGACCCAGCACCATACCGCCAGGTACATCGGCACTACCGACGTGGACATGAACCAGATCGCCTCCTTCTATCCGGGCGCGATGACGGAGGACCGGGAGATCGATCTTGCCGACCTGGCCGGCCAGGTCGAGCTCGTCCTGATCGGCGCCAGCGATCCTGACGCGATGCTCGCGTTCACCAAGCAGTGCATCCAGAATCAGATCCCGTTCGCCGCCGATACCTCCTGGCAGCTTGCCCGCCTGGACGGCGAGCAGGTCAAGACGCTCCTGACCGGCGCCGAGTACCTGTTCTGCAACGAGTACGAGGCGACGCTCACCGAGCACAAGACCGGCTGGTCGACGTCGGACCTCAACGACCGGGTGGGCGTCAGGGTCACGACGCTGGGCGCACGCGGCGCCAGGATCGACCGGGCCGGGCATGAGCCGATCCTGATTCCCGCCGTGCCGCGGGTCGAGCCGAAGGAGCCGACCGGCGCGGGAGACGCGTTCCGGGCCGGATTCCTGGCGGCCGTCTCGTGGGGCCTGAGCCTGGAGCGGGCGGCGCAGCTCGGCAACATCGTCGCCGTCCATGCGCTGGAGACCACGGGCACGCAGGAGTACCAGATCCAGCCTGAGCCTTTGACCAGGCGGTTCGCCGCCGCCTACGGTGAGGTGGCCGCCGCCGAGATCGCCAGAACTTTCATCTAGGGCCGTATCGCGCCATGTCGGGGGACGGTTCAAGGCGCCCGGCCTGCGGCGCGGCCGCCCGAGCGGGCGGGGCATCGCCCGCTCCGCTGCCGAAGACGCCCGTCCTGCTGATGACCTGCCAGCGCTGCCGGGTGCCGAGCAGCGCCGTCATGACCGATTGGATGGTCACCAGATACATGAGCTGGCGGTACACCACTTGCTGCAGCGGCAGCGCCCACAACGTCCGCAGTCGCTCGCGATCTATCCGGAGCGCGTATCCGCAGGCCACGAGCTGCAGACCGTTGAATCCCAGCCAGAAGGCGGCCACGCTGACGGGGTTGAGGAAGATGAGCCCGTAGATCGCTGCCAGGTCGACCACGGGCGCGATGAGCGGCAGCAGGACCTGATAAAAGGCCAGATACACCAGGCATCGTCGCCCGAAATGGCCAGAGGGTCCTCCCTCGACCACCGATCGCCTGTGCTTCCACATGGACTGCATGGTCCCGTAACACCAGCGGTACCGCTGCCGCCAGAGCTGGCGCAGCGAGGCGGGCGCCTCTGTCCAGGCCACAGCCCGCGGCTCGTAGACAACCCGCCAGCCGGACCGGCAAATCGTCATCGTGAGGTCGGTGTCCTCGGCCAGTGTGCCCGAGCTGACGCCGCCCACATCCTCGAGCGTCGCGCGTCTGAACGCCCCGATTGCACCCGGAACAGTGGGAATAGTGCCGAGCAGGTCGAACATCCGCCGTTCGAGGTTGAAGCCCATGACATATTCAAGGTGCTGCCATCTGCCGAGCAGGCCACTCCTGTTCGCAACCTTCGTGTTGCCGCTGACCGCTCCGACGTCCGGATCCATCATCCGGATGGCGAGCTGGCCGAGTGCGTTCGGGGCGAAGATCGTGTCACCATCGACGAGGACGAGGATATCGAACCAGGCCTCGGCGATGCCGCGGTTGAGTGCCGCAGGCTTTCCTGCGTTGGGCTGACTGATGACGCGGACGCCGGGCAGGCGCAAGCTGCGGACGATCGCAGCCGTATCGTCGGTCGAGCCATCGTCCACGACGATGACCTCGATCTGGCCAGGGTACTTGCTGCGCATCATCGAGAGCACGGTCGCGGCGATCCCGGCTGCCTCGTTGTAGGCCGGAACAACGACGGAGATGCCAGGCGCCGGCCACGTACGGCGGCTGCTCACGGGAACTCTCCTGCGGCGCCGGTGCCTGCGAGCGAAGTACATGAGAGCCAGGATCCGCAGGACCATCAGGACGCTGGCGACTGCCAGGCACACCGCCAGCGCGGCGATGGTGTGATCTGCCGCCTGCTGGCTGAGAACAAGAGCCGTGCCGACGATGCGCTGTACCGGAGTGGCCGGCACGTCGCCGGCTGCCAGGTGCAGCGCGGCCGTCACGGTGGCGAACCGGTATCCGCGTGCCTTGAGCCGGTCGATGATCTGAGGAAGCGCACGAACGGTCTGACGGCGGTTGCCTCCCGAATCGTGCAGCATGATGACAGCGCCTCGGTCGCCGCGCGGCATCGCGTTGGCCACGATGTCGGAGACGCCGGGCCGCGCCCAGTCCCGGGTATCGAGGGATGCGAGCACCACCAGATAGCCGAACCTGGCGGCCTGCCGGTAGGCCGTCCAGTCCGCGGCTGTGAGCGCGTTGGGATTGCTGCTGTACGGCGGCCGCAGCAGCGTCGTCCGCACCCCAGCGGCGCCGGCCAGTGCGTTCTGGGTGAGCGTCAACTCGAGCGGCAGTCGCCAGCCGGCATCCGCCAGGTTCGCGTGAGTGTAGGTATGCGAGCCGACCTCGTCTCCAGCCTGTAGCTCGGCACGGACGATCGAAGGGTTGCTCGCGACGTGGGCGCCTACGACGAAGAAGGTGGCCGGAACATGCTCGCGCCGCAGGATGGCGAGTATCTTCGGGGTCCAGATCGGATCGGGTCCGTCATCGAAGGTCAGGGCGACGGTGCGGGCAGGCATGGAGTAGGAGTACGGATGGCTGCCGGTCGCGTTGATGACGGGTCCGCCGTGAACCAGCTTGCCCGGGCCTTCTGGTCCATGAGAGCCCGCCAGATTGGCCGTCTGCGGGGACTCGCCGAGCACGCCGTGGGAGTAGCCCTCGACCACCAGGGCGGTCGCGAAGACGAGCAGGACGAGGGCGACGAATGCCCAGTGGCCGCGCGTCTGGCGCATCGCGCGGTGCCGGGCCGGCCGGTGGGCCTGCCTACCTGGCATGGGTGGATGACGGGGACGGATGCGGGTGCGCGCTCTTCGTCCGCCCTGGGGGAGTCTTGCCCGCACTATTCGTCGGAGCTGGGGAACTGCTCGGGCTGGCCGCCGGTGACGTGGGAGTAGCTGACGGCGACGGCGATCTCGATCTGGACGAGCGTGGCCCGGGCGAGGCGCTGCGACTCGACGACGCGCCAGTCGATCCTGGCGCGGGGTGGCCCGATGTGCCGTTACCGGGCCGACGTGAGTGATTGCCGTCGCCCAGATGCCCCTGGCCATGCGCACGCGGCGCGCCGAAGACGCTGAACGGGGTATCCGGACCACCGAACAGCGAGATGCCTGCCACGATCAGGGCGCCGACAAGGAAGATGCTTCCGCCCATTCCGAGCAGTCGCACGAGCCGTCTGCGCTGACCAGAGGGGTCGGTGAAGATCGGGCTGCTCGTGGTATCCCTGGGGTGGGCGGGGTGCGAATTATCGGGCGGCGGTTGCTCCACGAAGGCGAGTGTAGGGGAACGATTCCCCCGAAACGAGGATAACAGGCAGCCTGCCTAGTAGCTGCGCCGCACCAGGAAAGCCCAGCCGTCGCTGGCGGCGAGTTCCGCCGAGCCGACGAACTCATGTGACTTAAGGCCGCACCAGGCTGGCACATCGGTCTTCGCGGCCGGGTCATCGGCAAGTACCTGCACGATCTGGCCTACCGCGACCTCGCCGATCCGCTCAGCCAGCAAGATGATCGGGATCGGGCATTTCCTGCCCAGCGCGTCGATGCTCAGCGCGGGAGCCTGCGTGGCGCCTGGCAGGTCCGCGTGCGGCGGGGGGGTCAACTGTTCACCTCTGGCGGTTCCGACTCGATCTGATAACTCCACGGGGCACACGTTATCTGGCCTCCTGCGGCTGGGCAGCCGTGCCACGCAGGCGGCTGACGATCTCAGGGAGGACGGTGAGGAAGTCCGTCACCGATTCCTCCGTCGTGCCACGCGGCAGCGACACCCGAACGTTGCCGTGGGTGATCGCCCCCATCGCGGCCAGCACATGGCTCGGCTGCTGGGTGTCGGTGGCGCAGGCGCTACCTGAGGAGACCGAGAACCCGGCCTTGTCGAGCTCGATAACCAGCGCTTCGCCGTCGATGTAGAGGCAGGAGAAGGTGACGATGTGCGGCAGCGAGCCGGCGCCGTCGCCGTGCACCACGCAGTCCGGCACGAGCGTCTTGAGCTGATCCCTGATCTGCCCGGTCAGCAGGCGGAGCGCGATATCGGCCTCGTCGCGGTCCGCCTCGAACGCCTCGAGGGCCGCGGCTGCCGACATGATGGCGGGCAGGTTGGGGAAACCGGGCACCCTGTGTCCCTCCCGATTGCCCGCGGGCATCGGTGACCGCCAGCGGACCGACTTGCGGATCACCATGACGCCGACGCCTGGCGGTCCTCCCCACTTGTGGCCGCTCGCCGCCAGGATCGACCACTCGGCGGGCAGCGGCGCGCGGCCTGCCGAGGCAGCCGCGTCGACGAACAGCGGCACCCCGGCGGCCTGGCTCTCGGCGGCGACCTCCTCCACCGGCTGCACGGTCCCGACCTCGTGATTCGCCGACTGCAGGCAGGCGAGAACGGTCCTGTCCCGGCGGATGGCCTCGGTGAAGCCAGCGACGTCGACGCGTCCGTCCGCACCCACCCCGGCGATCGTCACCTGGCTGCCGGACTGCTCCAGCGCCGCCGCGGCATTGAGCACGCTCGAGTGCTCGACGGCGCTGACCACGATGTGCCCCGGCCCGCGGCTGGCGGACTGACGTGCCCGGACGGCTCCGAGCATGGCAAGCTGGACCGCCTGGGTACCCGAACTGGTGAAGGCCAGCTCGTCGGCACGGCAGCGCAGCACGCCCGCCATCCGCTCCCTGGCCTGGTCGAGCAGGAGGCTCGCCCGGCGCCCCTCCCGGTGCAGCCGGACGGGATCTGCCCAGCCGTCGCCGAGCGCCGCGACCAGCGCATCCCGCGCCGCGGGCGATATCGGCTCGGCCGACGCGGCATCGAAGTACGCCATAGTCCGACCCTACGGCGGTGCGCAGGCGTTCGCGTGCCGCCCCCCGGCACTGCCCGCCGGGCGACGGCACCGCCCGCCGGGCGCCGCCCGGGCCGGCGGGGCACAGGAGTGCTGACCGACTCACCACGATCTGGCAGGGGTCGCGGGCGATCGGAGGCGAGGGCGTTGTACTGTTTGCACGACAGCCTGTAGGACAGGCATCCGACAGGCTCGGGAAATCAGCGCACCGCCCCTGGGAAGGCAATCCGTGAGTCCCATCCGCAGTACCTCACGCCACGAGGGGAGCGCACGACGGCTACGGCGCTGGGCGCCGCGCGCCGCGCTGCTGCTCGGTCTGGCGATCGCCACGACAGGCTGCCAGTCCAGCGCGTTCACCCGGCAGGGCATGCTCGTTCCCGTGACCAAGCAGGGCCAGGTCATCCTGGCGATGTGGCAGGGCTCCTGGCTCGCGGCATGGACCGTCGGGATCATCGTCTGGGGCGGGATCCTGTGGGCGGTCGTCTTCCACCGCAAGCGCGGCGACCAGCTCCCGCGCCAGGTCCGCTACAACCTGCCGATCGAGATCCTGTACACGGTGCTGCCGTTCATCATGGTCGGGGTGCTGTTCTTCTTCACGGCCAGGGACGAGAACTACATCGGCAAGAATCCGTCGCATCCCGATGTCAAGGTCCACGTGATCGGCGAGCAGTGGAGCTGGCAGTTCATCTACCCGCAGTACTCGACCGCCTCAGGCCAGTTCGTGACGCAGGTCGGCAGCCAGTGGCGCCCCGGGCTGCCAGCCTCCCAGCTGCCGCTGCTCGTTATCCCCACGAACGAGACCGTGCAGTTCAACCTCACGTCGATTGACGTGATCCACGCGTTCTGGATCGTGCCGTTCGAGTTCAAGCGGGATGTCATCCCCGGCTACGCGAACCGCTTCACGGTCACGCCGATCAAGACGGGTACCTTCATCGGCCGCTGCTCGGAACTCTGCGGCGTGTACCACAGCCGTATGCTCTTCAGGGTCAAGATCGTCACGCCTGCTCAGTTCAGTCAGTGGATCCACGCGCAGCAGGCGCAGCAGAGTTCTTCTGGGGGTGCTCAGTGACCGCCGTGAAGCCATCCGAGCAGACGGCTGCCGCCGCGCCCGAGAGCTACCGTAAGGGCTCGATCCTCGCTGACTGGCTGTCCTCGACCGACCATAAGGTGATCGGCCACCTGTACCTGATCACCTCGTTCGGATTCTTCCTGATCGGCGGCCTGATGGCGCTGATCATCCGCACCCAGCTGTTCGAGCCGAACCTCAGCCTCGTCTCCGACCAGCAGTACAACGAGCTGTTCACGATGCACGGCACGATCATGCTGCTGCTGTTCGCGACGCCGCTCTTCGTCGGGTTCGCTAACGAGATCATGCCGCTGCAGATCGGCGCGCCCGACGTCGCGTTTCCCCGGCTGAACCTGCTCAGCTACTACATGTTCGTGTTCGGCGGCCTGATCCTGCTGCTCAGCTTCCTGACCCCGGGCGGCGCGGCGGCGTTCGGCTGGTACGCCTACTCGCCGCTGACCAGCATGACCTACTCGCCCGGTGTCGGCGCCGACATGTGGATCATGGGACTGACGCTCAGCGGCCTCGGGACGATCCTGAGCGGCGTCAACTTCGTCACGACGATCTTCTGCATGCGGGCGCCCGGGATGACCATGTTCCGGATGCCGATCTTCACCTGGAACATCCTGCTCACCTCAGTCCTGGTCCTGCTCGCCTTCCCGGTACTCGCCGCGGCGCTGCTCGTGCTGGAGATCGACCGCAAGTTCGGCGCCCAGGTCTTCGACGCCAACAGCGGCGGCGCGATCTTGTGGCAGCACCTGTTCTGGTTCTTCGGCCATCCCGAGGTGTATATCGTGGCGCTGCCGTTCTTCGGCATCGCCACCGAGGTACTGCCGGTCTTCAGCCGCAAGCCGCTCTTCGGCTACAAGGGCCTCGTCGCTGCCACCATCGCGATCGCCGGCTTGTCGATGACCGTGTGGGCGCACCACATGTTCACCACCGGTGCTGTGCTGCTCCCGTTCTTCTCGTTCATGACCTACCTGATCGCCGTGCCGACGGGCGTGAAGTTCTTCAACTGGCTCGGCACGATCTGGCGCGGTCAGCTCACGTTCGAGACGCCGATGCTGTTCATTCTCGGCTTCATGATCGTCTTCCTGTTCGGCGGCCTCACCGGGGTCATCCTCGCGTCGCCGCCGCTGGACTTCCCGGTCAGCGACTCCTATTTCGTCGTAGCGCATTTCCACTACGTCTTGTTCGGCACCGTGGTGTTCTGCATGTTCGGCGGCTTCTACTTCTGGTGGCCGAAGTTCACCGGCAAGATGCTCGATGACCGGCTCGGCAAGTGGCACTTCTGGTTCGTCTTCATCGGGTTCAACACGACCTTCCTCGTGCAGCACTGGCTTGGCGTCATGGGCCAGCCCAGGCGTACCGCCAACTACCCGCTGCTGCCGCACCTCGCCACGACGCTGAACCAGGTCTCGACGGTCGGCGCCTTCATACTCGGCGTCTCCAACCTGTTCTTCTTCTACAACGTGTACAAGACGTGGAAGCACGGCGAGCGGGTCGTCGAGGACGATCCGTGGGGCTTCGCCAACTCGCTCGAGTGGGCCACGTCCTGCCCGCCGCCGAGGCACAACTTCACCGCGATCCCGCGGATCAGGTCCGAGCGCCCGGCGTTCGACCTGCACCATCCGAATGTGCGGGCCGGCCGCGATCCATCGGAGCGGCCGACGATCGGGGCGGGTCACTGATGGTCAACCGGACAACGGCAGGGGTACCGGCATGAGGGTCGAAGGCTGGCTCTTCCTCGGCTGCGCGATCTTCTTCGGCGTCGCCGACATCTTCTACTGGAACCTGTCGCACGATCCGACCGGCGGTACGGCGCTCGCGCTCGCGGTCGGCCTTGCCTTCCTGACCGGCTTCTACGTCCTGTTCACCGGCAGGCGGCTGCCGAGACGGCCGGAGGACGACAACGAAGGCGAGATCGAGCAGGGGACCGGCGAGCTGGGGTTCTTCAGCCCGCACAGCTGGTGGCCGCTGTTCGTCGGCATGGCCGCTGCTACCGCCGCCGTTGGCGTGGCAATCGGCTGGTGGCTGTTCCTGATCGGAGCACTGGCCCTGCTGTTGTCGGTGGTCGGCTTCGTCTTCGAGTACTACCGCGGCCACTACGCCCACTAGCACGCAGGGCTGAGAGCGTCAGCGGCGTCCCAGGCGCGTGTTCAGATTCCCGAGCCGCTCTGGACTGCTGGCGATCCGGCCGCGACGCCCGTTTCCGCGCAGTAATCGTTCTCGACACGTCGCGACTGTGGGACACGCCTCTTGTCATTGAGTAACAATGCAACTACGCAGTGTTACGACATTGACTCGGGGGAATACATGCACAAACGAACCATTCACGCGGCCTTTGGTGCGGTCGCGACGCTATCCGGGCTGCTTTCCGGCCTGGCGACGATGGCGACTGCGCAGGCAGCGCCGGCCCTGCCGACGGTCAGCATTGCCTGCGGCGATGTCGCCGGCCTTGTGGCCGCCATCACCGCAGCCAACGGGGTTGGTCCATCCACCATCGATCTTGCCCCGAACTGCACCTACACGCTGACGGCGGTGAACAATAGCCCTCTCGGCCAGGGCGCGAACGGCCTGCCGGTCGTGCGAAAGACGGTCGTGCTGGTTGGTTCCAGCACCACCATCGAGCGTTCGTCGATCGCCCCGAACTTCCGCATCCTGGAGGTCGCGGGAGCTAGCGGGAACAGCGCGAGCCTGACCCTCCAGGGCATCACCGTCAGCGGCGGTCACACCAGTGGCCTGATCGGCAACGCAGGCCGCGGCGGCTGCCTGCTGGCGACCTACACCGGCCTGCTGCCGACCAGCAGCACGCTCACGCTGCAGAACAGCGAGGTGGAGGACTGCACGGCGGTGGCTGGCGGCGGCATCTACGCGGGCTCGCGAGCCACGCTCGCGATGACCAGCAGCTCAGTGAAAAGCAATACAGCCGGCAGCGGCGGTGGCATCGACCTGGACTCGAGCGCGAGCGCCACTATCGGCCATAGCTTCGTCAACGACAACTCCGCGGCGAGCGGCGGCGGCTTGCGTAATAATGGCGACGCCACGCTCACCAGCGACACGGTGGCGGGCAACTCAGCGCTGATCGCCGGCGGAGGAATCTACAACGCCGGAGATCTCTTCTTTGGCGCGTCGTTCGCGCTGCAGAACAGTTCGACGGTGGGCGGCGGAATCTTCGCTGGCGGCTCCGCTGATACGCACATCGCCGGGTCGAAGCTCCAGTTCAATATCGCCCTGATCCGGGGCGGCGGCCTGGACAACACTGGCGATGCCTTCCTGCAGAACTCGTTCATCCTTATGAACACGGCACCGTTCGGTGGCGGCGTCTTCGAAAGCCTGTCCGGCTTCATCGCCGTCGTGAACAGCCTTATCGCGGGCAATACAGTCTTCAACTGCAGCCCGCCCGCATCGGTACCATCCTGCGTTAACTGATCACCGGCACATCACGAGCGCTGGCGCGGGCCGCATCGACGGCTCACGCCAGCGCTCGTGGTGTCTAGCGCCCTGCTGTTCGTCGGCCCTGGGCCGGTACCGGCCCAGGGCCGTGCGCCGCCTAGCTGGTCGGGGAGCCGTCCCCGCCCGTGCTGTCACCGCCGGCCTCACGGCCGGACGAGCCGATGGCCGCGTGTGCCTGGTCGCCGCTCGAGACGGCTCCTTGCCCGTCGGGGCCATGCCCGTTGCCGTGGCCGTTCGCGCCATGGCCGTTCATGGGCACGGTCTCGGTCACGATGCGGTTCAGCCTGGCCCGCACCCGGCCGATGCTGCCGCGCATTCCCGGCGGCGGAACGTCGTCCTCGCCGCCGCTGACGCCAACGGGCAGCGGCAGCCGCTCGGGCTGAGGCAGGGCCAGCTTGGCCACCTCGTCCTCGCCGAGCGGCCTGGTCTCCTCGATGAACTCACCGTTCGGCAGTTGCCTGATGATCCCGGTCTCCACCCCGTGCTCAAGCAGATGCAGGTCCTTGCGCTGCAGGCCGAGGCAGATCCGCTTGGTGATGATGTAGGCCAGGATCGGGACCGCGAAGACCGCGACCCTGGCGATCTCGGTGACCGTGTACAGCGCGATGTCGAAGTGCTGAGCGATCACGTCGTTGGCGCCCTCTAGCCAGAGCACGCCGTAGAACGAGACAGCTGCCATTCCCACTGCGGTCCTCGCCGGAGCGTTCCGCGGCCGGTCATTGAGATGGTGCTCACGCTTATCGCCGGTGATCCACTGTTCAATGAACGGCCAGAACGCCGCCCCAGTCATGATCAGGCCGAGCGGCAGGAGTGCCGGGATGAATACGTTGAAGGCGAACGTATGCCCGAATATCACCCATTGCCAGGCCGGCATGATCCGCAGTGAACCCTCAAGGAAGCCCATGTAGAAGTCGGGCTGGGAGCCTGCCGAGATGGCCAGCGGGTTGTACGGGCCGTAGATCCAGATCGGGTTGATCTGGGCGAACGTGGCGGCCAGCGCACACGCGGCGAAGACGAACAGGAAGAAGGCCCCGGTCTTGGCCATGAAGTACGGATACATGGGCGCACCCACGACGTTCTTGTTGGTGCGACCCTTGCCCGGCATCTGGGTGTGCTTCTGATGGAACATGATGAACAGGTGCGCGCCGATCAGCGCCGCGAACAGCCCGGGGATCAGCAGCACGTGCAGGATGTACATCCGCGGAATGATGTCGTTACCCGGGTACTCCCCGCCGAACAGGAAGAACGACAGGTAGGTGCCGACAACCGGGATGGACTGCAGCACTCCCTGGGTGATCCGCAGGCCTGCGCCGGACAGCAGGTCGTCGGGGAGCGAGTAGCCGAACAGTCCCTCGAGCAGCGCGAGGGTGAATAGCACGATGCCGATCAGCCAGTTGACCTCACGCGGCTTGCGGTAGGCACCGGTGAAGAAGATCCGGAGCATGTGCACGAGGATCGCGGCCACGAAGAGGTTGGCCGCCCAGTGATGGATCTGTCGCATCAGCAGGCCGCCACGCACGTCGAAGCTGATGTTCAAGGTCGAGGCGTACGCCTTGCTCATGTGCACGCCGTCGAGCTTGACGTACGAGCCGTGATAGACCATCTCGGTCATGCTGGGCTGGAAGAACAGCGCAAGGAAGGTGCCGGTCAGCAGCAGGATGACGAACGAGTACAGCGCGATCTCGCCGAGCATGAAGGTCCAGTGGTCGGGGAAGATCTTGCGGAAGAAGGTCCTGAAGCCCTTGGCCCCGTGGAACCTCTCGTCCAGCCAGCTTCCCGTGCCCGCCAGCGCCTTGTCGATTGCCATTAGGACGGCCCCCGCTCCCAGAAACTCGGGCCCACCGGCTCGATGAAGTCGTGCCTGGCCACCAGGTAACCCTGAGCGTCCACCGTCATCGGCAGCTGCGGCAGCGCCCTGGTGGCCGGACCGAAGATCACCTGCGCGCCCCGGGCCGCGTCAAACGTCGACTGGTGACACGGACACAGTATGTGGTGCGTCGTATGCTCGTACAGGGCTGCCGGGCAGCCCACGTGCGTACAGATTTTCGAGTACGCCACGATGTTATCAACCGTCCAGTTCTGGACGACCTTGCCTGGCTCCGGCCGTGCGCTGAACTCAATCACATTGGGCGCGAACTTGATGATGATGACCGCCGCCTTGGCCAGAGCGTTGAAGTCGTCCTGGAAGCCGTCAGGAACCACCGTGATCATCCCGCCGGGCGAGCTGAAGTCAGCAGGCCTGATCGGCGTGTTGGCGCCGTAGTTGAGCAGCCGCATGCCCTTGCGCCAGACCGTGTGATCCAGCTTCGTGCCGGGGAGCGGCCCGAGGTCACGGAGCAGGACGATCGGTGCGAGCGCCACCGGTACCGTTGCGGCGATGAGCGCGCGGCGGACCATCGGGCGCTTGGTGAACTGGCTGGCCTCCGCGCCCTCCTCGAAAGTCTCGGCGAACGCGGCCCGGTCCTCCGGGCTCGACCGCAGCGGCTTGCGGAGCTCGGTGAGCTCGACCGTTGGCATCAGCCGCCGCACCCAGATGACGGCGCCGACGGCCAGGGCAAGGAACGCCAGGCCCATCGTCGAGCCCAGCGCCAGATTGGAGTGCAGCACGTTCGTGACCGAATGCACCTGGAAGATCAGGTAGGCGGCGATGAAGCCGAGGCCCGCCAGGGTGGCGATCAGGAAGCACGCCACGACGACGCGCTCCGCGCGCTTGGCGCTGACCGGGTCATCCGGGTCGGCGGGCAGTTCGCGCTGCCGTGGCACCGGAGGGCCGCCGGGGGCGCCGGGCGGTGGCGTCTTGAGCAGGGACCTGGCCTCGGCGGGAGGCGGAGTGCCGATCACCCGGTGCCGCGTCTCGGCCGGCTCGTCTCCGGCGCCGCTGGCATGGGCGCTCAGGTCGGAGAACAGGTCACCGGTCGGTTCGTTGTCGCCTGGCTGCGGGCCGGCGGTCGAGTCAGTCATGAGCCTTCCCGTGCTTCGCAGTGATCCACAGTGCCGCGAGCACCATGAACAGCAGCAGCCCGAGGAACGTGACCAGTCCCTCGGTGACTGGCCCGACCCGGCCCAGGCTGAATCCGCCTGGGTTGGGCTCGGCCCGGGTCTGGGTGACGTACGCGATGATGTCGCGCTTCTGCTGCGGCGTGATCGTGGTGTTGTTGAAGACTGGCATGGCCTCGGGGCCGGTGAGCATCGCCTCGAAGATCTGCCTCGGCGTGGACTTGGTCAGCGGCGGCGCGTACTTGCCGTAGGTCAGCGCGCCGCCGGCGCCGACGAAGTTGTGGCACTGCGCGCAGTCGGCGACGAACAGCTGCTGGCCAACTCCGGCATTAGCGCCAACCTGGCTGACGTCGGCGCTGGATGGGATCGGGGGGCCGCCGCCGAGCGAGGCGATGTACGCGGCGAGGGCGTGGATCTGCTGAGGCTTCAGGGCGACCGGCTTGCGCGGCTGCTCCGCGACCGGTTCCTTGGCTGGCATCCGCCCCGTGCTGACCTGGAAATCGACGGCCGCCGCGCCGACGCCGATGAGGCTCGGCGCCACGCCAGGCGTACCCTGCGCGTAGAGACCGTGGCAGCTCGAGCACTCCTGGAGGAAGATCGTCCGGCCTTCGGAGATCTGTGCCTGCCCCGTGACGCTGTGCGCGGTCGCCGAGGCCGAGCCGTCGGTGATAGCGGCGTAGCTCAGGCCGGCCAGCATCAGCCCGAGCAGGACAACGGCATAACCAGCGGCTGGGTGCCGTCGCCGGGCGGTGATCGGTCTCACGGCTATACCTATTTTCCGGTCAGCGGCAGCAGGTAGATGGTGGTGAACAGCCCGATCCAGACGACGTCGACGAAGTGCCAGTAGTACGACACCACGATCGCGCTGGTCTGCTGCTCATGAGTAACCCGCTTGGCCGCGTAGGTGCGGCCGAGAAGGAAGAGGAACGCGACCAGCCCGCCGCTCACGTGCAGGCCGTGGAAGCCGGTTGTGAGGAAGAACACGGAGCCGTAGTTGCTCGAGGACAGCGTGAGATGCTGCTTGAAGATCAGGTCCAGGTACTCATATCCCTGGCCGAGCACGAAATACAGGCCCATCAGGAACGACAGCACGTACCACTCGCGCAGTCCCCACCTGCGGAAGTCGAAGATCGAGCCCTGCCGTCCGATCTGACCGCGCTCGACGGCGAACACGCCCATCTGGCAGGTCACGCTGGACAGGATGAGCACGATCGTGTTGACGGTGGCGAGCGGGTAGTCCAGGGTCGCCTGCGGCCATGGCTGGCCTAGGCCGGTGTCCACCGACTTGATGGTGAAATACATCGCGAACAGGGCCGCGAAGAACATCAGTTCGGAAGACAACCAAACGATGGTCCCGACGCTGACCAGGTTAGGTCGGCTCGCAGGGGTACGCGGCATCACCGCCGCGTCTGGTGCTGTCGTCACGCGCCCATTATTACGACACCCGGTAGGGGAACGCGCCACGACCCCCTAGGTCGGTAGCATCCAGTTATGAAAGTTGTCGTGTATAGCCATGACGCGGACACCCGGGCCAGGGTCCGGATGGCCATCGGCAAGCGTCCCGCGCCTGACGTGCCGGTTGCCGAGGTGATCGAAGTGGCCACTCATCCCGCGCTGATCCGGCTGCTCGATGCCGGCGGCGCCGACGTCATGGTGCTCGACGGCGAGGCTCAGCCCTCCGGCGGCATGGGCGTCTGCCGCCAGGCCAAGGACGAGATCTTCAACTGCCCGCCAGTGCTGCTCATCATCGGCCGGGCCGATGACGGCTGGCTGGCCACCTGGTCCCGCGCTGACGCCGTGGTGAGCCATCCGATCGATCCTGCCGCGCTCGCTGCGGCGCTGGCCGGCCTGATGCGCCAGCGTGCGGCCGGCGCGGCCGACGCCGCCACGGCGTCGGCCTGACCTCGGCACCGGCCAGCCCAGTGGCGGCACCGGCGCGGCAGCCAGGCCCTTACCCGACCAGCCCTGCTCGCGACTCGAACTCCAGGAAGCGCTATGGAATCTGCTAACTCCTGGCCGGCGTTGCTCGGCCGGCTGATCAAGGGCGAGTCGCTGGCGGCTGAGGACACCGCCTGGGCGATGAGCGAGATCATGGAGGGCGTGGCGACTCCGGCTCAGATCGCCGGATTCGGCGTGGCGCTGCGGATGAAGGGCGAGACCCCGGCCGAGGTCGACGGGCTCGCGTCAGCGCTGCTCCGTCATGCCGCTCCGCTCAGCATCCCCGGCCGCCTGACCGACCTGGTGGGCACCGGGGGAGACCGGGCGCGGACCGTGAACATCTCGACGATGGGAGCGATCGTCGCGGCGGCCGCCGGCGCGCGGATCGTCAAGCACGGCAACCGCGCGGCATCTTCGGCATGCGGCGCTGCGGACGTGCTCGAGGTGCTCGGCGTGGTGATCGACCTGCCGCCGGCGGCCACGGAGAAGCTTGCCCAGGAGACCGGCGTGGTCTTCCTGTTCGCGCCGCTGTATCACCCCGCGCTGCGGCACACCGGCGTCCCGCGCCGTGAGCTTGGCGTCCCGACGGTCTTCAACTTCCTCGGCCCGGTTGCGAACCCGGCGCGGCCACAGGCGCAGGCGGTCGGCGTCGCGGACCCGCGGATGGGCCCGGTGCTGGCCGGCGTGCTGGCGGCGCGCGGCTGCTCGGCGCTTGTCTTCCACGGTGACGACGGCCTCGACGAGCTGACCACGACGGGACCGTCCACCGTCTGGGTCGTCCACGACGGCACGGTGTCGGAAACCAGGTTCGATCCCGCCGCGATCGGCATCCCGCGCTGCGATCCCGCCGACCTGCGCGGCGGCGACCCTGCTCAGAACGCGGCCGTTGTCCACTCCGTGCTGGCAGGCGAGCGCGGTCCGGTGCGGGAGACGGTTCTGATCAATGCTGCTGCCGCGCTGGTCGCCGAGGCAGGCGCGGCTGAGCCGGCGCGGCTGTCCCAGGCCCTGGCCGACGGCTACGGCCGGGCGGCAGCGGCCGTGGACTCCGGTGCGGCGGCGGCGCTGCTTGACCGGTGGGCCCGGGCAAGCCGGCGCCTGGCAAGCTTACTGCCGCCCGCCTAGGGCGCCGGGCGGCCAGCCGGGCCGCTCAGGCCTGCTCAGACCGACTCGGGATAGCCCAGCGAGAAGGCGGCATCGAGGTCGTGGCGCGAGTAGGCGCGGAACGCGATGTGGGTCTCGGTATGCGTGACGCCAGGGACCTTGTTCAGCGTCCCGGGAATGACGTCGCCGAGTTCTTCGTGCCCGCGTACCCGGACCATCGCGACCAGGTCGAATTCCCCGGTCACTGAGTAGACCTCGCTGACCTGCCTGATCTGGGCGATGGCTTCTGCCGTCTCGGGAATGCTCGCGACATCGGCCTTGATCAGAACAATCGCGGTGACCATAGCCGCCTCCTGGATCCCGGGAGCCCGCGCCCCGGCTGCGGCGACATCGTAGCGGCTCGGTGCGTCCTGGCTCAGAGGCACCCGGGTAATGGCGGGCGCCGGCGAGCACGGGGGCGGTGCGTACACGGCCGGCCCCGGGGCCGGCCGGGGACCCCGGGCGAGCAGCCCGAGCAGGCCCCTCAGCACGGCCGCGGTGGCCTTGGCGTCAGCGAGCGCCCGGTGGCACGGCCAGGTTCTGGCGCCGAAGTGGCTGGAGAGCGTCGCCAGCCGGTGGTCGGGTACCTCGGCCTGGCTGAGCAGCATGCGCGAGAGCACCGCCGTATCGATGACAGGGCAGGGCGGCCAGTCGATCCCGCAGTCGTGACAGGCCGCGGTAAGGAAACCCACGTCGAACGGCGCATTGTGCGCGACCATCACGCCGCCGCTGGCGAAGTCGAGGAACCCGGGAAGGACGTCGGTGATCCGGGGGGCATCGCTGACCATGACGTCGGTGATCCCGGTGAGCGAGGTGATGTCAGGGGGTATCGGCACCCCGGGATTGACCAGTGCGGAGAACTCGGCCACCGGCCGGCCGGGACTGAGCCTGACCGCTCCGATCTCGGTGATGCTCGCCGCGTCGGCCAGCCAGCCCGTCGTCTCGACGTCGACGACGACCAGGTCAGCTGCCGGCAGGAAGGGCGCGGCCGGCAGCAGGCCGGCCAGGAAACGGCCGTGCTGATGCTCGCTGGCGCGGTGGCCGTGCTCTGGACTGGAGTCATCTGGACCTGGCCGGGTACCTCGGCTGACCACAGGCGGTCCTGGCCGGGTATCGGGGTCAGGCGGCGTGACGGCCTCCGCCTCGCCGGCGGGCAGGCCCGAGCGAGCGGTGCGGCCCCGCAGCGGGGCAGCTGGCCGTCCGCCGGCCAGCTGCTGGCGAGACTGTACCGGTGCGCTCACAAGGCCACGCTATGGCCAGGTACTGACACTCGGCCCGGGTCTTCTTGCGTGCCACGCCGGGCTGACGCTCCGGAACGCGGCGCCACGCCCCCCGGAGGCGAGTGCCGCGCAAAGGGCCTGGCCGCCGACCGGGCGGCCGGCCGCCAAACTCGCGAATGGCCGTGGCAATCGCGACTGGCCGAATCGGATGCTTGCCGGCCCGGTCGCCGCGCCGGGCGGTTTCCCCTGGCCGGACCGGGAGAATGTGCAGGCTGTCCGCACGTGCAGGGAACAAAACTTAGGCGAGACTGCGCGAAGTGGTTGAATGCGCAACGCGTGCTTACTACTGTGGCTGACCGAGCCGATCGCTTGGCAGCCGCTTCAAGAGCGGCGGCGATGGGCCGCTACCGAGTTTTGAGTCCGGCCGCGAGGCCGGCAGGCGAACCGGGAGCCCCCTGGAAGATCGCGAGCGCAGCCGCTGAGGCGAACGTGAGCGAATTCCTGAGGGCATCGGACTGGCCGAGGCCAGCGCCGACGGGCAGTTGCCACAGCCCGGGCCCGTAATCCACTCGGCAGGTGAGCGTGGGAAAAGGAGCGTGCCTGGCGCGTGCGTATGCCGCTGTCAGTTCCCAGGGTCATGAGTCATCGCAGCAGCACCGAGGCCGGCGAGGTCGCCAGCGGGCAGGGGGCTGCCAGAGGCCGGAAGGCCGCCAGAGCCGCAGGCTGGCGGCGGGGCTGGGTGGTCGGCATCAGCCTGGCCACCGCAACCGCCGTGGTCGGGATCGGCGGTTCGGCTGCCGCGCTTCCGCAGCCGACCGTGACGCAGGTCAAGGCCAAGCTCGCCGAGCTGAACACCAAGTCAGCCAAGCTCGGCCAGCAGTACGACCAGGTGCTGCAGCAGCTGTCCGTGGCCAATCAGCGGCTCAAGGTGCTCAACAAGGAGACCGCGCGGTACCGCAAGTCGTTCGACGCGATGCGGCTGGAGATCGGCAGGCTCGCCGCCGTCGCCTACGAGCAGGGCGGTGCGAGCTCACCGGTCGCGCTGCTGACGTCCGAGTCGCCGCAGCAGGTGCTGGATCAGTCCTCGATCCTGACCGAGCTGTCGATCGCGAACAGCTCGCAGATCGACCAGTACCGGGCGGCCAGCCGTCAGCTGCTGAACGCCCAGCAGACCGCGAGCCGGACACGGGCCGGGATCTTGCAGCTGAAGCACTCGCTGGCCAAGAGGATCGCGGTGCTCGACAAGCTGAAGCAGCAGCAGGAGACGCTGCTGGCCCAGCTGACGCCGACCCAGCAGCAGGGAGTCGGTCCGGGTGGCGGCACCGGCGGCGGCGGTGGCGGCGGCCCTCCCGCACCGGCGGGTTCCCAGGCCGGTAAGGCCGTGAACTACGCTGAGGCGCAGATCGGCTGCCCGTACGTGTACGGGGCGACTGGGCCGTGCAGCGCCGGGTTCGACTGCTCGGGCCTGACGAGCTCGGCGTGGGCCTACGCGGGTGTCTCCATCCCGAGAGTCAGCTACGACCAGATGGCATCGCTGCCCGCGGTGCCGCTGCACACCGCATCGGGCGCCTTCACGACGAAGTACCTGGCGCCCGGCGACATCCTCGGTTTCGCCGGCAACTCACACGTCGGGATGTACGTGGGCGGCGGCATGCTGGTCGACGCGCCGGTTCCTGGCGCGAACGTGGAGAAGGTCGCGCTGTCGGGCTGGTACCTGTCGAACCTCGACGGGGCCGTCCGGCCGTAGGTTCTGCCCGCCAGCGGGACATGGCTGACGAAAGGCTGCCTGGAGGACGCCGGTCCTGGCCTGGTCGGGGCCGCGGCTCGGCCTGGCGGCGGCCGAGTATGTCCCGGGCTGGGAGTTCGATCTGCATAGCTGACGGCGATGGGTAAGGTAACCATCGTCATGCCTAAGGTCCTGATCGTCACCAATGATTTCCCGCCGCGGAGCGGCGGGATTCAGTCCTTTGTGCACGCGCTCGCGAGCCGGCTGCCGGCCGGGCGGGTCGTCGTCTACGCGCCGGCCTGGCCGGGCGCGGCCGAGTTCGACACCAGGCAGCCCTTTCCCGTGGTCCGGCATCCGACCTCGCTCATGCTGCCGGTGCCTTCGGTAGCCAGGCGGGCCAGGGCGGTGCTCACCGAGCATGGCTGCGACGCCGTGCTGTTCGGGGCTGCGGCGCCGCTCGGGCTGCTCGCACCAGGACTGCGCCGGGCCGGTGCCCGCCGGATCGTCGCCCTCACTCACGGTCACGAGGCCGGCTGGGCCGCGCTGCCCGGCGCGAGAGCTTTGTTGCGGCGAATAGGCGATCAGGTCGATGTACTGACCTATCTGGGGGAGTACTTCAGGATCCGGCTGGCGAAGACGCTGACTCCGGCGGCGGCCGCCAGGATGGTCAGGCTGGCGCCCGGGGTGGACAACGAGTCGTTCAGGGCTGGCGCCGGCGGGGCCGCGATCAGGGAGCGGCTCGGTATCGCGCCGCAGGTGCCGGTCGTCCTGTGCGTGTCGCGGATGGTTCCGCGCAAGGGGCAGGACACGCTGATCGAGGCCTGGCCGGGGGTGCTGGCGAGGCTGCGGGCCGAGGCGGTTCCGGAGGCCGGAGGGCAGGCGGCGGAGCCGGTTCTGCTGCTCGTCGGCGACGGACCGTACGCGCGTGACCTCCGCAAGCTCGTCCGGCGCAGGCAGCTGGCCGGATCGGTCATCTTCACCGGGCCGGTGCCGTGGGAGGACCTGCCGGCCTATTACGACGCTGGCACCATCTTCGCGATGCCATGCCGGACCAGGCGGCGCGGCCTCGACGTTGAGGGGCTCGGGATCGTCTACCTGGAAGCGTCGGCGACCGGCCTGCCGGTCATCGGCGGCGACTCCGGCGGCGCCCCCGACGCGATCCTGCCCGGCGAGACCGGCTACCTGGTCGGCGGCCGTGACGTGGCCGCGCTGACCCAGCGGCTGATCCAGCTGCTCCGCGATCCGCGCGGCGCGACCACCATGGGGGAGAAGGGCATCGCCTGGGTGGACCGGGAGTGGCGCTGGGACATTGTGGCCGGCCGGCTGGCCGAGATCCTCGTCGGCTGATCCCCGGAGGGGATCCCAGGGGTACTCGGCCCCGGATCTCAGGAGTACAGGGCCTCGATCTCGTCGGCGTAATCCTTGCTGACGACGGCCCGCTTGACCTTCAGCGACGGAGTCAGGTGGCCGCTTTCCTCGGTAAAGTCCGAGCCGAGGATCCTGAACTTGCGGATCGACTCGGCCCGCGACACCGCCTTGTTGGCGTCATCGACGGCGGCCTGCAGCTCGGAGTTCAGCTCGGGGTCGTTCGCCAGGTCGGCCGCGGTGGCGCTGGCTGGCTTGCCGTGCTCCTGCTTCCAGAAGTCCAGGGCCTCCTGGTCGAGCGTGATCAGGCAGCCGACGAACGGCCGGTTGTCGCCGACAACCATGCACTGGCTGATCAGGGGGTGCGCCCGGAGCCTGTCCTCGAGGACCGCGGGGGTGACGTTCTTGCCGCCCGCGGTGACGATCAGTTCCTTCTTGCGGCCCGTGACGGTCAGGAACCCCTGGTCGTCGAGCGAGCCGATGTCACCGGTGCGAAGCCAGCCGTCCGGGTCGAGGGCTTCCTCGGTCGCCTTCTCGTTCCGCCAGTAGCCGCGGAAGACGACCGGCCCCCTGATCAGGATCTCGCCGTCATCAGCGATCCGCACGGTGGTGCCGGGAATCGGCAGGCCGACCGTGCCGATCTTGTTCCGGCTCGGCCTGTTCACCACCGCGGCCGCGGACGTCTCCGTCAGGCCGTAGCCCTCGAGAACGGTCATGCCCGCCCCGCGGAAGAAGTGCCCGAGCCGCTCGCCGAGCGGCGCTCCGCCAGACACCGCGTACCTGACCCGGCCGCCGACCGCGGCGCGGAGCTTGCTGTACACGAGGCGGTCGAAGAGCGCGTGCCGCAGCTTCAGAGCCGATCCGGCGCCGCGGCCAGGCGCATCGGCTCCCGGCGTCACGGACTGCGCCCGGCTGTAGGCGACGGCGGTATCCGCCGCGGCGCGGAACATGTTCTTTTTCACTCCGCTCGAGGCGGCCTGCTGCTGCGCGGAGTTGAACACCTTCTCGAAGACCCGCGGTACCGCGAGCAGGAACACCGGCCTGGTCTCGACCAGGCCGCTGGCGAGGGTTGACGAGTCCGGCCAGTGCTCGAGGATCGCGCCGCCTTCGATGCAGGCGACCTGGATGATCCTGGCGAACGAGTGAGCGAGCGGCAGGAAGAGCAGGGTCGAGGAGCCGGCGATCTCGAACAGCTCCGCCAGGGCTCCCTGCACCGCGTTGCGGCCGCCGGAGAGCAGGTTGCGATGGGTGAGCTCGCAGCCCTTGGGCCTGCCCGTGGTGCCCGAGGTGTAGATGATCGTGGCGAGGTCATCGGCCGTCCTGGCCGCCATCCGCTGGCTGAGCTGGTCATCGGTGACGGCGGTGCCCCCGGCCGTGACGACGCCGATGGTGTCGATCAGCCAGATGTTCTGCAGGTCGGTCAGCGCGGCCTTGACGCCGGTGATCGTCGCGGCATGCGCGTCGTTCTCGGCGAAGACGGCGCGGGCCCCTGAGTCGGAGAGTATCCATTCGACCTGCGCGGCCGAGGAGGTCTCGTAGACCGGGACCGTGACCGCGCCCACAGTCCAGATGGCGTAGTCGATCAGCGTCCATTCATAAGTGGTACGCGACATCAGGCCGACCCGGTCACCCGCCTGCACTCCTGCTGCCATGAGGCCCTTGGCTAGGGCGCGGATCTCGTCGCCGAACTGCCGCGCGGTCACGTCGGCCCGCTTGTTCTCGGCCTCGCGCCTGCGCATGATGACGATGTCTGGCGTGCGGCTGGCATTGCTGACGACAATGTCGGTCAGGGTGGCCGTGGCCGGGATATCGGCCAGGGCGGGAATGCTGAACTCGCGCAACGGGCCTCCTCGCCATGTTCGCATTGATAACTGCAATCCTCGTGGACCGTATCGCGAGTGTTCAAGCAAACCGGCCCCGGGTGGCCTGGTTCAGTGCGGATGATCTGCTTATTGTTGGCAAATGCGGGTGCATGTGGTGAGTGACGTGCACGGCAGGGCCGATGCGCTCCGCCGGGCATGCGATGGTGCGGACGCGCTGATCTGCCTCGGTGATCTGCTGCTCTTTCTCGATTACGCGGACTACTCGCGCGGCATCTTCGCCGAGCTGTTCGGCGCCGAGGCGGCCCGCGAGTTCATCGCGCTGCGCACGGCGCAGGACTTCGACGCGGCGCGAGCGCTGTCCTCCCGGCTGTGGTCCTCGCTGCCGGGCGAGCCCGCCGCCACCGTCAACGCGGCGGTGTCGGCGCAGTACGCGGAGCTCTTCGACGCGATGCCGACTCCGGCCTACCTCACCTACGGCAACGTCGACATCCCGCGGCTGTGGGCCGATCATTTGCGCGCGGGACATCAGGTACTGGACGGCGACCGGGTCGAGATCGGCGGCCTGCTCTTCGGGTTCGTAGGCGGCGGTCTCCGCTCCATCTACCGGACGCCGAACGAGATCGACGATGACGTCTTCGCCGCCAAGGTCGAGGCCATCGGCGAGGTCGACGTCCTGTGCGCTCACATCCCGCCCGAGGTGCCTGAGCTGCTTTTCGACACCGTCGCCCAGCGGATGGAACGCGGCAGCCAGGCGCTACTCGACGCGGTGCACCGGACTCAGCCGCGCTACCTGCTGTTCGGCCACGTCCATCAGCCGCTGGTCGACCGGCTGACCATCGGCAGCACGCAGTGCATCAACGTCGGTCACTTCAGGGCCAGCGGCACTCCGTACGTGCTCCAGTGGTAGCTGGCATGCCCGCCGCGGCGCAGTCCCGGTGTGGCAGGGCAGCGAGGTACGCTCCGAGCATGGCCGACAAGACTAGATCGACCATGACGATCGAGGCGCCGCGGTCGGTCATCATGGCGGTAATCGCAGACTTCGGCGCGTACCCGCAGTGGGCCTCCGGGGTGCGGGCCGCCGAGATACTCCAGACGGGGCCAGATGGTCTCCCCGAGCGCGTGCGGTTCACGATCGACGCGGGAGTGATCAAGGACAGCTACGTCCTGAGCTATCTGTGGCAGGGCGATGAGCAGGTGCGGTGGGAACTCGCCGAACGGGGGTCGGCCGTATCGGAAATGTCGGGCGCCTACCGGCTGGACGAATCGGACGACGGCACTAGGGTGACGTACGAGCTTGCTGTCGGGCTGGCGATACCGATGATCGGGATGCTGAAGCGGCGAGCCGAGAAGACGATCATCGATACGGCGCTCAAAGGACTCAGGACCCGGGTGCAGCAGACCGTCGGCGAGAGTGGTGGTGGCAGATGACTGAGCCGTCTAGCACGGGTTCTCAGGGCAGTACAGGGCCGGGCAGTGCCGGGCAGGGGAGTACAGGGCCGGGCAGTGCCGGGCAGGGGAGTGCCGGGCAGGGGAGTGCCGGGCAGGGCGGCGCCCGGCCAGGCGGATCCCGGCAGGGCCGTACGCAGCAGGGCGGTACCCGGCGGGGCGGTTCTGCGGGTGATTCGTGGGAGCAGCGGGCGACAGGCGCGGCCAGCGAGATTCAGCGCTGGCTGATCAAGACCAGCGCGCGGACCATGCGCGATGAGATCGGCGGCCAGGTCAAGGGCCAGGTCAAGAAGGCGTTCCGCGGGTCGGACAGCGAGCCAGGCGATAGCTGGGCCACGGCCACGACCGAGCCGCCGCACGCGGCCGACG
>Ga0307373_10001889_pt1 | contig 38630 bp, 29 predicted proteins | sample OX2MG_FD_202534 | JGI IMG/M metagenome (GOLD analysis project Ga0307373, IMG submission 202534) | Soil microbial communities from Risofladan, Vaasa, Finland - OX-2 | ecosystem: Environmental > Terrestrial > Soil > Coastal area > Acid sulfate soil | place: Finland: Risofladan, Vaasa | collected...
AGCGAAACCAGGTCATTGCCGACGAGGTACAGCAGACCGGCACCGTCGACCACACGCCGGTCTATCCGCGCGAAGTGGTCAAGCGCGCGCTGGAATTGTCCGCTACCGCCATCATTCTGGTCCACAACCATCCCACTCGAACTATTTCGATCACGCTCGATCACGCTTCTTCCCATTGAATCACTTGAATTTTCTGGCTTGTCGCGGAGCCGGACACTATGGCATATTGGGGTCGGTTTTGAGGGGGATCAGTCGCCCTTTTGACCCCAGTCGCCGACCCCTACTACCCGTCTGGCGACCCCACTTGAGAACCGATGGGAGAGCCCAGTGCCAAGCCTTACCGATGGAGAGATACGCCGCGCTCTGAAGCAGGTGGAGCAAACCGGCAAACAGCTAAGCCTGATCGATGGCGAAGGGCACGGCACCGGCCGTCTGGTCCTGGTCATGAAGCCGATGCCCACTCGCGTCACGGCGGACTGGATGGCGCAGCAGTGGCGAGATCAGAAGCGTCTCAAGAAGAAGCTCGGCTCGTATCCGTCGATGTCACTCAGCAAGGCGCGCGAAGTTTTCACCCGCGATTTCGCCGACATGATCCAGAAGGGTCGCAGCATCAAGATCGCCGGCGACACACGCCCCGGCACCGTGGCGGATCTTTTCGAAGCCTACGTCGCTCACCTGAAGGCGTCGGGAAAGTCGTCCTGGAAGGAAGCGGAGAAAGGCTTCAACAAGATCGCCGATACGCTCGGCCGAAATCGGCCCGCTCGTGACATTGAGCCCGACGAAATCACGGATCTCATTCGACCAATCTATGACCGCGGCACGCGTTCGATGGCGGATCACGTCCGCAGCTACATCCGATCCGCGTATAGCTGGGGCCTGAAATCGGAACACGATTACCGAAACGCGTCGCAGCGGCGTTTCCACCTCGTCTACAATCCCGCAGCCGGCATCCCCACGGAGCCCAAGAAGGTCGGAACCCGCTGGCTTGATGAAGAGGAGTTCCTACGCCTCTACCGCTGGCTCGAATGCCCCGACACGCCCGTTCATCCGCCCTACACACGCGCCGTGCGCATTCTCATGCTCACGGGACAGCGCGTCGAGGAAATCGCCCGATTGCATGTCGATCAGTGGGACGCCAAGGAGCGCATCATCGATTGGTCGAAGACCAAGAACGGCAAGCCGCACGCCATTCCCGTCCCCGAAGTCGCGGCGGAGCTGATCGAGTTCATCAAGCCCAACGCGCATGGCTGGTTTTTCCCGTCCGCGACCGACCCGACCAAGCCCGTCAGCCATGGCACGCTTTACTCATTCATGTGGCGTCAGCGCGAACGTGAGGTAATCCCCGTCGTGACCAATCGGGATTTGCGCAGAACTTGGAAGACGCTGGCTGGCCAGGCTGGCCTGTCGAAGGAAATTCGCGACCGGCTGCAGAACCACACCCTCCAGGATGTCAGTTCGAAGAGCTACGATCGCTGGAACTACATGCCGGAGAAACGCGCCGCGATGAAGAAGTGGAATGCTTTCGTCCAGGCGATGCTGAACAAGAAGCGCCCCACGGCGGCAAAAGAGAAGCGCACGCCGATCAATCAAGACGCTGCTGGGGAGCCAGTTCAGCGCGCGGCGTGATAGCTACTGGCGTAGACCGAGTGGTGCTCAGGGCGGCGAGGCGATCTTAAATTCGTGCAACAACCCGTTGCACGAATTCTGGAGTCAACGAGCAACGGACCGCCGAGCCGGAGTTTTCACACAGCCTCAATCACCAGAAGCCAGAAGCCAGAAGCCCTAACAGGCCCGCCTGCGCAGCGATCCACGCTACGCTATGATCCTACGCGTCACCGATGGCGCTTTACACGCAATAACAGCCAGGTTTCACTTCGTCCGGGCCATTAAGAGGACCAATACGCCGTCCGGAATTTTGAGCGCTGGGTGTTCACGAATGGAGGCAATTCCCACTCGATTCTCTCAATGCATCGTAACGTGCTGATTTATAAGCGCAAAATATTTCTTCTGACGGTCGAAATCCGACTGCCAATCCGTCAAATTTTTTCGCTTATGATTTCAAAGGGAAATTTGTGCGAACTGATTTTTGCGCGATGTCGACCACTATCGGTATCGATTGGTCGCTTCCTTGAAATTTCAGGCGGGCGGGATGCGACCAACCTGCCGGAGAAAAGACCGTCACGCTTGTATAGACCGACGCGTCACGTTTGTCATGGTCAAGGTGCCACGTCTCCAGCCACTTCCACACGGTCGGGCTCGGTCGCAGAGCCGGAATCTCCGACTATGACTGCATGCGGTTCAAGATCGTTAAGGACGATGATGAGTGCCCCACCATTCTGTTCGTTCGCTGAAAGAGACACCAGCTCTCCAGGATTTCGCGCGATAAGTCCGACAACCTCCTCGGGCTGCTTCTCCTGGCCCTCCTTCTTTTCGGCTGGCACCTTCAGCTGGGCAAGAGTCCCCTTCGAAGTTGCCGGCGGCACCTTGAGCCCGCGCTGAAGCAGCGACCGGAACGACGCCGAGGCCTGAAGCCTCTTGAGCGTGTTCCTCGCGCGCATATGGACCTGCCCCTCCTCGATCTTGGGAATGACGCTGAGGATTTCGTCAACCGAGGCTTCGGTGAGAACGAGTCGCGTGAGATCGTCGCCGTCGCCGTCGCGTCCGGTGATGCAGACGCCTCCGTCGCGTGTCGTGATGGGCAGTTCGAGCGCCTTGGGCTTTCCCTCGCCGTCGGTCGTGAACATGAGAACCTCCACAGGAAAAGTGAAAGGCATCTTGCTCGGGAGTCCGACGCGTCCCATGCCGGAGAGCATGCGCTGCTGCAGTTCGAGCGCGTTGCTTTCTCTCAGCCGCAGGCCGACCGAATAGGGTCCTTCCAGACGGATCAGATCGGTCAGCTCATCGCTCTTGAGCATCCGCTGATCGTCGAGGTCCCATTCGATGGACATGCGGGCTTGGTTCGGAAACTGCACAATCGGCGTAGTCACACCCTTGGTCTTGTACCTCCAGGTCTTGTTGTCGAGCGCCTTCAAAGTGCCACCTACGAGAAGTACTCGCCGTTTGTCGGGGTTTCGCACCAGGTCGCAGGCGGGCGTAAGCACGACGAAGACATCCGGCCGGTCCTCCGGCGCTGCGGCAGGTGCCGCGGGGTCGAGCCTCGAACGACGGACGAGCACGTCGCCGAAGCTAACGGGCATGCCGGCGGTGTTGCCCGTCACCTTCAGCCGCTCGGCGTTCTGCCATAACGACCGCGCGACGAGATCCTGCAGATCGGAAGAGCCGGCGATGTAGGGCGCGGGGTATTTCGCAGGATCGATGGCGTTGAGCTCCTGCGCCGCGGTGATCGTGGGCGCATGGCTTTCGATCTCATGCTGGAGGACGCGATCGAACACGTCCAGCATGTAGCTGCCGAGAGGCTGCCCCTCGACGTCGAGCAGAACCTCTCGGATCTTGCTGTAGTCGGAGAGGTCGAGCCGCCGCATCAGCTTCATGAACTCGCTCGCAGCGCCCCCGAGGCCCGACTCCCACGCGGCGAGGAACGCCGCGACGCGCACCGCGTCAGCGTGGTGCGTCGCGAGACGTTCGAGGACCGTCTCGACCGTCGATCCTTCGAGCAGGTCCTGCTTACGGTAGACCCGGAACAGCGCCCCGACCATCTTCGCGTCATCGCGAAACCGCTCCTTCTTGTCTTGCAGGCGGGGGCTCCGCGACATCAGCACCACGGCAGGAGGTGCGTTCTCCCGGCCTGCCATCAGTTCGCCGAGCCTGCGGATCGACTTGTCGACGTCGAAGTCCTGCTGTGCGGCTCCGAGGAACAGGTCCGCGAAGATGATGCTGCACTCGTGCGCGTCCTCAGGGAGATTGCGCCCGGCGGTTTTCACCTGCAGGCCGGCGACTGACAGGCGCTTCCCGAGTTTGTCCAGAAAATCCCGGTCCGCCGCTCGATCTCGCTCATAGCTTCCGAACAAGTTGTTCCACAGATCGGGACGGAGCTTTTCCCGCAACCCATACATCGCCTTCACGAAGTCGTCCGAGGCCCGAAGCTCGTTGGCGTCCATCTCGTGGTATTTGGGGAAAGCCTCTTCGACGACGTCCAGAGCCGTGCTGACGTCGTCCATAAAGATCGTCCACGCTTCCTCGTCCATCGCCAGGTCGCCGGCGATGGGAACGTCGTCGAAAGCGTCGTCGACGATGAGCGCCGATTCGAAGCCCGTGCTCTTCAGAACGTCGGACACGGCGCTCATCGGACCACCGCAGTGTCGGGAAGTTCGAGCACGAACTCGTGGAGCCGGCCGGTCTGCTTATCGGTCTTGTCGGACAGCGTCAGCCGTCCCTTGAGATCGGTAGCGTTTGATGCCGCGATGAAAAGGCCCAGTCCTCGGCGCTTCGACTTTTCCTTGAGCGACCAATAGGCGCGAAAAACCCTCTCGCGGTGATCCGGGGCGATGCCACGGCCATTGTCCGAGAACCGGATCGTCAACGGGTCCGTTTCGATGCGGACGTCGATCACCGGTCTGTAACCCGCTTCGCGGTCGGCGCGGAGCTTCATCCAGTAGACGGAATTCGAGAGCAGATTTTCGAGTATCTGCACCATCATCCCCTTCACGAGCTTCACCCGGAGGGGCCCCTTCGGCGCCCTTATTCTCATGTCGATATTGTGGCGCGCGAACTGCGGGCCGTGACCCTCCTTCAGATCCTCCACGAGCCGTACGAGATCGAAGGTCTCAGCGCGCTGCCGACCGGGAACGCTCGCCTCGTCGAGCACGCGCAGACGCTTTGACACGCTCTTAATCTCGGCGCGAAGCGTGTCGAGCCGCGCCTTCACCTCCTGCGGCAGATCCTTCCCGCGCAATCCTTCGAGCGACGCGAGCGCGCTCTCCGTCGACCGCGCGAGCTCGTGGGCCACCATCTCGACGAGAAGACCGACGCCCGCCATCTGCACCATCTGCCTGCTGTCGGCTTCGACCTCCTCGATGCGCTGTTGTGCTCTCGTCGAGAGGTCGTGGAATTCGCGAAGCGAATGCTCAAGATCGGTGAAGATCTCCATGCCCTCGCGCGGAACGAATTTCCGGAGCTTACCGAGCGCGGCCTTCGCCCTGCCTTCGAGTCCGACGATCTCCTTCTTGACGTCGCCAAGATCCTCCGCTCGCTTGCGGTAACGCAGGTCGACGTCCTTGAAGAAACTCCACAGTCTTTCGGCGACGGCGTCGTGCAGCACCTCCTCAAAAACCTTCGACTCCGGCGTCTCCCGCAAACCTTCGCGATTCGTCTGGTCGACCAGTTCCGGATTCCGAGCCCGCGAGACCCGGACGTGTCCGATGAATTGATTCTTGTTCAGTACATATCCGGTGCGGCCGAGCGCGACCGCATCGAGGCCAAGCCAGTCGTCTTCTTCGTCTCCGTACGGGAAGACCCTAAAGCTATCGCGGAAGAGCATGATGCTCGACCACTTCTTCACAAGCGCGCGCACCGCAGACTGGTTTCCGATCGCATCGATCTTGGCCAGGTATCGGCGGTTGAACCAGTAGATCTCGAAATCGAAGTCTCCGACGGCAGTCAGCGCGCTCTCCGGCAGCTGGTTGTCCGTTCCCGCCAGCAGTCCCTCCAGATCCGGCCGCGTTAGCGTCAACGCGTCGGTCTCGCGCGGATGCTCGAAGTTCCCGAGCTTGGTCGCGACCATCCTTAGTTCGAGCATGGGCTCGCCAGCCTTGACCGAGTAGGTTCCAGTGAGGCTCGCATGCGCGTTCTCAACAAGTGCCGGGTCGAGCCAAGGAATGGAAATGCGCTCGCCATTCCAGTACAGCGCGACACGCGGCCTCGTCTTCGGATCAAGGAAGGGGTCGGTCAGACGTGCGAAGTCGTAGTCTGCGAACTTTCGCACGCGCTTCTCGGTCCAGTCCTCAAGCAACCCGCCGATCGTGAGCTTCGTGCCGTGCCATCCCTCCTTCTCCTTACGGGGCCCCCTGGTCGGTTCGATAGCGACGTCCTCGATCATCGCGTCGAGGTTCTCGAACATGCGCCAGTCAATTTCCAGAAGGTTCAGACTGGCGTCTTCCGCGCGCGCCGTCTCCATCCTCAAACGCTCGCCGAGCCTCATCGCGGAAAGCCGGCCGATTCCCTTCTCTCCCAGAGGCGTCTTCGAGCCGCCCTGCGTCAGAATCCGGTCAACTTCCCGTTTGCGCGCGGGCGTCCCGATCGTGAGGAAATTTGCGCTGATCTCGGAAAGAGACATGCCGCTGCCGGTATCGGAAATCTCGATAGAGTTGTGGTCGTCGTAGCAAGCATCGAGGCGCTTCACGAAGTCGTCCAGATCTTCAGACTCTTCGACCACCGCATTGAACTTCGACACGGCCTCGCTGCCGGCCGAGGGATCGAGCTTTTCAACCACCTGTCTGATCAGGTCCGCAAGCTGTTCCGTCCGCTCAGCCTTGGAGGCTTTCTCCCCGCCGAGGGACAGCGCCCTGTCGCGGATGCGCAGATAGTCGTTCCTCCGCATGGCGATTAGGAAACGAACGTCCGCTCCGGTGCGCGAGCCGGCATCGAACGCATTCTTGATGAGCTCGTAGAACGCGATGATGTCCGAGCTGATGAGCTCGGAGCCCAACTCCAGCACCGTCCTAGCATTGACCCGAAATACCAATCGATACCCCCCAGATGCGCTATGTAAAGAGCTGCTTGATATCCGCCACTGGCCTGAACAGCTTCATAGGCTGATCGGCAAACGGCAAGAAGCTCTCTCGCTCGTAAAAGCAGCGCGCGGCCTCGTCCTTGGCGTCTACGATCACCGCAAACGAAGCAATCTCGCTGCGTGCGATGCGGCAGAGCGCGTCCGCCAACAGAAAGCGGCCATAGCCTCTACCCTGAAACCGCCGATCAACAGCCAGCCGGCCCAGAAGCGTCGCCGGAACGAGAGGATAGCGTGGAAGCCGACGGACGGTCTGATCTGGGAGATCGGCGAGCTTCACGGCTGTCGCTGAGAGCGTGTAGTAGCCGCCGACGGCACCGTCCGGTAGCACGAGCACGAACGGCGCCGCCATGTTCTTGCGGGCGTCCTGGCCAGCCTGGCTTCGTAAATATCGGTCGAGCGGTTCGACGCCGCTGGCGAACGAGATGCGATCATGGTGCGGACCGAGCGGCTCGACCCGAAGCGATTCCTCAGGAGCGCCCGGCACCGGCTATACGCCGGTGGCTTCGCGATAGCGGCGCACCGTGTCGCGCAGACGGTCGTTAACGGGCTTCGGATTCAATAGCGCATCAACAAACGCCTGGCTGTCGCGAACCGACAGTTCGAGCTGCTGATGCTTCTCGATCGCCCACCGTGCGGCGTCCTGGACGCTGGTCAACACAAAATCCGTGACCGTCCGCCCCTGTAGGGCTGCGGCATGTTCGATGAGCGTCTTCTGCTCCGCCGTTACCCGCGTCTCAAGGCGCTGCGCACGGGTGCGACCCCGGGGGGATTTCAAAACAGACTTTGCCATAGCACTTCTCCTGTGCGAATGTACGGCCAATGCCCGGCCATATCAAGGCCCCCCGGCTAAGGCGCAGACAATATCACCACAAGGCGTGAGAACAAACAAAGAACACTTGCATAGATCCTCGCACGCAGCCATCAATTCTGGAAGCCATGAGAGTGCGATGCCCGATTCGATTTACCTCGACAATCAAGCCACAACGCCCACCGATCCGCGCGTGCGTGATGCCATGTTGCCGCTCCTGGAAAAGAGCGTAGTCGGAAATCCGCACTCAGAGCATTTCGCAGGGCGCCGCGCAGCGACGGCGGTGGAGGACGCGCGCGCGAAAGTCGCCGCGCTGATCGGTGCCCGCCCAGAGGAGATCGTCTTTACTTCCGGGGCGACCGAGGCGAACAACCTCGCGCTTCAGGGCGTGGCTCGATCGCCGCATCGTCGCGGCAACCACATCATCACCTGCGCAACCGAGCATAAGTGCGTCCTTGAGACCGTTGGCTATTTGGGACGCAGTGGTTTCCGCGCCGAGGTTCTGCCCGTCGAACCGAGCGGCCTCATTGACACCGCAGCGCTTGCCGCAGCGATAACATCCGAGACATTCCTTGTATCGATCATGGCAGCCAACAATGAGATCGGCGTGCTGCAACCGATTGACGAGATTGCCGCGATCTGCCGATCGCATAACGTCATATTTCATACGGACGCAGCGCAGGCGGTTGGAAAGGTTCCGGTCGACGTAAAGTCGATTGGCGTCGATATGTTGAGCCTGACAGGCCACAAGATCTACGCGCCGGTCGGTATAGGAGCCCTATATATTTCCGAAGAAAGCCCGATTGTGCCGGAGCCGTTGTTTTGGGGCGGCGGTCAAGAGCGCGGACTGCGGTCCGGCACGATTGCCCCTGCTCTCTGCGCCGCATTCGGCGTTGCAAGCGCGATTGCCCTCACCGAACTCGAAGATGATGCGCAAGCCGCGGCGTCACTACGCCGCCTGTTCCTCGAGATCGTACTCAGCCGATGCCCTGATGCGCGCGTCAATGGCGATCAGAAGCGGCGCCTCCCCGGCAATCTCAGCCTGACATTTCCGGGCTGTGATGCTGACCGATTGGTCGGGGCCTTGCAGCCTGATATCGCGCTCTCGACGAATGCTGCATGCAGCGCGGGTATCTTACAGCCTTCGCATGTCCTGTTGGGGTTGGGGCTGACCGACTCGGACGCCGCGAGCACGATCCGCGTTGGCTTTGGCAGATTTAATACGCGTGCGGAGGTTGAAGTCGCGGGCGAACGCGTTGCCGCTGCGGTGACGCGTATCCGCGAGGGCGTCTCTTTGGAGATCGCCGCGGTGTAGAACCGCCGTTCAACAGATCGAGTTGGAGCGATTCCGGCTTGCTACTGGACGGATCGTCCAGTAGCATAATCCTATGTTACGGGGGCCAATCACAGCAAGCGACTTCAAGGGGCAGTTCTCGGGCCACGAGACGTTCCCCCTGCGGCATCTTTGGCTGCGCAAAGCCTTTGATGCCGTTGAAACCGGCGCGCCGCGAACGATCTTCAGCAGTCCCGAATCCATCGTGACCTTTGGCGTTGGAAAAAACATGGCGCTTGCGATTCGCCATTGGGCGCTCGCCTGCGGTGTAATCGAAGAACGGGAAACGCGCGTGGGAGCGACCGAACTCGGCCAAAGCCTGTTCGGCGGCGAGCGCCCTTGGGATCCATTCATGGAGAAGCCGGCAACGGCGTGGCTCGTGCAATGGCAGATCGCCGGCGATCCGAAGATGACCACGACATGGTATTGGGCCTTCAACCATCTGGTGGCGCAAACTTTCGATCACGAGGCGCTCAGTACGTCGATTCTGCAATACGCCCGGGCGCGGCAATGGTCGCGCATCGCGGAAAAAACCGTCACGCGTGACGTCGAATGTTTCATCCGAAGCTATGTGCCCCGCGTGGACAAAGCTGCCGGCGAAGATGCCTTGGAGCCGGTCTTGGCGGAGCTCGGACTCATCCGTCCGGTTGCGGGCCGTCTCTACGAATTTCGGCGTGGCCCCAAACCAAGTCTTCCCGATGGTGTATTCGCCTATGCGCTGAATGCGTTCTGGAATCGCCATGCTCCGAGCGCCGCCACGCTCTCGGTCGAGGCGATCGCCTATGAGCCGGGTTCGCCTGGTCGCGTATTCAAGCTCGACGAAAACTCAATCGTTGAACGCCTAACGGCCATGGAAGAAGTGACACGCGGTCGCGTCGTGTGGTCGGACACGGCCGGAGTTCGCCAAGTGCTGCGGGTCAAGCCTGTGACCAACCCTCTTGCTCTCCTGGCGTCGGCCTATCGTGTCGAAAATGAAAAACGGCGGGCCGCATGACGCTCGCTGACCATGTCTCCATTGCGCGTCGGTTTCAACGCTCCATCAGGCTGGACACCGACTTGGCGCGCGTCGACGCGCTGCAGGGATTTGTCTGTCAAAGGTCTGCCGCCGATGGCCTCTTGGGGATGGCTAGCCAGATCACCCAAACCGCGCAACGTGCATTCACTTGGACCGGTCCTTACGGCGGCGGCAAATCAAGCTTGGCGATAACTCTGGCGGGTTTGCTCGGTCCCAAAGGGGCCGTGCGCAACGCTGCCTCAACGGCGTTGGGTGAGACAACCGCCCAGCAACTTCTGGACGCCTTTCAGCCAGGCAGAGACGGGTGGTTGGTCGTACCGGTTGTCGGGCGACGCAGCGACCCCGTAGCCGATATCGCCGTTGCGTTGGAACAGGCGCGACGTCGAAACGGAGCGACCCGAGGGCGCCCGCGTCAGGATGTGAAGAGCGCGCGCGAGTTGATCGATCGCCTCGTGCAAGAGGCGGACGCGCGGCCGCGAGACGGCGTCTTGCTGATTATCGACGAGATGGGAAAATTTCTCGAAGGCGCCGCAGCCGATGGCGCTGACATCTACTTTTTCCAAGAACTCGCTGAGGCCGCGTCTCGCGCACGTGGACGCCTCGTCATCGTTGGCATTCTGCATCAGGCCTTCGAACAATATGCAAGTCGTCTTGGTCGGGAAGCCCGCGACGAATGGGCGAAAATCCAGGGGCGCTTCTCCGACGTGCCGCTGATCGCGGGCGTTGACGAGGTTATCGATCTGTTGGGTCGCGCCATCGTCACCGACCAGCGGCATTCCCAAACAGCGCAATCCGTCGAGGCCATCGCAAAATCGATCCGTTCGCGCCGTCCCGGAACTCCGACGGACCTCGGTGCCCGCCTGGACAAATGCTGGCCGCTACATCCCGTCACGGCAGTCGTGCTTGGCCCTATGTCCCGGCGTCGGTTCGGGCAAAACGAGCGGAGCGTATTTGGCTTTCTCGCGTCGGCCGAACCGGGCGGATTCCACGATTTCCTTCGGGCGGAGCCTGCGGCCACACGTGAACTATTTGGCCCTGATCGATTTTGGGACTATCTGCGCATCAATCTGGAGCCTGCGATCCTGGCGTCGAATGACAGCCATCGCTGGGCGCAGGGCGCCGACGCGATCGAGCGATGCGAGGCGCGAGGAACCGAACTCCATGTCAGAGTCGCGAAATCCATCGCCCTCATCGACATGTTCCGAAACGGTTCGGGCCTTGCCGCGGATCGGGCCACGCTCACGGCTTGCATCCCCGACGCGTCGAATGGCGCCATCGACGCTGTGGTGGCCGATCTAGAACGATGGTCGGTCGCGGTCTTCCGGAAACATCTGGATGCATGGGCGATCTACGCGGGCAGCGACTTCGACATCGATGGAGCAGTCTCATCGGCCGCGGCACAGGCCTCCGGTCTCGATCTCAATCGTCTAGCACGGCTTGCCGGCCTTCAGCCGGTCTTGGCGAAGCGCCACTATCATGAAACCGGAAGCTTGCGCTGGTTTCAAACAGAGCTCGTCCATCTCGCAGAACTCGGTCGTATCGCGGATCGCCCTGGTGATGCTGCCGGCCATTTTATTTTGGCGATCCCATCCGTGGAGGAACAGCGCAAAGGGGCGATGGAGACTTGCCGTTCGGCGTCAGAAATAACGAGCCAACAACTCATCGCGGTCGGCCTGCCCCGCAACGCGTGGCGAATCCGAGATCTTGGCGCCGAACTCATCGCTCTTGAAGCAGTGCGCACGAGCCGTCCAGAACTTGACGGCGATAGCGTGGCACGCCGCGAGATCGTTGCACGGATCGCAGCCGTATCAGCGGAACTTGATGAGGAGCTGCGCGCGGGATTTGCCAACGCCGATTGGTATGTCACGGGCGAGCGGATCGAACTGCCGCCCGGTGCGAGCCTCTCTCGCCTGGCATCGGACCTCGCGGATCAACGCTACAGCAAAGCGCCGCGAGTCCACAGTGAGCTCGTCAATCGTCAAAGGCCGTCCAGCAACACGCAGGCCGGCGTCCGCGACTTGTTGCACGCGATGATTTCGGCGGCCGACAAGCCGGCGCTGGGAATCGAGGGATTCCCCGTGCATCGCGGCCTCTACAGCACCGTTCTCGCGGCTGCCGGCCTGCATCACAAATCCGGCGAAGCGTATGGCTTCAGCAAACCTACAAACAGCAAGATCGGCCAAAGTTACAAGCCCGCGTGGGACGCAGCCGAGACTCTGTTCGCGAGCGAACATGCGCCCGTCCCGCTTGGACGGCTCTATCAGCTTTGGGCGAACCCGCCGTTCGGCATCCGTCGCGGGCTAATGCCGATTCTTGCGCTCGCATTCATCATGGCTAACCGCCACCGCCTCGCGTTGTACGGAGAGGCAAAGTTCCAAGCGGACATCGATGACTACCTCGTCGATATCCTGCTCCAAGATGAAGACCTCGTCGCCTTGCGCCGGGTTGATGTCGACGCGTTCCGCGGCGCAATCTTGGACGGGGTCGCGCAGGCGGTGAAGAAGGCGACCGGACAAGCCTGCGCACCGGACCCGTTGGAGGTCGCGCGACGTTTGGTACGCTTTGCCCGCGACCTGCCTCCCTGGACCCAAAAGACTCTAAGCCTATCGCCACCCACGGTGGAAGTTCGTCGCGTCCTCCTTCGGGCGGACGATCCGCATAAGGCACTGTTTGTCGATATTCCCACAATCTTTGGAGAGAGCGACGCCCACGCGACCGCGATGGGTATCGAAGCGGCGCTCCGCGAGCTGAGCGCCGCCTATCCCAAGATGATGGCCGACCTTTCGCAGAAAATGTTGGGCGCTCTGGGGCAAGCGGAGGGCGATTACGCAGACCTTCAGCAGCGCGCGCTCATCGTAGCCGAACTCACGGGCGATCTTCGCGTCGACGCCTTCGCGGCACGCCTTGCGAGCTATCGTGGCGATGTGAGCGATCTCGAAGCGATCGCCAGCTTAGCGATCAACCGCCCACCTCGGGAATGGACAGACCGCGACCCCGACCAAGCTGCCCTAGCACTGGCAGAGTTTGCGCTGAAGTTTCGGCGCGCCGAAACACTAGCGCGCGTCAAAGGGCGGCATCCGACACGCGAGGCCATGGCCCTCATCATCGGAACGGGGGAAGCTGGCCAAGAGATCGTTGAAGAGTTCGAGGTCGCTGAGCGCGATCGCCCGAAAGTCACAGCCCTCGCGCAAGCGCTTCATAAAGTGCTAGCGCAGTCAGGCGCCGAACACAGTGTCGTTCTCGCCGCATTGGCCGAGACGGGGCTCGATACACTGGCTGCTCGCGATGCCCGCATGCGGAAGGCAGGCTGAGCGATGGAACGACACGTTCTTGGCATTTCCGGCGGACGAGACAGCGCCGCGCTCGCTGTGCTGATGCGTCAAATGCGACCGGACCTCACGCTCGAATATTTCTTCACGGACACCGGCAAGGAACTGCCGGAGGTCTATGAGTTCCTCGGCCGGTTGGAAGGCTTTCTGGGCGCTCCAATACAACGCCTCAATCCGGATCGTGATTTCGACTTTTGGCTGCGCGAGTACAACAATTTTCTTCCTTCACCGCGCACTCGATGGTGCACGCGACAGCTCAAGCTACGGCCGTTCGAACGATGGATCCGTCCGGATCTTGAGGCCGGCGCCACGATCTACAGTTATGTCGCGATCCGCTCGGACGAGCCCCACCGCGAAGGACTCACTGCGACGCATCCCAATCTACGAGTCGTGCTACCCCTGCGCGAACGCGGCATCGACAAGAGGGGTGTAATCGACTTACTGGAGGCTGCCGGCGTCGGCCTCCCCGATTACTACCGCTGGCGCTCGCGCAGCGGCTGCACCTTTTGCTTTTTTCAGCAGAAGATCGAATGGGTGAACTTGATGAGGGAACACCCCGAAGCCTTCGAAGAAGCCAAGCGCTACGAAAAAAACGCGCTTGAGCACGGCTCACCATTCACTTGGAGTGATCGCGAATCCCTCGATGAGCTTGCCGAGCCGAAACGTGTCGAACAGATTGAGCGTGAGCATCAAATACGGCTGGACCGTCAGAAGGCACGCCGCCGTCCAAACGCTCTAAGACCGGCCGAAGAGAGCGACGAGGTCTTGTTCGAGGACGACGGAGCGGGCTGCCTAATCTGTCACAAATAAGAAATCCAGTCGAGGACGAACCGATGGGCGAAATCACGCGAGCCGATATCTACAGGGAGCAGTACGCTCATTTTCGTTCAATGAACGACCTCCTATACAAAATTCCTCCGCTGTTTACCGCTGTCCTCGGCGGGCTATGGTATTTTGCTGTCATCAATCTGGAAAAAGATAAATGGATTTCCTGTGCCGTCTTCGCGTTCGCGGCGATTGGGAGTGTTTGCTTCGTCAACGTGATGCAGCGCTTTAGGATGGCGTTCAATTCTTACATCGACAATTTGAACCAGATGGATGGCGAGATGAAAGTCTCCATCAAGCCATCTTGTCTCCCCTCGTCGATAGTCACGATCCAACTGCTTCTGTGGGCGGCAGCCTTAGTGTCCGTGCTTGGTATTTTCTACGCTGTTCACAAATAATCCGTCCGGCCCAGCGCAGCTCATCATACCGTTTCGCCGTAAGTGGACAACCGCAGCTACGCCGCGGGCGCCGCCTCGCGCTCCTCGACTTCTCGCGCCGCGGTCTGGTCGCCATAAATGATTGCCTGGACCGCCCGGTCGATGTCCTCGTCAGACAGGAACGGCGCCTGGGCGAAGACGATTCCCGGCTCGCCGTTCAAACGCGCGGCCAGATGGCCGAGACCGAGCAGCGATTCCGCACCCTTGACGCCCAATGCGATCTCCGACGTCCCAACGCTGGCCACCTTCAGGATCAGCCGATTTCCGAGATTGTCGCGCAACTGCATCGGCATGACGTTCACGTCGGGCCGCTGCGCGGCGAAGATCAGATGAATTCCCGCCGCACGCGCTTTGACACCCAATCGTTGGACATTGGCGGCCACCGCTTCCTTGTAATCCTCAGTCAGCATCCATTCGGCGAATTCATCGTGGACTAGAAACAACATGGGCAAGCGATCGGCTGGCGCTGCCGCAACATTGAAGGCTCTCAGGTCGCGAACGCCCTGCGCCCGGAAGAGCTCATAACGGCGTTCCATCTCCCCAACTAAGCGTTCCATCTCCTCCGTCGCGCGCGTTTGGTCGATGACAATGCCGCCTGGTATGTGAGGCAGACGCTCGACCGCGGCGTAGTCGACGCCCATCTTCGGGTCGATTAGAATAATCCGCGCCAGTGCGCTTGAGTTGGTCGCTGCGATATCGAGGATCAGACCTTGGATGAGCACTGACTTGCCGCTACCCGTCGCACCCGCGACGAGGGTGTGCGGCTCATGCTGTTGCGCCCCGCCGAACGGGGAACCGAGGTTCAGATAAAGGATCTCCCCGTCCAACTCCCGTAGCCCTACGACAAAGGACGTGTTCAAACCGGCCGCATTACGGTTCAGTTCGCGGCGCGCCCATACATCCCATAGAGAAACTGTCTGCCGCTGCGGCCGCGCCACGGCGACGACAATCTCGCCCGGCAAAGGCGAGATGGCCACGAGACGCAAACCATGGGTCGTCAGGAGCGCTGACTGTTTGCCCTCGATATCCTCCACGCGGAGCCGGTCCGAACCCATAAACCGGATCAGCGCCGCGTTCGGCGTCAGGCGCGTGCCCAGAATCTTCGCCTGCAATCCGTAACCCAACAGAGCCGTCCGCAGCTTTTGTGCCGTGCTTTCGAGCCACGCCTCATCAGCGGCCGACACCGATGATCGCTGCAGCGACCGTGCTTCGATCAGGGAAGCAATGTCTTGAGGTTCTTCGGCGCTCGGCACATCGCTTTCCTGAGCGATGGGTTCGGGTAGCTCGGGCTCTGCTGGCTCGGGTTCGATGGCCTTCGGTTTGGCGACAACAGACTTTGGCACCTTCGGACGGATCTCAGGACTCGTCCGCTCCTTCGTAGCCGGCGTACTATTCGCCTGAAGGACCGTTTGTGAGCGGTTAGTCCAGTTCACCCTCGGCGCGGGGCTACGGAATTCGGCGTCTTCCCAGGGATGTTGTTCGCCCAATCCACGACGCACGCTGGCCAAGGGCGCGCGAGCCTCATAGGCCTTGAGAAGATTGCGCAGGTCCTCGCGGGTGAATATCTCCTGCAAGCCATGTGGCACGTCGGCGATCGGTTCCTGCTCGCCCTTGCCGCCCGGTTCAGCCAGACCGGAAATGAAGATGTGGGAGTAGCCACGAAGATCGATCGTTGTGGCGCCTTGGCGGATACCGTCGCGCACGGCTTCGAGCGCATCGGACTGGCCCAGCGCCGTCGTCCCGTCGAGCAGGAGATCAGCGATCCGAGAAAGCCACAAATCGCGATCCAAGCGACCGGGATCGCCGAACAGTGCTTCCTCGATACGCTGGACCGTGTGCCGCAGCTGTTGCTTGGAGGTCCGTCGAGCCTCCGCCGCCGCGTCAACGCCCACATACTTGGCCTCAGTGACGACTGCCCGCAATGTCGTGGCACCGTTGGCGTCGCGCCCCACGCTGAGCGCGAGAATATCGGCAATACCCTGCTCGCGCTGCCCGAGCCATTCCGCGTAGTCGTCGAGCAGGAACCAAGCGACGGTGGCTTGAGAACCGAACTCCTCGGCGACGAGCGCGCGGCTCAAGACCAGGCCGATCAACTCCCCCGCCGAGACGCCGCGCTTAGCGGCACGCAGCACGATGTCACCCGAGATGCTGCAGGCGTCGTCGATCATGCGCTGGGCCAGGGCGGAAAGCTGGTCGTCCGGCAGGCCCAAGCTCAATTCCGTCAGCCGCCGCCGGACCAATACGTGCAAAATGCGCAGCTCAGACGTCGAAGACACGATCATGTTGCGGCCGTGAGTCCGCTGACGCCGATAGCGGATCACATTGATGCCCTGGGCGGCGAGCTGGCGCTTATCAAGCAGATCGTCGTAGGTCGCGACCCACTCCGCCAAGCTGTGGACCTCGTCGAACATTCCTTTCAGGCCTTGGTCCTGAAAGGAGATTTGGCGAGCCGGCAGAATGTGCTCGTGCGACCCATGAGATTGCCGGCGCACCACATCCGCGACGGCATCGAGATAGGCCCAGCCGGCAGCGGGTTGTCGCGGACAGGCCAAATAGTTCGTCGCCTTCAATTCGTCTTCCGCCGTTACGCGGCGATAGGACCACCGTGCCGGTACGTGATCAAGCAGGCTCGGCGCCGCCGCTGCGGTGGGTACGGAGAACCACGCCTCCTTCGCCTGCCGCGAGACGACATCGTGAAGGAAAGCGACATCCACGCTGCGGTATTCCGCAGACGGTGCGGCGCCACCATCGAGCATCACGCCGATGCGCAGCTTTGACATGAAGTTCCGCGATGTCTCGCTGACCACGAGCGCGTCGGGATCGGCCTCGGACCCTTCCAGCAATTCCTTGTAGATGCGGTTCAGCTTCGGGCGGTCGCGATGCCGGACGAGCACGTTGCAATGCATTTCGTCCTCGTCGTGGACGGAGCCGAGCGCATTGACCGTTGCGAAAGGCAGCCCGGCCGCGTCGCAATTGTAGAGCATGATGCTCAAGTTTGAGCGCTCGTGCGGCTGAAGATCGAGATAGCGCTCGAGCAGGCCGCGAATTTGCACCGCCGCTTCGCGAGGATCGACGTCCGTGGCCGTTTCCGAGGGATCGCGCACAGGACGTTCCATCAGGCTGTAGTCGTTGACCGTGCTTGTTTCGGCCAACAACACCGGTTCGGCGCCGTGATATCCAACGGCGACTTCCGGATAATAGGGATGAGCAAGTTCGGCGCGAAGATCGGCAAAAAAGAGCCGCGAATCCCCGAAATTGATCTGCTCCGCCGCCAATAGATGCGCCGCAAGACCGGCCACGCTGCGAGCCTTCACCGCGCTCGCTGCCAACCGCAAAGGATGCCACGGCGCGATAATGGCGGACGGGGCACCGCCGGTGACCGCGATGCACCCGAGCGACAGTACCGGTTCCCACAGCTCCTGCCGATTGAGATCGCCGGGCGCGTGTTGCGCGAGCGCCCGCAGCAGCGCTCCATAGTGTTCGGCTTGCTCCAGGAGCCTGGGATCGGCAAGGCCGTGTTGCTGCCAGCCTTCGATGGCGGCGGCATAAGCCGCGGCAAAACTGTCCCATGCTGTCCCGACGGCGGCCGCCGCGTCGGCAATCAGCCGCCCGTTCGCGGCGGCCTTCAGCGCCTTCGGGAATTGTCGTCCGACATCGTCGGCGGGATCCGACTTCGGTATCAGCGATCCCGAATCCTGGCGGTAGGCCGGCTGAAGGGTCGCAACATCGCTCAACGAGACCGACTGTAGCGAACCTTTCCGGCTTACGGGTTGACGCGCCACGCTGGAGCGGGTCAGAGGCCGCTTGAGCAGCCGGTCGAGATCATCGCGAAGCTCACAGCCAATTCCATCCGGCCGGCCCATCCAGATGAGCTGCACCGTCGTGCGATCGGCCAGTGCGCCGTCCCCCACCTTCAAAGTGATGTCGAGCTTAATCTGGAGGCTGGTCCGAGAGACCGAGACGTTACGCTTGTACTTCTTGCGCCGGGAAGCCGCTTCGAGAAGCGCCTCGTATTCGAAGAGGTGCGATGCCTCCCATTTGACCGCCCCGCCCATCAAGGCGGGCAAGCCGCGATAGCGCACCGCGAAAGCCGTGGCGACGTCCGCATTGAGTTCGAGCCACTGGCCCTTGGTTCGTCGCGTCGTCCTGATCTCTAGCGACCGCACGGCGCCAAGCGCGCCGGCTTGACCATAGAGCCGTTCGAATGCGCGTAAGAGGCCGTCGAGCAGGTCGGTGCATTCGATCGGACGGCCGAAAATGAAGCGCTCCCACTTCGCGCGCAGCGACCGGTCCTGGCCAAGCTCCTCCCGATGCGCTTCGAAGAAATCTCGATCGTCGTCGCGTGGCTCCTTGTGGGATTTGGATTCCTTGAGCTGGCGAAGGTATTCTTTGTCACCCTCGCTGAGGCGATCGGGCGCCTCGAACTCGAAGAACTGAATCGTTTCCTCGGGCAAGCTCGTCTTTTTCTGCCGCAGTCCGGAGAAGACTTGAAGGACACCGTCGGATTCCCATTCGAGCTCCGCAAGCGCAGCAGCCTCATCCCGCCAACTTGGCGGAGCATTGATGAACGCCTCAATGGTCGCATGCGCCGCTGGCGGAATATCGTCGCGCACCGTTTCGAATTGCGTTCGCAGCTCCTCCGCTTCGATCACCTGCCGAGGCGGCCGCTGCTTGAGCAACAGCGGCCGGCGGTCGGTCACCAACTTGTCGAACAGCTTCTTCCAACGGGCGCCAAGCGCTTGATCTTTGGGACGGATCGCCAGGAAGTAGCCGGAATCGCGCGGCAGTTGCAGCGCCGGCAGCGCCCAGGCGAGCGCTTCAAGAAGCGGCTTTGACTCATCCGCAATCGCCCGGCGCGTGAGCTCCACATAGTTTGAGACCTGATGCAGCGTCCAGTCTTCCGCGGCCGCTAGGCCGCGCAGCGCGGCCTCCCAAATCGCGACCTGCGCTTCCGGCAGACCAAGCCCGGCCCCGGCCGCCTCGACCCACAGCCGTGGCTCCTCGGTAAGCTGCTTGGCTCCGAGCAATGTCACGTCCTGGAGGGACGCACCTTGGTCGTCGTCGGTATTGGCGAGCAACAATGCGGGACGATCACACTCCGCATGACGCAACGCGACAGTCCGCTCGTCGGTGATGACGCTCTCCGGCAGCCCCAACCCCTCCACCAGCGCTCGCGGCACCGCGATCGAGATCTTTTTGGCCGCCTCACCATCGCGCAGCACTGCTTGCACCACGGCGGCCACCTGTTGGCCGGTCAGCCTATCGAGCATGAACCGCGCAAGGCCGTCGCTTTCTGACGCAGTTGCCAGCCGCTCGCGAAGCGACGCCGCGCCTACGGAACCTAGGAGCTCTGAGGCGTTCACGGCCGCGCACTCCTCTGAAACGGGTTTTCGACATAGGCGCAGGAGTCCGACAGCCGTTTCAGCAAGCCAAGGCTCGCAAGCCTCTCCTCGAGGCGTCGCGCATTATCGGAAAAGTCTTCCTGGTCCGCTGCGCCGGCATCGATGAACCGTCGCGCCTGCTGATCGCCGATCACCAATCCGTAGCGATCACGCAGAAGGATGAGAAAATCCTTGAACTCCAGCCGCCGCTCCACGCAACACACGACGAGAGTCTTCAGCAGACGATCAGTCGGCGCGTAGCGCACGCGGCGGCTCGCCCGTCGCGAAGACAGTCCGATCAAGCGCGCCCATGTCGCATGAACCTTACCCACGTGCTGCTTGTGGCGCACGATCGCCCGTCGAACCAGCTCCTCCAGCAATTGCTCAGGGAGTCCTTGGGCCTCGTCCGCATCGTCGAGGTCTGGCCAATCGAATGTCATGGACAGAACCTCCGCTGCGTTCGGGCCTGGTTCGTCGGATTGCAATGCCGCGCGCCATTCCGGCGTATCCGCAATATCACGGATGAATCGTTCGAGCGCCTGCTGCGGCAACGCGTTGTTGCCTTGGAAAGAATCCGCAGAGAGGTCGCGCACTACGGAACGCTTCGGCGATACGATCTCACAAACCATCGTAATAGGTTCGTCGAGCGCTAGCACCTCCGAAGCGCGTTGGAGCTGGTAGAGGATGAGATGCAGCCCAGTCATCGTGACGATATGGGGAATCGCATCATAGGCTGGGATTTGCAGATCGAGGATGGCGATCCAATCCTCGGCGAGACGGTCAAACGTCGGATGGGACGCGCATGGCAGATAGGCGCCGGCGCGCTCTTGCCGGGCGAGTTGCACATCACCCTGCAACGCGCGGATGAGCCCGTCATAAGGGGCGTCGACGTTCAATATGCGTCGCGCCAGTCGCTCGCGAAGTTCGGCCGCCCTTTGGCTGCGGCACAGCATGAGATAGAGGATTTCGCCGGTACGAGCGAAAAACCGGCGGTCAGTAGCGACGCCAGTGGCAGTGACACTCACATCCTCATAGAGCGCGCTCGTTCCGAACGGAAAAACAAACTTCGAACTCCACCGTTTGTTGCTGCCCCCCTCAATCGCGGAGCTCTGCAGGAACGAAACCACGGAAGCAAAATCCTGGAACGTCTCGAAGCGATCCCGAAGATAAGCAAAATCGGGCCGGTCCAAGCCGCCGGCATTTTCGGTCATCAGCGCTTGCCATGTCGACCACATCGCCTCGTCCGATTGGTCTGATGACAGCACCGTCGTCATATGCGGATTGTTGAACAACAGATTGCGCAGACGAAGCTGCGTCTGCGGGCGGTAGGACAACTCATTCAAGCGCGCTTCCGTCAGCGCTCGCGTCTGACCGTTTTCCGCATGGAGCACGCAGAGGAATTCGAGCAGCGTCAGCCAAGGCGATTGCTCATCGTGAAGACGATGGCCCCAGATCGCCTCGTCAATCCACATTTCTGGGCCGGTGCGATCCTCATGGCCGAAGGGCTTCGCCAACACTTCCATGGCCGTCAGGTCCTCACTGTGACGCGCCGAGGTGACGCACGACCATCGCTCCCAAGCTCGATGAAACGCAGAACCAACTCGCCGGCCGCCGCGGGTTCATCCTCGTCAAGCACGCGGCGGCGCTCCGTCGCGCTGAGCAGCTTGGCCTTAAAAGCCAGTAGATCCTCGTGGCACTCCAGCGAGAAACTGCTCGGCAGAGCGCCTTCCGCGACACGTCCCAGGAATTCAAAACGGGTCGGCGTGAGCGCGAGTCCGATCGGACCAGGATCGTCGCCGCGCGACAGGCGGACGCTCAAGGCGACCCCGCCTTTAGCGTTCGTCGTCAGCACCGCTTCCTCACCGCCCTGGCGCGGGACCGAGATCAACTCATCGAGTAGTGGGCTGGTCTTCGATTGGGAGTGGCTGCCCGACGTGGCAAGCACCAATTCGTCTTGATTCTGGACAAGCATCCCGGTGAAGACCCGATTGAGGCCGCGCATGATCATGGGCATGACGCGACGCGGTAGCGGTTTGCCGGTCTTCAGCAGTTCGGCAACTTCAAGATAGAGCCCGCCATAGCGAAAGACCGTCAGGTCCCACAGGTCAAATTCGCTCTCGCGCAGCTCGGGCAACACGAAGAACATGCGCTGGCGCTGCGCGCGCAACCTCGGCAGGAACGCTTCCCGAGCGCCGGTGTCGGCGCCCTCGAGGTACGCTCTCTGCACCTGCGTGTACGCGGCTGTACCGCCATAGACCGGATCGTTTAGAACGAGATCCCGATAAGGCGACTCCAACGCCGGATCGTCGGCCCCATAGACCAGCAAATTGTCGACGCGATTGCTCGTCTCACCTCCGATGCCAAAGGCATTGAGCTTCCGGAAGAGGTCGGATTTCTCGGCCCGGCGTGGTTTCAGGTTCTCGCCGAAGATGTTTCGATAGACGCTGGCGTGATCCAACAATCCTTTCGCCATAATCTCCGGGACATCCGAACACGACATCAGGCCATCCGGCGCGTCGGGGTGTCCTAGGAGAATGTTGGCCACGAGCGCGAGAATCTGCCGGACCGGGAAATGAACGTCGTTTTGCTCGCTTAACTCGACGAGCGCGGTGAGACGTTGCTGAAGTAACCCCGCATCGGACTCACCCTGTATCCGGGCACGGTTTTCCCAGATGGGGCAGGTCTGCGCATTGTGGATCGGACAAGCCTCGCAATGCTCCCAACCTGGATGCTTCGTCATGGCATCGATGATCGTTCGGATCATTTGCGATGCCGGCGCCTGGCTCAAATCCCGCAGATTGAGGCGAACCTCGGGATCGGGATTCTCGCCTGTCACGAGGAGTTCCTCGACGGCGCGCACCATCGCTTGCAGGGCCGGCGCTTGCGGCGACGCCTTAAGCTTCTCGAGAAGCTGCCCATGGTTCGCGGCGATCAGATAGACCCGTTCGGGCGCCGGATGCGTCACATCCTGGGCCATGTCGGCCAAGAGCGTGGCGCTCTCTTCGGCGCGCAGTTCGCTCAGGTCCTTCACCACGACGAGTTCGCGGGCGCCGAGCGGTAACCGTTGGATCTTGAGACCGGTGTTCCAAGCGGTATCGGAACCTCCGAGCCTCAGCCAAGCCTCCCGGCAATGATAGGTTTTCCCGTCCCCGGCCGTGCCGGTCAGAATCTCGGAGAGCGGGGTGTCGGAGCGCAGATTGTCAAGAACCTGCTCCAGGAATTGTGCAGGCAAAACAAGCGGTTCAATCCGGTGACGCCGCAGCGCTCGCTGGATCGACTCGTCGTACATGTTGTCGTTGGTCGGAATCGGACCGTAGTTTCGGAGAAACCTAATCCAACGACTTGCCCCAGACGCAGACATTCGCCCCCCTTACGGCGCTCGGCAGGAGGCCGGACATTTCGCTCTAATTGCGCCCCAGGCGTTCGAGTCGGTGCGACACCTTAGCATCGCAACCTGCCAAAATGCTTCCATTTTTGCGTCCAAACGCTCGTCGGCTGTACCAATAGCCCAGCAAGCCTCGCGAGAGGTCTCGCCCCTCGCTCATCTCTGGAACGAATAGAGAACCTTGCCTGAGCTGGGCGCCAGATCGATCATACTGGAACCCCTCCGGTTCAGTCGCCAAACATGCACCGAAAGGGGCACATATTACCCCTTCTGATGCAGCTTCTTAAACAAACCCGAGCATTCTGCTCAGTGCGTCCGATTGCTCGGCGAACTTTCGGGCGTCGGTCTTCCGAAGCCGTTCCAGGTTTTGCAGCTTCCAGCGCGGGCCAGGGAGCTGCTCCAGATGCGCCACGCCCAGCAGAGGCCATTCGGGCTCTGCTGCGACCAGTGACAGAAGGAAACGGCGCTCATCGGCGCTCAGACCTTCCTGGAGCTCACGCATCATGCGCTCGCGCGCCGCCAAGAGCGCATCAAGCTCGACGGGTTCGGCGGTCATGCCTGCGAAATTGTGCTCGAACTCCTGGCGGATGTCGCGCAGGGATGGAAACAGAACCTCGTGGACCGGCCGATTATGGCTCGCGAGGTAGACGACGAAAGCGCGGCGGATGCCGGCCGTGATTCCCTCGTGCGCGAAGAGCTGCAGGACATCGAACAGATCGCGAGGATGCTGTCGGTCCATCGCCGCCACCAGCTTGCCGCCATACACGTCCTCGAGCGACACGACTGGGATCTCGAGATCCGCCTGCAGCGTTTCGCGAGCATTCTGTTTCAGCGACGCCGTACGCACCGGAAAGACGGTGCCGCGCATGACGAAGTTGACCTCGATCTTGACCTCGATGTTGCCCCGCCGCACCAGCAGCTTGGTCTCGCCGGAATCCGCCGCCGCCGACGCACGGGTCTGGAAGCCTTGCTTCTGCAGACGCGCGGCGGATTGGCGAATGGTCTCGTTGATGCGCCGGAGCGCCTGCTCCCGCGGCAGCGTGTGGTCGGGAAACACCAGATCGAGGTCGACCGAGAGCCGCGGCATGTCGCGCACGAACAGGTTGATCGCCGTGCCGCCCTTGAGCGCGAACGTGTCGTCGACGAGCACGAGCGGCGCGACGCGCGTCAGCAGCCGGGCGCTGTCGAGATAGACCCGGTTCATGGCTTCAGCACCAGGAGCCCGTCACCGGAACGGGACACCCACGGCCGATCGCTGCCTTTGGGCAATTGAGACGGATCGAGTTTGCCGACCCAGGGCTGGGAGAGATCGCGGCCGAGCTGCAGGCACAGGCGCACGGTCTTTACGCTGGTGCAGCGCTTGAGCAGGTCGCGCAGCACATCGGCACGCAGGCTGTAAGTGCTCTCGACCAGCTCGCGCGCTTCCTGCAGCGGCTGCCGGACGCCGACCTCGCTCAGCACCTCCAGCAATGCACGCTCCGGCGCCGAGACGAGCGGCCCGCCCTTGCGATTTTCGAAGGACCGGACGTGAAGCAGCGCGTCAGGCGCCTCTTTGAAGAGCCGCTTGCGGTGGTATTCGGCCGGGAAGCGCTGGGTGAACCACTCCGGGAGGCGCCCTGCTTTCCAGCCGTAAAGGTCTAGGACAGGCCGTTGCGACAGGTATTGGCGTATACCATGCCAGTCGAGCGCGGACTTGCCGCCGACATGCAATCCGTCGAAGCTCCGCTGCAGCAGAGCGAGACTCGGGTGCAGGGCGGGCGGATCGTTCGGCCGGCAATAGACGCCGCGCGCCAGCCGTTGCAGCCAGCCGGCGCGGACATAGTGGACGGCGAGATCGGCCGATATCCCTAGGGCGGCGAGGTCCGCGGAGGTCAGCGGCGTGCCCGGCGCCAGGCGAGTGTAAAGCCGATTTAGCTTGTTCCTGTGAGTCGTAGGCATACTACGATTATAGCAACAATTCGAAGGCTCGGCCAAGTTTGGATTTGGTCATATAGTCGTAGCTGTACTACGATAATTCGTACTATTTCAAAAATTCGGGGAACGCCTTCCCCTGCGGCCGAGCCTATGGTCTCGGCCGACCCCTTCTGCGGGGACACCCCGCAACGCCCCGAGAGGGAGAGTGCGGACCGGGTTTCCGTGACGGGTTGAAGACTGGGAGAGAGGCTCCCGGGGCCCGTCGCGGAGATCCGCGATGTCCAGACACACCGCTCGCGCCCGTTCCGGCTCCGACCGGACGAGCCTCTATGTCGAAATCACCACCAAGATCATGGCCGAGCTGGAGGCCGGCCGCGCGCCCTGGGTCCAGCCTTGGGGGACCGCGGCGGCGAAGGCGCCGCTCGCCATGCCGAAGAACGCCGCCACTGGCCGAAATTATTCGGGGATCAATGTGCTGATCCTCTGGGACTCGGTGATCGAGCACGGTTTCCCAGTCCAGGGCTGGGTTACCTTCCGACAGGCCCTGTCGCTCGGGGGCAACGTCCGCAAGGGCGAGCACGGCACCACCGTCGTCTATGCCGACCGCTTCGTTCCCAACGACGAGAAGAAGCGGGCGCGGGAGACGGGCGAGGACGCGCAGGCGATCCCATTCCTGAAGCGCTTCACCGTCTTCAACCTGGCGCAGTGTGAAGGGCTGCCCGAAGATCTCGCCGTTGCCGCGCCGCCGCCCGAGCCCGGACTGATCAAGCCGACGGTGGAGGCGCTGATCAAGGCGACGGGCATCGACTTCCGCATCGGTGGCAGCCGCGCCTTCTACCTCCCCGCGCACGACTATGTGCAGGTCCCGCCGCCGCAAGCCTACTTCGAGCCGATCAATTGGCATCGGACGGCGCTGCACGAGCTCGGTCACGCCAGTGGCGCTCCGCACCGCCTGAACCGCGATCTCTCCGGCTCGTTCGGCTCCAAGAAATATGCGTTTGAGGAGCTGGTGGCCGAGATGAATGCTGCCTTCTGCTGCGCCTCGCTCGGCATCGCGCCGACCGTGCGCCACGCCGACTATATCGGCTCGTGGCTGGAGGTGCTGAGGGAAGACAACCGCGCCATCGTCCGCGCCGCCTCGCAGGCGAGCAAGGCCGCCGACTTTCTCCTCGGCTTTCTCCCTAGCGACGACGAACGCCGCGCCACGCTATCGGATCGCGAACAGGAAGCGGCGTGATGCCTCCGCCGCTGGACGGGCCCACCCCCTTGGCGGATCCCGCCGTTACGCAAGGCCGGATTTGTGCGGATGCGCATCTCCGGCTTCGCGGGTTTGCGGCGCCCTAGAGGAAGAGGGCTGCGCCGGTCTTCGTGACGGGTTGGAAGCCGAGAGAGAGTCTTTCGGCGCCCGTCGCGGAGACCATCCCGATGGCCACTACTGTTCAGAAGATCACGCTGTCGTCGTCGCGCGACATTCCCTTCAACAAGCTTGTTCTGTCCCAGTCGAACGTGCGGCGCGTGAAGGCCGGCGTCTCGATCGAGGAGCTAGCCGAGGACATCGCCCGGCGCACGCTCCTGCAAAGCCTCAGCGTCCGTCCGGTACTCGATGCCGAGGGCGCCGAGACCGGCATGTTCGAGGTCCCGGCCGGCGGACGTCGCTACCGGGCGCTCCAGCATCTCGTCAAACAAAAGCGTCTCGCCAAGACCGCGCCGGTGCCCTGCGTCGTGCGCGATCCCGGCGTCGACATTTCGGCCGAGGAAGATTCCCTCGCCGAAAATGTTCATCGCGTCGCGCTTCATCCGCTCGATCAGTTCCGCGCGTTCCATTCCTTGCGCGAGAAAGGTCAATCCGAGGAAGAGATCGCCGCCGCGTTCTTCGTCGGCGTGAACGTCGTGAAGCAACGGCTCCGGCTTGCCGCCGTCTCCGACAAGTTGCTCGACATCTATGCCGAGGACGGCATGTCGCTCGACCAGCTCATGGCATTCACCGTAACCGCCGATCACGCCCGCCAGGAGCAGGTCTGGGATGCGATCCAGCGCTCCTACACCAAGGAGCCGTATCAGATCCGTCGCATGTTGACGGAGCGCACGGTTCGCGCCTCTGACAAGCGCGCGCTGTTCGTCGGCCTCCAAGCGTATGAACAGGCGGGCGGCATCGTCATGCGCGATCTCTTCCAGCAGGACGATGGCGGCTGGCTGGAGAATGTCGGATTGCTCGACGGCCTGGTCGCGGAAAAGCTGAAAGCCGAAGCGGAGACGATCGCCGCCGAGGGCTGGAAGTGGATCGAGGTCGACGTCGACTTCCCCTATGGCCACACCCACCATCTGCGCGAGCTCGAAGGCACGCCGACGGACCTCACGGTCGAGGAACAGGCGACGATCGACGCGTTGAAGGCCGAATACGCCAAGCTCGAGGCCGAATACGAGAACGTCGACGAGCTGCCCGACGAAGTGGACGCTCGCCTCGGCGAGATCGAAACAGCGCTCGCCGCTTTCGAGGATCGCCCGGTCAGCTACGACTCGACTGAGATCGCCCGCGCCGGCGTGTTCGCGAGCATCGACGGGGACGGCAGTCTTTGCGTCGATCGCGCCTACGTCCGTCCTGAAGACGAGGCGCCGGTCACCGTGGATGGCGATGGCGAAGTGGAGGCCGATGGCGATGCGGCCGAAGGCGACGGACCGTCCTCGCCCTCGGTGCAGCGCGCCATTATCACCATCGGCGGCCAGGCCGAGCCGGAGGAAGACGAGGACGACGCCGTCAGGCCGCTGCCCGACCGGCTCGTCAGCGAGCTGACCGCGTACCGAACGCTGGCGCTACGGGACGCCGTGGCGAACAACCCGCAGGTCGCGATGACGGCGTTGCTGCACAAGCTTTGCCTCGACACCTTCCAGCACACCGCGTCGGGGACTTGTCTTGAAGCATCGGTGCGGCAGGTGTTCTTCTCGATCCAGCCGACGGACCTGAAGGACAGCCCGTCCGCCAAGGCGGTCGCGGAACGGCACGAGGCCTGGAAGGCCGATCTGCCGAAGGACGAGGCCGCGCTCTGGGACTGGCTCGCGGCTCTCGACGACACCAGCCGCGGAGCGCTGCTGGCGCATTGCGTCTCGTTTGGCGTCAACGCGCTCTACGAGAAGGGCGATCGCTATGGCGGACCTGGGGTCTCGATTCATGGCGTCCAGCGCCGCTTCGTCCAGGCCGACCGGCTCGCGCAGGCGGTTGGGCTCGACATGGTGGAAGCCGGCTGGCGGCCGACCGTCGACAGCTATCTCGGCCGCGTCACTAAGCCCCGCATCCTCGAAGCGGTGCGCGAGGCGAAGGGCGAACAGTCGGCGCAGCTCATCGACCATCTCAAGAAGGCCGACATGGCGAAGGAGGCCGAACGGCTGCTCGACGGCACCGGCTGGCTGCCCGAGCCGCTCCGGACCTCTGAGCAGACGGACGCCGACACCACCGATGCTGACGCCGGCGGCGACGACGAAACACTGCCGGCCTTCCTCGCCGACGACGAGGACGCCGCCGAAAACGGAGCCGACGATCCGGCCGTGATTGCTGCCGAATGACGACGCAGAGCGGGGCGGCGCCAGCCGTCCCGCTCACCTCTCCATCCATCCTTCCACGCCCGGCCATTGCGCCGGGCGATTTCGTTTCAGGAGACCACCATGACGGAATCTCTCGACACCAACTCCAGCGCGGACGTTCCCCTCTCCGATTTGGAGATCAAGCGCGCCGCCCAGGATCGCCTCCACGACGCGCTTCAGCCCGGCAACAAGGCCGCGCTGTTCGACGCCCTCGCGGCTGCCGGCGTCACCCTCGTCGTCGTCACCTTTGACGGCTACGGCGACAGCGGCCAGATCGAGAATATCGAGGTGAAGGCCGGCGACACTGTCATCGACATGCCCACCGGCGAGATCGAGATCGCCACCGTGCTCTGGGGCCAAGTTGAGCCGGACAGATCGCAAGTCAGCATTGGCGACGCCATCGAGCGGCTCGCCTACGACTTCCTCATCCAGACGCATTGCGGCTGGGAGGATAACGATGGCGCCTATGGTGACTTCACCTTCGATGTCGCCGAACGGACGGTCACGCTCGATTACAACGAGCGCTACACCGCGTCCGACTATACCCAGCATATCTTTTGAGGAGGCCACGATGGGACATTGTTATCATCACGCGCTCTCTTCGGTGAAGAGGTGGGGCGGCGTCGCGGAAGACTATCTGCATCTGCATCAATGGTTCGACGAGCCGTCGAAGCTCATCACCGCCGACTTCCGTCACCGCGCTTTGCGGCACCATGCCCAAGGCATCTTCGAACTCGAGCGCACCTTCGGCGCGACGATCAAGATCTCGACGGGCCGGATCGTGCCGGTGCGGCTGATCGGCGAACAGCATGTCGTTGAGGATCTCGGCTTCATTCCGAACTTCGCCGACTGGGTGCGCTGCATCCGGCCCGAACCCTGGATGGGGCGCGCGCAACCGATCCACAAGCTGGTCGATCCGTTCGCGGCGGCTCCAGCGTCCGGAGGCGCTTGACGATGTACACCACCTATCTGCGTCTCGACATCACCGTCCATGATGGCTGGCGCGCGGTCGTTCGCGCCGCCGCACGGAAGCTGACTCTGCAGGCCCGGCGCGACCCGCTCCATCGCGAAGCGCTCCATCGCTTCTATCGGCAGATGCTCGCGCATCACCACGAGGCGCAATGTCTCGTTCGAACCTGGCGTCTCTGACGCTGATCGCTCCTCACTCCGTCCAACCCGAAGCCCGGCCGCCGCGCCGGGCTTTCGCATTTCTGGAGGTCATCATGCCCCATTTCACCATCGAAGCCACTTATCGCATCCCCGTCTACCGGCAGCGCACCTATGAAGCCGATACCGTCGAGCAGGCCTGCCGCCTGGCCATCGAAGACGACGACTGGTCGGAGCAGAAAGAGGATTACGAATCCTCCGGCGAGACCTATGTCACCGGCGCCTGGCCGGGCGCCGACACCGCCTATCGCGTCACCGTGCTTCCGGTCCCATCGCACTTCGGCGAAATACTGCAGCGCAAGGCCGATCACTTCGAGACCTTGCTCGGCATTCTGACGGTACTTGCGCACGCACCCGACCCGTCGGAGCAAGATCTTCCGTTCTGGCGGCAGCGCGCCGACGCGGCGATCGCCAAAGCCGAGGCGATTCTCGCTGGAGCGCGCGATCCGGACTGAGCGTCCGACGCGCAAGCCGTGTCACCACACATCCCAACTCACCACGCCCGGCCATCACGCCGGGCCTTTTCATTTCTGGAGACTCCACATGGCCGACTACTTCGAACAGACCGTTGTCCAGCAGACGATCCCCGACGCCGACATGACGCCGTTGGAGCGTTTGCTGCTGTCACGCATCTTCCAGTCCGAGCCGGATGGCGACGGCTGGTACTTCTTCGCCGAGGAAAGCCCCTCGACGATGATCGTCGCAAGCCACGCCGAGCTTGCGGCCGCTCTCGCGGCCTCGCCCGACACGAGCAGCGCAGCCCACATCTATGTCGTCGAACAGCTTGCCCGCCGCGAAGCCGAGGACGACGACATCGATCTCGACCTCAGCGGCACGTCCTGGGAGTTCTTTCTGCAAGACATCGTGAAGCGTTCCAAAACGCTGAGGTATCTCACCGTCCTCTCCGCCTTCACGTGCAGCAAGATGCGCCCCGACGGGTTCGGCGGGATGGCGGTGCTCATTACACCGGACGCGATCGTCGGGAAGTCGACCAACGATCTCCTCTCGGATTTTCTCGCCGAAGCGGGCCTCGACGGTCACGAGGCGTGGGCGCCCGTGGAGATCGACGCAGCTCCGACCGGTCCCGCCTCAGAGCAAGAGGTCTGCCGGGACGCGGGCGAACCCGGTGGATGAAAGAGAGCGCGCCGCTGGGCTTGCCCGTCATCCGCTCTCGGAGTCCCGATCATGTCCAAGACGTCCACTGCCTTCGACTTCCGAAGGCCGGTTTCCTATGACGACGCGGCGAAGCGCACCTTCCACGCGCGTGTCCGGCGTCAGCTCAAGCACCTCGCCGATGCGCTCGGCCTCGCACCCGGCGCCTATGACCTTCGATCCAACAAGGGCGGCATAGCCGTCTCGGGCGAGGTCACCTTGCACACCGATCACCTCTATGTGCAGGCGTGTCAGCCGGCCACCAGCGACGACACCGGCATCCTGTTCCGGACCTGCCAGGGCCGAAAGGACTATCACGGCGGTCCCAACAACTTCGCTTCGCTCGACTTTCTGAACCGGCCCGCGAACCTCGCTCGTCGCATCAAGGAGGTGTGCCATGTCTGATCTCGCTCAACGACCGTACCGGACTCTCGCATCGCGCATCGGCCTCTGGCGCTATCGCGCGAAGGCCCGGGCCGAGCACCTGTTGCGCGTATGGCGCTATTTCATCGGCCGCCTCAGCGCCGATGATGCGCAGCGGATCATGCTCGATTGCCGTTACCCCGCGGGCTGGCATCCGCTACTGGTTCTGACCGTCGAGGACACGCTCGAACAGGCCCTTGAGACCTTCGCCGATCACCCCGAGCTGCCGCGGCTGATCGCCGACGGCTGCGCGCGCGTCGGCGACAAATGGGAATCCTACAACGACGAACTTTATGAGGCTCGCCGCTGGGCGATCGATCTCGCCGAGGAATACGCCGCCGCCGAGAACATTTCGCTTGCTCGACTGGACGAGGATAGCGTCGCGACGGCCGCCGACGGCGAAGACACTTCCGAAGGAGGCACACCATGAGCGAATACATCGTCAAGATCGGCTTCTGGCTCCGCGCCTATGACGGCTTCACCGTCGATGCAAACTCCGACGCCGAAGCCATCGAAAAGGCCAAGGCAGCCGCAAACACGGCGATGGAGTCCGGCGCCTATCCCGAACACATCGAGATCGCCGAGCGGCGGGAAGGCGTGATCGCCTTCATCGACCGCGTCACGCCGCAAGGCCGCCACGCCATAGGCGAGGACGTCGCGTTCGACGACGACCGCATCCACGACAGCCCGACCGGCTGATCCCCGCTTCACCGCAATTCCAGAAAGCCCGGCCCTCGCGCCGGGCTTCGTCGTTTCAGGAGACTGTCATGGCTGACTTCTTCACTCACTTTTCCTGTCTGCTCGAGGTCGGCACGCCCGATAACGCGGCGCGCACGCTCGATCTCTACCAGATGTTCATGGAAGAGGCCGCACGCGAGGACGTGCCGTCCAACGGCTTTCTTCTGTCTATACAGCCGGAGCATGGCGGCTCGATGCTCTGGATCCATGACGACGTCACCGGCGATCCGCAGCAGGTGATCATGTTCGTGCAGCGCTGCGCCGAAGCGTTCGGTCTCACGGGTCGCTGGGGCTTTCAATGGGCCAACACCTCCTCCCGACCGCGCGTCAACGCCTTCGGCGGCGGCGCGCATGTGCTCGACCTGGCGACCCGAGAGACGATCGCCTGGACCGACACCAATGGCTGGCTGGCGCGCACACTCGCCCCGGCGCGGGGAAAGCGAGGTGCGCGATGAGCGTCCCCGACCACGCTCGCGCGAATTTCCAGACGCTGCTTCGCGCGGCAGCAGACGGCAATCTCGCGCTCATGGAATGCACTGACGCCGCGACCGGTGAGCCACGCTACGTCATTTGCGCTGTTGGCCGCGACGGGACCGATTTCTTGTTCACGCCCTTCTGCCATTTGACCGGCGGCAACCCCTTCGACGCCTACCTGCCGCCGTCCAAAACCCTGCCGGACCCGTCGCTCTCCTGAGCCCGCCGCTCCTTCGTCTGTCTGAGCGCGGCGGTTCACGCGTCAACGGGCGAGCCGTTCCCGCATCGTCCGAGATCCGATGCATGACCCGCGAACCCTGAACCGCGCTCCGTCGCCAGCTCGTCGCTCGGGATCAGGAGGCGAAAAGCGATGTGCAGGGTTCTCAACAAGCATCACGCAGGCGTGCCGGCGGGAGCCGTCTACATCGGCCGCGGCAGTAAATGGGGCAATCCGTTCCGGATCGGCCCCGACGGCGACCGCGCTGCCGTAATCGCGAAATACGAACGCTGGCTGGCCGATCAGCATCATTTGTTGCGCGTGCTCGACGAGCTGCGCGACCGCGATCTCGTCTGCTTCTGCGCTCCGCGCGCCTGCCACGGCGATCTGCTGCTGCGGCTCGCGAATGCGACCCGCGACGCGCGCATCGCATGGTGGCGCGGCGTGAAGGCGGCGGCGTGACGAGAGGGAGAGGTCGGCCGGGACGGGTTTGAGTCGGTCGGGATCGAGAGAGAGCGTCCACCGGCTCGGCCCTTCCTGCTCTCCCGAGGTCTTCTTCATGTCGAATACCGCTGCTTCCGCGACCGGCCTTACGGCCGCGCCGCGTCTCCTCGCGTCCAGCTCCGCCGGCGCGATCTTCTCAGCCGCCGAGCGGCTTCTCCCCGATCTCGAACGTGGCCGCCGCGTCGATGCGGCCGTGCTGCGTGCCGCCATGGAGCATGCCTTCGGCGGCTCTGACGCCGATGGCCAGTGGGACTGGAAGAGCGCCTACGACGCCTGCGAGGCGGCGACGGTCCTCTTTCTGCGCAAGTTCGGCCCGGCGATGCGCGGCAGCGCCGCATCGCCTGCCGCGATGCTCGCCATGCTGGAGAAGATCGCTGCGCTCCTTCCCAGCCACACACGCCGTTCCGAGGAGAGCCGGGCGCTTCAGCAGTTCTCGACGCCGATCGCGCTGGGACTCGCCGCCGCCACGGCCGCGGCGATCACGCCTGCCGACCTCGTGCTCGAGCCTTCGGCCGGCACGGGCCTTCTCGCCATCTTCGCCGAGATCGGCGGCGCGGGCCTCGCGCTCAACGAGTTCGCCGCGACCCGGGCCGATCTCCTCGACCGTCTGTTTCTGGCGACCGACGTTACGCGCTTCGACGCCGCGCGGATCGACGACCACCTCGGGGCTGGTCCGCAGCCGACCGTCGTCTTGATGAACCCGCCCTTCTCGGCGGGCGTCCATATCGAAGGCCGCGTCGCCGACGCCGCGCTCTGTCACCTTCGGTCCGCGCTTGGCCGTCTTGCTGATGGTGGCCGCCTCGTGGCGATCACCGGCGCGAACCTCTCTCCCGAAAATCCGGATTGGCGGGACGCCTTCGTGCGGCTGCAGGAGCAAGCGCGCGTCGTCTTCACCGCCGCGATCGACGGCGCGGTCTATGCGCGGCATGGCACGACTGCGGCGACGCGGCTCACCGTCATCGACAAGCATCCCGCCGAGACAGCGAATGTCTTTCCGTCATCGGCTGGTGTCGCACCGGATGCCGCGACCTTGCTCCGATGGGTGACGGGGCAGTTCCCGCCACGACAGCTTGTCACCGCGCCCACAATCGTCGCTGTCGCTTCGCGACCGGCGATTCATCGCACCGTGCGCGCCTTCGTGACGCGTCCGTCGGCTGTCGCAACGTTGGAGCCGCAGGACGTCGAACTCGCCTATGAGACGGTTGACTGGGCGCCCGCAGAGGACACGCGGCTCACCGATGCGCTTTATGAAGGATACGGATTGCAGTCGATCCGTATTCCTGGATCTCAGGCGCATCCAACCAAGCTGGTGCAATCGGCGGCGATGGCCTCGGTCGCGCCGCCGAAGCCGAGCTACCGGCCGCATCTCCCCGCGAATGTCGTCTTCGATGGGCTCCTATCCGACGCGCAGCTCGAGTGCGTCATCTACGCTGGCGAGGCCCATTCTGACTTCCTCGCCGGATCGTGGACGGTCGACGAAACCTTCGACGTCGTCACCGCTGCGCGCGACGACGCCGAGAACGCCGTCCGATTCCGACGGGGCTGGTTCCTCGGCGACGGCACCGGCGCCGGCAAGGGCCGCCAGGTCGCCGGCATCCTGCTCGATAATTGGCTGAAGGGCCGCCGCCGCGCGGTCTGGGTCTCCAAATCCGACAAGCTGATCGAGGACGCGCAACGCGACTGGTCGGCGCTCGGCATGGAGCGCTTGCTGGTCACGCCGCTCTCCCGCTTTCGCCAGGGCACGCCGATCCGGCTGCAGGAAGGCGTCCTATTTACGACCTACGCTACCCTGCGCACCGATGAGCGTGGCGAGAAGCTTTCGCGCGTCCGCCAGATCGTCGAATGGTTGGGCTCCAATTTCGACGGAGTGATCATTTTCGACGAGAGCCATGCAATGCAGAACGCCGGCGGCGGGAAAGGCGAACGCGGCGATCAGGCCGCCTCGCAGCAGGGACGCGCGGGGCTGCGGCTTCAGCACGCTTTGCCGAACGCCCGCATCGTCTACGTCTCCGCCACCGGCGCCACCACCGTCCACAACCTGGCCTACGCACAGCGCCTCGGCCTGTGGGGCGGTGAGGACTTCCCATTCGGCACGCGCAGCGAATTCGTCGAGGCGATCGAGGCCGGCGGCGTCGCGGCGATGGAAGTGCTGGCGCGCGACCTCAAGGCGCTCGGCCTCTATGCGGCCCGTTCGCTCTCCTACGAAGGGGTCGAGTACGAGCTGGTCGAGCACCAGCTTAGCCCCGAGCAGATCCGCATCTACGACGCCTATGCCGGCGCCTTCTCGATCATCCATAACAATCTCGACGCGGCGATGCAGGCGACCAACGTCACCGGCGAGACCGGCACATTGAATGCCCAGGCCAAGTCGGCCGCGCGCTCGGCTTTCGAGTCCGCCAAGCAGCGTTTCTTCAACCATCTGATCACGGCGATGAAGACGCCCTCGCTGATCGCATCCGTGGACCGCGATCTCGCCGACGGCCACGCCGCGGTGATCCAGATCGTCTCCACTGGCGAGGCTCTGATGGAGCGACGCCTCGCGGATATACCGACGGAGGACTGGAACGACGTTCAGGTCGACATCACGCCGCGCGAGTACGTCCTGGATTACCTCGCTCATTCCTTCCCGGTGCAACTCTACGAGCCCTTCACCGATAGCGAAGGCAATCTCTCTTCCCGGCCCATCTATCGCGATGGCCAGCCGGTCGAGAGCCGCGAGGCCGTCGCCCGCCGCGACCGCCTGATCGAGAAACTCACTTCGCTGCCGCCCGTGCCGGGCGCGCTCGACCAGATCGTCCAGCGCTTCGGCACGGACATTGTCGCCGAGGTGACAGGCCGTTCCCGGCGCATCGTTCGCAAAGGCGATCGTCTGCGGGTCGAGAGCCGCGCCGGCTCCGCCAATATCGGCGAGACGCAAGCGTTCATGGACGATGCCAAGCGCATCCTCGTGTTCTCGGAGGCAGGCGGCACCGGACGCTCCTATCACGCCGAGCTCTCGGCGAGGAACCGCCGGCTACGGGTTCACTATCTGCTCGAACCCGGCTGGAAGGCCGACGCAGCGATTCAGGGTCTCGGCCGCACCAACCGCACCAACCAGGCGCAACCGCCGCTGTTCCGGCCGATCGCGACCGATGTAAAGGCGGAGAAGCGCTTCCTCAGCACTATCGCGCGCCGGCTCGACACGCTCGGCGCAATCACGCGCGGACAGCGGCAGACCGGCGGCCAGGGCCTGTTCCGTCCCGAGGACAATCTGGAGAGCCATTATGCGCGCGACGCGTTGCGCCGCCTCTATCTTCTCCTGGTCGCGGGCAAGGTTGACGGCTGCTCGCTCCAAATGTTCGAGGACGCCACCGGCCTCAAGCTCATGGACGCGAACGGCATCAAGGACGAGTTGCCGCCGATCACGACCTTCCTCAACCGGCTGCTCGCGCTCACCATCGATCTGCAGAACATCCTGTTCGCGGCATTCGAGCAATTGCTCGCGGCCCGCATCGAGGGCGCCATCGCGTCAGGTGCGTATGATGTGGGACTCGAGACGCTTCGAGCCGAGAGCTTCACCGTCATCGAGCGCCGGACGATCTACACCCACCCGGCAACCGGCGCGGAAACCCGGCTGCTGACAATTCAGCAGCGCGAGCGCAACCGGCCAGTGACGCTCGACGCCGCACTGGACCATCTCCACGATCCGCGCGCCGCGCTGCTGATCAACGAGCGCTCCGGCCGTGCCGCCGTGCAGGTGCCGACCACCAGCCTTATGCTCGACGATGGCGAGGTGGAGCGGCGCGTCCGGCTCATCCGTCCGATGGAAGCGCCGAACGTCCCGCTCAAGATGATGGCGGAGAGCCATTGGATCGGGGCAGACCGCGAGGCTTTCGCCGCCGCTTGGGAATCCGAGATCGCCGAGGTGCCGCCGTTCACCGACAGCACCATCCACATCGTCGCCGGTTTGTTGCTGCCGATCTGGAAACGGCTGCCGAACGAGTCCTCGCGCGTCTATCGGCTTCAGACCGACACTGACGAGCGCATCATCGGGCGCAAGGTGTCGCCCGCCTGGGTCGCTGGCGCACTCGCGGCGGACGCGCCTACGCTCACCCCCGACGATGCCTTCGCCGCGCTGTTGGGCGGCCGCACCATCCTCCACCTCGCCGAAGGCCACCAGCTTCGCCGAGTCCGGGTCATGGGGGCCAACCGCATCGAGCTGTCGGGTTTTACCGACGCGATGCGCGATCGGTTCAAGGCTTACGGACTCTTCCATGAGATCATCTCCTGGAAGCTCCGTATGTTCGTGCCGACCGACGCGAACGGGATCGCCGTTCTGGCCAAGGTGCTTGAACGCTTTCCCGTCGCGCGCATCGACGAACGGGAGACCGCGTGATGCCGCGCGACGCCTCCGAACTGGCGCACCGTCTCGCGCGCGAGGCCGAGGCGGTGTGCCGTCATTATCTCTCGAACGGCCGGCGCGAGGGCCGCTATTGGCTGGTCGGCGATGCGCGCAATACGCCCGGCCGCTCGATGTTCGTACGCCTCAAGGGCCCGGAATCTGGCAAGGGCGCCGCCGGTAAATGGACCGACGCCGCCACGGGCGAGCATGGCGACCTGCTCGACGTCATCCGCGAAAGCTGCGGTCTTCTCGATTTCCACGATGTCGCCGATGAAGCGCGACGCTTCTTGAGCTTGCCACGGTCCGACCCGGAGCCCGCGCCGAAACCCACTCGGTCGCCCGCACAGATCGGATCGCCGGAGGCGGCGCGACGGCTCTTCGGCATGTCGCAGCCAATCGCCCAGACTCTCGTGGAAACGTATTTGCGCAGTCGCGGCATTACGGCTTTGCACGAAGCCGGCGCGCTTCGCTTCCACCCACGCTGCTACTATCGCCCGGACGAGGACTCGCCGACCGAGACCTGGCCGGCGATGATCGCCCGCGTCACCGATCTCGACGGCCGGATCATGGGCGCACACCGCACCTGGCTCGATCCGTCTGGACGCGGCAAAGCGCCGATCGACACGCCGCGACGTGCGATGGGCGAGCTCCTCGGCAACGCGGTCCGCTTCGGTGTGGCGAATGACGTGCTCGCGGCAGGCGAAGGCATCGAGACCATGCTGTCGCTGCGTTGCGTGCTGCCGACCTTGCCGATGGCTGCCGCGCTTTCGGCCAATCACCTTACCGCCATGCTGCTCCCGTTGACGCTGCGCCGACTCTATATCGCTCGCGACGCCGATGCGGCCGGCGACGCAGCGGCGACGCGTCTGACCGAGCGCGCCGA
>Ga0307373_10001890_pt1 | contig 38623 bp, 36 predicted proteins | sample OX2MG_FD_202534 | JGI IMG/M metagenome (GOLD analysis project Ga0307373, IMG submission 202534) | Soil microbial communities from Risofladan, Vaasa, Finland - OX-2 | ecosystem: Environmental > Terrestrial > Soil > Coastal area > Acid sulfate soil | place: Finland: Risofladan, Vaasa | collected...
TCGCGTAACGCCGATGCCGCCAGCTCCAGCGTCGCCTCAACCGATCCGCTCGCCATCCATGATCCTCCGAATCATGGTGACCTATGGATTCAGAAGTCGAGACAAATAGCAACTGTATTGCTAGGTCGCGGCGGCGATCTGCAGCGAGCCCTCGTAGATCATCCGCAGCGCGACGAAGGCGACGATCGCGAGGCCGAGCCACGCGATCCAGCGATGGCGCTCGAGGAGATGCGCCAGGGCCTGTGCCGCCGCGGCCATCAGCGCCACGGATAGGAGTAGCCCGCCCGCCAGCACCCACACGTGATTGCGCGCCGTGCCGGCGACCGCCAGCACGTTGTCGAGCGACATCGACAGGTCGGCGACGACGATGCGCAGCACGGCGCTGCCGAGGTTGTGGCGACGCGGATGCGGCGATGGCGCAGTGGAACCGTGCGCCGCGTGAGCGGCCAAGTCGCGATAGAGCTTCCACGCCACCCAGAGCAGCAGGATGCCGCCGGCAAGAGTCAGGCCGATGATCGCCAGCAGATCGACGGCGATCAGCGCCAGCAGGATGCGCAGCACCGCCGCGGCGCCGATGCCGGCCAGCATCACGGTCCGGCGCATGTCGCGCGGCACCAGCGTCGTCGCCAAGCCGACGACGATCGCGTTGTCGCCGGCGAGTACGACATCGATGATGACGACCGAGACGAAGGCGCCGAGCGCACCCCAATCGGCGAAGCCCATCGGTGATGAGTGGCGGCTGGCGCACGAGTCTGTCAAGCGCGCCCGGCCGGTGTTGCGCCGCTGCCGCACGCCGATCACACTCCCGTCCCGTGCCGATCGCTCTCCGCCTGTCGCTGTTCTACGCCGGGTTTTTCCTGTCGGGCGGCGTGCTGCTCCCGTTCTGGCCGGTATGGCTCGCGTCGCGCGGCCTGTCGGCGGCGGAGATCGGCGTCGTCCTGGCGATCGGCCAATGGGCCAAGATCGCCGCTACGCCGGCGACCGGCGCGGTCGCGGACCATAGCGGCGATCCGCGGCGTGTCATGCTCGTGCTCGCCATCGTCGCCGTCGCCGGCTATGCGCTGTGCTTTCCGGCGTATGGCTTCGCGGCGCTTGCGGCTCTCAACGCGCTCACCGCGGCGAGTCTCGCGGCGCTGCTGCCGGTCGGCGATTCGCTGGCGATCACCGCGACGCAACAGGGTCGCGTCGATTTCGGCCGCGTGCGGGTGTGGGGCACGATCGCGTTCATCGTCGCGACGCTGGTGGGTGGCCGCATGCTCAACGGCCGCGCGCCCGACATCGTGCTCGAGTTGGTGCTGGCGTTGACCGTGCTCAATATCGGCAGTTGCCTGCTGCTGCCGCGTAGCGCGACCCACCTCGCCGCCGGCGTCGCGCGCAGCAGCGCCTGGCGCCTCATGCTGACGCGCCGGCATCTGGTGTTTCTCACCGCGTCGACGCTGATCGCCGCGAGCCACAGCGTCTACTACGCGTTCGGTTCGCTGCGCTGGCAGGCGCAGGGCTTCTCCGATACCACCATCGCCTGGCTGTGGGCGGAGGGTGCCGCGGCCGAGGCGGTGTTCCTGTTCTGGGGCGCGAAAGCGGTCGCGCGCTACGGCCCGGCGCGGCTGATGGCGATCGGCGCGGCGAGCGGCGTCGTGCGCTGGACGGCGCTCGCGCTCACCGGCGATCTGCGCGTCCTGGTGGTGGTCCAGCTGCTGCATGCGGGCACGATCGCCGCTGCCGGGCTGGGCGGCATGCACTATCTCGGCCGCTCGATCCCGCCGGCTCTTGCCGCCACCGGCCAGGCGATCACGGCCGCGGTCGTCGGCGGTATCGGCTACGGCGTGTTCATGCCGCTCGCCGGGACGCTCTATGGCGCCTATGGCGGACTCGCCTATCTCGCGATGGCGGCGGCCTCGGCAGGGGCGGCGGTCGCCGCCATAGCGCTCGAACGCCTGATGGCGGCGGCGCCCACCAATTCTTAACGGCTACCGGCGATGATTCGCGCATGGCGGCAAGTCAGGACAATCGGTCGTCGGCGCCGTTGCGCTCGGGCGACGACGGCTTCGACATCCGGCGCATCCAGCCGCTGCTCGGCGGCGCGGGCTTCGCGCCGTTCGCTTGGCCGAGCGACGATCTGAGCTTCCTCGCCGAAGTCCTGCGCACGCAACACACGCCGCAGCCGCTCATCGAGCGCCTCATCGCGCACGCCGCCGCGCCCGACCGCGCGGTGTCGACGGCCGAAAGGCTCGAGCATGCGCTTGGTGCGCATTATCGCTTTCTCGCGCTCGACGACGCGTTGCGCCTCCCCGCATTGCTGATCGCGGGTCCCCCCGGCGCGGGCAAGACCGCATTGGTCGCAAAGTTGAGCGCGCGGCTCGATCCGCGTCGCGCCCTCGCGGTGAGCGTCGACACCGGCAACGTCGCCGGTCTTGCGCAGCTCGAGGAATACGTCAAGGCGCTCGGCATGGCGCTCGCCGTCGCCGAGGATGCGGCGGCACTCCGTGCCACCGTCGGCGGCGCCGAGCACCGCACCGTCATCATCGACACCCCGGCCGCGCTGGCAAACGACGCCGCCGCCGAGGACCGGCTGCGCCAATGGAAGAGCGCGTCTGGCGCAGAAATCGTGCTGGCGCTGCCGGCCGACCTCGACGCCGCCGAGGCCGAGGCGTTCGGCGCGTGGGCCGGCGGCATCGGCGCCAAGCTGATGATCGCGACGCGGCTCGATCTGGTCCGGCGCGTCGGCGCGGTGCTGGCGGCGGCCGACGCGGGCGGCCTGGCGCCGATCGCGGCAAGCCTCGCGCCGCACTTTGCCTACGGTCTCAAGGCACTGACGCCGGCCCTGCTGGCGCGGCGCATCCTGACCGGCGCGCTCGACGCCGAGCGCTGGCAGCGCCGCCGCTGAGCGGCCTTTGATCTAGCGCTGGTCGGCGGCGCGTTCGTCGTGGCAGGGCCGGAAATCGCTCTTCTGCGTGGCGACCAGATCGGCGACGAAGTGGCGGAACTTCTGGCCCGCGAGCGACCTGGCGTTGGCGAAATAGCTCGCCTTGGTGTCGCACAGAGCGGCCGTTGACTCGCTACCGGCGCTTTCCGAGACCTCGTTGGCGGCGCGCGTCACGTAGCGATCGACCGTGTCCTCCGGATGCCGATCACCGGCCTTGCGGAAGTACTCGACGAGCTCGCGATGATAGGCGTCGAGCGCGGCGAAATTGCGCTTGATGAAGCTCTCGTAAACATGCACGCGGCAAGTGTCGTTCAGCACCATCAGCTCGGTCATGTAGCGCACGGCCTGCCAAGCCTCGAGCGCATCGGTATGGAAGCAGCTCGGCGCCGCGAGTGCTCCGTTCGCCGACAGCACGATTGCAGCCAGCGTCGCCATGCCCCTCTTGAACCACATTGCGATCATCCTCTTCTCAAAAGACGCCAATAGCGATTACGAACGGTGGGCGACCGCGGCGCGGCGGCGCCGGCGGTGGAGGCGGTGCGCCAGGTGCGCGCCCACCAGCACCGCGGCGAAGGCCGCCAGCATGGCGACGCCGAAATCACGCGCGATGTCTCCCAGCATCTTCTGCAACGCGTGACCGAAAAGATAGCCCGCGCCGACGAAGATGGCCGCCCACAATCCGGCAGCGGTGAAATTGAGAGCCAAGAAGCGGCGCCAGTCGATGCCGCTGATGCCGAGCGCGAACGACGAGAAGTTGCGCACGCCGTAGATGAAGCGGAAGCTCAGAATGAACCAGACGTCGAAGCGCTTGAGCCAGACCAAGGCGCTGTCGACGCGCTCGCGCCATTTCGGCTGCCGCGCCAGCACGCGCAGGCCGAAGCGTCGGCCGATCCAGAAATAGCATTGATCGCCGGCGAAACTGCCGAGCCAGGCGGCAACCATGAGCAGCGGTGCATTCAGCAGTCCCTCCGCCGCCGCGAAGGCGGCGAACAGGACGAACGTCTCGCCTTCGAAGAACGTCCAGGCGAAGGTGATCGGATACGACCACGCGCCGTGTTCGGCGATGAAGTGCTGAACGTCCATACCCGATGCGTTTCCTCCGGCCCCTTCCGAAGGGTGCGTCGATCAAAACATGCTCAGAACCAAAGGTCGAGCGTAGATTAAGTCGCAGCCGTTAAAAAAAGAACACTCCGCCGCCGTCGTGCTGCGTTGCCGCACGCCGGAACGCGGACCGCCACGCACCGCTTGGGCGCCACGCTATGGGCGTGTATTCTCCGGCCCGATCATGACCGTCGAAACCGTATCCTCGCTGCGTTCGCTGCGCACCCAGACCCTGGTCGGCACGGTCAGTCTCGGCCACGGCGCGACGCATTGGGCCGTCGCGACGTTTTTCCTGCTGCTGCCGGCGATGAGCCGCGACCTCGGGCTCAACTATACCCAGGCCGGTCTGCTCGCGACCGCATATTACGTCGGCTCGATGATTTCGAACCTGCCGAGCGGCATCGTCGTCGATCTCACCGGCAAGCGAATCCGCTATCAGCTCCTGGCGCTGCTGCTCGGCAGCGCGTCGCTCGCGGCGCTCGGCACGACGAGCAGCTTCGCCGCGCTATGGATGTGCTTGGTGCTGCTCGGTGCGTCGAACATGCTGTGGCATCCAGCCGCGATCTCGTATCTCTCCCTCCATCTGCCGCGCAATCGCGGTTACTCGATGGCGATCCATTCGCTCGGCGCGCATATCGGCGACGCCGCCGGTCCGCTCGCCGCCGGCTGGCTGCTGCTGAGTTTCTCGTGGCAGCGCACCGCTCAGATCAACGCGCTCATGGGCGTGGTCTGCGCCGGGCTCATCGTCCTGGTCTGCGGCCGCGACGATCCGCGCTCCGCGCCGCGGCAGCAGCCGCGCGCCGACTACTGGAAGGGCCTCGCGGTACTGCTGAAGTCGCGGGCGCAGTGGAGCTTCTTCCTGATGTCCGGCTTCCGCACCATGACCCAGGCCGGGCTGCTGACCTTCCTGCCGCTGTTCCTGGCGAACGATCTGCACATGAGTCCGGTGCTGATGGGCGTGGCGATGATGGTGCTGCAGCTGGGCGGCATGGTGGCGACGCCGGCCGCCGGTGTGCTCTCCGACCGCATCGGCCGCCGGCCGATCGTCATGGCCGGCATGTTCAGCACCACGATCGTCGTCGTCCTGATGACCTTCATCACGAACCACGCGCTCTACGTCGCCAGTATCTCGGTGCTTGGCTTCTTCCTCTACGCGATGCGGCCGGTGATCCAGGCGTGGCAGGTCGACCGCTCGCCGCCCGAGCACCTGGCGGCGATCACCAGCGCGCTGTTCACCGTCCAGGCCGTGCTGTCGGCCTTGGCGCCGGTTGTCGGTGGCTTTCTCGCCGATCGCTTCGGCCTGATCTCGGTGTTCTATTTCCTCGCGGCCTCGGTGCTCGTTGGCAACATCTTGTGCTTCCTGGTGCCGAAGACCGAGCACGGCGATTGAGCGCATGAGCAAGCTGCCGCTGGCCCGTTTCAAGGTGGTCGATCTGACGCGCGTGCGCGCCGGGCCGACCTGCGTGCGCCAGCTCGCCGATTGGGGCGCCGACGTGATCAAGGTCGAGGACCCCAAGGGCGACGGAGGCCTCGGCGGCGATCGCGACGGCCCCGATTTCCAGAACATCCACCGCAACAAGCGCAGCATCACGCTCGACCTCAAGCAGCCCGAAGGCGTCGCGATCCTGAAAAGGCTGGTCGCGCAGGCCGACGTTGTCGTCGAGAACTTCCGTCCCGACGTCAAGTTCCGCCTCGGCGTCGATTACGACAGCCTCAAGCCCGTCAATCCGCGCATCGTCTACGCCAGCATCTCGGGCTTCGGCCAGGACGGTCCCTATCGCGAGCGGCCGGGCGTCGACCAGATCGCGCAGGGCATGGGCGGGCTGATGTCGATCACCGGCGCACCGGGGCAGGGGCCGATGCGCGTCGGCATTCCCATCGCCGACCTCACCGCCGGGCTCTTCACCGTGATCGGAATCCTGGTCGCGCTCCTGGAGCGCGAGGAATCGGGCGAGGGGCAATACGTCGAATGCTCGCTGCTGGCGTCGCAGATCGCGATGCTCGATTTCCAGGCGGCGCGTTGGCTGATGAAGGGTGAGGTGCCGGGCCAGGCCGGCAACAACCATCCGACCAGCATTCCGACCGGCGTGTTTCCGACCAAGGACGGCTTCATCAACATCGCCACCGCCGGCGAGGAGTTGTGGCACCGGCTCGCCGACGCGCTCGGCAGGCCCGAGCTCAAGGCCGATCCCGCTTACGTCAACGCCGCGGCGCGGCGCAAGAACCGCGACCAGCTCAATGCGGTCATCGCCGGCATTACGCCGGCGAAGAGCTCGGCCGAATGGGTCGATCTGCTGACCAAGGCCGGCGTGCCGTCGGGGCCGATCAACAAGATGAACGAGGTCTTCGCCGATCCGCAGGTCAAGCACCTCAAGGTGGCGCGCAAGGTGAAGCACGCGCGGCTCGGCGAGATCGAGCTCGTCGGCCAGGCGGTGAGTCTGTCGCGCACGCCCTGGGCGCTGCGCCGCGCCACGCCCGACCGCGGCGAGCATACGGACGACGTGCTGCGCGAGCTCGGTTACGCCGAGACCGACATCGCGCGCTTGAAGCAAAGCGGCGTGGTCTGAGCGCAGCGGTGCCGTCCGGCAAGGCGCCCGCCGATCAGGGCGAGGTCGGCGGCGCCGGCGCGAAGCGCGCGAAGTGGCGGTAGTGGTCGACGGTGACGAAGATCAGCCACCGCGCGCCCGGGTCGCGCACGAAGATCAGCCGATGCGCGCCGCGATGGCCGCCGGCGTAGTCGAGATCGGCCTCGACGTAATGGCCGCGCCACGCGGTCGGCAGCCGGTGCTCGCGGTCGGCATAGCGATTGCCGCCGATTGCGTCACCCGGCGCGACCAGCCACAGATCGCCGCCCGGACGCCAGCCGTCGTCCTCGGCTGCGCGCTTCGCCAGATAGCAGGATGGCAGCGCGTCGTGCGCGTGCACATAGATCGCGACCTCGCGGAAGGCATCCGGATCGGCAAGGCCGGCGCGCCGGGCGAAAGCGAGCAGCGCCGGATCCTGCGGCGACGACAGATGCAGATCTGTGCCGCACACGTCGGCCGCGGATGCGCATGCCGGCGTGACGGCGACAACGAGCGCGATAAACGCTGATGCGATGACCGCAACCCCCTCACCCTTTCCTCTCCCCCAAATTGGGGGAAAGGGCTGCTTTGAGTTGGCGAGGCGCAGCCCACTTGTCATTGCGAGGAGCGCAGCGACGAAGCAATCCAGCATTCTCCTGGCAACGCCAACTGGATTGCTTCGCCTTCGGCTCGCAATGACGCCGTTCCAAACGCCGCGTGTTACTACGCCGCCGTCACGCCGACGGGACAGCTCACGCCGGTGCCGCCGAGGCCGCAATAGCCGCCGAGATTTTTCGCCAGATATTGCTGGTGATAATCCTCGGCGTAATAGAACTCGCCCGCTTGTTTGATCTCGGTGGTGATCGTGCCGCGACCGGCCTTGCTCAGCGCCTTGGCATAGGCCTCGCGCGAGGCTTCGGCGGCCATCTGCTGCGCCGGTGTCGTCCAATAGATCGCCGAGCGGTATTGCGTGCCGACATCGTTGCCCTGGCGCATGCCTAGGGTCGGATCGTGGCTTTCCCAGAACGCCTTGAGCAGGTGCTCGTAGGAGATCTTCTTCGGATCGTAGGCCACCAGCACGATCTCGGCGTGGCCGGTGCGGCCCGAGCACACCTCCTCGTAGGTCGGGTTGGGTGTCGCGCCGCCGGCATAGCCGACCGCGGTGGCGTAGACGCCGTCCAATTGCCAGAAGGCGCGCTCGGCGCCCCAGAAGCAGCCGAGGCCGAACTGCGCGGTCTCGATGCCGGCGGGGAAGGGCGCCACGATGCGCCGGCCACTGACATAGTGGGTCTCGGGCACGCGCATCCTGGCCGCGCGGCCGGGCAGCGCCTCGCCGGGCGCGGGCATCTCGGTCTTCTTGCGGGCCATCCACATGCGCGCTCTCCTTTTTGCTTGTTGCCGGGGGCGGGCACGGGTGAATCTGGGCCCGCGGGCGCGCGAAGGCAACAGGCGCTCGCGCAGGCTTGAAGGGGCGCGAGCATGGCCGGACCGACGGTGGCGATCATTGCGATGGGCGAGATGGGCGCGGGTCTGGCGGCGCGACTGACGACACGCGGCGCGCGCGTGCGTACATCGCTCGCGGGCCGCAGCGAAGCGAGTGCCGCGCGCGCCAAGGCGGCTGGTGTCGAGGCGGTGGACAGCGATCGCGATCTGCTCGGTGGCGCCGCGTTCGTGCTGTCGGTGGTGCCGCCGGGCGAGGCGCGCAATCTGGTGAAACGGCTGGCGCCGGCGCTGCAGGCAGTGCCGCGCAAGCCGGTCTATGTCGACTGCAATGCCGTGAGCCCCAAGACCGCGCGCGAAGTCGCGGCGATCGTGGCGCCGACGGGCGCGCCCTTCGCCGACGGCGGCATCGTGGGATCGCCGCCCAAGGGCGACGATGCCGGTCCGCGCATTTATGTCTCGGGTCCGGCGGCGGAGACGGCGATGGCGCTGCGCGCGCATGGACTCGATATGCGTCTGCTGCCGGGCGATTTGACCGCCGCATCGGCGCTGAAGCTTTCCTATGCGTCGCTGACCAAGGGGCTGGTCGCGCTCGGCGTCGACATGATCCTGAGCGCGCGCCGTGCCGGCGTCGACGACGCGCTGATGAAGGAGCTGACGGCGAGCCAGCCGCAGGTCCTGGCATGGCTCGCGCGCCAGGTGCCGCGCATGTTTCCCAAGGCCTATCGCTGGGTGGCCGAAATGGAAGAGATCGCGCAGTACTACGAGGACATGCCCGACGACGGCGGCATGCACGAAAGCGCGGCGCGGATGTACGAAGGCCTGGCCGAGGCGGGCCGACATCGCGGCGAGCGCGGCAACGCCATCGGCGCGCTCGAGGCCTTCCTCGCCAAGCGCGATCCGGGGTAAAAACGCACTCGCGTCCTGAGACGCCAACAAAACGGGGGAGGACCACAGTGCCGCGACGTTACGATGCCAAGACCTTCGACATGGCCCATCTTCGCAAGACCGCGGAGAAACTGAAAAGTTGGGGCAAATGGGGGCCGGACGACGAGATCGGCACGCTCAATTACGTGACGCCCGAGGAGATCGCGGCCGCGGCGCGGCTCATCCGCAAGGGCAAGGTGTTCTCGCTCGCGCTGCCCTATGACAGCAGCGGTCCGCAAACAGGCCTGTGGGGCAACCGCCACAATCCGGTGCACACCATGCTCGCGACCGGCACCGACGCGGTCGCGGGGCGGCAGGACAAGGGCGGCATCCGCTATGCCGACGACGCGGTGTCGATGCCGCTCCAATGCGGCACGCAATGGGACGCGCTCGGCCACATCTTCTTCGACGACAAGATGTGGAACGGCTACGACGCGAAGCTGGTCGATTCCGGCGGCGCCGCCAAGAACGGCATCGAGAAGACCAAGGCGCGCATGGTCGGGCGCGGCGTTCTGCTCGACGTCGCGCGGCATTGCAAGAAGGACTATCTCGAGGACGGCACCGCCATCACCAGCCAGGACCTGGACGAAGTGGCCACCGCCGAGAAAGTCGAGATCAGGCGCGGCGACTTCGTCATCGTTCGGACCGGCCAGATGGGCGCACGCCTGCGCTCGGGCGACTGGGGCGGCTACGCCGGCGGCGAAGCGCCGGGCCTCGCCTTCGAAACCTGCGAGTGGATTCACAAGAAGCAGATCGCGGCGGTCTGCACCGACACCTGGGGCTGCGAGGTGCGGCCCAACGAGACCAAGGACGCGTTCCAGCCCTGGCACTGGGTGGTGATCCCGATGATGGGCCTGACCATGGGCGAGATTTTCTATCTCGACGAGCTCGCCGAAGACTGTGCCAAGGACAAGGTCTACGAATTCTTCTTCTGCGGACCGCCGCTGCCGATCACCAAGGCGGTGGGCTCGCCGGTCAATCCGATGGCGATCAAGTAAGGCGAGCGGTGGTTGCGGCGCGCCGTTCGAGAACGAGACGGCGCTCGTCACCGATCCGGTGCTCAGCGACATCGCGGTCTACATCACCGAGGCGATGCTGACGCGACCGAAAGAAGCGGCGGGCTAAGATTTAAATTACACTCATCCAGCGCAGTCGAAACTACGTTGAGTTACAATGACCCGTATAAAAGATGTCATAGACTGTGGCCAGCAATCCTTTAACCTTGATAACGGGCGTTCGAGTGTCAATCACATATCCCGACTGACAAAATTTATTGTCCGTCAGATATTGCTCCAGCCACTCTATCCGCTCTTGCTCAGCGTGCTGTGAGTCGATTGGATATGCTGCGTCAGCAAAAGCCTTAAATCGAAAATGGTCAGAGCCAATTGGTTCAAATGTGGTTGCTGCCGCTCTATCATGGCTGCTGCATCCAGCAAGGATCGGAGCGGCGAGTAGCGCTACAATCGAATGCAAGCGCAAGAACGTTCTCACCTTATTTAGCCCGCTGGTTCCAACGATGTGACTCGAACCTTCATAGCATTCGTAGGTAAGCTAAATACTCTTTGTCCTCGCTTAAAATCTGCGTGCTCATCCTCCGTAAGCCACACCAACGCCGGTTCTTCACAGCCTGACGATCCACAGACCGCTGCGGTGGTCAGATATCCCACCGGAACAGCAGCTACGGTGTATTCCTGAGTTCGCCCGGTTGGCTTCCCGCATTTTCGGCATCGTGCTAGGGCCATTGGTCCTCCTCCAGGACGCAAAATTTCACGCCGCGCGGACTATTTCTTCCGCTTGAGCTTCGCGCGCTTTTCCAGAAGGGCGCAGACCGCGGCCGTGTCGCTGTCGCCGTAGCCGAGCTTGATCACCTCTTTGTTCAGCGCGGCGATCTTGCCGAAGAGCGGCGTTTCCACTTTCAGCGACTTGGCGAATTCGCCAATGACCTTCAGGTCCTTGGTCCAAACGTCGTTCTTCATCGTCGCCGGCTTGTAGCGGTTCTTCGCCATCAACGGCGCGCGCAGCTCGAAGACGCGGCTGTTGCCGGCGCCGGACGAGATCACCCGCACGATGTCGTCGGGATCGAGGCCGGCCTTCATGCCGAGCACCATCGCCTCGGCGCTGGCGACGTTATGGATCGCCACCAGCAGGTTGGCGACGAACTTCATCTTGCTGCCGTTGCCAAAGGCGCCGAGATAGGAATGCGCGCGTGAAAAGCCGGGAAGGACGTGCGCGATGCGGTCGTAGGCGGCGCGATCGCCGCTGGCGAAGACGACGAGGTCGCCGGTCTCGGCCTGCGAGCCGGTGCCCGAGAGCGGGCAGTCGAGCAGCGTCGCGCCCGCCTTTGCGAGCGCCTTACGCGCCTTCTCCTTGTCGGCGATGGCGAAGGTCGACAGCTCGGCGACGACGAGGCCGGCCGGCGCCTTTTTCGCCAACGCCTTGACGGTGTCTTCGAGCGCTTTGACCGAAGGCAGCGAGGTCAGCACCGCGACCACGCCCTGCGCCGCCTCGGCCGGCGTCGCGACCGGCGTGCCGCCGTTGGCCCTGAGCCGATCGAGCGCCGCCGGCACCACGTCGTAACCACGCACGGCAAAGCCGCGCTTCACCAGGTTGGCCGCGATCGCGCCGCCCATGATACCGAGGCCGATGATGCCGACGGTTCTGCTGCTGTCTGTCATTGGTTCTTCATTCTCCTTCCAAATCGGTGTGCTCCCCCTCACCCTGCCCTCTTCCCCGAAGCGGGGGCGAGGGTAAGGAAAGGAAACCCGCTTCCCTCGCCCCGTCAGGGGGAGAGGGTTGCTTCGCGTTGGCGAGGCGATAGCCGAGCCTCACGCGAAGCTGGGTGAGGGGGGTGCGCGCGGTCCTTCAAGCTAAAGCCCCAGATAGAATTTGCGGATGAGCTCGTTGTTGTTGAGCTCCTCGGGCGATTTGCCGTCGAAGGCGATCTTGCCGTGCACGATGACGTAGCCGCAATCGGCGATGCGGATCGCCTGGGTGAAGTTCTGCTCGGCCATCAGCACGGTGAGCTGGTTCTGCTCCTTCATCTCCTTGATCTTGTCGATGGTGCGCTGGACCAGCACGGGCGCCAGGCCCACCGACGGCTCGTCGATGAGCAGGATCTTGGGCGCAGTCATCAGCGCGCGGGCGAGCGCGAGCATCTGCTGCTCGCCGCCGCTCATCGAGCCGGCGAGCTGGCGTTTGCGCTCGGCAAGTCGCGGGAAGATCTCGTAGCAATAGTCGAGATTGCGCTGGAGCGCCGCGCGCGCCGTGCTCCGGAACGCGCCGAGGAAGAGATTCTCATCGACCGTCAGCTTGGGAAAGAGCCGGCGGCCTTCGGGCACCAGCGCGACGCCGCGATCGACGATCTGCTCGGTCGAAAGCCGCGTGAGATCGTGCGCCTCGCCCTCGATCGTGGCGACGATCGCGCCCGATTGCGGCCGCAGCATGCCCATGACGCATTTCATCAGCGTCGACTTGCCGTTGCCGTTGGTGCCCAAGAGCGCCACGGTCTCGCCCGCGCGCACCTCCATGGTCACGTCCTCGAGGACGCGGACTTGGCCGTAGGCGGCGTTGAGGCCGCGGATGGAGAGGCTACTCGCCAATATAGGCCTTCACGACTTCGGGGTTGCGCACGACGTCCTCCGGCGCGCCGTCGGCGATCTTGCGGCCGGCGACCAGAACGACCAGGCGCTGCGAGAAGCTCATCACCGCGCGCATGATGTGCTCGATCAGGATCACGGTGACGCCCTGCTCATTGAGTTTGACCAGTAGCGCCAAGATGTCGTCGACCTCGGAATGCGACAAGCCGGCCATCGCCTCGTCGGCGATCAACAGCTTGGGCGCCGCGGTCATGGCGCGCGCGAGCTCGAGTTTGCGCATCTCGATCTGGGTCAGGTCGCGTGGCCGGCGGCCGGCCTTTTCGTGCAGCCCAACCTGGGTCAGCACCTCATCGACGCGGGCATCGATTTGGGCGTGCGACAAGTGCTGGCCGTGCCGCGCGTTGACGGTATAGAGCGCCGGCACGTGCAGGTTCTCGGCTACGGTCATGCTCTTGAACGGCTTCGGGAGCTGGAAGCTGCGAGCCAATCCCAGCCGCGTGCGCGTATGTGCCGGCAGGCCGTCGAGCCGCTTGCCGTCGAAATGCACGCTGCCGCTCTCGTTGCGGAGCGCGCCGGTGATGCAGTTGACCAGCGTGCTCTTGCCCGAGCCATTGGGGCCGATCAATCCCACGCGCTCACCCGGCGCCACGGCGAGGTCGATCGCCTCGAGCGCGACGAAGCCGCCGAAGCGCTTGCCGAGCTTGTCGATCTGGAGCAGCGCGGTCACGCCGCTTCCTTCTTGGCCGCCGGTCGGCGCCGGGCGCGGACGCCGCGCTCGAATAGGCCGACGATGCCGTTGGGCGCGGCGACCACGAATCCCACCATGATGACGCCGACGAGCAGCAGGTTGAGCGCCGACGAGATCGTCACCGTCGCAATCTGCTGGATCGTCGCCAGCAGCAGCGCGCCGATGACCGGACCGAGCCAGCTCGACGTGCCGCCGATCAGCGGCATGGCGATGCTGTTGACCGCGAAGGCCAGGTTGAAGCCCGACGACGGGTCGAGATAGGTGACGTAGTAGGGCAGCGGCGCGCCCGCCATGCCCATCAGCGCGCCCGACAGCATCGTGGCGATCAGCTTGAGCTTGAGCGTCGGCACGCCGGCCGCCTCGGCCGCGAGCTCGTCATCGCGGATGGTCGCGAGGCCGTAGCCCAGTTTCGAATGCTCGATCGCGCGGGCGATGCAGACGGCAATGGTCGACAGCGCGAGCATGAGCAGGAACAGGTATTGGATGTAGGGATGGCCGAACGGGCCGGTATCGGGCCGGATGATGTAGACGCCGCGCGAGCCGCCGACATAGTCCCAGTTGGTGATGAGCGTCTGCAGCACGATCGCCAGCGCCAGCGTCGCGATGGCGAAGAACACGCCGCGCAGCCGCAAGGTCAGGTAGCCCATGCCGAGCCCTACCAGGCCCGCCACCGCGCCGCCGACCACGATCGATACCGGCAGCGGCGGCTCGATCAGCTTGTGCATCACCACCGCGCTATAGGCGCCGATGGCGAAGAATCCGGCAGTGCCGAAATTGACGTAGCCGGTGTAGCCGCCGAGGATGTTCCACGCCGTCGCCATGACGACGTATTGCAGCACGACGTAGCCCGCGAAGAAGAAATAATCGTTGGTGACGAGGCGCGAGGCGAACGCGATCGCGAGCGTCACCAGCACGGCGATCAGGCAGAAATAGCGCGTCGGAATATAGGGCACGGCCTAGCGTCCCATCAGTCCGGCGGGCCGGAAGGCCAGCGTCAGCAGCAGGAAGCCGAACGCCACCGCAGGCGACCACGACGGACCGTAGAATGTCGCCGTCAGGCTCTCCATCACGCCGATCAGCATGGCCGCCGTCAGCATGCCGGGGAAGCTGCCCATGCCACCGAGCACGACGATGGCAAAAACGCGGCCGATGTAATCGCGGCCAACCGACGGCTCGACCGGCTGGATGATGATGAGACACGAGCCGGCGAGCGCGGCGGTCGCGATCGAGATGGCGAAGGCGATATTCTTGATCCGTTGCGGGCGGATCGCCATCAGCTTGAGCGCGAGATCGTCCTGCGACACCGCCAGGATGGCGCGGCCGATGAAGGTCTTCGACAGGAACAGCTGGAGCAGGGTGACCATCACCAGCGACACGATGAACGGCACCAGCATCCGCAGCGGCAATTCGGCGTCGCCGATATAGATGCTCGGTCCGATATAGGGCGCCGTCACGAAGCGATAATCGACGCCGAAGACCAGGATCAGCGCGACCTCGGTGATGAACAGGATGCCGAAGAAGAAGGCGAGGCCGCGCAGCGCTTCCTCGCCGCGGCGTTCGAACGAGTAGTAATAGACTTGGTAGATCGCCACGCCCAGCAGGTAGAAGAACGGCAGCGCGATCACGCCGGCGACGATGGGATCGATGCCGAAATCCTGGTTCAGGATATAGGCGATGAACGAGCCCAGGATGATGAAAGCGGGATGCGCCAGGTTGGCGATGTCGAGCATGCCGAACGAGATCGCCACGCCGACGCTGACTGCGGCGTAGAATCCGCCCAACAGCAGTCCGGAGACCACGGCATTGACCAGAAGCGACAGCATCAGGCGGCGCGCAGCTGGGGACGGCCAGTGGGCCGGATCGGCCTGCCGACCCGGGAGGCGGAGCGCAAGCGCCCCGGTCGCGTGAGGCTGGAGGCCGGACGCGGTGGCGCGAAGACCGTGGACATACTCCCCTCCCGGAAAACCCCCGGCCTTGCTGGTCCGGGGCGCGGCGGCTTGCCGCTTTTGGCGGGCCCTAGAATGTCCGAAGCCGCCGGCCTTTACCAGCGCGGAGCCGTCCGCCGCGCAAGAAAGCCGTTGATCCGGCTCAACGATTTGGTGCCGGACGGCTCCGAGGCCCCGCGCGCCGGCATTAACGGTGCGCGATGGCATTTACTTAACTGGATGTGAAAATTAATGATAAGAGGGGCGAGTCGCCCGCGCTTTATTTGGTTAACCCCAGTATTTACCTTGACTTCTACTTGAATTTTTCGAAATCTAGCGGGGTCACAACCAGCGCCACCCATGACGCCGCATTTCAACCTGACCAACTTCCTCGGCGCCGAGGAAACCGCGCGTATCGCGGAGGACCTGGCCGCCAAGCACGGCCGCGGCGCCCTTGTTCTGGCAGCGACGCGGGCGCGCCGCGCCAACGAGATCGGCGATGAGCTCGCCTATGCCGCCTGGGCGGCCGTTCTCGAAGCGACCAGCGACCTGCTCGAACGCTCGCCCTGGTGCTATCTCTGAGCCGCGGCTGAGCTGCCAATCCGGTTGACGGCCTGCACGCCCGCCGCCACCCTCCGGCGATGGCGAAGCGCTATGAAACGCTGCTGGTCGAGACGCCCGAGCCGCATCTGCTGCTCGTGACGCTCAACCGGCCGCAGGTCGCCAACGCCTTCAACACCCGCATGATGCAGGAGCTGCTCGACTTGTGGACCGCCCTGGTCGCCGGTCCGGGCGATTTGCGCTGTGTCGTCGTCACCGGCGCGGGCGGCCGGGCCTTCTGCGCCGGCGCCGATCTCAAGGAACGCGACGGCATGACCGAGGCGATGTGGCTCGACCAGCACGCCATCATCGAGCGCGAGCAGGAGATGCTGCTGCACGTGCCGGTGCCGGTGATCGCCGCGGTCAATGGCGCGGCGTTCGCCGGCGGGCTTGAGCTCATGCTCGCCTGCGATTTCGCCTATGCCGCCGCTACCGCCCGCTTCGCGCTGACCGAGACGACACTCGGCCTGATGCCCGGCGCCGGCGGCACGCAGACCCTGCCGCGCGCCGTCGGCGAGCGCCGCGCCACGGAAATCGTGCTCGGCGGCCGGCCGTTCAGCGCCGAAAATGCGCTCGCCTGGGGCATGGTCAACCGGCTGTGCGCCCCCGACCGGTTGATGATTGAAACGCTGGAGACGGCGCGGACGATCGCCGCGAACGCGCCGCTTGCGGTGCGCCAGGCGAAGAAGTCGATTCACGGTGGCTTGCAGTGGCCGCTGGACGAAGCCATGCGCTTCGAGATCGAGTGCTATGAGAAGCTCGTCGCGACCGCGGATCGGCGCGAGGGCATCGCCGCCTTCAATGAGAAGCGGAAGCCCCGCTTCGTCGGACACTGAATGGACTCGGCCGCCGGCGCCGCGCAGCCGACGATCCCGCTGGGCGAAGATTTCCCGGAGATTCGCGATGGCGTGCGGCGGATCTGCGCCGGCTTTCCCGGCAGCTATTGGCGCGCCCGCGAGGAACAGCAGGAATATCCGGCGGAATTCGTCGCCGCGCTGACCAAGGCCGGCTATCTCGCCGCGCTCATCCCCGAGGCCTATGGCGGCGCCGGTTTGCCGTTGCGCGCCGCGGCCGTGATCCTCGAGGAAATTCACGCGGCGGGCTGCAACGCCGGCGCCTGCCACGCCCAGATGTACATCATGGGCACGCTGCTGCGGCATGGCAGCGAGGCGCAGAAGCGCCGGTATCTGCCCGGGATCGCCGCAGGCGAGCTCAGGCTCCAGGCCTTCGGCGTGACCGAGCCGACCACCGGCACCGACACGCTCAAGCTCAAGACGCGCGCCGAACGTCGCGGCGACCACTACGTCGTGCGCGGCCAGAAGGTCTGGACGTCGCGCGCGCTCCAGTCCGACCTCATGCTGCTGCTGGCACGCACCACGCTGGTCGAGCAGGTGGCAAAGCGGGGCGACGGACTTTCGGTCTTCCTGGTCGACCTCACGGCGGCACGCGGCCAGGGCGTCACCATCAAGAAGCTGCCGGCGATGATCAACCACAACACCACCGAGGTGTTCTTCGACGACCTGGCGGTGCCGGCCGCAAACCTGATCGGCGAGGAAGGCAAGGGCTTCCGCTACATCCTCGACGGCATGAACGCCGAGCGCATCCTGATCGCCGCCGAGGCGATTGGCGATGCGCGCTGGTTCATCCATACGGCGGCCGAATACGCCAAGACCCGGGTCGTTTTCGACCGGCCGATCGGCCAGAACCAGGGCGTGCAATTCCCGATCGCCCGCGCCTTCGCCGAGACCGCGGCCGCCGATCTGATGGTACGCAAGGCCGCCGCGCTGTTCGATGCCGACCAGCCCTGCGGCTCCGAATCGAACATGGCCAAGCTGCTGGCGGCCGATGCGTCGTGGCACGCCGGCGAGGCGTGCCTGCAGACCCACGGCGGCTTCGGCTTCGCGCGCGAATACGACGTCGAGCGCAAATGGCGCGAAACGCGGCTGTTCCAGGTGGCGCCGATCTCGACCAACCTCGTGCTGGCCTACCTGGCCGAGCATGTGCTTGGATTGCCGCGCTCGTACTGATCCCGCAAGGAAACCAATCGATGACCACGCCGATCCCCGCGCAGAAATCGCCCTATGGCGTCACGCTCGAGGCGGGCAAGGAATACTGGTGGTGCGCCTGCGGCCGCTCCAAAAGCCAGCCGTTCTGCGACGGCTCGCACAAAGGGACGGGCCTGACGCCGGTCGGCTTCAAGGCCGAGAAGAGCGGCGAGCACTGGCTCTGCGGCTGCAAATCGAGCGGGACCAAGCCGTTCTGCGACGGCTCGCACAAGCGGATCTAGCCGGCGCTCAGCCGCTGGGGCTGTGCTGCTCGATGTCCTCGGCGACCGCTTCGCAGGCCTCGCCCAGCTCCTTGAGCTCGACCTTTTGCGCGCGCTTGCGCGCCTTCTCGGCGCGCTCCTTGTATTCGCGCGCCTTTTCCCACCAGTAGTTAGCTTCGTCCATCGCCATCCCCCATTGAGGAGAGCGGAAACGCCTACGCCGCGGCCTCGGCGACGTGGCCGCGCGTCAAGCGGCGATGGCGTAGAGCTTCCCTCGCCTGCTCGACGGTGGCAAGCACTTCGTCGATCCCGATCCGATCGCGTTTTCGCAAAAGCTGCGCGATCGGGTCGGTCAGCAATTCATCGATCGTCGGCTCGACGTTGCCGCGGAAGAGTCGGTTTGGCATGGGCATCCCCCATTCGTTGAACGGAGGATGCACCCTGCCGATGACACGACGGCGTCAAACCTTGGGCAAAGTTGTGGCGTTTAGAACTTGATCATGCCGTAGCGCGTCAAGGTCGACTTGGCCGCGACCAGCGGCGCGTGGGAAAAATTGTAGGCCGTATAGAGCTCGGTGAAGATCTGGCCTCCCGACATGCCGTCGACCGGCACGATCACGTTGAAGCCGCGGAACGTCGCCTCGTCACCGGTGTGCATCACGGCGCCGTCCGCCGCGGTGCCGGTCACGATCACGGTCGTGATGCCGTGATCCTTGAGAATCTTCTCGAGGTCGGTGCCGAGGAACTTGTCGGGTCCGGACTGCACGTTCGGCTCACCGCCCTTCGGCGCGACCGCCGGCAGGGTGTCCGCGAAGCTGCCGCCGTGAACGTAGCTATAGACCACCAGCATGTGGTGGGCGCGCGCCTCGGCCAGGAACTTCGCGGTCGCGGGCAGGGACGCGACACAGCGCGGCCGGTGCTGCTCGTTGCACGTCTGCTTGACGAAATCCAGTAGCAGCAGCGCGGTGGTCTTGGGTTCGACCGTAACCTGCTTCAGCGGCGGCGCCGGCGGCACCTTGATGCTCGACCATTCCTGAACGATGGTCTGCTGCGCGCTGGCCGGCGTGGCGACGGCGACGAATGCCGCGAGCGCGGCGCCGAAGACTATTCCGAATTTCAATTTCATGATGCTCCCTCCCTAGCTTGGTTGAATTATTCCCACTCGATCCTCTCAACGCATCGTAACGCGCTGATTTATAAGTGAAAAATATTTCTTCTGATGGTCGAAATCCGACTGCCAATCCGTCAAATTTTTTCGCTTATGATTTCAAAGGAAAATTTGCGCGATTCGAATTTTGCGCGGTTTCGAGAACTATCGACAACGATCGGTCAATCTTTCGCGTCGTCGATCGCGGAGCGTATTCTGCGCCAGCATGGAAAAAGACCGTCTGCGCTTATAGCACAGGGCGTTCGCGCTGGCCATGTTTGTGCTCTGCTGATCACACACGATCCCAGCCCAGCCCATTGAGGTTGATGGAAGGCGACTGATCCAATAGAGATATTTGGCTGCGGCGGTGTGGAAGGACACACGGCCAGCAAAGGTCCGAGATGGTGACGAGAAGGCAGCGGCGTAACGGCTCGGTGCGCTAAGCCCATCCATGAGCCGGTTTCGAGTCCGGCCCGCAGCATTGCTTGTCTTCAATGAGGCCGAGGCGCGCGCGCCTCGGATGCAGTGCGCCGCTCTTGATGTGTTTCGTTTTCCGCGTCGCTTCAATGAGGCCGAGGCGCGCGCGCCTCGGATGCATATGGGAAAGGCCTACGAGGCCGACCGCGTGGAGAACGCTCGAAGATATAGCTGGGCACCGCATGCTTCAATGAGGCCGAGGCGCGCGCGCCTCGGATGCTCGCCTTACATTCATCTTCCAGCGTTTGCAGCAAGTCAGCTTCAATGAGGCCGAGGCGCGCGCGCCTCGGATGCCGATTACGAAGCCAATGGCGATCGCCGGCAGTATCACCGCTTCAATGAGGCCGAGGCGCGCGCGCCTCGGATGCCATCGCCTATCTCGACGTTGCCGAACCTTGCGAGTTGGCTTCAATGAGGCCGAGGCGCGCGCGCCTCGGATGCGGCGGTGCCCAGCTTCGTCAGGCCCGAGACCTCGGCGCTTCAATGAGGCCGAGGCGCGCGCGCCTCGGATGCCTTCAGACTTTCGTCAGCATACATCGCGGCGAGGAAGGGCTTCAATGAGGCCGAGGCGCGCGCGCCTCGGATGCAGTTCGCCGGCGTGGCGATCGTCACCGCGTCCGAAGGGCTTCAATGAGGCCGAGGCGCGCGCGCCTCGGATGCCCGGAGACCCACGCATCGCCGAAGACCCGCGCATCGCCGCTTCAATGAGGCCGAGGCGCGCGCGCCTCGGATGCCCGCAACATGGTGGCATTGGCTGCGCATCGCATGGCGATGCTTCAATGAGGCCGAGGCGCGCGCGCCTCGGATGCGATGGTCCGGCCTGACGGCACGATGATCCCGGTGCACGCTTCAATGAGGCCGAGGCGCGCGCGCCTCGGATGCTCGGCAACGTGAAGCGGGTTCGGCGGTTGGTAAGCGGGGCTTCAATGAGGCCGAGGCGCGCGCGCCTCGGATGCACCGGTGGGGGCGCCATCGCCATCCCGTCGAACAAGGCGCTTCAATGAGGCCGAGGCGCGCGCGCCTCGGATGCCCAGCGTCAATACCGCTCGAACGCCTCAACAAAGCGGCGGCGCCCTGCTTGCGTCAGTGCCGTACCCGTGATCGCCACGACGAAATCGTTCGGCGCGACCTCGCCGGTATTGACCGCCGACAGCACGACGGAATCGGCAATGATCGCGCGGAACGGCTCCATGAGGTCGAGCGCCAGCGCCGGGCGGCCATAGCGCGGTGCATGATAAAAACCCCGGTAGGGATCGAGCCCTACCGATGCCAACGCGATCGTCAAATGTCGGGTCAGCATCGCATAAGCAAGCGACAGCATGGCGTTGACCGGATCGGTCGGCGGACGACGATTGCGCGCCTCGAAACGGAATGGCGCCAGTTCGCCGGCGCCTTGCTTGTCCTCAGGCGACTTCAACAGACCCGCGAAGGCACGGAAATAAACGGCGGCCGCGTCTCCTTCGACGCCGAGCAGCTGCGCCAGTGTCGCCACACCATCCGCGGATTTGCGCGCGGCCCCAAGCCGGTCGAGCGCTGCCTGCCGCTCCTCCGGCGGCCCGCGCCAATTCCGGCGCAGGATTGTCCGCTGGTTCGTGATCTTCGCCGCGACCAGCTCCTTGGCGAACCGCAGGCACGCGGCCTCATCGAAGCTCAAGCGATATTGCGCCGTACGGATCTCGACATTGCGGTGACCAATGCCGTGGGCAACACCGCGAAACCAGCCGCTGTGACTGTGAAAGGTCACCGGAATCTCGCGTTCGAGCAGCGCCGCGAGCGCCGGCGTGGTGATCGATACATTGCCGAACAGCGCCACATCCGAAATGTCGATGAAGCGCACCTGCGCTTCGCCTTTCTCCTCGTCGGTGATCTTGAGCGTCTCGCCTTCCTTGCCGATCCGGGCGTGCTGGGATTGGACGATGAGCGGCAGCGCCTCGTCCGGCGGAACGGCGATCGTCCGCGGCGCGAGCGACGAGCCCGACAGAGAGCGAACCTCGTCCGGAAGACAGACCGTCACGAGCGCGCAGCGCGGGCATTTCGGACTGTCCTTGAGCGGCGGCGGGATATGACCTTGAGAAACGGTCAGACGAAGCTCGCTGACCGCCGCCTGCGCCGCCGACCGAAGCGTCTCGTCGAGCGTGATGCGCACCCGCTCACGGCTCTCGGCATAATAGATGGCGCCTTCCTCGACGTGGTAGCCGTTCTCTTCGAGCAACAGCGCCTGGAGGCAGACCTGGATGCGCTCCGGTTCGTAGACGCCTTGCGCAATATGCGGGCGCCGGCCACGCTTGTAATCGATCGGCGTCACCACGCCATCCTCGGCTTCCGCGACATCGAGCTTGGCGATGACGCCCAGCGTCGCCGAGGAAAGCGTCAGCGACCGGCTGACAATTTTGTCGCCGGTCGGAGCTTCGTCCGCTTCGAGCGTTTCGGGCGCCGGCAGCGGCGCGCTCGGGCGATCGACACGACCATGAACGCGCTTGCCCTCGACGGTGTCGCCCGTTTCCGACCATTCGCCCTGTGTCCACATGAGATAAGCCAGACGCGGGCAGTAGACGAACTCGTTCACCATCCGCGCCGGAATGAGCGGCGTGTCGCCGCTTATTGGCGGCGCGGGGAGGTGAAATTCGAGCTGGTTATCGGTCATCGTCCTCACCCCGCCGAAATTGCGCGACTTATACTGTCGGCACGAACAGCCCGCCCCCGAAATGGCGATCACGGCCAAGCAGCACGAGACCCTGAACCGCTACGCGGAACTTAAGCCTCGCGCGGCCGAACAATCCCAATCCCGATCTTCCAAAGGTCTTCACAACTTCGATCTCCGGTCTCGGGAGCCCGCCGCGCCGGCATTCGGCGAGGAGATCAGTTTCGAGCGCCGTCGCGGGATCGTTCGTCTTCGCATGCCGCGTAACGCGATAGGGCGTCAGGCTTTCCCACACGCGGGATCGAGCGAATAAAGGATCCTCCTGCATGTCGACATGACAAGGGACAAGAGCAAGTTTTCCTGCAGCGCCGGCGCGCAGCTCCCGAAAGTCGTCGAGCGCTTGGTCAAGATCCGAAAGTGCCTTGCGCTCGTTTTGCAAAGCTTCGCGCCGCCCAAGAATGTGTGGCGCAAGAATGATAAATCTCTTTCGCGGAGCATCGAAGGCGAAGCCGAGATGTTCGTGCCCGCCTGAACGCGCCGGAGCGCCGCTCGGTTCGTGACCGGTGAAAAAAACGGGCAGTGTCGCTCGCGGCCCCAATTGAGCTTGCACGCGCGCCATGACGGCGCGGCGCAGCGCGCGGACGAGCGCATTGTGATCGGCCTTTTCATCGAGACCGTCCGCGATGGCAAAAGCGAACACGCCTTCCGTGTGCCGAACCGGTCGCATGAGGCCGAGACCGAGATAGCGGCCGTCACCGATCAAGAGCGGACCCGGCACCGGTTCCGTGAATGCGATCTCGACATGCCAAAGGCGCTCTTTGGCAAAGCGGTTTCCCGGTGCGAATGCTTCCGCGCGCTGTCCCTTGGCTTCGAACGGCTCGCGCTGCACGCCTACCGTCTGCGCCGACGCCACGATGCCCGCATGACGCAGCGCCTGACGCACGGCCCATTCCGCCGCAGCATGCTCGCTCCGACGCTCGACACCGCCCTTCGCCTCTTCGCTCATTCGGCGGGGATCGACACGGCGGCGCGCAGCACGCTCGGGCAAGGCCGACGGCGTGACGGTGCGCCAGATGCGCGACGCCTTCTCGGATTTGACGCCGTAATGGTCGAGCATCGCGCGATCATTGGCGGTTACGAGCGTCGCGCTTTCAGGTGAGACCTCGCCGGTCTCGGGGTCGAAATCGAGTGCAAGGCCGGAAAACGTCCATGCGATGTCGGCCACTGCGATCGCGCAGTCCGGCGGCACACCGACAAGCACGCGCCGTATCGAGCGCTCTGTATGTGCGTGGCCGATCGAGGGCAGCGGCGTGATGCGAATGCGTTGCGCCTTGTCGGCCTCCGTGGCGCCACGGCCGACGAAAACGCGATCGATCATGGCCGCGCAATCCGGCAGTCCCTTTTTCAACCGCGCCGCCGCCTGATCCCTGATTTTCTCGGTCAGCGCAATAATGCGTTCAGGGCTTTGAGGGGCAAAAGCCGCTTCAGAATCAGCGCTCCTGATATCGAACAGAAGAAATGTGGGCGGGCTGTCATAGGGAACCTGAACGAAGTCTGGCTTCGGCGCCTGCGAGAAGAGCTGCTGGGTCCTCTTGCCTTTTCCGACAGTCTTGAATCGCTCACGGGTTGCCGCAAAGCGCTTTATCAGACTCGCCAGAGAACCAGGCTGTGGACAAGAAAAGGGCGCGCCCGTTCCGCCTTTGCAGGGACGCCGCACGACGCCGCCGTAGCCACAAAGCCGAGCCTCGGCTTCGATTTCGTTGATAGCCTCGCCTTGCGCCCAGGCCATGTCGACGCCGCGGCCGAGTTGATAGAGATCGCCGGCAATCTCGCAAATCGTTTGCGCATGACGCTCGGCGTCCGCGCTTTGCTCGAACGTCCATGCATAAAGCAACGGAACGGCGCCGTCGAAATAGCGCGGTCGAATGATCTTTGCCGTGCGAATCTCGCCAATCCGTGCAGGATCGCCGCCCACCGCATCGAGATCGTTGTTCGGAACGAAGGTCTTGAAGCTCCGGCCGTCGTAGGCCGATGGCGCAGCGATCGTCGGCGCGCCCAGGCCTTCGAGCCATTCGAGCGCCTCTGCCGCGCGTTCGGGCAAGTTTTTGCCGCGCGCCACACCCGCGATCAGCGCTTGAAGCAGACGCGCGGGCGAAGGCGGCCATTCTCCGCTGCCGTGATAACGGCCGTCGTGGAATCGCACGGAGATGAGAAGACAGGGCATGGATCAAGCCGCGTCCTTGGTCTTCTTGCCCTTCTTCTTGTCGAGCTCTTTCAAATCGGCCTGCGCCAATTCTTTCTTGAAGGCGACGCGGCGGTCGATGCCGACGCCGAACGCAGCAGCCGCAGCTTTGGCATAATCGAGCGCAACATCCGATGAGAGTATGATGGGCGCGCGAACGCCATCCCGGGTAACAGCAACCCATTCGGCAACCGCTTTCTCGTCCTGAACGAGTAGGCAGCCCTGACGAAGAAAGCCGTCGAGAGGCTCTGTCGCGGCGACCAGCGCGATGCCGAGGACGTATCTTCTCAAGTTCTGCGCACTTTCGCCGTCGAGCTTGCGTAGCGCCACAAGATTGACCGTCACCATGCGCTCAATAGGACCACGTGCGATCACCCCGCCATGGGCACCGGTTGCCGGCACATGAACAAAACCACGCTGCGCGAGCGGGCTCTCTGCCTTCCCTTCCGCCTTTTGCTTGTCTTCTTCCGAAAAGACTTCGAGGGTCGCATAGTCAAGCGCGGGGTTATATTGAGCCGAACGATGGAGCTCATCAACATCCCAGGCTCGAATGACCGACTGGACCAGCCGTGGGAGCTTTGCCTGCGTGTCGCGCGAATCCCAGACGCCGAAAACGAGCGACGTCGGCGAAAGCTTCGCCAGCGCCGCTGCGTCGCCTGTGTCGAGAAACAGCTTGAACGCCTTCTGCGCTTCGTCCTTGAGCTCGGACGAGCGAACCACGGCGTCACCCAGCCGATGACCTGCTTCCAAAATCGAGGCGATCTTCTCGTTGCCATAGGCGATATCGATTTGCGGAACGAGCTTGGAGAGCGGATTCCCCGGTTGTCCCGCCTTCGCCGCCTTGAAGATCGGCTCCATGCGGTTCGCCTGACTGCCAACGCTGTCGACGGTGGCGACCTTCGTGCCATCAGAGAGCGTGTCGATGTTATAGCCGATGTCGGCATAGGTCGGCGGGAAGACAACGCCGCCGTCACCTTCGACGGAGACGAGCTTCTGCTTCAGGCAAAGCGCGACAGGACCTTTCAGGTCGTCGGCCCATGAATTTATGAGATCTACCGTGACGGTCATTGCTTCTGTCATGCTACGAACTCCTCCTGAGCATCAATGATGCAGCGCGCCTGCCCTTCCTGACCGGGCCAGCCAAGACGCATGCGGAACACACGAACGGGAAATCCAAGGCTTTGACCGCCGAGCACAGCGCGGGCGAACACCGTCGGCAGCATGCTGCTGGACACACCGTAGCGGTAGACAAGCTTATTACGGGCATCCACCCGCGCCGGCCTGGCGTGTTGCATCCCCATGGCCGCAAGCAACTCGACGAACGGATAGCCGACCATCTCGACTCCGCCATGCTCGTTAGGGGAAAACCCGGCATCGAGCGGGATGTAGTCGCGTCGCCAGTCGAACCGAAAACTGCTCGACTGCGGTGCCGATACGTTGAATGGGTTCGCCGCCGCCACCGCAAGCTCATTGCCGCCCAGATCGCGAACCAGATTCAAGGCATCGCGCGCCAGCGCAGTGCCCGGATAGCCGGCCGCGCCAGCCCAAAATTTCACATTGTCTCGGCCCGAAGCATCGGCCCAGTGTTCGATCTGGATCGAAAGGTTTCCATCTGTAAGAAGCATTGGTAGCGCCGCGGGCGATTCTGGAACGGCGCAGGGAAAGACGGAGTCGTCGCACTGGAGCGTCTCAACATCCCATTTTTTGGTGGAGAGATCAGAACCCAAGGGCGCGATTGCTTTTGCTTCCGCGCGAACAAGAAAACGCAAGGTTTCCAACACGGGGTCTTGAGCCCCATTCACGCTCAGCGCAAAATGAGCCGCAGATTCCGAACTTCGGTAGTCGAACCGGCCCTCGCACGGGCCGCAAAGAATTTCTGCGGCTTCCATAAGCCCCAAACAAGCGAATACCTGACCGGGGTTAAGCAGATCCACCTTGATCGATGCTTCCGCCATCAGACGTTCTCCATCTGCGAAGCGGTTGTCCCAGCGCGCGCGTCGTTGTCGCGCGAAGCCTGCTGGTCGGCGGCGCGCAGGAGCGTTTCCCACCAGGCAAGACCCCATGGTCCCCAACGCTTCTGCAGCCGAGCGAAGCGCAACGCGACGTCGCGGGCACGCGCTTCGAGCGCGGAGGGCGGCGCATCTTCGCAGCCTTGCGTCGAAATGAGCGGTCGCGCGCCGCCGTGATGCGCGGCGACAAGATGCAGGACGAGATCGCGCCAGCCCTCCGGCAACGCCATGAATTCAGGGTCTTTTTCTACGTAGGACAGCGACCCGAACTCGTGCCGATAGCCGTCCAGGATCGCCTGATTGATCGGCCCGCGTGTCTTCGCGAGCGGGCCCGCGAGCCCGTATCGTTTGGCGTCGCACCGCGCCCTGAAAGCGCGCTGCCAGCGTTCCGCCTTCTTGCCTTCGTCGTGCAGGGAAGCCGCAAGCGCCAATGCTTCAGCGGCGATGCCGGAAAGGCCGACCTTCGCGGCAATTTTTCGGGCCCTCTGCTCTGCCCAATTTTGGTGCTCGGCAAGCTCCTGCGGCCTGGAGATCGATCGCGCGTCCTCTCTTTGGGCAGCATCCCTGTAATGCTCGACGACGAGCCACTCCTCCGGATCGCCATTGACGTCGCTCCGGAGGACAAAATCGTCCTCGAACCGCCAATCTTCGTCCCTACTCTCGTAATCATCGGACGTTGGCCGCCGCACGCGGAATTGCGCTTGCATACCCCATTCAGTCGAGCCATCAGCCGTATCGGGGAATCCATCGCAGGCTACGTCCAGCAAGCCGTCCTTCAGCCCGCTGAAGCGCGCATCGACTACGAGTATCTTGCCGACGAGTTCGTCTTGAAATTCATCCTTCGACTTGCTCTTGCGCTCCTGCGCCAGACCGCCAAGCGTATACCGGGCTCCGTAATCGCCGCCGGGCGAGAGGGCGAACGCGACAATATCGTCGCGCCTCAGTTTCTTTGCTGGCGTGGTTTGCTCGGTCTCCGGCTCATCGGTATCGGGGGCACCAGCCGTGGACGCTTCGGCTTCGCCGGTATCTTCGCCTTCGGCGCTTTCTTTCGGAGCGTCCCGCTCGCGCTTGAGCAGCGCATTTGCGCGTGCCTGAAGCCAGCTTGCGACGCGATATGTCTCGGTCTCTAGCTTCTCGCTCTGATGCGGCGGAGCCGCCTCGAAGAAGTCTGCGACCTCCCTCTTCTCCGTCGATGTACGGGGCCATTCGGAAACGCCTTCACGTACCGGCAAATGTGACCGCCAAATAACTGTGGTCTGCCAATCCTCCTCGACCCAGCCGCGCAGCCAGGGCGCGATGTCCGGACGGCCCGTGTGGTTTTCAAGCGCGGTCATGGACCATGCATCGACGAGCGGGCGGGTCAGTGCCGGTCGCAAGGGTTCTGGCGTGGTCGCTGCCGCAATCTTCCCACGGAGCACCTCGTCCGTCTCGGCGCGCAGCTTCAGCTCGCGCAGCGCGCCCGGGCTCGCGTCCTTTCCGTCGCCGGCGTTCGGAAGCTCTTCAAATACCGCGCGCGAGCGAAATCCGACCCTCTGGCGCCGTTCCTGCTCCGTCGGCTCATCGGGCTTCGTCGGCTTTGGCTCATCGCCATGAACGACAGCGATCGTTGCATCACTTTCGCCACGGCGGTTGACGCGGCCCAAGCGCTGCACCATGCGTTCCCAAGGCACGAGATCGCAAACCATGTGATCGGCATCGAGATCGACGCCGACTTCGCCCGCCGACGTAGCGATCAGGAATGCGGGCTTCGCCGGTGAACCCGAACCGGCGAGGAAGCCATGGCTTTGCAGCCAGGTCTTTGCATCCTCGCGCTCCTTGACGCGCCGGGCGCCGACGAACAGTTCCGTGTCAGCCTTGACCTGGGATGCTTTTTTGTCGGGTGCTGCGAGTTTGTCGAGCTCCTCCTTCACCTTCTCTGCGATCTCGCGGCTGCCGCAATAGACAAGGCATCGGGGCGGCCGATCGTTTTTCGCCAAAGCCATCCAGGCCTGCTCTGAAAGCGCATCGACAAGCGCGTCTTTTGCATCGCTGATCTTGACGAATTCGAGCGTCTTTCTCGCAGCGAGACGCCTTATGACGATCGGGTCCGAGATATCCTCGCCTTCGAGGTGAAACGAACCGTCTTCAGTGCTGCCGTGCGGCGTTGATTGGGCACGGCCCGTCGCCGACAGGGACAGTAGTCTGAACGGCGGAACAAGTTCGTGGTGATCATTGGCGTTAGCGCGGGGTGCGAATTCATTCGTTCCGAACTCGATCCGTCGAAGGAGCGCCTCAAAAGGCGGGACGAGATGTGCTTCATCAAGCACGACCAACGTATCCGCGCCGAGGAGGCCGGCATGATAGGGCCGCATCTTGCGCGATACGCCATAGCCCTCGAACAGGAGGCGCGAGCCGATCATGTCGACCGTGCCGACGATGATCGCGGGTGCTGCAGGATCGTCGAGCCATTCTCGGTTATCGGCATATGCGCCGCGGAGCGTCGAAATGGGGAGTGTGCCGTCCAGCCGAAGCTGTTCCTTCAGATGTCTTGCGTCGGCTTCGAGCGCGGTGCGCAGCTTCTCGGCCTCTGCCGTCGCTTGATCGACCACAGCCCGCCGATCCACGACATAGACCAGCCGGCGCGGAATGGCCTTAAGCGCGATTTCCGTCGCGAGGGCCCGCGCGAGAACCCAGATCGCCATGACCGAGGTCTTTCCGAGCCCGGTCGGCAAATCGAGCGCGGCAGGAATCTTTCCGTCGATAAACTGATCGAACAGCCGATGCTGCCACCGCATCGGCGAATGGCCGGTCAGGCGGAAAAAATTATCCGAGAACGACTGCGGGTCAGCGCTCATCCTTGCGCCGGGCCTAAATCGCGCTTTTGAGTGGTGATTCAGGTGGTGTCATTTCTCCCCCGATCCCGTCATAGACGGGCACCTCTGACGGCGCCGCTTGAAATGTCCGTCTATTAGCCGTACATACTAGCCAGGTTCCGGACGCAACTCAAGGTATGCGCGACATGTCAGGAAAAGCCACAGCCAAGGCGCGAGACGAGCGACTGGAAGCGCGGGTCTCCCGCGACCAGAAGGCCCTGTTCCAACGCGCTGCCGAGCTACAGGGGCGCACGCTCACGGATTTCGTGATCGCTAGCGTGCATGACGCGGCCGTGCGCGTCATCGAGGAAACCCAGACGATCCGCCTGAGCGCCGCGGACAGCCAAGCGTTCGCCGAGGCGCTCCTCAATCCGCGAGAGCCGAACCGTCGGCTCAAAGCTTCCGTGCAACGCTACCTCAAGCTGACCGGGGCGTGAGTGGCTGCCGCTGTGCCGCCACTACGCATCGAGCCCCTATCGGACCAACACGATCGAGAGAGCTTCGCCAGCGGCATTGAGCCGCTGGATAGGTATCTGCGACAGCAGGCAGGACAGGACGCAAGGCGGCGGGTCGCCACGTGCTTCGTGCTGGTCGGCGACGACGACCGCGTTCCGATCGGCTATTACACGCTCGCGGCGACCAGCATCGCGCTCGCCGAATTGCCCGAAGCGCTCACGAAGCGCCTGCCGCGCTATCCGGTCGTGCCCGCAACTTTGATGGGACGTCTGGCGGTCGATGCTCGTCATCAGCGACAAGGACATGGAGAGCTCATGCTTCTCGATGCCTTTAGCCGCGCCCTGCGGAATGAGATCGCGTCCTATGCGTTCGTGGTCGACGCCAAGGACGACAGTGCGGTGCGGTTCTATCAACGCTACCGCTTCAGATCTCTTATCGAAGGGAGGCAAAGATTGTTCGTCCCCATGGCCGAGATCGCCAAATTGTTTTCGTAGCCTTCTGATTGCATCCAGCGCTCGTCAGAAAGTAGCCTTCTGATAGCGTCCAGCGCTCGTCAGAAAAATGTAGACATATTTCCGACAGCCCGGAACCATCTGGTGCAATAGGCCAACCGAGGCCAGCGGTGGATCACTCAACTCTATAGCCGAGCGCCCGATATCCAGATCGCCGCTTTGCCGCCATCCGCGCAAGAATGGGCACTAGGTCATCGACATAGTCGACGACGAGAACTTCTGTTTTACCAGCATGCTGCCGATGAAGCCGACCGACATATTGGGCCAATGTACCCTTCCAGGAAATGGGCATCGTCAAGAACAGCGCGTCCAACCTCGGGTCATCAAAACCCTCGCCGATGTACCGCCCTGTCGCGAGGATGAGTCGTTCCTGATCGTCTGCGACTCGCAGGGCGGCATCTGACGCCTTGCGCTCGGCTGCTGACATTCCGCCCCGAAGGACGACAAGATTGCGCACGAAGCGCGAAAAGCGGCCTTGCAGATATTCCAGATGATCCCGGCGCTCGGTGAGCACGATCGGTGAACGTTTCGCCTCCAGCGCCTTCAACACATCGTCGAAGATCAGGTTGTTACGCGACTCGTCCTGTGCGATGGCTGCATAAATTGCTGGCATGGAAGGACGGTCCGACCCCGCCAGAGGTGGCGGAAGTTGAAACTGCGTCGATCGAGGCCTGGCGCGGTGAACGATCCCCCGCCCGGCGGCCTGGGCGCGCGCATCAACGCGATGACGAACAGGGCCGCATTGCATGAAGATAATCGGATGATGACCATCTTTGCGGGCCACGGTCGCGGACAGTCCGAGGACGTAGCGCGCCTTCGCTCGGCGGGCCACAAGCTCAAAACTCGCCGCCGAAAGATGATGGCACTCGTCGACAACCAGATGACCGTAGTCCGCTACCATGTCGGATACTTCACCTCGGCGCACGAGGCTCTGGATCAGCGCCACATCAATGACGCCAGTCGGCTTGCGGCGTCCGCCACCAATGACGCCGATATCCTTCGGATCGATATCGAGAAATGTCCTTAGCCGCTCCACCCACTGGGTAAGCAACTCGCGGCGATGGACAAGAACGAGCGCATTGCGTCCGCGTTGCGCAATAAGGGCCGCGGCTACCACCGTCTTGCCGAAAGCGGTCGTCGCCGCGAGCACACCATTCTCATGCGGAAGAAGGGCCTCAAACGCCTTGGCTTGCGGCTCGTGCAGCGTCCCCTGAAACCGTACTCGACTCGCAAGCGGATCGCCGATCACCCTCAGATCATCCAACTCAACCTCGGCGCCCTCGCCTCGGATCAGCTCAACAGCTTCGTCGAGGCATCCGCGGGGCAGCCCCACATGACGCCGATGAAGTTCGGCACAGGAGATAATCCGAGGCTTGCCGAAGGTCGGAAAACGCATGGACTGCGCGCGATAGAACTCGGGGTTTTGGAAGGCCGCCAAGCGTATGAGCCGCGCCGTCATTGCCGGCGGCAAATCGGTCCGGTCTATATAGAGTTGGTCGGCGACCATTATCGTGATCTTGCCCGATAGGGGACTGCCAACCGGGCCCGCTTTGGGGCGCCGAGACGGCGTCATGCGCCAGGGCTCGTCCGCATCCTCATCTTCGACGGGCATGCGGACGCCCAGAACACGGCCGCGAGTCTCCGCATCGTCGACGATTTCGGCGACGGCCTTGGCCGATAGCCGTGGCCTCGCGGCCAGAAATGCCCATTGGTCGTCGTATGGCCGAAGGTCCTGGTCGATGAAGACACTGTTTCCAAGCTCGCGCGGTCGGCGCTGCAAAGGCAAGGCGATCAGATTGCCGAAGCCGCCAACCGGCATGGTGTCCTGGCTCGGAAAAAAGCGATCGTATGAGGCGAAACCTATTTCGGGGCGACGCTCCATCGTCTCCGTCAGCATGGCCGCACCGAGCTGCCGAGCGGTGCGCGCCGAAACCGGTTCGGAGAAGAAAATCCACACATGCCCGCCATTGCCGGATCGAGACCGCTCAAGAGCCGCGGGCACGCCCTTGGCCTGGCAAGTCTCCAGCACGGCCAAGGCGTCAACAGCCCAACTCTCCTCGTCAAAATCGGCGGCCAGAAACCAGCAGGTTTCGTCAGGAAGCAGCGGATAAACACCCGCCACGAAATCGCCGCCAGAGCCGCGTGCGCCGTCGCCGCCGCGCAGATGCTTCTCGATGATGTCGTCGGTGACCGAGATGAAGGCTTGATGAGGGCATTCCCCGCATTTGACTTGCGGCTTGCCGCATATCCCTCTGACCCATTCGTTGGCGCACGCGGGCGCATAGCCGGACTTGACAGTCTTTCGGTTTTCCCACCTGACAGGGAATACGTCAGCGCGGCCTGCGAATAGGCGCCGAAACAGAGCGATCTTTTGCGCGGTGGGTGACGCGGCTATGACCCTCGGCGCATCTGCAATGGCGGGTGGTGAATAATTTGCAGTCACCGCCGAGCGCCGGCTCACGAGACTCCTCAGCGCGGCCTCAAGCTCTTTCCGTTCCGCCTCATTTGCGGCTAAACGGGCTCGAATCTGCTCAATCTCGACCTCAAGTTCATGCGCAGTCTCGGCGCCACCGCCGAGCGCCAATCGTTTCGACACATCTCCGCTCAGCGCGGTCTTCATGGATTAGGCTCTCCAGGTGGTCGCCGTCCTCGTCTCACACGTGGCACCAGCGACTTGTCACCGGATTTCCAAGCCTTGACGTTCTGCACCTTCCATCGCAACGCCGGACAGGCTTCTATCGCGGCGCGCACGGATTCGGGAGCGCCTATAGGGGACGCATCGATCTCGCCTCGCTCAAGCACGCCGTCCAGAAACGCTCTCTCGCCTACCGTGAACTGAAACAGAGGCGCGAGCTTTTCCCGGCACTCCGCCGTGACGCTCTCGATCCATGCTGCCGGGCCGCCGAAGAGATCGAAATACCGATCATGCAGGCACATGGTCAGCTTGCCGGTGATGTCGCCGACCTCGCATCCGATGTCGTCCGGCGAGGCTGTGCGCCAGTCGAAGCTCTTGGCACTCGCGCCGATCATCAAGGTGGCCGCCTTGATCTTCGCCCAATCCAGAGACGGCATGGCGATGATCCGATGCGCGTCGAACAGATCGCGCGCGGCGCGCCGCGTGACCAGTGCGACCATCTTGCCGGCGACGATCTCATGGATGTCGAGAACCGGCACGTTCGTGGCTCGATACGATCCGATTGCCGCCGACGGCATGCGATCCACGCCGTAAAGAGGACCGCGGTAGAGATAGTTGATGTCGATCTCGATGGTTCCCGCCCCGCCGAGTGCGGAGGCGTAGCGGTAGATCCATTTGCCCCCCGCATGTTCCGACGGCTCGCGCCGCGCGGCGTAGCCTTTCGATTCCATCAGCCGCGAGATCCGGTCCTCCAATCCCGACCGGTCCGCATCCATCCGCTCCTTCTCGATAGCGCCGACATAGTTGATGTCGATATCGACCGAGAGGCGGTCCAGATCGGAATGGAAAACGTTGAGCGCCGTGCCGCCTTTCAAGGCGATGCGCGGCCCGATCAGCACGTCGGCGCCGAACGCGTCGAGTATGTCGATCAGCCGGATCACGCGCTCCAGCGTCGCGGGCTGAAGCTGCCGCTCGGCCGCCAAATCCTGAAGCGTTTCTCGCGAAGCAACCATCAGACGTCTTCAAAAGCCGCGTCGACAGCCTGCGGCGGGAGAAGCACGCGCCACGGTTCGACGAGGACGGCATGACCAGGTTCGGCGCCTAGCGCATAATGCTTCGAGCGTGGGAGCCGCCCTCGAAGGCGTGCCAGGACGTCATCGGTGACGCCGAGCGCGCTTTGCCGCTTTTCGAGCCACCAGCCGGAAACGGAGGAGATCGATCGGTTGTCCAGCAGCTCGACATAGTCGGCAACTTTCGCCGGGTCGAGATAGCGCACCAGATCCAGGGATTTGAGGACTTCCTCGGCGCCGCCCGCGAGTTCCGGGCGGTGCAGGACATCGACGACGGTGCGTTCGATCGCGGTCACACGGACAGCCACTCCCTGCCGATCCATGGTCATGGTCAGGTAGTCAGCCTTACCGGCCGCCACCAACGCCTTCGGCGGGGTGACGAAGCGGCAGGCGCCGAAGGGCAGGTCCACCAGTTCTGTCCGTCCAGCGCTGATAAGCTGAACCTCGTTGAACTCGGAATAGGCTATGCCATGCAGTTCAAGCGCGGAGTGAAACCCGAGAACGCCGTCAGAGCGCAGCTTGCTCGCCGCGGCGAAGCGGTCGACCACCATCCTGTCCGCCGCCAGATGGGCCGGTACGGCGGCGAACACCTCGCGACTGACACGCTTGATGTTGCCGGCGCGCAGATGGTGCCGGAGCAGACTGGTGACATTGGCTGCGCTCGCCGGATGGCCGAAGGCCGCCGCAAATTCGGCCCGGGTGAAGACCGGGTGAGCCGACAGGAAGGTGGCGGTCTTGTGCTGGCGAGGCTGCATGGAGAGTCCATAGTTCTGCGTCAGAATGGCTATTAATTCCCCATTCTGGCGCAGATTTGTCAACTATTTCGTCTCCGAAAAACAGGCCCAGCGGTCGCCCGATCGGTCGTGAAAAGCGTGCCGAACAGGCTATGAATTACCCCTTCCAACGCATTTTCCAGAACAAGCCGCCTTACGGAAAAGACCGTCAGCGCTATGTGCTCAATCTGACGGTCTTATGGTTTCGGCTGGCGTGCATTTCAAAAAAGACCGTCAGAAATACCGTCAACTTATATAGCTATCGATAGCTCAAACCTGCTCGATTTATTACTTATTCCCTTTGTCGTTCAATCGGTTATGAGATCTGGTCGCGTGACTAACGATGCATTGTCGATCATCAGCACGTCACTCTAAACTATTGAACTATATAGAGAATTTTCAGAGCAACCGCTCCCCTCACTCCCACTCGATCGTGCCGGGCGGCTTCGAGGTCACGTCGTAGACCACCCGGTTGATGCCCTTGACCTCGTTGATGATCCGCGTCGCGACGTGGCCGAGCAATTCGTGCGGAAACGGATAGTAGTCGGCGGTCATGCCGTCGGTCGAGGTCACCGCCCGGAGCGCGCAGACATGATCGTAGCTGCGCGTGTCGCCCATGACGCCGACGGTCTTGACCGGCAGCAGCACGGCAAAGGCCTGCCAGATCGCGTCATAGAGGCCGGCGTTGCGGATTTCCTCGAGATAGATCGCGTCGGCCTTGCGCAGGATGTCGAGCTTCTCGCGCGTGATCTCGCCCGGTACGCGGATGGCGAGGCCGGGGCCGGGGAAGGGATGGCGCTTCACCATGTCGTCGGGCAATCCCAGCTCGCGGCCCAGTTCGCGCACTTCGTCCTTGAACAGCTCGCGCAGCGGCTCGACGAGCTTCATCTTCATACGCTCGGGCAGGCCGCCGACATTGTGATGCGACTTGATGGTGACCGACGGACCGCCCGAGAAGCTCACGGATTCGATGACGTCGGGATAGAGCGTGCCCTGCGCCAGGAAGTCGGCGCCGCCGATTTTGTGCGCCTCGTCGTCGAACACGTCGATGAACGTCGCGCCGATGATCTTGCGCTTCTGCTCGGGATCGGTGACGCCCTTGAGCTTCGCCAGGAACAGCGCGCCGGCGTCGCGGTGCACCAGCGGAATGTTGTAGTGATCGCGGAACAGGCCGACGACCTCACTCGATTCGCCGGCGCGCATCAGGCCGGTGTCGACGTAGATGCAGGTGAGCCGGTCGCCGATGGCCTCGTGCAGCAACACCGCCACGACGGATGAATCGACGCCGCCCGACAGGCCCAGCACCACCTTGCCCTTGCCGACCTGCTGGCGCACGCGGGCGATGGCCTGCGCCTTGAACGCCGCCATCGACCAATCGCCGCGGCAGCCGGCGACGTGGTGCGTGAAATTCCGGAGCAGCGCCGCGCCGTGCGGGGTGTGCACCACCTCGGGATGGAACTGGACGCCGTAGAAACGGCGTGCGTCGTCGGCGATGGCGGCGAACGGCGCACCGTCGCTGGTGCCGACCACCTTGAATCCCGGCGGCAGCACATCGACGCGGTCGCCATGGCTCATCCACACCTGCTCGCGCTGACCCTTCTTCCACAGGCCTTCGAACAGCTTGCAGTCCGCCGTGATGTCGAGAAAGACGCGGCCGAATTCGCGGTGGTCGGACGGTGAGACGCGGCCGCCGAGCTGGGCGCACATGGTTTGCTCGCCATAGCAGATGCCGAGCACCGGCACGCCGAGCTCGAACACCGTCTGCGGCGCGCGCGGCGAGGCGTGCTCGTGCACCGAGGCCGGACCGCCGGACAGGATCACCGCCTTGGGCGCGAAGGCGGCCAGCTTCTCTGTCGTCATGGCGAACGGGTGGATTTCGCAATAGACGCCGCTCTCGCGCAGGCGCCGGGCGATCAGCTGCGTCACCTGGCTGCCGAAATCGAGGATGAGGACTTTCTCGGCGTTGGGCGCGGTCATGGCGCAGGCATCATCCTTGAGCGGGCGCGTCGGGCGCAACCGCCTTGCGCTCGAGCACGGCGACGAAGAAACCGTCGGTGCCGTGTCGCGCCGGCGTCAAGCGAAGCATCGCGCTCTTCTCCGGCGGCTTGCCGCCGATCGCATCGCGCCAGACCCGCCAGACCGGCAGCAGCGCGAAATCGGGATGCGTGCCGAGGAAGGTCTCGATCTGCTGCTCGTCTTCCTCCCTGAGCAGCGAGCAGGTCGCATAGATCAGTCGTCCGCCCGGCTTCACCAGGCGCGAGGCCGAGTCGAGGATTTCGGCCTGGAGCGCGGTCAGCTCCGCGAGGTCCTCCGGCTTGAGCCGCCACTTCGCGTCCGGATTGCGCCGCCAGGTTCCCGTTCCGGTGCAGGGCGCATCGACGAACACGCGATCGAAGCTCGCCTTGTGGCGTTTCACCCATTTGTCGCGCGCGCCTGAGAGGGGCACGCGCTGGACAATGCTGGCGCCGGCGCGGCGGAGCCGCTCGGTCGCCCGCTCGAGCCGCCGGGCGGAAATGTCGCTCGCGATCAAGTGGCCGCGATTGTTCATGCTGGCGGCAAGCGCCAGAGTCTTGCCGCCGGCGCCGGCGCAGAAATCGATCACCCGCATGCCCGGCCGCGCATCGGCCAGCAGCGCCGCGACCTGCGAGCCCTCGTCCTGGACCTCGACCAGGCCCTGGCGGAACGCCTCCATCTGGCCGAGCGGCACGCGCTCCTTAAGGCGCAGGCCGAGCGGCGACAGCGCGGTCATCTCCGCCTCGGCGCCGGCGTGCTGCAGCGCGATGCGCGCCTTGCCGCGGTCGCCCTTGAGCGTGTTGACCCGGAGATCGAGCGTCGCCTCGCCGTTGAGCGCCGCGGCCTCGCGCGCCAGCTCCTTGCCGAGCGATGCCGCGAGATGCGGTCCGAGCCATTCGGGATAGTTGCCGCTTACGTGCGGCGGCATGTCCCTGTGCGCGAGGTCGCGGCCGGCGAGCGACGACACCATCGCGTTCTCGCCGTCGGACAGCTTCGCCGGCCGGAAACGATCGCCGTCGCAGGCGTCGCGGATTTCGCTCGCTTTCCACGTCTCGACCAGTGCCAGCGCCGCCAGCATGCGGTGACGCGCGTCCGTCGTCAGGCCGCCACCGGCGCGTCCGATCCACCAGTCGAGTTGCGCGCGGTGGCGCAGCACCGCGTAGATGTGCGCCGAGATCGCCGCGCGGTCGGAGGAGCCGGCGAAGCGATGGCGGCGAAACCAGTCGGCGACGATGTCGTCGGCGGGCGCCGCCGCCTTGTCGATTTCCGCCAGAAGTCCGATCGCCGCCTCGACCTGCGCGCCGGGAGTCATCGAATCCGTCCAGGCATCGGCGAAAATCTCACCCCCTCCCTAACAGGCTGCTGAAAAACGTTTTTGGACGCGAGAAGACGCAACATTGATTCGCATGGCGACCAGTTCACGCAAGAACGATTCGCGAGAGGGCTCTCGATGATTCTTATGTTGCGTGATTCGGCTTCGCATCAGAGTTTTTCAGCAGCCTGCTAACCGTCCCCCCTCGAGGGGGAGGGAATGGGAGGGGGGCGGAGCCATCACCTCTCTGCGGAAACACGAATGTAGAGTTAGCAGGCTGCTGAAAAACGTTTTTGGACGCGAGAAGACGCAACATTGATTCGCATGGCGACCAGTTCACGCAAGAACGATTCGCGAGAGGGCTCTCGATGATTCTTATGTTGCGTGATTCGGC
>Ga0307373_10001891_pt1 | contig 38618 bp, 39 predicted proteins | sample OX2MG_FD_202534 | JGI IMG/M metagenome (GOLD analysis project Ga0307373, IMG submission 202534) | Soil microbial communities from Risofladan, Vaasa, Finland - OX-2 | ecosystem: Environmental > Terrestrial > Soil > Coastal area > Acid sulfate soil | place: Finland: Risofladan, Vaasa | collected...
CCCGTAAAGTGGAGATCCTCGACGGCCTCATCGTGGCCGACAGCGGCCCCGCCACCGCCGTTGCCCAAACTGCCATCTCTGGACCCCGGCCCGGGCCGCCCGTCGGCGAGGACCCGTCATGACCGTCGCGAACCCGAGCCGGAGGCGGTTGCAGCTGTCCGACCTGGCGCGGCTCTCGAGCGTGGGACTGCGCACCCGGAAGTTGCGGGCCGGGCTATCCGCTCTCGGTATCGCCATCGGAGTGTCCGCCATCGTCGCCGTGCTCGGCCTCTCCGCCTCCTCCCAGGCCGGCCTGCTCAACGAGATCAACCAGCTCGGCACCAACCTGCTCACCGTCAGCAACGGGCAGAGCTTCACCGGCGGCATCGCGGAGCTGCCAACCACGGCGCCGGCCATGATTGCCCGGATCAGCGGTGTGCAGCAGGTGCAGACCACCGGGGCGGTCAGCGGCGCCAACGCCTACCGCAACCCTTACATCCCTTCCGGTAACACCAACGCCTTGACCGTCCAAGCCGCGACTCTCGACCTCCTCCCGGTGGTCGCCACCAGCGTCGCCCATGGCCACTACCTCAACGCGGCCACCGCCCAAGAACCCGTCGCCGTGCTCGGCGCGGCTGCCGCGCAGCGGCTCGGTATCGACCGCATCTACCCGGGCGAGCGGATCTGGGTCGGTGGCCAGTGGTTCTACGTCGCAGGCATCCTCAGACCGGCCGTGCTGGTCTCCGCCATCGACTCCTCCGTCCTAGTCGGCTACCCCGCCGCAGAGAGGTACCTGGGCTTCGACGGCCATCCATCCACCATCTACCTGCGGGCCCAGAACGACCGGGTCAACGCGGTCGATGACCTCCTGGCTGCCACCGCGAACCCTGAGAACCGCAGCGGGGTCGACGTCAGCCAACCCTCCTCAGCCCTCGTCGCTCAAGCCGAGGCCAAGGGTGCCCTCAACAGCCTGTTCCTCGGGCTCGGCGCGGTCGCCCTCCTGGTCGGCGCGGTCGGCGTCGCCAACATCATGATCATCTCGGTCCTCGAACGCCACTCCGAGATCGGGCTGCGCCGCGCCCTGGGCGCCACCAAAGGCCACATCCGGACCCAGTTTCTTTCCGAAGCCATCCTCCTCGGACTGCTTGGCGGCGCCGTCGGCGTCGCGCTCGGCGTCGTGTCCACGGCCGTCTATGCCTACACCAAAGGTTGGACCACCGTCATCCCGACCGAAGCCTGGGCCGGCGGCTTCGCCGCCTCTCTTATCATCGGCGCGGTCGCCGGGCTCATGCCCGCACTGCGCGCCGCGCGCATGTCACCCACTCAAGCCCTGTGGAGCGTGTAACGCCGCAGGATCGGGGCGATGGCGTTCGCGCACTAGCGCTAAGCGTAGTTCGCGCTTCGGCAGCCGGCGGGCCATCTTCAGGCTACCTCCACGCCGGCTTCGAACCGCTGCTCCGCCACCTGGGATTCGACGGCCAGGAAGGCGTCCACCACCTTCCGATCCCAGATCAGACCGGACTGGCCCCGGAGCTCCGCCTGCGCGGTCCGCGGGTCGAGGCGCCGGCGGTAGGGACGGTCGGAAGTCATCGCGTCATACGCGTCGCAGACGGCGACGATCCGAGCCGCGAGCGGGATGGCCTCCCCGGCCAGGCCATCGGGATAGCCGGTTCCGTCGTAGCGCTCGTGGTGGTGGCGGACGACGGGCAGGGCGCCCGATAGGGAGTTCAGCGGGCTCAGGATCCGTTCGCCGGTCGCGGGGTGCTCCTCCATGAGCAACCGCTCGGGTTCTGTGAGCAGCGCTCGCTTGAGAAGGATCGAGTCGGGCACGCCGATCTTGCCGATGTCGTGGACCAGGGCGCCGAAGCGCAGGTCCGCCAGTTCGCGGTCGCGGAGGCCGAGGCTGATGCCGGTGGACACCGCCATCGCTGCGACCCTCTCCTGGTGGGCCCCCGTCCCGGGGTCGCGGGCCTCGACCCCGTGCGCGAAGGCGAGGACCACAACCTCAGCCTGGTCCAGGCGGTCGAATATGGCCTTCAGGGCGAGGAGAGAGCGAGCGCGCGCGATCAACTCCGCGCGCGCCACCGGCTTGGCGAGGTAGTCGTCGGCGCCGACGTCGTAGCCTAGGGTGCGGGTGTCAACGCTATTGAGGGCCGAGACAAGCACCATCGGGATGAGACGCGTGGAGGGGTCGGACTTCAGCCGGCGGCAGACCTGGAGGCCGTCGGTCGGTCCCGCCATCATGATGTCGAGCAGGATCAGGTCGGGCGGTCGTCGGGAGACGAGGTCGAGCGCCTCATCACCCCCTGCAGCCTCCACCACATCACAGTCCAGTGCCTCCAGATAGCCCACCAGCAGCTCGCGGTTGAGCGGCTCGTCGTCGACGACCAGAACCTGCTGGCGGGCGCCCGCGCCAGTCACGCGGGCACCGGCGGCGTGGAGGTGAAGACAGGTCCTCCGGCCGGGTTGGCAGCCGCCGCGATGCGACCTGGCATTAGCTCGACGAGGAGGCGGCTGGCCGCCAGGCCGAGGGCGGTCTCGTGGCGATTGAGCGGCTTGCCGTCGGGCAACTTGGTGAACTCATCGAACTCAGGACGCGGTTGTGAGCGGGTCTTTTGCGGGCGCCGAGCCATTGACGACGAATCGAAGGAAATGCGCACAAACCTTGCCGCTAGGCCACCAAATCCGATCATCGACTCATCTGACCCTGCTGCCGACGGCGCCACAGTGACACCTCAGCCCTCGGCATAGTGGGGAGCCCTCTCAGATGCGAAGCGCACGCGGCGGAACGTCACGCTGTAGGTGGTGCCGGGGCCGGTCGATTTCTGGACGGCGATGGTACCCCCCATCAGCTCCACCAGTCCCTTTGTCAGTGCCAGCCCGAGACGTGCCCGCTGCGGGGACGTCGATCCGCCCACCACCTCGGCCGGCGCGTAGTCGTCAAGGAGAAGCCTCAGATCCTCCTCGGCGAGGCTCGGACCCTGGTCGGTCACGCGGATGGTCAGGTCGTCCTCGCCACAGTTGGCATCAATGTCGATTTGACCTCCGGCCGGCGTCACCTTGAGAGCGTTGGCGACCAGGTGCCGAACGACCTGGACAAGTCGCCCGCGATCACCGGTGATACGCATATCCCCAATCGGGTTGAAAGTGATCGCAACCTTGGAATCGATCGCCCGGATCCCCTCCTCGGCGAGGACCGCGTGGACCACCTGCTCGAGATCCACAAGTCCCTCGGTGACGTCCAGGGTGCCCGCCTCGATGCTGGTGAGGTCGAACATCTCGTTGACGAGGTGGAGCATCTGCCGGCCCGCTGACTCGATGTTCGCGCAGTAGCGGGCCTGCTTGTCCGTGAGCCGATCCGCCGTCTGTGCGCTAAGCAACTCGGCGAAACCGAGAACTGAATTTAGCGGCGTCCTCAGTTCGTGGCTCATATAGGCGAAAAAGCGCGTCCTGATTAGGTTGGTGCGCTCCAGTTGCTCATTGGCACGCCGGAGCACCAGGTTGCCGTCCCGATAGCCGCGAAGCGCCATCTCGTAGGGCGCCATCGCCTCCGCGAAGAAGCTTGCGGCAAGATCTTCCGCAACGGCATCGGAGTTGGCGTGAAAGAGCTTGGACAGGAAACGTGAGTGCATCTCGGCGAAGGCGACCAGGCTGAAGCCGGCCTCGAGGGCGGAGCGTCCGCCCCGATAGGCATTCGCGAGGCCGTCCTCGGTCGGATTCCGGATGTACAAGCCGAGGTCGCGTTCGTACGACTCGCTTGGCTCGGGAGAGACGATCACCGCAGCGTCCCGGCTACCGTGAGCTGGGCCACGAGGGCAAGCGAGTCGTCATCGCTCCTCATGTGGGCCTCCACGCGGCGCGCGATCGCGCCCGGCGTGAAGAACGGCCGGAGTTCGGAAGCGAATTCCGGCAGGACGCCGTCGGTCGCCAGGCAGAGGACGTCGCCGGGGCCGAAGGGGACCATCCTGGGCAGAGCTCGCTGACTTCGGCCGCCGAGAATGCCGGGCATGCCGACAAGGTCGGTCCGAGCGGGTCCGCTTACGACCGAGCCCTGGATGTCGCCGACCGAAGCCCAGGTCAGCTGACTCAGCCCCGGCGATATCCGGACCACGGCGGCCACTGCTCCGCGCGTGCTGGTGAGCCCGTCGTCCAGCCTCTCGAGAATCCACTCGATCGGGCGGCGTGGGGCTCTTCGGACGAACGCCGCCACTTGGGCCACGACTGCCGCGGCCGGCTGCCCGTGCCCGAGGGCGTCAACGACAAGGAGGAGGACATCCGAGGGCCCGGTTAGAAGGAGGAAGCCGTCGCCGGACGAGGTCTCGCCCTCGCGGCAGGACTCGACGACAGCCACCTCCACGCCCCCGGTGCTGAATCTAAGCAACGCGACCGATGAACTTGAGCGCGGTGATCGTCGTTCCATCGAGGCCCGTCGCGACCTGGAACTCATCCATCAGGCGCTTCGACCCGGGCAGTCCCAATCCGAGGCCGCCGCTGGTCGTGAAGCCGTCCAGCATCGCCTCGTCGAGGTTCGCGATACCGGGACCTCGATCGCTGGCCACGACCTCGATCGCGTCCCGGCCGCGAGGGGCCAGGCGGCGGAGCCGCACCTCGCCGTTTCCGGCGTAGCGGATGATGTTCCTTGCCAGCTCCGAGATCGCGGTAGCGATCAGCGCCTGGTCGGTGGTCGTGAAGCCCATCTCGGCCGCCATCTGCCGGCCCTGCTGGCGGGCGGACACGATGTCGATCTCGTTGGCGATCAACACGACGTTGGTCGCCCTCTCTTCCTGGAGCAAATGAGGGTCACGCTGCACCCAGTTTCCTCAGTTCCAACAGATCGAGGCCCGCGTCCAGGTCCAGCGCGGTCGCCACGCCGTCGAGGGTCAGGCCCTGGCGGACCATGGCGAAGGCCACGTCGGGATGGATCCCGACCATGATCGGGTCCGCTCCGCGCAGCCGCAGCGTGACCGCCAGGTGGCTGAGGATCCTGGCCGTGAAGGAATCAATCACATCCAGGCCGCCAAGGTCCACGATCACCGCCTTGGCGCGCTGCCGTCCCACCTCATCGGAGAGCTCGGCCTGAAACTCAATGAGGCCTGCGTCTGTCGAGGCTCCGTCGAGCACGGCCACCAGGTAGTCCCGCTGCTTTATCAAACGATTGGACATGTCGCCCTTCGACTCAGTTGACGGCCGCGGCGTGGAGCAGGTGACTGGCCTCTTCAATCCCAATCTCGAGGTCAGCCACGGTGAGAACCTCGCCGAGGTCTACTCCCAGCTTGGCCAGCGTCGTGGCGTTGACAGTCGAGAGCCCGGTGATGATGGCGGTCGCCCCGAGGAGGCGTGCGGCCTTCGCGGCCATGACCAGGTGATTCGCCACCGCCGAGTCGACGGCCGGGACCCCGGTTAGATCGATGATCACGACCCGCGCGCGCTCGCTCCGGATGCTTGCCAGCAACCTGGCAGTGAAACCCCTGGCGCGTTCGCCATCGATGAGTCCGATCAAAGGCAGCACCAGCAGACCGGATCGCACCTTCAGCACCGGGGTTGAAAGCTCCCTGATCGCCTCCTGCTGGCGCTGGATGACCTCCTCTCGGACCCTGAGGTACTCGTCGCCGATCGCTCCGATCGACTTATCCGTGAACACGGCGAGCGCATGCATCGCCCCTGACAGGCGATCCAGGTCGTTGCCGTAGGCGTCCCGGAGATAGCGCATGAAGGTCTGGCGAAAGCTGCTGAAGACGACCGACCAGACCGAGAAGCCGAGACCCGCCTGCGCGTAGGCGGCGCCGGTGTCCCGCACGTCGTTGATGTAAGCGTCCCATTCCCCGCTGAGCATCGCCACCTTGAGCGCCCTGCGCGTCTGCTCACTTCGGTTCTCAGCCTGGCCGGCCTCGTGACGCGCCTGAAGGCTCTTGACCACGTCATAGAGCTCCGGCACCGCGTCAACGGCGGAAAGGGCTATCTCCCCCAGGTCTGCGTAGTGGGCCTCGTATACTGCCCACAGGTCTTCCATGCCCGCGTTGGCGGGCAAAGTCGTTGGTGCTGTCTGCACGCGAAGTTCCTCCGGTTAGACGACCCGACGCTCAGCAAGTCCAAAGAGCGTGCGGTCCCGCGAGGATCACCGTTCAAGCGAGGCGCCATTCGCCTCGAGTAACTCCACCCTCCATCATGGACCCATTCCGCCGCGGTGCGGTTCAGATCAACGACGAACCACCGCTGCTTCGGCGGGCGCTCGCGTCAGACCGGCATTGGTGGGCGGCGCTGGGATTGAACCAGCGAACTCCTACGTGTAAAGCAAGCGCTATCTCCCTACCGCCCAGATTCCGCCCAACCTCACTCACGTCCAGCGGTTGCCTACAAACACCGCTGGGCCTTATCGCTTGCCAGTTGCTGGATCGCGCGCTCAGGTGACGTCTGGCAGACCTTCCTATTTGCCCGTATTGCTGCAGTTGTTATGGCACCGCAACCAGGTTTGGTTGAAGGTGAGTCAGACGAGCGACGCGCTGCGGCCCGCCGCCCGACCGGCGAAACGTCGCGTCGCCGGACGAGCAGCATCCGGCAACGGCCATGGCGCCGCTGCCGACGGCGGGAAGCCGAGGCGGTGGATACGCATCCTCCTGGTCGAGGACGAAGCTGACGACGCCGAACTCCTCACACGGGAGATCGAGCGGGGTGGTTTTCAACCATTCATGCAGCGGGTGGACACGGCCAAGAAGGCGCGTGCCTGCTTGGAGGCCGAGGAGTGGGACCTGCTGATCAGCGATGACCGCCTACCCGGTTCGGGTGGCCAGGAGGTGCTAGCCGAGCTGCGGGCGAGCGGCATCGACTTGCCCTTCATCCTGGTCTCGGGCAAGGCTACGGACAGAGTGGCCGTAGCGACGATGCACGCCGGTGCCAGCGACTACGTCCCCAAGGGCAACCTCGCGCGGCTGGTGCCGGCCATGGAGCGAGAGCTGATGGCGGCCAATACACGCGCTGCCCGGGCCCTCGCCGAACGCGCAGCTTTGGACTTCTCAGCAAGCCTGCTGGCAGAGACCACTTCCCGCGCCCGTCGGTTCGAGATCCTTCACGAGTTGGCCACCGCCGCCAGCGGCCTGCTCGAAGAAACAGCCCTCGGCAAGTTAGCGGTGGACCGGGCCGCGGAGCTGCTGGACGCCGACATCGGGGTCCTGCGCTGGTTCGACGCCACCACCGGGCTGATGACCAGGATGGCGAGCAATGATCCAAACATCGACGACCGGACGCTCAACGTTCTGCCCTCGGAAACCGTGGTGGGCCGGGCCTTCGTGCTCGACGCGCCGGTCTCCCTGAACCGAGACCGGCTCGAGGAGGGCCGGGTCCCCGGCGACGCCCACGGCGTCGCCGCTGTGGCGGCGGTGCCCGTGAGATCGGCCGGGAAGGCGGTCGGTGCTCTGGCGGTGATGCGCTACCAGGACCACCCCTTCAGAGCCGACGAGGTGGAGCTCCTAACCCTGCTGGCGGGCCTCGTCGGGCCGGCTATCGAGGCGGCGCGCCTGCACGGCCAGCTGGCCGCCACGGAGGGACGGATTCGTGGCATCTACGAGGCTCTCCCGTGCGGCGTGGTCGTCGAGACCGCCGACGGCGTGGTGATCGAGGTCAATCGCATGGCCCGGAAGCTCTTCGGCGAGGCGGCCAGCGTCGAACTGCTGGCTACCGGACATATGGACGCCACCTACACCGATTCCGCCGGACAGGAACTCGATCCAACCCAGCGACCGTGGATGCCTGGGTTGGAGGGCCACCACCCGCAGGCAATCGGAATCACCATCGCGGGCCGGGAACCTCTCCGTCTCATCACCGAGTCGACCCAGTCTGCGGATGGAGCCGGCACTGAAATCGTCGTGACGAGCTTCATCGATATGACCGCGCTGAAGCAGGCTGAAGCCGCGCTGGCGGAAAGCCAGGCGCTGTTCAGGACCGCCTTCGAAGGAGCTCCGGGGGGTGTCGCGGTTCTCTCGCCGGACGGTCACTATCTCCGCACCAACCAAACGATGACGGACATCCTTGGCTACTCTCCCGAGGAGTTCCGCGAGCTCACCAATCGCGACATCATCCATCCCCATGACTGGGCTCTCCGCGACGCTATCGCCCATCCACCTGACCGACCCGGGGCTAAGACCTCGTCGCCGGCACCCATCGAGGTCCGGAACATCCGAAAGGACGGCGTGACGATCTGGGTCAGCCTCAAGGTGTCGACGACTCGAGACGAATCCGGCCAGATTCGGAATTACATCACCCAGGTCGCTGAGGTCACCGAGCAGCGACTGGCCAACGAGCAGCTGGAGAGAATCCGAGTCCAGCTCGACCAGGCCCAGGAAATTGGCTCGATCGGCACCTGGACCTACTGGATGAAGGCGGGCGAAGTCCGGCTGGCCTGTTCCGGTGGACTGCTCAAGATCCTCGGCCTCCCGCCCGACTTCTCCGGGTCCCTCGCCGCCCTAGCCACGCTGGTGCACCCCGATGATATGGAGTCGGCGCGGCGGGCCTATGAGAGTGCGGTCAATGACGGCGGATCAGACGCCCGTCACCGCATCGTCAGGGATGGCGGCGAAGTCCGTTGGATCGACCAGAAGCTGGCTCTCATCCGCGACGAGCTGGGCGCACCCTCGTACATACTCGGCGTCACCAGGGACGTGACCGAGGAGTATCTCTCCGGGCTGAGCGCCAGGCAAGACCGCGAGATGCTCTCCAAGGTGCTCGACAACGCGCCGGTGGCGCTCTTCGCCATTGACCGCTACGGCACTCCGACGCTGGCGGAGGGCAAGGTGCTGACCACTTTCGGCCTGACGACGGAACTGGCCCGCACGGTCAATGTCTTCGACGTCTTCGCGCAGAGCCCGGAGGTTCTACATCACATCCGTGCGGCCCTTGCCGGCGAGTCCTTCGCGGGCGAGATCGAGCTGCCGGGGCTCGGCCTTTGGTTCGACTCCCGATACGAGCCCATGTACGACCATGAGGGTCAGGTGGTAGGACTCTCTGGCATCGCAACCGACATCAGCGACCGGATTCAAGCCAAGCGAGCGCGGGAGGACAGCGAGTCCAGGGCACGAGTCGCAGCGATGATGAACCACGAGGTCCGCACCCCGCTCAATTCGGTCCTCGGGTTTGCCGAGCTGCTGAACATGGAACGGGTCGGACCTCTCAACCCGACCCAGAAGCGCTACCTGTCCAACATCGAGACCGCCGGCCGTCACCTGCTCTCGCTGATCAACGAGTCGCTCGACCTGGCCAAGCTCGCCGCCGGCCAGATGGGTGCCGAGCTGAAGGTGATCACGGTTGCGCCCGTGCTCACCGACGTCACCGCCAAGGTCGAGCCGATGGTCGACTTGCGGGACCTTGAACTCCGCCTCCTCGCCCCTCCAGATCTTCGGGTGAGAGCCGACCCGCGGCACCTGGTACAGGTGCTCTACAACCTGCTCTCGAACGCGATCAAGCACTCGCCGAAGGGAGGCGTAATCACCATGGAGGCGTCACGGGAGGGTGGAAGCGTGCTGATCTCGATCAAGGATCAAGGCGGCGGGATCGCGGCCGTCGACCTGGATCGGATCTTCATCGAGTTCGTGACGCTCAACTCGGGGGCGGAAGGAACCGGGCTCGGCCTCACCATCAGCCGCAAGCTCGCAGAGCTGATGGGCGGGGCCCTCACGGTCACCAGCGAGGTCGGAATGGGCAGCGTCTTCACGCTGACGCTGCCTTCAGCGGAGCCAGCGGAGCGCTCCGACGTGGGGCGCCTCGAATGATCGGCATCCGCCCCTCGACGGCGGACGAGCTCCCGGCGTCGGTGAGCATGCGCAGTTTCGACGAGTCGGTGGTGCAGTCGTGGAGTCGCGGCTCCGAGGTGCTCTACGGGTACCCGGCCGAGGAGGCGGTCGGGCGCGTCGAACAGGATCTGCTGGCGTCGATTTACCCGGTCCCGATCGCGGCTATAGAGGAGCTGCTGCGGCAGGACGACGAATGGCTGGGCGCGATCCGAAACCGCAGGCGAGACGGCGTCTGGATCACCGTCCTCGCCAGCTGGCGACTCAAGCGAGGCGCGGACGGCTCACCCGTCTCGATCTTCCAGGTCGCTCTTCCCCTCGCCGTGGAGAGGGAGGCTGGAGCCGCCCGAGAGCTCGTGCTCAATGGCACCGTCGCCCGCCTGGAGGAAGAGAGTGTCGGCCAGGCCGCCGAGCTGCACGAGCTCGACGCGATCGTCGCCGGTCTGAGGCGTCGCGGGCTCGGCCAGACCGCCGAGCTGGTGGAGCGTGACGCGACGGTGGCTCGACTGGAGCTGGTCGGCCTGGGACAGACCGCCAAGCTGAAGGAACGCGACGCCAACGTCGCCCGTCTCGAGCTCACCGGCGTCGGCCAGACCGCCGAGCTGGAGGAGCTAGACGCCTTCGCCTACTCGGTGTCCCACGATCTCCGGACTCCGCTGCGCGCCGTAAACGGCTTTGCGCAGGCCCTCCTAGACGACTACGGGGCGACCCTGGAGCCCCCCGTCCTCGCCGACCTCGACCGGATTCGAAACGCGTCCACCCGGATGGGCGTCCTCATCGACGACCTCCTCCGCCTGTCCCGGATCACGCGCACCCTCCCGGTTATGCGCCGCATCGACCTTGCGGCGCTGGCCCGGCAAATCGCCGCCCGGCTGGTAGCCGGCGGCGAGGCCGGGCGGGAGACGCGGTGGGAGATAGCCGGCCACGCCTGGGCCAGCGCCGACCGGGGGCTGATCGAGATCGCTCTCGAGAACCTCCTCAGGAACGCCTGGAAGTTCACCGCCAAGGGCGACGCGGCCGTGATCTCATTCGGCTGCGTCGATTCGGAACAGGGGCCTGTCTACACCGTCCGTGACAACGGCGTCGGCTTCGACATGGCTCACGCGGGGGGCCTCTTCATGCCCTTCCACCGCCTGCACCCGGCCAGCGAGTTCCCGGGCACGGGCATCGGACTGGCGATCGTTCAGCGTGTCGTCCGCCGGCATGGCGGCCGGGTCTGGGCTGATTCCCGACCGGGAATCGGCACGGCCGTCCACTTCACCCTGCGAGCCGCCCCCGCAGACGCACGATGATCGAGCTCGACACCAGCATCGTCGTCGTCCTGGTGGACGACAACGAGGACGACAGGGAGCTGGCCGCGCGGGCTCTCCAACGGGCCGGCGTAACCAACGACGTGATCATGCTTTCGGACGGAGTCGAGGCCCTCGCCTTCTTCGACGAGGCGATGAAGACCGAGGCCGGCGCTGCTCGCACCTACCTCGTCCTGCTCGACCTGAACATGCCGAAGCTGGGGGGGCTCGACGTGCTTCGGACCGTCCGCGGACATCCCAACTTGCGCCGGCTCCAGGTCGTCGTGCTCACCTCCTCGGACGAGGAACGCGACCTGCTTGACAGCTATGAGCTGGGTGCCAACAGCTACATCCGAAAGCCGGTGGACTTCGCCCAGTTCAGCGACACGATCCGGCAGCTGGGCTTCTACTGGCTGGGCCTCAACTGTCCTGCGCCGGGGGGTCTGAACGCGATCACGAAGAACCGCGATCCACAGCGGATGAGGCGAAGCCAACCGTTCCCGCCATCTGAACGATGACTCTCTGCGGTGCCTTGTTGCTCCGTCAAGTCAGCCGGATCCTCGTTGATAAACTGGTCAAACGCAGGTTGACTTGACCCGAAAGTCTCCCCTATTGAGTTCGCCAGGTAGCCGCCCAGCGGGCTCACGGCACCCAACTTTCATAGCTCTCGGTGGCGGGCCGCCCCTTGGCCCGAGGCCAATTTCCCTTAAAAATGCCGTCTCTACGTCTGCTACATCGCAACGGAGCCTAGAGCCGCCTCAGCGGCCGCCACAAACGCGGGGCTTCTCGCGATCCCGCCTGCTACAGCTGCGGGTTTCTAGACGATCACTTCCGCTGGTTTCTATTAGATCCGTAAGACCTGTCGCCAGCCATGTCCAACCGGTTCTTCCGCCGGTTCGCATTCCACTACCAGCAGGAGGCCGAGCGAGCCGCCCGGGAATGGGAGCGCGAACACGGACGCTACCGCGGGTGGGAGCGCTGATGGCGGCCGCCAAGGTCAACGTCGATCATCTGCGCCGCGAGATGCTGCTCCGAGGCTGGGACGGAGGCGACCTCGCCTATCACTCCAGAGTCAGCCCGGCGACGGTCAGCCATGCCATGCAGGGCCACCCGGTCTCGTCGACGACCATCCGCAAGTTGGTCGCGGCCCTGCTACGACAGCCCGCGATCGCCGGCGCCGACGCCCTCCTCGCCTGAGTCTGGTCGCCTTCGGTCAGCTTGGAAGAAGCTCGATACGTTCGCGACCCCGGAGGCGGTAGACGGAGAAGTCAGAGTCGAGGGTGAAGACGCGATTGAGCCCACGGGCTTCGGCAACCGCGACCAGTGTCGCGTCGGCCAAGGCCATCGGAGTGTCGCGGTACTTCTCCATCAGAGCCCGGCAGCGATCGACCTCGGCCTTCTCGAGGTCGAGGACCTGGAGGACGCCGCGTTCGAGCATCTGCCACAGGGCACTCTCAGCCGGCCAGCCCCCGGCGTCGGCGAGCAGGTACATGGCCTCGGTCAGCACCGGCCACGTCGTGACCAGGGGAGGTAAGACATCGGCGAGCGCGACCCGGCAACGCTGGTGGTCCGGCTCGCCGGCGTCGATGAGAGCGACGAGCGGCCCGGTGTCGGTCAGCGTCGCGACGCCGGCTTCCTCGCGCCGCGCTTCCTGAGCAGCTCACGAAATCGGTCATGAGCCGCAGCCGCGCGACCCCCGTCCGACCTGATCGCTCCGATCAGGCCGGCCATATCGTCCTCCAGGCGCCCGCTCAACGTCGCGGTGGCGCGCTCGTCGATTGCCTGGCGGATGAACTCCGACTCGGATACCCCGTGCAGCTCCGCGGCCCGCCGAAGTCGAGCCTCCAACGCGGCATCGAGCCTGACGCTCTTCATATCATTTGCACCGTATCACAATTAGCCCTTCATTGTATTACGTCGCCCGGCATCGCCTAATCGACCCGCGTCGGCCGTCCGCAGCTCAGCGTCGCCGGTGGTTGTCGTTGTCGGACCGGCTCAAGGGTCCAGGTCCCGGACCAGTTCCTCGAAAGGTACGCTCGCGTCCTTTCGAGCCTTGGCGACCAGATGGTCCTCCTCCTCGGAGACCGGCTCGTCGTCCCACTGCGGCATCTCGGCTTTGGTCACGCGACCAAGCTACCTCAGGTCCGCGACGAGTTCGTCAGGAGCTTCAGCATCGCGGCGTAGTTGTCGTCGTCGGACTGGTGCGCGTACCAGTTGGCGATCATCTCCATCGACCCGTGGCCGAGGATCTTCTGCAGCGTCACCAGGTTCATGCCGCCGTTCAGCGCCCAGGTCGCGAAGCTGTGCCTGAAGAGATGCGGGTGAACCCGCTTTTTCACACCGGCCTCCCGCGCCAGGGCGCTCACCATGCTCTGGACCGTTCGAGAGGCGACCGGCTCGTGATCGCCGGCGACGTTGCGGCGACGGGTGGTGAAGATCCAGTCGCCCTGGGTCCGCGGCCGCTTGCGGAGCCAGGCAACCAGCATCCGGTGGACCCGCGGCGGCAGCGGAACCACCCGCTCCCCCGTTTTGCCCCGGACCTTGAGCGCCCAGCCGCCGTGCGGAAGGTTGAGGAGGTCGGCCCCCTTGAGGTCACGCACCTCGCCCAGCCGCAGCCCTGTAAAAAAGAGCAGGTTGACCAACAGTTCGTCGCGATGGTTGTCGGCCTTATCAGCCATCGCCCGCACCTCCTCCTCGGTCAACGTCAGGCCCCGGAGGTCTCGCCGCGGGGCCTTGACCGGCGCCATGTTGGTCTTGGCGGGCAGCTCACCCTCGGCGGAAGCCCAGCGCAAGAAGATCCGGAGGTGGCGCACATACGAGCTGACCGAGTGCGGCGAGAGGTCGCGCTCCTGGATCTCGACCGCCAGGCGGTCCAGGAGACGGGCATTCAGATCGCCTGGAGCCGAGACACCCTCCCGCTCGCAGAAGGGCAGCAAGAGGCGCCGCAGGGGGTACTGGTAGGCCTCGATGGTCTTGGGTTTGTTGCCCTTGGCCTTGAGGTTGACGAGGAAGTCGGAGACCAGCCGCTCGAGGGCGGTCGGGCTTCCTGACTCGACGACCGTGAATTTGCCCGACATCAAGCGCTCTCCTGATCTGCGATATGACGTCTGATTCGGAACTGCGTCTTTTGGACCGTTACGCGAATTATCGCGTCTGAACAGGTACTTGGCAAGCCGGTTTCAATCCCGCTTTAGAAGCGTCAGGAGCAGCAAATCGTATTCGATTTGCGAATTGGCTGGGGAGAAAGGATTCGAACCTTTGATCTCCTGATCCAGAGTCAGGCGCCTTACCAGCTTGGCCACTCCCCAGCGGCAGTTTCAGCGGCGACTGACAATTCTACCCAGCGGTCTGCGGGCGGCCTTTTTCCACAGCTTGACCACAGGCTGGGAGAAGTAGCCTGCCGACCCCGTCGCCGCAGCTTCGACGCTTGGTCTAGGTGCCCGAGTCGCCCTCCTGGTCCGAGGCTTCAGGTGCGGGCTGGTCGCTCGTTATGGAGGCGGCGGGCGGCGGCGGGAGCGGCCGGCTGCAGTCGCCGCTCTGGCCCAGAGCCGAGCGGGCGACCTGGGACGTGTAGGCGCCACCGTGGCGGCCGTGCGCTGCTTGGGACACGTAGAAGCCGTGATTGCAGGGATGAGCCGACGATGCCGTCGCGGGCGTACCCGACGGCTCAGGCGTGGGGGTGGATTCCGGGGTCGGCGAGGCTTCGGGCGAATCGCTCGGCTCCGGGCTCTCTTCCGGTGAGGGCGAAGCTTCCGGCGACTTCGAAATCTCGAGCAGGCGGGATAGCGAACTCGTCGGCGCGACGTTCGAACTGGCGGCGAGCGGGACCGAGTCGGCCAGGGTGAGGGCGCCGAGGCTGAGCACGGCCACGGCCCCGATCAGGAGCAGCTGGACCTTCATGCAGAGAGGAACGCGCGAGGCGTCCTCTCTAACTGATCCGGCCTTCAGCTACCGCCGGCGGCCCGCTCCGACTTGGCCCGCTTCGGGCGAGAGGTCCGCTGCTGCCAGCGCTCGGCGGCGGGCAGCTGGACGCCCATCAGCGACTGGTAGCCGCCGAGCATCAGCTCGCGCACCCGGTAGAAGTTGATGGCCCACCCCACCCCGAAGACCCTCTCGGTGAAGAGCCGGTCGTCCTCCGGGTTCCAATACGCAGAGAGGAGCCGCTCCCAGGTCGGCGGGTTGAAGTCATAGGGCACGACCCCCACCTTCCCGCGCCAGGTGCGCTCGTCCTCCGGCTTGGACATCTCCTGCGAGATGGCGGCGACGAAGATGGCGAAGGCGGCGATTTTGACCAGGCGCCTGATGCGACGAATCATCGTGATATCTCCATTATCGCCCTCTTTGGTCGCGCGGCCGGGACCGGTCTGCGCTCGAATGGCAACCGGATAGGATGCGAGGGCAATGCCCGATAATCCCCGGCGCTGGTTGCGCTGGCTGACCCCCGGACTCTACGTCAAACGCTGGCTCCTGCTTCTCACGGTAAGCATCCTCCTCATCGACCTCGGCATCGCCTACCTGCTGAGGGGCATCTACGACCAGACCAACCTGCACGGGAGCGTCGGCCATTTCGTCTACAACGTGACCCTCCAGTTCCTGCCGCGCGAGGTGAGGGCGCTGCTCTTCGGCGGCCTCGGCGTCGGGCTCCTCGGGTTCAGCTTCTACATGCTCCAGCGCTCGATCCTGGGCCCGTTCCTGCCCGGCGGCGCCCGCAGCCTTGCCGACGTCCTCTATTCGAACCGGATCATGAGCCGCGGCCCCCGGGTGGTCGCGATCGGCGGGGGCCACGGCCTCAGCACCCTGCTGCGCGGCCTGAAGGAGTACACCGGCAACCTTTCTGCGGTGGTCACGGTCGCCGATGACGGAGGCTCCAGTGGCCGGCTCCGCGAGGAGTTCCGGATCCTTCCCCCGGGCGACATCCGGCAGTGCCTGATCGCACTGGCCGACGCCGAGCCCCTGGTGAAGGACCTCTTCGACCACCGCTTCAAGGAGGGCAGCTTCCAGGGCCACTCTTTCGGGAACCTCTTCATCATGGCGATGGCCGAGGTCACCGGCGACATGGAGCACGCGGTCCGCGAGTCCGGCCGGGTGCTCGCCGTCCGTGGTGACGTGCTGCCGTCAACCCTGCAGGACGTCGTCCTCTGCGCCACCGTCAACGGCGGCACGGTGGTGGGTGAGTCGAAGATTCCGCTCCAGAACCAGCCGATCACGAGGGTCTTCCTGCGGCCTGACAACGCGGAGATCAACCCCGAGGCGGCCCTGGCGATCCTCAACGCCGATCTGATCACCGTCGGGCCCGGCTCGCTCTACACCAGTGTCCTGCCCAACCTGCTCGTGCGCGGCATGGTCGACGCGCTGCGCGCCAGCCCGGCGTTGAAGGTCTTCATCTGCAACGTCGCCTCCGAAAACGGCGAGACCGATTACTTCAATGTCTCCGACTTCCTCCGGGTCATGGAGGAGCACGTGGGAAGCAACATCTTCGACTTCGCTATCGTCAACTCGAACTACGCCTACACGCCGACCGGCGGCCAGTCGAAGGTGATGTTCGACCCCGAGGCGCCGGTCGGCCGCGATATGCATTTCATCCTCGCCGACGTGGTGAACCAGCGCCTGCCGTCCCACCACGACACCGACAAGCTCTCCAAGACGATCATGAAGCGCGTCTGGCACGCGTAACGAGCAGGAGGGGGCGGGGCCCCACGGGCGCTCAGGCGGCGCGAGTTCTCCACCTGACGAAGAGCGTCACCGCGCCCGTCGCCGCCAGGGCGTAGACAACCCCCGCCAGCACGTCGACGAAGTAGTGCTCGCCCAGATAGACCACGGCCAGCCAGACGCAGGCCGTGTAGGGGATGAGGAAGAAGGAGACCTTCCGATACCTCCCCCAGGCGTAGATCGCCGATAGCGTCGGGAAGGCCGCGTGGAGGGACGGGAAGGCCGCGTACAGGTTGGGGTTGAGGCGGCTGTAGATCGGCGACACGAAGTAGTTGTTGGGACCCCAGAGCTTGTCGACCGTCTCGTTGATGATCTTCACCACGCCATCTGGCTTGTTGGCGATCCAGGGCGGCGCGGTCGGAAAGAAGAGGAAGGTGACGAAGGCCACAAAGGACATCAGGAGGAGCGCCGAGACGAAGCGCCAGTAGTGCGCGCGGTCGTTCACCCAGAAGATGAAGCCGACCACGATCGGGAGCGGGAAGTGGAGGAAGTAGAGGACCATCCCCGCCACGTCCCAGGGGGCCACCTTGGCGGGGTTGTAGAACTGGTGCTGGAGGACGAGGGTGGGCAGCGCTCCGCCAAAGACCGCGCGCTCGAGGCCAGAGACGTCGTGGGGCGCGAAGCCCGTCTTCGCGGCGAAACCGCGCATCACCTCGTAGCCGAAGAAAAGCACCAGGAAAGGGAGCCAGTCGGTGAGGAACGCTCTGCCGCGGCCGAGGGCGACGGCCACCAGCATGAGCGCCAGGACCACCCACTGGGGCTCGATCGAGATGCCGCGCCAGAGCATGACCCCAAAGACGATCGCGAGGTAGAGGGCGGTCCCCGCCCAGAGCAGGCGGCGGTCGCCGACCGGGCGAGGAGGCTGGCTAATCGGCGACGACAAAGACTGCCGCTATCTCGACCGAGACCCCTCGCGGCAGCTCACTGACGCCGACCGCGGCGCGGGAGTGCTTGCCGGCCTCGCCGAGCACGTCGGCCAGCAACTCGGAGGCGGCGTTGATGACCTGCGGCTGGTCGCCGAATCCGGGCGCACTGCGGACGAAACCAGTGAGCGACGCGATCTGCTCGACCTTGTCCAGGCCGGCGGCGGCCTCGACCTGGGCCAGCAGGTTCAGCGCGCAGAGCCGGGCCGCGGCCCGGGCCTCCTCGACGTCCACCTCGTCGGGCACCCGGCCCAGGTGCTGGAGCTGGCCACCCGAAACCGGCACCTGTCCGGCGACGAACACCAGCGAGCGGCCGCCACCCACCGGCACGGTTCGGGTCGGTACGTAGACGGCCATCGCCTGGGGCGCCGCCGGGAGCTCGATGCCCAGCTCCTTCAGACGGTCGTGTGGCGACGGCATACGACGGGAGAGTTTAGCGGGCGGCGCCTGCCACACTCAACTGGTCGGGATATGCCACTGAAGTTCTACCCGGACCGGCCCTGGCCCGCGCTGCGCAAGGTGCTCTTGGACCTCCTGGCCCTGCTCTGGGTCGTCTTCTGGGGCGGCGCTGGCTGGCTCACCTACCAGACGGTCATCGGGCTCGAGGTGATCGCCGACGGGATCCGCGACACCGGCAAAACCTTCAACGACTGGCTGCAGTCGTTCCGGAACGCGGTCCCCAGGGGCATCCCCTACGTCAGCTCCTTCCTCCAGGACCAGGCCAGCCAGCTCGAACGCCACACCGGGGACCCCCTGATCGCCCTCAGCCAGACGGTGCGCCACGACATCGCCGTGCTCGCCCTCGCCCTGGCGCTCTTCATCGCGCTGCCGCCGATCGCCTTCCTGCTGCTGACCTACAGCCCTCACCGTTGGCGCGAGGCTCGCGAGATGGGCTCGGCGCTCGCCTTCGTCAGAGCCGCCATCGACGGGGGCCGGACCGAGCAGGCCAAGGCGGTGCTCGCCTACCGGGCCCTGGCCAACCTCAACTTCACCCAGCTCATGCGCACCAGCCGCGACCCGGTCGGGGACCTGGCCAACCGCGACTACGACCGGCTGGCGGCGGCCATGATGGACCGGGCCGGCCTGGATCCGTGGCGGCTGGCCGAACTGCCCGATCCCGACCGCAAGCTCATCGAGTCCAGGCCCGAGATCCGGTAGGGACTACTTCTCGCGTCCGCGGCGCACCTGCAGCACCACGGCCGTCAGGAGGACAAGCACAGCCAGGCCCCCGAGCGCGAGGTAGGGCGTCTCGCTGGCGCCGAGGAGCCCTCTGAGGGTGTAGCCGGAGGAAGACGCGGGGGCGGCCGTGGAGGTGGTGACGGCCGGCGCCGCGGCGACGGCCGGAACCCCGCTCGCGGGCGCTACCGGCGTGCCGCCGGCGTCATGGTAGGCCCAGAGCATCACCGCGTGGTCAGCTGCGCGGAAGGTCGCCGCGTAGAGGGTCGGACTGTCCTCGGCGCTGAGGGCCAGGGCGGTCACCGAAGGAACCGGTGCCCCGAGCGAGCGGAAGCTCTGTCCCGAGTCGGAGGTGGCCCACAGGCCACCGGAATCGCCGCCGCCGCCGTCGCTGGCGAGATAGAAGCGCTCCGGGTGGTTGGCGGCGAAGGAGACAGACGTGAAGTCAACCGCCGGCACGCCGTCGATCTGCGTCCAGGTGCTGCCGCCGTCGGGCGACTGGAAGGCTCCGGCGTTGGTGCCGATCACCAACGGCCGGCTATCGGCCCCGGGCGGGACCGCGCCGGCGGCGGCCGCGGCGACCATGGTGCTGGAGCCGAGCGCCTTGACCAGGCTCCAGGTGCCGCCGCCGTCGACGCTGACGTACAGGGGCAGCACCTCGCTGCCGCGGCTGGTGTCGCCACCGGCCAGGAGCTTGGCGGGATCATTGACAGCCGCCACCGCGACGGCGCTGAGGCTCAGCTGGGAAAAGCCGAGGTAGGGCGACCAGGTGGCATCGTCACGGCTGGCGTAGAGGCCGCCGTCAGTTCCCGCCAGCGTGATCGACTTGGCGAATCCCACCGTCCGAACCGTCGAGCTCGGCAGACCCTGGTCGCGGCTCCATGTGCCACCCCCGTCCCTGCTCCGCCAGAGCCCGGCGTCACGGCTGCCTGCGAACACGACACCCGGCTTGAAGGGGTCGTACTGGATGGTCAGGATGCCGCGCCCGATGTTGCGGGCCGCCAGCGCCCAGCTGCCTCCGCCGTCGCTGGAGTGGTAGATATTGCCGGAGCTGGTTCCGACGAGCACCGTCTGCGGATCGCTGGGGCTCACAGCGAGCGCGAAGACAGGATCCGTCAGCGGCTCGGGGAGGCCACTCATCTGCATCCAGGTGTTGTCGGGGTGAGCAAGCGGAGCGGCGGCCGATGCGCCGACCACGCCCGCAGTCAGCGCCAGGGCGCCGAAGAGGGACACCAGTAGAAGACGTAGGGAGGGACGCAAAAGGGTGCCACCGGCATTCTAAACCGCGTCGGGGACCCGTGGCTAGACTTCCCTGAAGTGCTGGCCAAGATCGCCGGGTTGCTGGACCGGGCCTTCTTCCGATCGGAGTCGCTCCACCCCGACGTCGTCCTCGCCCTGGCCCTCGCGGGCCCGGTCATCGACGGACTCATCCTCTTCCGGCTGGCCGCTGCCGAGTTGCTCCTCATCGCCCTCGCCATCGGCTCCGTGGTCCACCTCCTGGCCGCGGTGCTGAAGCTCCGGCTGGGTACGAGCCCCATCCTGCTGGCGGTGATCGGCGTCGCGCTCTGCGGCCCGCTAACCGCGCCGCTGTGGCCGGCCTTGATCGCCCTCGGAGCGGCGGCCGTGGAGCCCTTTCGGTCCCGCTTCTGGCCCGGGGCCCGGATCAACACCGGGGTCTTGGCCTACGCCGTCGTCTTCCTCGCCAGCCACGGCGCGACGGCCGCCTACCAACGACCGGGCTCGAGCCTTCTCTTCCCCGAGCCAATCGCCCAGTGGTCGATGTTCTACGGCGGCTCGGGTCACTTCGTCGAGCCGATCACGCTCTATGTCGGAAACGTGGCCGGCCCGGTCTTCGCGACCTCGCTGCTGGCGGTCGCGATCGGACTGGCGTGGCTCTGGTACGCGCGCCGCCTGAGCGTGGTCGCGGCGGCCGCCTTCCTCCTCGCCGGCGTCGCGATCTCCCTCGGCCTTCGCTGGGACCCGGTCTTCCAGCTCGACAGCGGCCCCGCCTGGTTCGTCATCGGGTTCGCCATCTGTGACCGTGGCCGGCTGCCCGAGCACGACGCCGCGCGGCCGATGCTTGCGGTCGCCGCGGCCGTGATCGGGATCGGGCTCCGGGCGGCGCACCTCTACGTCGAGGCGCTGTTCATCGCGGTGGCCGCGGTCGAGGTCGTCTACGCCGTCTCGGCCGCGATCGCCGGCTTCGTCGCCGGCCGGGTGCGACTCAGCCGGTCGCGACCGATCGCTGGAACGGAATCGCCCGCCGTGTGACCAGCTGATCGCGCCGAGGGCCGACGCTGATCAGGTCGACCGGCGCGCCGCAGATCTCCCCCACCCGCTCGACGTAGTCGCGACACTCGCGCGGCAGCTCCTCCCACTTGGTACAGCCGCTGATGTCGGTGATCCAGCCCGGCATCTCCTCGTAGACCGGCTCGCAGTGCTTGAGGTGGCTGATGTTGGCCATCGGGTGATGGTGGATCTCCCCCCGGAACCGGTAGCCGGTGCAGATCCTCAGCGTCTTCACCTCGTCGAGGACGTCGATCTTCATCAGGGCAAGGCTGGTCGCCCCGTTGAGGCGGGTCGAATAGCTCGCCACCGGGCCGTCGAACCAGCCGACCCGGCGCGCCCGGCCGGTCACCGTCCCATACTCGCGACCTCGCTCGCGAAGCCGCTCGCCGAGCACATCGGTGAGCTCGGTCGGGAAGGGCCCGTAGCCCACCCGGCTGGTGTAGGCCTTGACCACCACCATGGTCAGATCAACCCTGGTCGGCGCGATCCCGCTCCCGGTAAGCGCCCCGCCCGCGGTCGGGTTGGAGCTGGTGACGTAGGGGTAGGTCCCGAAGTCGAGGTCCAGCATGGTGGCCTGGGCGCCCTCGAGGAGGATGTTGTCGCCGCGGTCGAGGGCCTCCTGGATGATCGGGAAGGTGTCCTTGATGTGACTGTCGAGGCGTTCGGCATAGCCCAGGTACTCGGTCAGCAGCGCGTCGGCGTCGAAGGGCTTCTCCCCGTAGAGCTTTTGGAGGATCGGGTTCTTCACCTGGCCGACCACGAAGTCGAGCTTCTTGCGCATGAAGGCCTCCTTTTGGAGGTCGCCGATGCGGAACCCGATGCGCCGGATCTTGTCGCTGTAGGCGGGCCCGATCCCCCGCCAGGTGGTGCCCAGCCGGTCATCCCCACGGACACCCTCCTCGAGCTGGTCGAAGAGCGGGTGGTAGCTCATCACCATGTGGGCGCGCTCTGAGACCACCAGGTTGGAGGGCTCGATTCCGCGCTCGCGGAGCTGGTCGATCTCCTTCAGGAGGACGCGGGGATCGACCACCACGCCGTTGCCGATGATGCAGGTGCAGCTCGGGTAGAGGATGCCGCTGGGCAGCAGCTGGAACTTGAACTCGCCGTGCTCGGTGACCACGGTGTGGCCGGCGTTGTTCCCGCCCTGGCTGCGGATGGCCAGGTCTGCCTGCTCGGCGAGCAGGTCGATGACCTTGCCCTTGCCCTCGTCTCCCCACTGCCCGCCGACGACGATGATGACCATTTCCGGTGCGTAGGCTACGGGTCCGACGCCGGCGGTGCGCCCTGGTCGGGGGTGCGGCGCCTCATGTCGAGGTTTTCGAACCGGGTCAGCTCGGGCCGGAAGCGGAGGTTGACGGTTCCCGTCGGCCCGTTGCGGTTCTTGGCCACGATCACCTCCGCGATGCCGGTGGTGTCCGCTTTGTTGTAATAGCCCTCGCGGTAGAGAAAGATCACGACATCAGCGTCCTGCTCGATGCTTCCGCTCTCCCTGAGGTCGGAGAGCATCGGGCGCTTGTCGGTCCGCTGCTCGGGTCCGCGGCTCAGCTGCGAGAGCGCGATGACCGGGACCTTCAGCTCGCGCGCGAGCGCCTTCATGGAGCGGGAGATCTGGGACACCTCCTGGACCCGGTTGTCGTCGCCCGACCCCCGCCGACTGTGCATCAGCTGGAGGTAGTCGACGATCACCATTCCCACGCCCTCTTGGAGCTTGATCCGGCGGGCCTTGGTGAGCAACATCAGCTCGTCCAGCATCGGCGAGTCGTCGATGAAGATCGGCGCCTCACCGAGGGGGCCGAGGGCCTGGGCGAGCCGTTCGTGCTCGGCCTCGCCGAGCATGCCTCGGTGGAGGCGCTGGGCGTCCACCCGCGCGTACTCGCAGAGCAGCCGCTCGGCCAGCTGGTCCTTCGACATCTCGAGCGAGAAGATGGCGACGCCCACCTTCTCCTTGACGGCGGCCTCCAGGGCGATGTTGAGGGCGAGGGACGTGTTGTGGACGTAGACGTCCTGGGCGACGAAGTTGGCGCCCTCGGGCACGCACAGGTCGTAGACCTGCTTCTCCCCCATCGGCTCGATGGAGACGATGGGGTCCCAGTAGATGTCAGGGCTCGAGAGGAAGGCAAGCCGAGGCGATTCCAGCACCGCCGCGTAGGCAGCAAGACGCTCGCGTGGGAGTCCACGGCCGAGGTGCGGGTTGAAGCCGCGGACCCCCGAGACCTTCTCGCCGCTCGCGCGGATCACCTCGGTGATGGTCAGCGAGCGATCCATCGCCGCAGCCCTGACCTCGCCCCAAACCTGGGTCGGTAGGTGGCCGACGTTGCTTCGCCGGCGGGGATCCTCCAATCTGGTGGCGAATCGCCAGGCCTTCTCGCCCTTCCAGCCGATCTCTAGCTGGTAGCGCCAGACCGATTCGGGGTCGGTGATCTCGACACGCCAGGATCGCGCGGTCTTGCGCCAGAGCTTGGCGAGGATGCCAAAGCGGGTTAGCGCATGTTGGACGTCCTCCGCCAGCCGTCGGGAGGCGACGGTGAACTCGATCCGCGGGTAGCCCGCCCTCGGGTAGATCGTCCCGTCGCAGCTGAAGAGCACGCTGAGGAATTCGGCGAAAGCCGTCCGATCCCAACGCCACACCTCATCCGGGAAGCGCTTGGCGTCCGCCAGCTTGCCCCAAAGTCCCAGCGCGCGAAGCCACCCGGTTAGCTGGTTGGCGCGGCCACGGGTCCCGGTCGTGGCGTAGAGCGTGATGCGATCCTCGCGGAAGATGAGGCCCGGGAAGCTGCCGAGCACGATCCGCCGGAAGTCGTCGATGAGGTCGGGGTCCGGGTTGGTGAAGGACGGTGAGGAATGCGTCAAGCCTCCCTCGGCGATGAAGTAGGCCATCAGTCGGACCAAAGCCGGATCGGGGCTCTCTCCGCCGAAACCGGGGACGCCGCGAGGGACCGCGATCGCGTCGCCGACGAGCAGGTCGTGGAGCGGCTGCCAGCCATTGACGGTCAGGAACGGGTGATGGCCGGTGACCTCGACCGAGCGACCCAAGCGCGTCGTGACCTTGAGCACGCGCTTGAGGCCGCTGTCCACCCAGTCGGAGATCGCCGCGGAGCGAATACGGCCCTCGGTGGAAATGGACCACACCAGGGGCCTTCGCTGCTCGACCCAGTGTTTGATCGTCAAGCGTTCACCTGTTAGGGGGTCATCCACTAACGTATCGTGAGCCAGGCACTTACCCATGCTCGGACGGCCCGCCACGATGATCAGCTCGTTGTCCTTGAAGCCGTTGGTCTTGGCGTCGAGGTCGTAGAAGCCGGAGGCCACGCCGACCGTCCCGGACACGTTGTTCTGGAGCGCGTCGACCCGTTCCATCGTCGTCCGGAGCAGCCCGAAGAGCTTCTCGAAGTCGGTGGCGAGGCGGTCCTCGGAGATGTCGAAGACCACCTTTTGGGCACGGTTCAGGGCGTCCGGGGCGTCGATCGCCTCGTCGTAGCCGAGGCCGGCGATGTCGCCGCCGGCGGTGATCAGGGAGCGCTTGGTCGCCTTCTCCTTGACGATCCGCCCGTAGTACTCGATGTTCGCTGCGGTCGGGACGGCCTGCTCCAGCTGGGCGAGGTAGGAGCGGCCGCCGACCCGCTCGAGGACGCCCATCTTCTCAAGCTCGGAGCCGATGGTGACGATGTCGATCGGCTCGCCCTGCGAGAGCAGCTCCAGCGCCGCCCGGTAGATGTCCTCGTGGTTCTTGCGATAGAAGTCCGGGGGGCGCAAGAACTCGGAGACCTTGATGATCGCCAGCTCGTCGAGGAGCATCGCTCCGAGCACCGACTGCTCGGCCTCGAGGTCGTGGGGAGGGACCCGCCCGGGCAGCCGGCCGTCCAGGGGCGGCGCTTGCGCCACGCCGCTACCGGTCTTGGGTGACGACTAGGTTGATCGCCGCGTCGACGTCCTTGTGCAGGCGCAGGGTGACCCGGTGCTCGCCCAGCGTCTTGATCGGCTCCCTGAGGTCGATGCGGTGCCGGTCCACCTCGACCTGGTGCTGAGCCTTGAGGGCCTCGGCGATGTCGGAATTGGTGATCGAGCCGAACGCCTTGCCCTCGTCGCCCACCTTGAGCCTCACGACGACCGTCCGGTTGCCGATCTCGTCGGCCAGTTCCTGTGCTTGATCGCGCTCCTTGGACTCCCGTTTGGCGGTGGCCGCCCGCAGGCGGGACGCCTCGGCCTCGACGCCGCGGCCGGCCATAACCGCCAGCTTTCGGGGGATGAGGAAATTACGGCCGTATCCGTCGGCGACCTCTTTCACCTCGCCGGCGACGCCGACATCCTTGACGTCCTTGGTGAGCATTACCCGCAACTGCCGAACCTCCACGAGCCTCGCGGCCCAACCGCTGTTACCAACTTGCGCAAACTTTCTCTTCAGCCTGCCTTGGGCAGGCGCAATCGCCAATTCTGCAGGAGCCTGGCAACGCCGTCGCGGGCCGTCTCGAAACCTGCCCGGCGGTCCGCGTCCCAGGTCGACGTCCGCGAGCGGATCGCGGCCCGGTGCTCGGCGACGACCTCGTCCGGGCAGGCGTCGATGAAGGTCTTCACCGCCAGGATGCCAAGCGCCAGCATGTCCAGCTCGCCGATGACCGGGATCCAGGCCGGGAGATCGATGGGGCTCACGATCAGCGCCAGGGCGCCCACCACGGCGGCCTTGGGTGCGGCCGGCACCCGCTCGTCGCGGACCAGGCAGTACGCCAGCTTGGCGTGCATCGGAACCTCTCCGACAAGCGTCCGGACATGGCTGAGCGAGAGGTTCATGTGGCGGCTCAAGACTACCTCCTTTGACGGCCCCGAGAAACAGCCTTAACCTGCGCCGGAAACCAATGGCGACCGCAGCGGTCCGCTCGCCCGCCAGGTTCGGCCTGGGCCGCCACCTGGCGCTCGCCGCCTTCTGGTTCGGCGGCAGCTACCACTGGGGCCCGATCCTCCCCATCCTGCTGCCCTTCCAGGTTCTGCACCTGGTCCCAAAGAGCCAGCAGGGGTCCGCACTCGGCCTGATGCTCGGCTTCGGGTCCTTCTTCGCAATGGTCGTCCCGCCGCTGGTGGGGCATCTCTCCGACCGCTACCACAGCCCCCTCGGGCGGCGCCGCCCGATCATGGCGTTCGGTACCGCCGTCAACGTGCTCGGGCTGGTGCTGATGTTCTTCGCGCCCACCTACCTGCTGCTCCTGCTCGCCTACCTCGTGGTCCAGATCTCCAACAACGCGGCCGGCGCGGCCTTCAACGCGGTGGTCCCCGACGTGGTCCCCGCACCCGAGTTCGGACGCCAGAGCGGGATTCTCGGCGGAATGGTCCAGCTGGGCACCGTCGGAGGACTCGCCACCTACCTGGCGCTGGCGATGCTGGGCGCTCCCATCGCTACCTACCTGGCCATCGCCGTGGTCCTGGTCCTGACCCTGCTGCCGACCCTCTGGGCGGCAAGGGGGGAAGGCATGACCCCGATCGAGCGCGAACCATCCAGGCCGGCGCCGGAGGCGATCCGGGAATTCTTCTCGCCGCTCTGGTCGGGCGACTTCGGCTGGGTGGTCTTCACCCGGCTGATGGTCACCGGCGGAATCTGGTGCGTACTGCCGTTCCTGCAGTTCTTCTTCAGCGATGTCAGCCACATCGCCCACGCCGACCAGTTCACGAGCCTGTGGGAGCTGACCCTGTTGGTGGCAGGGACCCCCGTCGGGCTGGCCGGCGGCTGGGTCTCCGAACGCTACGGGAGGAAGGTCTTCGTCTACGCCAGCGGCGCCTGCCAGGGCCTGGCGATGTTGATCTTCATCGTCGTCATGCCCAGCCAGGTGCCATTCATCTTCACCCTCGGCGTCCTCTTCGGCGTCGGCTACGGCCTCTACTACGCGGTCGACTGGGCGCTGGCCTGCGACACCCTCCCCGACGCCCGCCACGCAGCCAAGGACATGGGCCTCTTCCACGTCGCCTTCACCTTCCCCCAGGTGGTGCTGCCCTCGGTGTTGGGGTTCGTGCTTGACGCCTTCAACCGCAACTCGCCCAACTCCGGCTTCCGCATCGTCTTCGCCTTCGCCGTCGTCTTGTTCGCCCTCGGCACCATCCTTGTGAGCCGCATCAAGACCGTACGCTGACCTGAGCAGAAGGTTCTGCGCCTGGGCCCCGTGCGCTCTTCCAAGGTCCCGCAGCGACCGCAAAAAATGCGAGGCGACGCCCAGAACGGCGCCGCCTCGGCCGGCCCGCTCATTCCAGACGCGCAACTCTCAATCTGGTGCCCCATCACGGGGTCGTCGCCTCTTGTGGAGGCCCCCATCGCGACGTCTATGAGACAGGCGCGGCTACGCGCATGCTTTGTCAGCCGGAACCGCTGGGGAAGCTCTTGTGGGGCGTCTGCGGGTGCTTTTCGGGTCCCCTGGATGGCTCAATAGACATCCTGCTCGGGCTGTGGGAAAAGTGCAAGGGCACACCGGAAACAAGTTTGGCTGCCGGTGGAAAAACCCTTGGAAAAGTAGTGACCCCAACCAACTTCGTCCCGTCCGTGCCGAGCCTTGCAGCTCCACCCGTCCAGTCCGCCGTCGATCGGGGCCGCGCTGAACTCTAGGGAGTCCGGAGGTTAAAGGGAAGCCCCGAATTAATGTGCGCCGCCAGGCTACGGAAAGTTGGTCCCGGTGTCCGCCGAAACCGGCATCAAACGCCGGGCCCAGGTCCCATATCGCCGGTACACGACGATCATCCAAAGGGCCAGGATCAGCCAGGCAAGGCCGCTCAAGACACCCGGCACGATGAACCAGGCTGGGAACGGATAGGGCACGACGCCGGTGAGGTCGACGAGGTTTTGGAGGAGCCCGACGCTCGCCAGCAGTCCACTGACGACGAAGTACCAATAGAGCCAGCGCCAAAGCTTCCAGATCCCGACCAAGACCACCCCGTAGAAAATCACCGTGAACACCCCGGCGAAGAGGACGGTGGCGTCCATGATCGAAGTCATCGTCTGGCGGACCTGCGCGCCGGCGGCCGGGTCGTTGGTGGGCTGCTGGGCAACGGAGCGGTTGATCGACTGTTGGAAGATCTGGGTCATCGCCGAGGGCAGGACGAGGACGGCGACGACGAGGCCCAGGACCAGGAGGGCCACGATGATCAGCTGGAGACGCCGGGTCCAGGCGGTCGGCTGGTACTGATAGCGGACAGCCCCGACCGCGATGCCGGAAGGCACCCAGCGGTTCCCATCCCACCACCAGGCGCGGTCCGGCGAGCGCGCCGGCACCCACGCGCTCCCGGTCCAAAACCAGTCGCCGTCAGGCGAATGTGTCACTCGAGCCCGGTCTGATGGCCGGGTTTAAAAGAAGTGACCCCGACCGACTTCGTCCCTTCCGGAACCCTCAACCTTGCGGTCTTGGCTCCCGGCCGGGCCGCCGCCGTTCGGGGCCGAGGCATATGTTGAGGGACGGCTCCCATGGCAGGCAAGACCCGAACTGATGCTCGCCGCCAGGCGGTCAAACGGAGCCAGCCCACCCCCTTCGCCTGCTGGTTCTGCGCCGAACGGTTGCGGCTGGTGGCCGCCGGCCTCGCCTGTCGCAACGGGCACCTGGTGCCGGAGCAGGCGGACGGCTTCTTCGACCTCTGGCCTCCCGACCGGAAGGCACCGGCGATCGACACCTTTGGAACCCCGCTCGGCTGGGCCTATGACCTTGGGGTCAACAACCGCACGCTGGCGCGACTCACGGCGAGCCTCGAGTGGGGCACCGACGTCACCCGCATGTACGGGCTGATGGAGGAGGCGCTGAAATTGGAGCCCGGCCAGGTCGCGCTCGACGTCCCGGTCGGCGGCGGCACCAGCTTCGGCGAAGGTGCGCCGGGGCTTCGCGGCCTGCTGGTCGGGATCGACCTCAGCCCGGTGATGCTGCGAAGGGCAGCGCGCCGGCGGGCTCGCCACCGACTGGGAAAGAGGGTCCTTCTGGCCCGCGGCGACGCCACCCGGCTGCCGCTCGTGGCGGGCAGCGTCGATCGCGTTCTGTGCTTCAACGGCCTCCACGTCATCCCCGACCGAGGTGCCGCCATGGCGGAGTTCGCGCGGGTGCTGAAGCCGGGTGGCGAGCTGGTCGGCACAGTGCTCGTCTCCGACGGGCCGGCGCCCTTCAGCGGGGTGGTCGGGCTGGAGCGACTGGCGAGCTTCTTCGTTCCGCCGACCACCGGGGAGCTACGATCGCTTGCGAAGCGCTTCGGCTTCAGTCGCTGGGAGCAAGACCTGGAGGGCGCCCTCCTCTACTTTCGAGGTGAGATAAGGCCATGACCGCTCCTTCCTACGCCCACGGGGCGAGCAAAGTCGAGTTGCTCGGAGAGACGATCGGCGAGAATCTTCGCCGGATCGTCGAGCGTCATGGCGACCGGGAGGCGCTGGTCTCCCGCCAGCAGGGCTTCCGCGCCAGCTACCGCGAGCTCTGGGAGTTGACGGGCGCCTGCGCGCGAGGGCTCGTGGCACGAGGCGTGAAGAAGGGCGACCGGGTCGGCATCTGGTCCCCCAACCGCTTCGAGTGGGTGGTGGTCCAATTCGCCACCGCCCGGATCGGGGCGATCCTGGTCAACATCAACCCGGCCTACAAGACCTCGGAGCTCGAATACGCGCTCAACCAGTCGGGCGTCTCCTTCCTCGTCCTCGCGAAGGCCTTCCGCACCAATGACTACGTCGCCATGCTCGCCTCGGTTCGGGCGCAATGCCCCGAGCTCCGCGAGTCGCTGGTGCTCGAGGACGGCTGGGAGGCGCTGCTGGCCGATGCAGCCAAGGTTCCCGAGTCGGGGCTGGCGGAGCTGGAGTTAACCCTCCAGTTCGACGACCCGATCAACATCCAGTACACCTCGGGGACCACCGGCTTCCCCAAGGGCGCGACCCTCTCCCACCACAACATCCTCAACAACGGGTTCTTCATCGGCGAAGGCATCCACTACACGCCGCAGGACCGGGTCTGCATACCGGTGCCCTTCTACCACTGCTTCGGGATGGTCCTCGGCAACCTGGCCTGCACCAGCCATGGTTCGACGATGGTCATTCCGGCGGAGGCCTTCGACCCGGTGGCGACCCTGGAGACCGTCCAAGAGGAGCGGTGCACCTCGCTCTATGGGACGCCGACCATGTTCATCGGCGAGCTCGACAGTCCGCGCCTCGGGGAGTTCGACCTCTCCAGCCTGCGGACCGGGATCATGGCCGGCGCGCCCTGCCCGGTGGAGGTAATGAAGAAGGTCCTGACGGCCATGCACATGCCCGAGGTCACGATCATGTACGGGATGACGGAGACCTCCCCGGTCTCCACCCAGAGCCTGATCGGCGACCCCCTCGAGAAGCAGACCGGGACGGTCGGCAAAGTCTATCCGCACGTCGAGATCAAGATCGTCGAGCCGGAGACGGGGCGCATTGTCCCCCGCGGGACGCCGGGCGAGCTCTGCACCCGCGGCTACTCGGTGATGCTTGGCTACTGGAACAACCCCGAGGCCACGGTGGAGGCGATCGACTCCGCTCGCTGGATGCACACCGGGGACCTCGCGGAGATGGACGACGAGGGCTACGTCAAGATCGTCGGCAGGCTGAAGGACATGATCATCCGGGGTGGCGAGAACGTCTACCCAAGGGAGATCGAAGAGTTCCTCTACACACATCCCGACGTCTCCGACGTGCAGGTGGTCGGCGTCCCCTCCGAGCGATACGGCGAGGAGGTGATGGCCTGGGTCAAGCTCCGCGAGGGCGGCTCCGCGACCGGCGACGAACTGGCCGCCTTCTGCAAGGGCAAGATCTCGACTTTCAAGATCCCCCGCTACTGGAAGTTCGTCGACGGCTTCCCGATGACCGTGACGGGTAAGGTCCGCAAGATAGAGATGCGCGAGATCTCGGTCAAAGAGCTCGGCCTGGAGAAGGCCGCCGCGGTCTCGACGGCCTGAGGCCGACCGCTATTCGGGCGTGACGTAGGCGGCGGTCAGGCCTCCGTCGACCAGGAAGGTCGCGCCGTTGACATAGCTTGACTCGTCGGAGGCGAGGAAGAGCGCCGCGTTGGCGATCTCCCGGGCCTTGGCCAGCCTGCCCATGGGGAGGTGGATTCGGCGCCGCTCGTAGGCGCCGGCGTTCTCACTGAAGAGCCGCACCAGGAGCGGGGTCTCAACCGGGCCCGGGCAGAGCGCGTTGACGCGCACGCCCTGGCGCGCGAACTGCACGGCCAGCTCGCGGCTCATCGAGAGGACAGCTCCCTTGGAGGCGGTGTAGGCGATCTGCGAGGTCGCCGCCCCGACCAGGGCGACGAAGGAGGCGACGTTGATGACCGAGCCCCCGCCCGCCTCCAATAGGTGCGGGATGCCGTGCTTGCAGCAGAGGTAGACGCCCCGCGCGTTGACGGCCTGGACCCGGTCCCAGGCGTCGGGCTCGGTGGTCAGGATGGAGTCGTCGTCGGCGGGCATGATGCCGGCGTTGTTGTAGAGCACGTCGATCCGCCCGTAGCGACGGGCGGTCTCGGCGTACATCTCCCGGACGCTCGCTGAGTCGCTGACGTCGGCCGCCTGGAAGAAGGCCTCACGGCACTCGGCGGCGGTCTTCTCCCCCGCCTCCCGGCTCATGTCGGCGACGCAGACGCGCGCGCCCTCGGCGGAGAAGAGGATCGCCGCCTCCCGGCCGATGCCCCCCGCCGCGCCGGTTATGACCGCCACCTTGCCCTCGAGCCGTCCCCCGTCCGTCAGCGTTTGGCGCCCCGGCTAGCGCGGGCGACGAAGCTCTCGAAAAGCCAGCGCGCCCAGGGCTCTTCGGCGGATAGCTCCTCGGGGTGGCATTGGACGGCGACCACCAGCCCGTCGTCGGTCTCCACCCCTTCGATCACGCCATCCTCGCCGTGCGCGCTCGAGCGTAGACCCGGCGCGAGCTCGTCGATGGCCTGGTGGTGGAGGCTGTTGACCGGGATCGATGGCTGGCCCACCACTGAGCCGAGCTCGGAGGACGGCTCAACATCCACCCGGTGACCCAGGTACGACCGGCCATGGACGCGGACCTCGTGGTCTTCGATGTGCTGGATGAGCGAGCCGCCCATCGCGACATTGATCAGCTGCTGGCCGCGGCAGATGCCGAGGACTGGGAGGCGGCGCTCACGTGCCTGGCGGAAAAGCTCCAACTCGGTCCGGTCAAGCTCTTCTTCGACCACGCCGAGCTTGGGGTCCGGGGCCTGGTGGTAGTTGGCTGGGTTGATGTCCGCACCGCCGGGCAAAAGCAGACCGTCGACCCCGTCGAGGACCTTCGAGCCGACCGGCAGGAACACAACGTCGGCGCCGGCGGCCTCAACGGCGCGCCTGTATGCCTCGTAATACTGCTGCGACAGGTTCGAGCCGACGGTGATTCCGATGCGCGGCCGGTCGGAATTCAGCGGGAATCCCACCTCAAAGGCGGACCTGTTCGGGGAGAAGGCCCTTGACCCGCAGCTTGGTCATCTCGTGCCAGGCGTCGACGTAGCGCATGGTGCCCGACGCCAGCCGCAGCACCATCGAGTGGGTGTAGGCGTAGAAGCCCTCGTAGCGGACGCCCTTCAGCAGGTCGCCGCTCGTGATCCCGGTCGCCGCGAAGAAGATGTTGTCGCCCGAGCAGAGCTCGTCGATGGTGATCACCGATTCGCCGTCGTGTCCCTCCCGCCTGGCGGTCTCCCTCTCCTGGTCGTTGCGGAGGAGAAGCCGGCCCTGCATGTCGCCCTGCAGGCACTTGACCGCGCAGGCCGCGAGCACACCCTCGGTAGCGCCCCCGCTGCCCATCAGGACGTGCTTCCCGGTGATGTGCTCACTGGCGGCGGTGATGGCGCCGGCCACGTCGCCGCCGGAGATCAGCGAGATTCGGGGGCCGACGTCGCGGACCTGCTCGATGATCGACCGGTTCCGCTCCCGGTCGAGGATGATCACGGTCAGGTCGCGTGGATGCAGGCCCTCCGCCCTGGCGATCCGCTTGAGGTTCCACTCCACCGGCATGTTGATGTCGATGACGCCCTTCGACTTTCGGCCGACGACCAGCTTGTCCATGTAGTGCAGGTGGGAGCTGAACATCGTCCCCCGCTCGGCCAGGGCGACCACGGACATCGCGCCGGGCAGCATGTTGGCGGTGAACTCGGTCCCGTCGATGGGATCGACCGCCACGTCGACCTCTGGCTCGAGACCGTTGCCGATCTCCTCGCCGAAGTAGAGCATCGGCGCCTCGTCCTTCTCACCCTCGCCGATCACGACGGTGCCCTTCATGTCCACCGAGGAGAGGGCGCTGCGCATGGCGTCGACGGCGCGCTGGTCCGCCGCCTCCTTGTCACCCCGGCCCTGGAGGGGGGCCGCCGCCAGTGCCGCGGCCTCGGTGACCCGGAGGAGCTCGAGGGCGAGGTTGCGGTCCATGGGCTGCGCCTGCGACATCACGTGCAAAAGTATCTCAGCCCGCCGCGGGGAGCCGACCGGAAATGGTTCAGTCTTCGGAGGCGGCGGCTGGCTTCGGGCCCGGTTTGCCGCGGGCCCTGCCGCCGGCGCCGGGCGCGCCAGCCTTCCGGCGGCGGATCGGGACCGCGTTCTTGTCGACCAGGATCCGGGCCTTGCTCACGAGGCGCCGCTCGAGGTCGGGTGTCTCGTAAACGCAGGTCCGCTCGAGGACCGCCGTGACCCAGACGCGAATGCCTTCGAGCTCGCCCTCGAAGCCCTCGACGATCATCTCGTCCTCATCCAGCTGGATCTTGCTGAGGGGTACCCTGGACACCGCTTTCCTGAACCGAGCATACCGCAGAAGTTGATAGTCGAAACGATGAAATTGGCTCCCAACGCCGCTCGGCCGTGGAGCCTAGAAGAACTCTCCCCAGAACTTCTTGACGCGGTCGACGGGGGTCTGCGGAACCGCCAGGGGCTCATTGGCCGGCGGCCCCTCGGCCACAGGCACGTCGATCTCCGGAACGCCCTCCGGGTGGACCCTGATCACACCGTGGTGAACCCCACCCTCCTGGACAACTAGGGCGCCGACCCGGGCGTCGCCCTCCAGCCGCCCGGTCGAGGTGATCCGAAGCCGGCCGAGCACCGTCACATTGCCGCGCACGAGACCGGCGATGGTCACCTCGTTGCCGCGAATGCTGGCTGTCACCTCGGCGCCCCTGCCGACCAGCAGCGAGCCAGCGCACTCGATCTCGCCACGGAACTCGCCCTGCACCTGACCGTCGCCTCCGATGATCCAGCGGCCCGATGCTGAGTCGCCGCGGGAGAGCACGCTGAGCTCGACCTCCGGCACGGGAGCCTGGGTGGCCTGGATGACGGGCGCGGCACTCGAGCTCACGACCGGCAGTGCCAGGCCCTCTGCCTGGACCGGCTCGACTGCCTCCTCTTTGATCGCGGTGCCGTTGCCGTTGGTCTCGACGCGAAGCTTCGACGCGCTTGGTTCTGTGGCCATGCCGTCCCTCTGAGAATCCTCCCCGCGCCGGCGTCCGCGCCGGCGATTTCCCCCATCCACGATGTCCCTCTTGGAGACATCGTAAGCTCGCAGCATATCCTGAGTTGTGCCTCAGCGGAAGAGGCCAGGACTTCTTTCGGAACGCTCGGGCTAGGCCTTCCGGTAGGGCTTGCCGTCCGCCGCCGGCGCCACCGCCCGGCCCACCGCGCCCGCGACGACCACGATGGTGAGCAGGTAGGGGAGCATTCCGAGGAATTGGGACTGGATGTGAACGCCGAAGGCGATCGAGCGCGCGGCGACCTGGTCGGAGGCGGTGAAGAGGAGTGACGCGGCGAAGGCCCCGAACGGGTTCCAGCGCCCGAAGATCATCGCGGCCAGGCCGATGAAGCCGCGGCCGCCGGTCATGTCGGGGATGAACTCGCCGATCTGCTGGAGGCTGAAGTAAGCGCCGCCGAGGCCGGCCAGGGCGCCGGAGGCGATGACGTTGACGTAACGAACCAGATAGACGTTGATGCCGGCGGTCTCGGCCGCCAGCGGGTGCTCGCCGCAGGCGCGGGTGCGCAGTCCCCAGGTGGTGCGGAAGATCACCAGGTAGACGACGACGATCAGGACCAGCATGGCGTAGGTGACGAACTGGTTCTGGAAGAGGATCGGCCCCAGGACCGGGATCTGCGAGAGGAGCGGGACGTTCCACTGCGGCAGGGTGCCGGGACCGGCGACCGATTGGGTTTCCAGGTAGGTCCTGTAGAAGACGCCGGTGACGCCGACGGCGAGGATGTTGATCACCGTCCCGCTGACGATCTGGTCGACGATGAAGGTGATCGCGAGGACGGCGTGGACGGAGGCGATCAGCATCCCGGCGAGGATCGCGCCGAGGATCCCGAGCCAGAGGTCGTGGGTGAGGAAGGCGACGGCGTAGCCGACGAAGGCGCCGGTCAGCATGATGCCCTCGAGCGCGATGTTGACGACGCCCGAGCGCTCCGACATCACGCCGCCGAGGGCCGCCAGCGTCAGTGGCGTCGCCGTCACCAGGGTCTGGGAGCCGAAGACGGCGATGTCGATCGGCCGGATGTTCAGGGCGAGGAAGGCCAGCTCAGACACTCGAGGCCTCCCGCTGCGTGATCGCGACCGCGCCGACCTGGTGGCCCCGGATCCGGAGCAGCCAACGAATGATCTCCGGGGCCGCGACAAAGGCGATCACGGAGGCCTGCACGATCGAGATCAGGTCGGAGGAGACCTGGGTCTGCAGCTGCATGAAGCTCGCCCCGTTGTGGAGGGCCCCGAAAAGAAGCGCCGCCGGCAGGACGGCCCAGGGGTTGCTCCGCGCCAGCAGGGCCACGGCGATGGCGTCGAAGCCGTAGCCGGAGGCGACCGCGGCCGTCATGTCGTGCTGGACGCCGAGGGTCTGGACGATCCCCGCGGTGGCGGCGAGCGCGCCCGAAAGGCCCATCGCCAGCACCGTCGTCCGGGAGACCGAGATGCCTGCGGCACGCGCGGCGCCGGGGTTGAAGCCGACGGCCCGGAGCCGGAAGCCGAGCGTTGTCCGCTCGATCAGGAACCAGACGATCGGGATAAACGCCAGGGCGAGCACGAAGCCGAAATGGAGGCGGCTGTTGGGGATGATGATCGGCAGCACCGCGTTGGCGTCGATGTAGGGGGTCCGGATGAGGCCCCGCGCGTGCGGGTCGAGCATCAAGGTCGGCGAGGTCACCAGCCAGTTGGCGATCAGGAAGGCGACGTAGTTGAGCATGATGGTGGTGATCACCTCGTGGGCCCCGGTCTGCGCCTTCAGGAAGCCGGCGATCCCGGCGTAGAGGAAGCCCGCCACCATCGCGGCCAGCAGTGAGCCGCCGATCTCGATCACCGGCGGCAGGCCGTGGACCGAATAGGCTACGTAGACCCCGGCCAAAGCGCCGATGTAGAACTGCCCCTCGGCCCCGATGTTGAAGAGGCCGGCCCGGAAGCCGAGGGCCACGCCGAGGCCCAAGAAGATGTAGGGGACTGTGCTGACCAGCGTCTCGGCGAAGGCGTTGTGGTTGGTGAAGGCGCCCTGGAACAAGGCCAGGTAGGCCTGGCCGGGGTCCGCCCCGGTCGCCACGATCGCGATCGCGGCGACCAAAAAGCCGAGCGCAACCGAGGCGACCGGCACCACGATGCCGCTGACAAGCCAGCCGGGCATCCAGTTCCAGAACCGGCTCAAGCGGCCTTGCCCCCGGCCATCAGGAGGCCGATGTGCTCGCGGTCGGCTCCCTCGGCATCGAGGACGGCCACGATCCGGCCCCGATAGATGACCGCGATCCGGTCGCTCAGCGAGAGCACCTCGTCGAGCTCGGAGGAGACCAGCAGGACCGCGAGGCCCTTGTCGCGCTGCTCGACGATCTGGCGGTGGATGAACTCGATCGAACCGACGTCGATGCCGCGGGTCGGCTGGCTGGCGACCAGCACCTCGGGCCTGGTACCCAGCTCGCGGGCCACGACCACCTTCTGCTGGTTGCCTCCAGAGAGCGAGCCGGCCACCTCGTTGGGCCCGGTGGCGCGGATGTCGAACTCCTTGATCAACCCGGACGCGTAGTCGACGACCGCGCGCAGGTTGCGGACCATCCAATTGGCGAAGGGGCGGCGATCGAACTCCTCGAGCACCAGGTTGTCGGCGATCGGCAGCTCCAGTATCACGCCCTGCCGGTGCCGGTCGGCGGGGATCACGCTGAGGCCCCCCCGGAGCCGGAGCCGCGTCGTCCGGCGGGTCATGTCGCGGCCCTGGATCAGGACCCGGCCGCGGCGAGCGGTACGAAGCCCGCTGATCGCCTCGACCAATTCGTCCTGGCCGTTCCCCTCGACCCCGGCGATGCCGACTATCTCGCCCGCCCGCACCTCCAGGCTCACTCCCTCGACGGCCACCTGGCGCCGGTCGTCCGTCACCACCAGGCCCTCCACCTGGAGGCGGACGTCGCCCGGAGTGGCGCGCTGTTTGTCGACCCGGAGCAGGACCGGCCGGCCGACCATCATCCGCGCCAGCTCGGCCTGGCTGGACTCGCCGGGGGTGGTGCTTTCGACGACCTTGCCCCGTCGCATGACGGTGATCCGGTCCGCGACCTCCATCACCTCGGCCAGCTTGTGAGTGATGAAGATGACCGCGTTGCCGGCGTCGGTGAGGTTCCTCACGATCTCGAAGAGGCCGGCTATCTCCTGCGGCGTCAGGACCGCCGTCGGCTCGTCGAGGATCAGCAGCCGCGCGCCCCGGTAGAGGGCTTTCAGGATCTCGACCCGCTGCTGCACTCCGACCGAGAGCGACTCGACGCGGGCCGACGGCTCCACGTCGAGCCCGTAGCGCGCGGCGAGCTCGGACACCGTTCGGTAGGCGGTGGGGAGGTCGATCCAGCCCCGCGGCCGGGTGATCTCCCTGCCCAGCATGATGTTCTCGGCCACCGTCAGGGGCGGGATCAGCATGAAGTGCTGGTGGACCATCCCGATACCCAGGGCTATGGCGTCGTGGGTGCTGCGGATGGAGACCGGCTTGCCATCGAAGAGGATCTCACCGGAGTCCAGCGAGGTGAGGCCGTAAACGACGTTCATCAGCGTCGACTTCCCGGCGCCGTTCTCCCCGAGCAGGGCGTGGACCTGGCCCCATTCGACGGCCAGGTCCACCCCATCGTTGGCCCTCAGCCCTCCGAAGGTCTTGACGATCCCCCGGAGCTCGAGAGCTGAGCTCATTTGGTTCTTAGTGCGTGATTCCGGTCTGGATCGATCCCGCCTTCAGCTTGGCGGTGATGTCGGTGATCTTCGCCTTGATGTCGGCCGAGATCTGGCTGTCATAGTTGTGGTAGGGCGCCAGCCCGATTCCGTTGTTCTGGATCGTGAAGTTCTGGACGCCGGCGATCGGGGTGCCCTTGACCATCCCGGTGATCGCCTGCTTGACCGCCAGGTCGAGGTGCTTTTCGGCGCTGGTGATGAGGCAGCTGTCAACGTCCGGGTAGCTGACGAACTGATCGACATCGACACCGACGCAGTACTTGCCGGCATCCTTGGCCGCCAGCAGGGCACCGTTGCCGGTCTGGCCACCCGCTCCGAAGAGGACGTCGGCCCC
>Ga0307373_10001894_pt1 | contig 38572 bp, 32 predicted proteins | sample OX2MG_FD_202534 | JGI IMG/M metagenome (GOLD analysis project Ga0307373, IMG submission 202534) | Soil microbial communities from Risofladan, Vaasa, Finland - OX-2 | ecosystem: Environmental > Terrestrial > Soil > Coastal area > Acid sulfate soil | place: Finland: Risofladan, Vaasa | collected...
ACCTTGAAGGCGGCGTAGGCGCTGCCGGTGAGGGCGACGATCAGGGCGATCACCGCGACGACCATCGCCGGACTGGGACGTCCGATTCGCTGCTTTTTGCCTTCTTGCCTCATCTCTAGCTCCTTGCTCGCTCTCTTGGCTTTGCTTTCAAGTTCGCGCGTCGGAGCAGCTGAAACCCGCTTTGACGCTCAAAGATTCGCTTGCCCCTCAGATCAGCGGCGCCCGTGGCGCCTGGCCTTGCGCTTGTGGCGCTTTGACCTGCAGGCGGTCTTTGTCCTCACCCGCTGGGTGAGCGACGCCCCGTTTTGGCCGTTCAGCTGCACGGCGATCACCGGCTTTGCGGCGCAGAGGCTTTCGGTGTTTGAGATGTAGCCGTGGGCGCCGGCGAGCAGGGTGAAGCGGAAGTGGCCGATCGGGACGTCAGGGATCACCGGGACAACCGTTTTGAGGCGTGCGCCAGCAAGCGTCGTCGATTCGGCCTGGGGCAAGACGGTCACCTGACCGCCGAGGATGAAGGCGATGTGGGGCAGGACGTTGGTGCCGCTGGCAAAGCCAGAGACGGCATAGGCGGGGCCTTCGAGGGGCTTTTCGAGCAGCGGCGTTTCGTCTTTGACGTAGCCGATCGGCTGGCGTCCGGCGCAATGTTCTTTTTCGAGCTGGCCCTTGGAGCAAAGGTTACCGAGGTGGCGCTGGTCGATCTCAAAGGCCTTTGGCAGCGTCACCGAGACCGATTTGAGGTTGGCGTCACCCGCGGTGGTGTTGAGGTCGAACTGCAGGGCCGGGTCCTTGCCGCGGGCTGTGAACTTGTGGCTGCCGAGCTGGGTGATCGTCATCTTCGGGGCGAAGGGCAGGGTTGCACAGTTGACGGCGATGAAGGGGGAGCTGAAGACAGCCCTGGTCCCCTGGTCGCCGACCCCTTCGGAGACGGTCTGGAATTCGGAGCAGTTCGTCGGGTTGATCATGAAGTTCGGCTTATCGATGTTTACCTGGATTTCCCGCATCCGAATCGGGATCCCACCGATGATCGATGGCACGGTTTCTGAGTCGGCGATCACGTGGGCGTCGGTCGGGTCGATGTGGAGGGCGACGCGGACGACCACGGTGCCATAGTCATAGGGGCCTGCGAGCGCCGGAGTGATCGCGACCAGGCTGAGCGGTGCCCCCTGAAAGGGGCCTGCTAGGTAGATCTTGCCGGTTGCGTGGAAGGGGTGAACACCGGGACCGGCGGCGACATTGGAGCTGCCGATTTCGCTCGTCAGCGGGCAGCTCGGATCGACCTGCTCGGCTTTGCCAGGGGTGTTGGCAGCGGCGAGAATGTCCGCATCGGGGCAGTAGGTGACGCCGTGCAGATTGGCGGTCAGTCCGGGGGGCATCGTGAAGTTGAGCTTGCCCAGGTACTGATCCCCGTCTTCGCGGTTGAGCTTCAGGGTGAACGAGGAGTAGGCGCCGGCTGCGGGGTCCGAGGTGCTGCCCGCCTCCAGGGTCGGATGAAAGGGGCGTATCTGACCAGGGCAGAGGCTGCCGTCCGGACCAGATTCGAGGCTGAAGATCTGGCTGGATTCCTGGTCGGCCAGCGTCGAATTCCAGGGATAGAAGTGTGCGTTGGTCGCGTAGACCGTGCACCTCGTCGGCGTGGCCATCAGGCCTCGTTCGCCGGAGAAGAGATGGAGCTGAAAGTTTTCGAACGGGACCTGGGGGAGGTTTTCGAAAACAGCGGTGACCTGCCCGGTCGTTGGATTCGGCTCGAAGGAGCCGACAAACTTGGCGTTGATCCCAAAGCCGGATGCAATCTCAAAGAGGCGGTACTGGTCACCGGGGATTGGTTCGCCGATGTAAACGGCGCCGGTCAGCGGACCCGGCAGAGCCTTGGTTTCGACCTGGAACGTCCCGATCTTCGAGTCGTTCGGACAGTCAGCAGGACCTTCGGATTTGAAATTGGCCTGCGCTTCCGTGCATGCGGTCTGTCCGTCGGCAGCATCGGGGTTGATGGTGAGGCCTTCGGGGAGAGTGACGGTAGCTGCCTTGATCTCCGACGGCGACGCCGCGAAACCGAGGAACTGGGGAGCGCTCAGATCGATGTCGAGCCCTGAAGGCGAATCGGTTTGAATGTTCCCGGGACTCGCGTATAGAACGGGATTGAATACCTCCAGATTGCAGTCCTGGGTCGCCGGATAGCTCGATTTCGCCTTCGCGCGATTGGCCGCACCCGGCTGGCGATAAGTTTCAGATTCGATCAAGGTCGTCAGCGGTTCGCTAGTGCAGGTGGTCGGATTATCGGTGAGCGGCTGCACAGGGATGCTGGCTGCGATTGGCGAGCCAAGGCAACTGGTACCGGCGAGGCCGGGGCAATTTGCCGGTTCGCCGGGCGAGCCTTTCGGGAAGCGTTCGGAGTTGTGGCCTTCGGCCCCCCCCTTCGCCGGAAAACCCCAGAAGGTGAGCTTCGCCCCGGCCAGCGGGGTGGTCTGGGTGATGTCCCTAACGGTAAACCGGAGTCCGTAGTCGGTATTGGTGCGGACTGCGACAGGAATCGTGATCGGGATATTCAGCGTCGGTACGATGAACCCGAACAGGGCGGTTTCTTCGCCGACGGGTTCAAGCGCAAAGATCGGCGCGGTTCCGAGCAGGTCCCTTGGGTTGCCTTCGTAGTTTGCGTAAACGGTGATCAGCCCCGCCTGTGCATTGGACGGGCACTGATCGAGCGCGTAGTCAGACGCCGTGCAGTGGGTGATCGCGTAAGGATTTCCGAAGACTCCCTCCGGCGTATTAAAGATCACGTTCTCGACGGCTTCAGGGGAACCCGGGTTTTCCAGCGAGAACGACGTGTACAGGTTCGGGTGGCCGCCGGCACGAGGAACGCTGATCATCACGTAGGAGGCGCTTGCCACTCCACCGGATTCTGTGCCGAACACGGTGACGTAGGCGCCCTTAACGACATCCTCGAGTCCCGGCTTCTTGACGTCGAACTCGCCAAATCCCGTTGTCGGCGAGGTTTCAACTTTCAGAGGTTGGCCGCTCCGGGTTTCGATTACGAAGCTTTCGCCACTGGGTTCCCCTTCCACGACGCCGGCCGCCACTTCTTTGCCAACACCGGATGGCGCCGGTGGGTTACTGGTTTCGATCGCGGTGGTCTTGAAGGTTTCGAATCCCTCGCTGGCGCGGGCAAGCGGTGCAAACGCCAGGGCCAGGGCCAGGCTGAGTAGCGCGCCGAGCAGGCCAAACAGCAGCCGCTCGCGGGAGATTCGCCCACCGGCGGTGGCCTGCTTGTTGAGGTGCGTGATATGGGTATCGATCTGCATTTTGGCTCCCTGGCTCATCCGCGCCGCCGCAGGATCCTGTGGCGGTGCTGGCGAGACTTGTGACGGCGTCGGTGGACCTTGTGACGGCGCTTGTGATGCCGATGCTTCTTCTTCACGCACTTGCCGTTCTTGCTGACGTACCCTGGAATGCAATTACCGAGGTGATTGCCAATCGGGGATCCCGCCAGTGATTTGATGCTCGGTTCCGCCGGGGCCTTGCTGCTCGGCCCGTGACACTCGTCGGAGGCCTTGCACTGAACTTCCGGCGGGACATACGGGAAACCCCCGAGCTCTCGTGCGTCATAGATCTTCACCGTGTTGCCGTTTTCGTCCTGCTGGGCCAGCTTATCCCTGGTGAAGAAGTAAGCGTCTAGGCCGTTCGCGCTGACCCCGAGCAGGCTCGACGGGAACGAGCTCGTCCCGCTCGAGATCAGATCGACGCAGCCACCCTGCGTTTCACAATCGGTCGCGCCGTGACCGAAGTCGTAACCCTTTGGCTCCCACTCGTAGGCATCCTCCTTTTCGTTGAGGTCGCGATCGACCAACCCTTCGAACGAGTTGAAGAAGACCCGACCGTCATTGGTGAGCCCGAGACCGTTCTCGGGAAGCGACGCTTCGCCGGTCGCCTGCTCGCTGGTCGGGCTGCATGATGCGCATTCGAGCGAACTGCTCACCGTGTCGTAGCGGTAGATCTCGCGATTTCCGCCGGTGTTGTAGCCGGTCAGTGACAACGAGGAGGGGAATACGGCATCCTGGCCGCTCGGGGTGATCTCGAAATCACCCGTCCTGCGGTCTTCGGGTGAGCTGACGCTATCGACAACTAGCGGGTTGTCGGTTGCGATATCGGGCGGGGTTACCGCCGGGCCGAAGGTTGAGACTTCGCCTGCGCCGGGGTTTGAGATATCAAGCACGCCGCCTTCTGCGGCGAGACCCAGGGACTTGGCGAGAATCCCTTCTCCCGTCGGCGCGCCGATTGGGTTACCGGAGGAATCGAACTCCACCACTCGGCTGCCCTGATCGACGTAGACGTCGTTATTCGCCGGATCCACCGTGACACCGTAGGACGGTTCGCTGGTGAGCTGACCGAGAACTTTGCCCGAGGATTCAAACATCTCGGTGGTGCCTTTCCCGGCCGCAAACCCTCCCCCATTGACGACATAGACCTTGCCGGTTGAATCCACTGCAATCCCGGTGGGACCGCTGGGGAAACTGAAGGGGGTTTCGAAGCCACTGATGGCGGTACCGTTTGGTTTGAAGATGCTGACTTCGCCAAACGCGGAGGCAACGTAGACGTCTTCGGTTGCCGGATCGATCGCAACCGCGGTCGGGAACGATGCAGGGAACGAGCCGACGTGACCCCCCGTCGGGCTGAGAATGTTGATCTGACCTTCGAGGAGTTCGGGAACGTAGATGTCGCCGTTCGTCTGATTGACGGCGATTCCGACCGGCACTTTTTCCAAACCGTAGACTCCGCCGATTTCGGCGCCGGAAGGCCCGGCGAAGCTGAGCGGATGTCCCGCCGAATCAAATTTGTGCAGGTAGCCGGTGCCGGCCGTGTTGCCGATGTCAAGTACGTACACATCTCCGGTTTTGTGATCGATTGCAACCCCCGCTGGATTTTGGAAATGACCGAACGAGCGCACATACGGATGCGCGGCGGGGGGAATGGGGGCGTTGGAGCTCGACTCGAGGGTCGCGACGAATTCGGGCGCCGCGCCCGGCCGAGCAACGTAGAGATTGGGGGCGTTCTCGACTCCCTTCCCGGACCCGTCCAGCCTCTCCGGGGAGAGGAAGTAGATCGTCCCATTTTCGGCGGCGACACCGCCGCTGCCGCCGACCGCGACAACTCCGCAGTTTTCTTCGGAGGTGGTCGTATTCCAGTGTTTGCGGATCGTGTTGGCCGAGGGGTCACACGAGTCAGTATTCCCGGATCCTTCCGCCCCGGTGGAGATCCGACTCAGCGTGACGGTACCGGTGCCGGAAACTACGGCCTCGTAGATGTCAGCCGAGTGGTCGGTGTCCTGGTTGGAAGCAGTGCTCAGCGCATCCTTGGTCGTGAAGAAGATCTTTGAGCCGTCCGCGGTCATGCCGTCGAAGACCACGCCGTTGCTGGCCCCAGGTGTCAATTCAATTGATTTGCCCGAATCGCCGATATTCATGTAGAGCTGCCAGTGCCGGGCGCCTTCTTCTTCGGAGACGAGCTTGCCGAACACAATCCGCGAGCCGTCCCTGGAGATGTCGAGCTCGCCGATTTCCTTGCCTTCTTCTTTCATCGTCTGGCCGGCGGGGGTCTTGGAGACGACGTGAGTTATGCCGCTTCGGAGGTTTCGGTCATAGATTGAGATTTCGCCGGAATTGCCTTCGGGCTCGAATTGGGATTTGGAGCCGAAGACGACGTGGCTGCCATCGGCTGAGAGGCGCTTACCAATGAAGCCAGCGGGTTCGGCCGAGGCCCCCGGATTGAGCGAACCCGCCATGCCCTGAACGAGTTCTCCGTTGGGGAGGTGGATCGGGATACCCGTGCTTCCGCCTTCAAAGCAGGGGGAGCAGATGTCTTCGCCGCCGAAGGCGAAGGTGTCAAGGCCAGGGTCGGCTTCGGCGAGGCTCGAGGAAAACGGCCCCGCGGAGAATGGGTCGTTCGACGGGATTCCGACGTACGTCGTGTTCCACCCTTCGGGCCCGCGCGTTGCCACGTAGGGATCGACTCCGCGGTTCGTTGGATAGCCGGTGCCCGGAAGCCCGCCATTGTGAATCCCGTACAGTACGCGCGCACCGTCGGGCGGGCTCACGGCTTCGGGATAGCCGCCGAACGGATGCTGTCCCGGGACCAAGCTCGACTCGACGTCATAGCCATGTGTATTGGCGGCGGAGACCAGCTCATAACCGCGGCAATCGAGCAGCAGCGAGGACCCCGTCTGCTGGCGAACGTGGCTGTTGGGGCAGGAATCACGGAAGGACGGGGTGAAGGGAAAGGTGGTGAAGGTTCCTTCCGGACCGCTGCCGCTGCCCGCCTCATTTGTGCCCGCCGCGCGGTAGTGGTAGAGGGTCCCCGGCTTAAGACCGGTCACGAATCCGCTGGCGCTCTGAAAATGCTTGCTCATCCCGATGCCAATCGCCTGTTCGGGTCCCGCTTCAGCGTTTTGCCAGCCGCTCGATTCAAATTCCGCGTTATCGACGTATTCGAACTGCACGGTTGTATTCGCGCCATTTGGATCAACTTCAGAGTGCAGCACAGCCCGATCTGAGTGGACAGAGGTGGCCGACGGCCCGCGTCCGATCGGAACACCGGGGTTCGTGGTGAATGTCATGTCCTGTCCCTGGCTGGTGCCGCCGGGGTTACTCGCGACGATTCGATAGTGATAGGTCGTGTCGGGCTGGAGCCCTTCGAGCGGCGCGCCCAACGTCGTCTCCCCAGATGGGGAGCCCGCGCTGGCGCCCGGTGGCGAGCTCGTCGTATTGCCGTAGCTTTCGGTCGGGCCCCATTCGAAGTAGTAGCTGGTCGATTCACCATTACCGTCTAAGGAGCCTTCAACGGTCGCGCTGTTTTCGCTGATCCCGCTGGCGCCCCCCGTTTGGAGATTAAGGACTTTGCTGGGGGTATAGGTCTGGTCGCTCCCGTACTTTGCTCCGTTGGGATCTTTGACCACCACCCGGTAGTGATAGGTGGTGCCGGGCGTGAGCCCGGTGAGTTCAGCCTTGACTGCAGTGTTTCCGGTGTAGGGCGGGGCACTCGGACCGCAGGGAAGCGAGCCGCCACCGTAGGCGGTGGTGGTCCCGTATTCGAATTGGCAGGTCGTGACTTCTCCACCGGTACCGGGTTCGATCGTCGCGTTGACCGTCGCCGAGCTCGTCGTCGGACCGGAGATTGCGCCATAGGTGATGTTGGCTAGCGCAGCATCGGGGCCAAAGATGTTGACATCTTCACCAGATGGCACGTACACGTACCCTTCTTTGGTCGCCGCCGGCAGGCCTTCCGGCTGGAAGGATTCGCCGCCGGCCGTAGTAATCGACGCGAGATGATTGCCGAAGGCATCGAATTCGTTGACGCCCTGACCGGATTCTGTAACCAACACATTGCCATTTGTTGGATCGACCGCCACGCCGCCTGCACCCGGGTAGCCCGCGCGGACGTTGGGGGTTTTGAAGCTGCGCAGGAACAGACCAGACGATTCAAACTCGTCAACAACCCCTTCTTCGGTATCGGTGACGTAAACGTTCCCGTCCGAATCGACGCTGACGTTCGACACTGCACCGAACGGACCCTTCGGCGTCCCGGTAAGTTTGTTATTGGTGATGTAGCTCGCGGTCGCCGGAAAGTCCACCGGCCGCTGATCGGAATCGACCATCTCGACGTCATCCTCGGGCGAAGTCAACGACAGATAGATCCGCCCTCGTGAGTAGGTGTTCGTATTATCTATGGCGACGTGGATCGTCGGCGTGCAGTTAAAGCAGGTGTTGGCCGAGTTGATCCGGGTCCACGAGTGCGTGTAACAGACGGGTTCTTTTAGAACTATGGTGCCGTTTTCGGTTACTTGTTTTGCTTCTTCGCACTTGTTTGTTGCGCTTTCGGGCGCGAAGATGTCAACGGTGCGACCGTTTGACTGGGCGACGTAGACTTCTTCTGTCGAATCGTCAACCGCCGCCTGCAGATCGAGAATGTAAAATTCCCAGGGCTTGAAACCGCTCGGCATTGCGAGAAATGGATTAGTTGGGTAGGACCCGTACTCATAGAGGCCGTTCGAGCCCGGATTGGGCGGCTGGCCCGGCGGTGAGGTTTTTCCCTCCTGACCGGCGTCGGTGATCCAGGCCTCTCCGTTGGCATTGAGGGCGATGCTGCTCGCTCCGTCGAAACCGGTGATCTTCGATACGGGGCTGCGTTTCGCGAATGCCGCGGGGGGGGCGATGATCAGCAGGAACGCCAGAACGGCTGCCGCCGCGCATGGAAAGGCGGAAGAGGGCCGGCGGGGGGGAATTTGGTTCCTCACTCGCTGATCGCCTTGCATCGTTTGCGTCTCTCTCCTCATGGTCCGCATCAGCTAACCCGCCACCCTGGCTCGCCGCTGGTGGCGCTTTGCCTGCTTTCGGCACGGAGTGGCAAGGGTCTGGTTATGGTTATGGTTATCCATCGCGCCGTTTTGGCCTTCCAGTTGAACCGTGGCCCCGAGCGAGCTCTTGCACAGATTGGTGTTGTTTTCCAGAAGACCCTTGCTACCACCGTCCAGATTCAGGGTGAAGTTCGTAACCGGCGCATCGGGCACTGTTGCAAAGGTGGTGCGAATGCGGTTGCCGTGCACGGTTTCGACGTGTCCGTCGAGGGCGATGTCGATCTGCCCATTGAGGGCGGCGACTACATCGGGGAGCTTGTGGCCGCTGCCGGTACGCAGGTAGACGGGGCCTTCGAGGGGCTTTTCGAGCAGCGGGGTCTTGGCCTTTGCGAAACCGATTTCAGAGCCGGAGGGGCACTTTTCGCCCGGGACCTTGCCCTCGAAAAACTGGACCTTGGTGCAGGGGTTATTGATATGGGCATTGTCGACCAACTCCGTCGGGGGGAGGGTGACCACCGCGCGGGAGATATTCGATTCACCCGACCCCGCGGTCAACGTCGTCTGCAGTGAGGGATTACCGGCACGCTTGGTTGAGCCAGACATCTGCATACGCAACGTTGGTTCGAATTTCAGACTCGCACAATTGGCAACCTGGAAGTTGTCGTGAGGGGTGGCCACGGCGCCTTCGGTTCCGAATACTTCGGAAGTTGTCGAGGAGGGATTGCAATTGGTCGGGTTGAGCGTGAAATTTGGGCGATTGAGTTCCACCTGGATCGAGCGGAGGCGAAGCGGAATCCCCTGCAGGATCTGCGGCAGTGGATCGGAGATGGCGGTGATCTGGGCCGTTTCAGGGTTCACCCCCAGGGCAACCCTGACGACGACGTTGCCGAGGTCATAGGGGCCAGACACCGAGGGAACGATCACCGCGAGGCTGAGCGGCTTCCCCCTGTAGGGGCCCGCCAAGTAGACCTTCCCCGAAACGTAGAGCGGATGGGTGCCCGCTCCGACGCCGGTCACGGCCGTGCCGACCTCCGACGCCGCGGAGCAGCTCGGACTTGTCTCCTCTTCGAGCCCGGAGTGATTGGGGTTTTCCGCCGCCTGAAGGGCCGCCGGAGAGCAGTAGGGGACGCCCGCCAGAGTCGCGCTCAGGCCAGGCGGGGTTGTGATCTTCAGTGACGCCAGGTTCTGGTTGCCGTCTGGGCGCTGCAGGTTGATCGCGAAGGTCTTGTGAGCACCGGCCGTATTGCCACTTGATGCGGCTTCCATGCTCGGGGCGAACGGTCGCGTTTGTCCGGGGCATTCGGCTCCATCCGGACCCGCATGGAGCGTGAAGTACTGGGCCGACAGCTGGGTGCCGAGTTCTGTGTCCCAGGGTGAGAAGGTGCTTTCGACCCCATAGGTTCCGCACTGGGTGGCGGTGGCCAGGAGGCCGCGTTCGGAACCGTAGAAGTGCATGTTGAACGCGGTCAGCGGGGTCTCAGGAAGTTCGGCGAAGTGGATCGTCAACTGTCCGGTTGTCGGATCGGGGGTCACGCTCCCCGCGAGCTTCACATGAGTCGCGAAGCCGTTGGCGACCAAGAAGATCCGGTAGCGATTGCCCGGTTCTGGTTGCCCGAGGTAGACGAAGCCCGGCAGCGGCCCGGGGAGGGCGGAGCTTTCGATCGTGAGGCTGCCGACCTTGGAGAATTCGGGGCACTGGGCTTCCTCGGTCGAGGAAAAGATGCCGATCCTTGCTTCGGCATCGGTGCACGCCGTCTTGCCGTCGGCGGCGTTCGGGTTGATCGTCAGCCCGGGCGGAAAGGTGACGGTCGCGCCCCGTAGCTCGCTCGGCGAGGGCACGGTGGGGCTCTGCTGCTGGGGCACGGTCAGGTTGACGTCGATACCCGACGGAGAATCAGTATCTTCGGTGCTCGGTTGCGCGTAGAGGCTCGGGTTGAAGCTGAGCTGGTCACAACCCGTGGATTTGGGCCAAGGATACATGGCGTTCGTGGTCGATCCGTCGTATGAGAGCACATCGAGGGATGCCGTCAGAGGCGCGTTGCAGTTCGTTGGGTTCTGCAGGAACGGCATCAGAGGGCTGTTGGAGTGAACGGGCGTGAGGCCGATGAAATTGGTATTGCACGGCTCGACGATTGAGCTCGGTTCGAGGTTGCTTGCACTGCCCTGCGCATTGCAGAGCTGGCCGATGTAGGCCGGCATTTCGCCGGGAACCTTTGTCCGATCGAGTCGGAGGAGATCGTGGCCCGATTCGGCGGGGACACCCCACAGATCCTCCTGGAACATATTCAGCGGGTAGGCGCCGTGGTAGATCGAGGTCGCTTCCGCATCGAGCCCATAGTCGCTACCCGTTCGCGAACTTAACACAGTGAACTGAGGCGTATCGAATAAGAAGAGCTTGAACCCGAGCAACCCCGCCTCATCGGGAGGTGGAACGAGGTTGTAGAGGGCAGCGTTGAAGGGAATTCCCCCGCTCGCCACGATGTTGACGATACCAACCTGCGAATCAATCGGGCAGCTGTCGGAGGAGAACTCGGCGAGGGTGCACTGCGGCGTGGCATGTGGGTTTCCGATGAAGCCGGTTGGCAGGTGAACGTCAGCGTTTTTGGCGTCCTCGCAGTTGCAGGCGCTCTGACTCTTCTGGAGCTTTCGGTCCTTGACGTCGAACTGAATCTCGACGTCCGGATGGCCTCCGGCCTGAGTGGTCGACGGCACAGCGGTGAACTGGGTGATCGGCGTTTCCGCCATCGCCCGAGCTGCGGTCCCGAGCAGGAAGAGGCAAGCCACGGCGAGCGCGCCGATGAGCAACCCGATCGTCATCCGCAACCGAGGGCTTGCCGAGTCCGCCATTTCCGAACCGATCAAATGCATATCTACCGGCCGCTGCTTTCCGCGCGGCCCGCCGCCCGGCGGGTGCGCTTGTGCTTGTGCTTGTGCTTGCGATGGTGCCTCGGCCTGTGCTTGTGGTGCCTAATGGTGACCTTGGGGACCGAGCCTCCGGAGCCAAGTGATGCCTCGGTGCCCTTTTGGATGCTCGGCGGCGGCGAGCTGCTCGCCCCATGGCACTCGTCGGCAGCTTCGCAGGGCGGCAGTGGAGCGGGGCTCGGGAAGCCTCCATCCTCTCGGGCGTCATAGATCTTGAGGAAGAGCCCATTGTGATCCTGGGGCACCAGAGTGTCATAGGTCGAAAAATAGACGTCGCGCCCGTCGGCGCTGACCCCAAGCAGGCCTGGCGGGTTCTCGATCGCACTGACCACGCCACTTGAGATCGCCGTCTCACCGGTCCCCGGGGTGATCAGCTGGGCGCGACCGTTGACGTACTCATAGACATCGATTGCGTGGTTCGTGTCGCCGTGGACGAGCGCGTCATAGGTCGTGAAGAACACACGCCCGTCGTTGGTCATGAAAAGTCCGTCCTGGCTCGCCGCGATGTCAGAGGTCGGAGGTTCTCCGCTCGGTATGCACGAAGCGCACTCAATCTGGCTAGTCGCCGGTTCGTATGTGTACATCTCGAGGTGACCGGCGTTGTTGTACTGAGTAATTGGACTTGCCGTGGCGAATGCCATGTGGCTGTCGTCCGGTGAGACCTCCATCCGCGCCACCGGCGTCGAAGAGCAGGCTTCGTCGGTGAAACCTTCAACCGGACTCTGGAAGCAATGCGGTCCGGTTGTCAGGGTCGTGACGTACTGGACCCTGCCGTTGCGATAGTCGTAGAGGTTCTCCTGATCCGGGATTCCCCGCGAACCTTCGAGCTGCTCGGGCGAGAAGAAGTAGATGTCTCCGTTTTCGGAGGCCAGCCCGCTGTCGGATCGGCAGTTCCCGCCCTCTCCGCCGGACAGCTGACAGTAGGAGAGCTCCGAGTAGGTCACGACGCCGCAGCCGGTCGTGAAGCTCGAGTTACACGCATCGCTATTTCCGGGTTCGCCGGGTTTACCCGCGTTATCGCCCTTCGATATCAGGGTCAGCGGCTGACCTTCTTCTTCCCCTTTTTCTGACCACATGTAGAGGTCAACGCTGCTGTCGTGGTCTTCGGCGGTGAGGCGTTCGGGACTCGTGAAGAAGACCTTCGATCCGTCGGAGGTCATTCCAACGAAGCTGACGTCGTGGCCCTGCGAAACGTCATAGGTCGTCGTGTCATCGACCCTCATGTAGAGGTGGCTCGGGTAGGAGGGGCAGTGGACTTTCCCGCCGAAGGTGCCCCCACACGGCGGGGTCGGGCAGGTCGCCACACCGCAGGGCCCGATGCCGCCGGCGGCTAGCAGGATGTGCGATCCATCGCCCGATACGCCGGGTATCTGGAGGGGATCGCCCGCCTGGTCGCCCGGCTCGCTGGGAATCGGCGCACCGGCAGCGGTTTTGGAGACCACGGTCGTAGAACCGGAGACCGTGCTGTTGTCATAGGCCGATCCCGGGGCGCTCAGCTGCCCACCTGGTGCGAACACATTCCACTCGGTCGTGAAGACGTAATGCGAGAGATCGGAGGAGGCGCTGACTTCACCGGGACAATCGTTGGCCAGCAGCTGACCGGATTCCCCGACCGCAGGACAGTCGAGGCTGTGTATCCCACCGGGCGCGGTCTGTAGCGGGTGCTCGCCGGCGAGGATGTATTCGCTCTGCGGCCAGATATTTGATCCCGCCGGATATTCCCCAGCTGGAGTCGTGCTGAGCCCGGTCGGCCAGCGTGCGAGGAGGTTGCCTTCAGAGCTCCACACAAATGGACCATTGGAGGCAATCGGGGTTGGATTTGATCCAACCCCTTCCTGGCTGCCGTCGTTGAAGTCGACAAACTCGCTCATTTCAGGGTTCGTCAGAACGTTGTTCTGGATCATGTCCGGGCCGGAGTCGCCATTGGAGATGCTGGTGTTGTTACCGAGGAACTTGGGGCCGCCCTGACCGTAGAGGCCCTGTGGAGGTCCGCCGTCAACCGCCGCCTCATTTGAGGGCAATCCGACGTATTTCGTCACCCAGGCCGTCGCCGTGCGCGTCGCCACGTAGAGGTCTCCGTTACCGTCGATCGGCTTTCCACCAGATCCCGGAATGGTCGACCAGAGGCCGGTGTAGGAGAACCTCGACGGATTGACCGCGTCACCGGTGTTCGGCCCACCCGGATATAGCTGAGTGCCGCCGGCGTTACCCGGGGAGACAAGCTCATACGCGCGACAGTCGGGCAGATAGTTGGCTTCGACCTGTTGGCGGACGTTTTCGTTGGGGCAGCTGGGCGGATAGAAATTGAAGGTGTGGTCGACCGTCGTTGTCGTCCCATCTTCATTCGTAACTCTCAACCGGAAGTGATACAGAGCGCGCGGCTGGAGGTTCTTTAGCTTCACTTCGATTTCGTGATCCGAATTGAGCTTGGTCGTGATCGGATCTTCTTCGTTTTCTTCTTCGTGCGATCCCGGACTGACTGGCGCCGTCTGGCCGTATTCGACCGATGTCCCATATTCGAACTGATATTCAGCGGGCCGTCCGTTGGGATTTACCTGTGCGACCAGATCGGCACCTGTCGCCGTCAGGTTTTCTGCCGTCAGGCCATCCACGGCGGGCGGCTGGGTGGTGATGAACGTTTCATCCACGCCATAGCTGGTGGCGCCAGCTGCGTTGACAGCCACGACCCGGTAGTGATCGCTCGTGCCGGGAGAGAGACTAGTTAGAGTCGCAGAGACATTGGTTTTGCCCGTATACGGATTAACTTTCGGATTCGGTTCACACGGAAGGGTATGTCCATAGCTCTTGTTGAAGCCATATTCGAAATAGCATTCGGTGATTTCACCTCGACTGTCCGGATCGACCTGACCGGTGAGCGTGACTTCCGTTTCGGCCACGCTGCTCGGCGCGCCGGTCGTGACGATCGGCCGCACATCACCGAAGGTGACCACGTCACCTGCGGATGAGTTGGCAACGTAGACGGTGTGTGTCGTTCCATCGACCGCGACTCCCTGAGCACCGGAGAGGTGCCCGCTGCCAAACGTATCGGCGGGTTCGCATTTGCCGGTGATAGGCGGGTCGCAATCGGCGGCGTAATGGGCGATCGCAGTGCCGGTGTCCTGGTAGACCTCGTGGGTCGAAGGATCGATGCCCATGCCCGTCATCGGGGTGGCGGTGCCAAATTGAAAGTGTTGATATTCGACCGACCCGGCGATCGGCGTCTCCTCCCAGACGGTGGGGGGTGAGAAGAAGCCTTCGGCTTCCGCGGCGTAATAGAGATTGCCTTCTTTATCGGCCTTCAGCCACGGTATACCTGAAGTATTGCGATAATGGCCGCTGTAGACGCCTTCCTGGTTGTACTTCCAGACGTTGTAGCTGTAATGGGTGCCACCGATGTACAGATCACCTTCGGTGCCTCCGACCGCCACGCCAAACAGCGGACCGTAGATCGGAAGGTCAGCGGCATCGGCGCCGTTCTTTTGCCCTTCCACGCCCCATTCGCTGATGATTTGCCCAGATGAGTTGAACTTCTGCACCAAATTGTCGCCCGTATCACCGACATAGATGTCGCCTTTGGATAGGCCGCCGGAGTTATCCACCGCGAGATAGGTTGGTGTCTCGAAGCCGCCGGGAGATGAACTTGATGCTCCAGCCTGACATTCTTCTCCGGTGTCGCATACGTTTTGCTGCGCTTCGGGCTTGTGTTCTGCGACAGCTTTTTTGTTAACTTCCATTCCGAACATGAGAATGAAGTGCCCCGCCGAATCGAATTTCTCGATGCGGTGGTTGGTGGGGTCGGTAACGTAAACATCGTTAGTGGTGTCATCGACTTCGACATCGGTCGGATTCGCAATTGGGTATTCATCAACGGTTGTCGACGTTGTCGATCCGAAGGTTCCGCTGAAGGCGTGACTCACGTTGGCTGCAGCCGGAGAGGCGAGTAGGAGCACGCAGAGCGCGGAAGTGAGCATCGCCGCGACGGCCACCAGACCAGCTCTGGCCGAACGAAACAGACCGTCGCCCTCGGCTCGCATCCGCCAACGCGCATCGCGAGTCATTGCGCTCCTCTCCTCTGCCGCCTGGTGTGCCTACGACGGTGGTGCCTAGTGGTAGCACTCTTCGAGGCTCGCACGCAGGTCCCCCCCCTCCTGGCCTGACCCTTGCCGCACCTCAGCACTCCAGACAGGGCGTTGGGGTGGATGCCGATCGCAGCGCTCTGGCTGGGATCCGCGGAGAGGGCCTCGGCAGCGGCCTGGCCTCCATCGAGCGTCGTGAAGGTCTGATCGGGGCCTGAGGTCACTCCGTTGAAGTTGAGCGCCTGGACTCGGAAGTGATAGGTGATCCCCGGTGATAGCCCCGAGAGTTTCGCGCTGACAGCGTGATCGGTGCCGTCTTCGCCGATTGATTCGCTTGGCAGAGTCGCTTCGGCGTAGGTGGTATTGGGACCGTACTGGAACCGGTAGCTGGTCGGCGAGAGGTTCGGATTGACCTCGGCTGTCAGGGTGGCGGTGGTATCGCCAACTTCTGAGGAAGAGGTGCTATCTACGCTCGCTGGGAGCAGCGGTGTCGGTGTGTAGGTGAGTTCCCGCCCGTGCTGAGCCAGGCCTTTGCCGGCCGAACCGATCGCGATCAGCCGATAGTGATAGTTGCCGAAGGGGGTCAGCCCCGAGAGTTCCGCACTGACTTCGGTCGGAGTCGCGAGCGGCACATTCGGCGCACAGGGGATCGTTTTCGCGTCGCTCCATCCGTGTCCGTCGATGACCGTTGCCGGTGTCATCGTGGCTCCCGCGGGCCCTAGCCCAGCGCCATTGGCGGTCAGCTGCGGAACATTCACTTCAGCGAGGGCTCCGATGAATTCGATCGAGTACGGTTCGCCCTTTTCGCGGGTCACCCTCACATTTCCGGAGCCGATCGCCGGCAGGGCTTCGAGCGCATTCTGGACGCCGTAGCCGCCGAAATAGCCGCCTTCGCCGTAGGTGATCGGCGCTGTCGTTTCCCCTTTAAAGGTGAGGGTAAAAGTGCCTTCCCTAACACCGGAAAGTGTCAGCGTTTGCACCTCGTTGGGGAACGGACCCTGAACATATTCGAAGTAGCATTCACTGATCTGGCCGGATTCGGCAGGATCGACGTGGCCGGTCAGCGTTCCGGTGGTCGATCCGGTCGCTTTGGCAGGCCCCGTCGTAACTCCCGGAAGCGGCAGCGGCGAGAAAACGGCGAGGTTATTTGCGCCGGTGTTGGCCGCATAGAGGACGCCGGTCGAGGGCCGCACGGCCAATCCGTGTGCGGAGGTGAGGTTGCCGTTGCCAAAGGTGTCAGACGGAGGACAGCCACGGCCATGGGTCCGTTCGCCAGGCGAACACAGATTCTGGTTGGTGAACTCGTCGATATGTGTTTCCTGGTCCACAAAGACGTCGTAGCTTGAGCGGTTGATCGCCAAACCGCTATTGACCAGGTTTGGGCCGCCGTAGCTTTCGGGATACAGCGTCGCGGACTGGTAGATCGTCGCTTCGGGACTTGAGAGCCGCACGCCGCCGCCACCTTCCTGCGTCTCATACCAGAGGTTCGTAGCGCTTATGTCAATGCCGTTGCCACCCGGGGTCCCGAGATTGTCGACCTCTTCGTTGTTGTCTGTCTCGTACTTGGTTCGCGACACCCCGTCCGGTCCCACCTTGGTCCAGTAAAACGGTGTGTTGTCGGTAAGCACGTAGAGGTTGCCGACGTTGTCGACGGTGATCCCGCCGATCGCTCCGCCTGTGCTGAAGTTGATCGCACCGTGGGTGCCCCATGTTTCGATCAGTTGCCCGGATGGTTCGAATTTCTGGACCACACCGTCGCCTGTATCCGCCACGTAGACGTCTCCGGCAGCGCCCGGGGAATTGTCAACCTCGATAAAAGTCGGGGCACCGAATTGGCCAGGACTGGATCCAGCGATTCCGGCCTGGCAGCTTGATGTGCAAACCTCGCTCTTGGCTTCGCCGTCGGCGACACCCCAGCCCCAAGCGGCAAGGAAATTGCCCGATGAATCGTATTTGACCACTCGGTGATTGCCGGTATCCGCGACGAAGATATCGCCATTGGAATTGTCGACCGCTACGTCTTTTGGATGGCTGAGCTGTCCATCACCGGTGCCGGCTGAGCCAAAGTTGGTGGAGAACTGGTAGCGCCCCAGTGTCATAAACGTTTTGTCAGCGCCGTAGGTCGTACCGGCCGCATCGATCGCGACGATTCGATAGTGGTAGGTGGTATCGGCGTTCAGCTTGCTGATGTCGAAGCTCAGGTTCTGAGTACCGCTGGGCGACCCGTGGTCGGTGCCGGGAGGGGTGACCGAGGTGTTGCCGTAGGTGTCCGTGGTCCCCCATTCGAAGTAGTAGTGGACGTCCTCGCCGATTCCCGTGTAGGACCCGTTCAGGGTCGCCGTGGTCGCTGTGATTCCGCTCGCCGGTTCGGTCGTCAGGTTCTCAACAGCCGCAAGCGTTTCGAAGCTCGCGTCCAGCCCCCTTGAGGTCCCGACCGCATTCGATGCGACGATTCGGTAGTGGTAGACCGTTTGGACTTGGAGTCCGCAGAGTTTGTAGCTCACATGCTGGCTTCCGCTCCCGCTACCGGCGTCCGTCGATGGCGTCGAGTTGCCGTAGGACTTTTCCGTCCCCCATTCAAAGTCGTAGTGCGTGTCTTCCCCGTTTCCATTGAAAGTTCCGTTGACCGTGGCGCAGTTTCTTTCCACGCTCGTCGCCGGTTCGGTCGTGAGGCCCGCCACCGCGTGAGGAAGATAGGTCTGGTCTGAGCCCTTCTTGGTGCCATTAGCGGTCGTCAGAACCACCCGATAGTGGTAGCTCGTCTCGGTCGTCAACCCTGTGAGTTCCGCGCTGATCGCGGTTTCGCTCGTATAGGGCGGTGTCGGCGAGCAAGGGAGGCTCGAACCGTAGCCTGTGTTCGTCCCGTATTCGATCTTGCAGCCCGTGACTTCAGGGCCCGCGTTGAGGTTGATCTCAGCATGGACGGTTCCCGAGGTCTGGGTCTGATCGGTGACCGCCCCGTAGGTGATCTTCGGCAGGATCGCATTTGGGCCGAAGATGTCGACCTGGCCGCTGCCGCTGTTCGCCACGTACACGTCACCGTTGGAATTGACCGCAATTCCCCCGTTCAAGGTGCCAAAGTTTTCTCCGGTAGGACCGGTGAGCTGGTTCAGGTATTCCCCGGTGGCTGTGAATTCGTCGACGACCTTGTGCCCCGAATCGACGATCAGGACGTCGCCGTTGGTCGGATCAACCGCAACACCGGTCAATTCCCCGCTGAAGGGTTCCGGTGCTCCGGTGCCTTCGAACGCGCGTAGGAAGACCCCCGCCGAGTTGAACTCGTCGACGACTTTGTTGCTCTGATCGACGATGTAGAAGTTTCCTTCTTCGTCGGTGGCGACATTGATGATCGTGCCGATTTCACCGTTTGGAGTCCCGGTGATGTGGTTTTCTGAGATGTAGCTCGCCGAACCTGAAAAATCATCTGGTTCGTGGTTGGGTTTAAATGCCTGGATGTGCTGCGGTCCCGAGCAGCTTCGGGCGATGTAGACCCGCCCTTTGGCGGGTCCGCCGGAGTTGTCGACCGCGACGTAGAGATAGCCGCATCCGTTTTCTGTAGTCCACTGTTCGATGTATTCGCCAAGGACGTTTTCAAAAAGATCGACCACGACCGGGCCTGAGTCGGCCACATAGAGACGACTGCTGGAGTTGTCGATCGCGATGCTATGGATCGTGCCCCCGTAGTGGCCGCCGCTGCCGCGGCGGCCGATGAAGGCCGGCGGAATTTCATCGTTGTATTCAGCGATTTCACCGCTATTCCCGTATTCGTCTACCGCGACGTGATTGTGTCCATCGATCGCGATTCCCCAGGGGTTGCTGACCCCTGAGATCTGTCCTTCGTATGCACGTTCCGCGAAAGCGGGGGTAGCGGCGAACGCGAGGGCGAAGAGGGAAGCGCAAATCCCAGCTAGGAGAAGCTTCGTCCTTCCGTGACGGCTCCTGTGGGCCGATCGGAAACCTTTCCCGGCATGGCCGGTGACGATGGCGAAGGAAGAGCCGAAGCTCATCCGTGAACTCCTGCGGTCAGGCGGGTGACCGGTTGGTCATTGACGGTAGACAGGCAGCCACAAACGGCAGCTGCGGCGCTCCGGACGTCGACCTTTGGTCTGCTTTCGGTTTGAAAGCTGGAATCCGCTCCCGACCGTCTTGTCAACTACCTCTCCTCGTCCCTGGAGTCCAGCTTTATGGACCGCTCCCTCTTGCGACCCCTGCCGAACTCCGTTTTCCCTGAATTCCCTATTCATTCTCGCCGCGTGCCTCAAACGCTCGCGACGACCCGCGCAAGGTAGCCGAAGCTTTGCGGGTTGTCAAGCCCAAGAACGAAAGGTCTCCGACCAGGGAAGCAGTCGCCAGTCATCGTAGCGTTGGCGAACCTATCAACGGTGCTGGGGTTTGCCTGCAAATGACGAGTCCGGCCGATTTAGGCGGGACCTATGCAAGGCAGCGTAGACGCTGGCCCCGAAGCGAACCTAATCGAGCCTGGACATCCGTTGACCGATTGACTCAACACTCATTACAAATCGCTCAGGTGGTCAGCCAGTGCCAGGACAACTCGGGCAGGAACAAGCACACGCGCTCGTTCCTGCCCGACCCGGATGGAGTTATGAAACGCTCGCAACCTCACCGGCTTTGCCTGAATGGCGGCCGTTTCCGTTTGAGAGAAAGTCGACTCGGTCTGCCGCGATCGAGTATTCCGAGCGCTTGGCACCATCCTCCCCCTCCCACTCTCGAAAGCGAAGCTGGCCTGCGACGGCCACCTGGCGCCCTTTGGAGAGGTACTCCGCGCAGGTTTCGGCCTGGCGGCCAAAGACCGAGACGTTGATATAGAGCGGGCGATCGGGATGCCCGTTTCGCTCGGCGACCCGCATCTCGCACACCTTGATCTCGCCCCGATCCTTAATCTCCGGGTCCTTTGTCAACCCTCCAACCAGCGTTACTGAGTTCATGTCCAACATCTCCTTCCAAGCCCCGGGGGGCCGCTTTGGATTGCCGAGACAAAGCGCCTCGGCACCTGCGAATTGCGTCTATGGGAGGTCAAGAGGGCGTCGCCATATTCGGTAGCCGCAGCCAGGGCGGGAATATCCGGGCGCGACGGGCCCGGGTATTCCCCGCCTCGTCGAGGCGGGCGACAAAGGCTTCCCCGGCGAGCAGGCGCTGTAGTTCGGAGGGGTTGACCTCGAAGCGGTAGCCGCGCGAACGGGTGCCATCGGAGCTGGGCCGGCCGAAGCGCTCGGTGCGAATCGTGGTCTCCCAGGTGGGAACGGTGCCGATCAGCTGGGCCACCCACTCGGCATCGGCCTGCTCACCGAGCCGATGAGAGACGATCGAGGAGATCGTTGCGCCGATTCGCTCGCGGACCGCGGGCCCGGCGGCGCGCAGGTCGGCCAGCGTCTGGGTGCCAACGGCGACGCTGAATCCAGCGGCTCGCCCACGGGTGTAGAGGCGGTCGATCGCCGGCGCCTCGAGAGCTCCAAACTCATCGATCGCAACAAACGTGCCTACCCCCTTATCCATCAGCGCGCTGGCAACGGCGCCGAGATCGAGCAGCACCATCTGGGCGATTGCCCGACCGATGTTGCCGGTGCGATCGGTGTCGAAACGCAGGTAGACGACCTCGCGACGTTCGATCGCGGCGCGCAGGTCGAAGACTTCGGCCCCTGAGCGCTGGGGATCGAGCCAGTTCCGCGCGAACTCCGAGGAGGCGAGGTTCTGCAGGCGGGCTGCCAACCCGGCAATTGCGCGCTGTTGGTCAGAGCGAAGGCCCTTACAGGTCATCGACACCTCAGCTGCCAGCTCCGCGTCCTCGCACTGCCTCGCCAGATTCTGCAGCTCATCCGGATCGCAGTAGTGGGCAACTGTCGAAAGCGTCACTCTGGGAATGCTGCTATCGAGGGTGCGAAGCACCATGCGCAGGTAGGGCGAGGAGGCCTGACGGTAGAAGCCGGCGTCGGTGGAGCCCCAACTCTCGACCGCGATCAGACGCTCGGAGCGCTCATCGACGGAGCCGCGAGCGAGCGGGTCATAGGTGCTGGGCCCATCCGGGGAGAGCAGATGAAAGCGGGTCTGTCTCTGCGCAGCGGCGGCCTGCGCCGCATCGAGCAGGGTGCGGTCGGACTTGGCCTCCAATACCACTGCCCCAAAGCCCGAGCGGGCTACGTACTCGATCAGAAACGCTGCCAAAGACGTCGTCTTCCCCGCCCCCGTTCCGCCACAAACCAATGAGTGGCTGCCAGAGCGGGCGCTGCCGCGGGCGATCATCGCCATCTCGCCGCGGTTGGTGCGGCCGACCGGCAACCCCTCGGCCAGTGCCCGCTCGCTCCGATCGCCTCGCTCGACGAAACTGCGACGTGGACCGTCGAGCAGGCCGCGTCGCCGGGCTGCGGCAACCTCACGGTCACCGCCGGCACGGCGATCCTCAAGGCGCGCCCACAGGCCCAATCCAAGTGAGCCGGCGGCGGCGCTCAAGATGAGTACGAGGGAGATCGCAGCAGCCGAAAGGCCGAGTAATCCCAAGGCGACCAGGCCAACCCAGAACGGCAGGGGAAGAAGCGCGAGCGATCCCCAGGTCCAGGAGAACTGGCGGTGGCGCAGGTAGACCGCCACGAGAGCCCCAAGGGCAGCTGCGGTGAACATGCAGATAACCATCGCCATCAATAGGTGGGCGGCGGCATTCGAGTGATGCAGCGCCGGCACGGGAGGCGCCAGATTGCTGGGGAGCGGTTGCCTCATCACACCCAAGACGTGTACGGAGGGCAAAGGGTCCCACCCCCAAACGGCGCACACCGATTACCCGTAAGGACCCGGGTCGCCAGGCTCCTCATCGCGACCCGACCGTCCAATGTGCCGAGGAGCCGTAGCCGACGATCTCAGAGTCGCGTACGGCCGCAGCGCCCCCGCGCGAGGCCATGTCGCGGCTGACCTGCTCGCGCTCGATGCGGCGCTCGGTGTAGCTGCCGCGCCGTCGGTCCTTCAGCCGTTCGATCTCCGCCGAGGCCTCTGTCGATGTGGTCGGATAGGCGAAGGACTCACCGCGCTGCAGTGCCAGACTGCGCAGGAAGCGCAGTTGCTTGGTCGTGGGTGGCTTGAGTTCGGCGTTGGTCATCTCGGGCTCCTCTCGCTCGTTGGGCCTGCTTCGCATGGCGAAGTGAGATCGCCCCGCCCGTGGCGGCCGCGCACCGAGCGAAGCGAGGGGAAGGAAGCGAAGCGACCTTGCGCGAGAGCCCGGCGGGGCGAGAATGAGCGCAGCCCAGAAGCCGGTCCGGCGAGCATGGGACCGTGATTTGTCGCTGACTGCGTCAGGTCCATACGCAGCGATGCCGATCCGCAAATCACCGCCAAAGGTCCTCGACGTCGATCATTTCGGTCGTCCGGGTCCGCTCGATCGCTCGCTCGACGTAGCGACGCGTCCGCGGGGCGCAGCGATAGACGACGCGGGTCACACGCCGCTCGACCACGGCGCGCCGCCAGGCCCGCATCAGCTCATCAAGGCGCGCGGCCCCCTTTGTAGTGAGCTCGACCTCGATCGCCTCGAATGGCTCGCCGCGCTCATCGACACGGATCAGATCGGCGCGGTGGGGCTTGTCGTTGGAGAGCGTCGCCGAGAGAGCGTGAACGCCCTCGGCCCGCTCCAGCGCGAGGATCTCCCGTTCAGATAGCAGGCTCTGGCCGGAGCGCTCCATCTGCGCCGCGACGCGGGCGACCACCGCGTGGTGGCTGAACGCCGTCCAGGAGAAGCTCGCCTCTGCCAGTTCGCGCCGACCGCTCGCCCGCAGCCCCGCAACCGTACAGGCAGCGTAGGGCCCTCCCTCCCCCATTCCACGGGTGACCCTGATCAGGTCCGCCTTGCGCAGCCGACCCTCGCGGACGATCGTCACCGTACGTGCGGTACCCGCCCAGGCGGCAACGGCGCTGCGCGGCACGACGCCGAAGCGAGCGATGAACTCAAGCACCTCGAGGTCACGCTGGCTGATCAGGTCTGTTCGCTTTCCTCCTGGCATCTTTCCTCCAGACGTAGTGGCGCCCCAAACCGGGACACCCAGATAAAGGTCCGGCGCCGAACGGCGCCGGACCTCTTTGCGTGCAGTGCTACTCAGGCAGCCAGCTTCACCTCGGCGGCGATCACCGAGTGCTTGGAGCGGCGCTGCGGTTTGGAGCGACCGGAGGCTTTCGCCTCCCACTCCGAGTAGCGCAGGGCACCGCGGACCTCAACCTGAGAGCCCTTGCTGAGGTTCTCGGCGCACTCGATCGCGCGGTCTTTGAACGTGACCACGTCGATGAAGAGCGGCGAGGTGTTGCCGGTGCCGTTGACCGCGAGGCGCATGTCGCAGACCGGCGTGCCGGAGCGATCGTTCAGCTCGGGGTCCTTGGTCAGGCGGCCGTGCAGCTCTACCTTGTTCATCTGGATCTCCTTCCGTGCCCGGTGGGGCTGTGTTTGCTTGCGCGACCAAAAGCCCCGGGAAGGGGCTTCCCGCGCACCAAGCAAAGCGAGGGGAAGGGAGCGCAGCGACCTTGCGCGGGGAGCCGACGGGGCAAAATGGAGCAGCCAGCAAACGCCTCCCCACCGGTTCGGGAGGTACCTGGATGGACACGCACACGGCTGAGAGCAAAGTCCGAGCGCGTGATCCGAACGGCAACCGAGGTCAGTGCAGTCATGCCGACTCCTGGCTGTCCCGGGACCCCGCCAGCTGGAAGTCACGGGCAAGCACCGTGTGGACGTAGAGTCGCCGCGATCCCGGCCAGCGCTGCGAGCGCAGATGGCCACTGATCGCCACCCGATCGCCTTCACTCAGCTGCTCGGCGAGGCGCTCGGCCAGGACCCGGAAGGCAATCACCTTGACGTAAAGGGTCTGCTTGTCGAGACGGCCGTGCACTTCGAGCCAGAACTCGCAGACATCGCGACCGGGGATGCCCAGCAACTGGGGCTCGCTATCGAGTCGACCGTAGAGACTGACGTTGTTCACCGCGAACTCCTTTCCCGGCCCGTCGGGCCTGCTCTTCGCTTGCGAAGCGACCCCGCCCCGCCAGGGGCAAGATCGAGCGAGCTGCGAAGGCAGGTCCGGGCCCGGACAGCTGCATAGAGGAACGCCGCCCTGCGAAAAGGGACGGCGCCCAGGTGGCCGAACCTTGCGCTCCAAACACGATCCGGGCAATCACCTCCTCCACATCGCGCCGAGGAGATCGGTGACCTCGTCCGACTCAGTGCTGTCGACGACGATCCCAATCGCCGCCGGGCTCATCGGGCAGCGATCGAGGCATTCAGCCTGTGCCAAGTAGTCCTTGAGAAAGGCTTCCATCATGCCCCCGTCCTGCCAGCCCCGATCGACGTGGTAGGCAGGACCCTCTCCATTCGCCGGCGCGTCGACGAGCTCCGCCCCGCCATAGCCGCGGCGGCTGATCACCAGCCGCTCGCCGGAGGTGACCTGGTAGCGGGCGATCTCGGTCCCCTCGCGTCCCAGGGCGTCGGTGTCTAGCTGTACTTCGGTCATCGTGAACCTCCCGTGTCGGTGGATCGAACGGGCAGGTCCTCCGCGCCGAACAGCCGAGGACGGAACCCCGAAGCCGCAGGCGAAGGGGCCAAAGGAGGCCCCCTCGTGGGGCCTTGCAGTCCTCGCTGGTTATGCCGACATCGGCATAACGCTGGCGGTGCCAGGATGACCAACCTCGATCCACCCCGGGAGGACACGCACGATCAAAGCCGCCGAGCAACCCAGCCGAACGAATCAGCCGAACCAGCCGCAGCAGAAGACAAGCCCCGGCAGGAAAGCCCCACCGCAAACCCCAGCCACCGGCCCCTCCGCAAGCCCAAGCCACCCGGAACCGCCCACTCCACCTCGCGCCCAGCCCCTCCCCCAGACCGCAGCGACACACCTCCACCCCCCACCGGTATCTGCAGATAATCCACCCCCAGCACCTCAATCACCCAACCCACCCACAGCAGACCCAGCCACCCAGCAGCCACTTCGCTTCCCAGACAAAACACCAACCCGATGCCGCTGACCCCGTGAACTCACAATTGTGAGAGTGCGGGGTCAGCGGCATCGGGCGGGGGAAGGGGCCCTGGGAAGCGAAGTGGCTGCGCAGGCTGATTTCGGTTTTCGATGCGCGGCCTCGATCGCAGCGCTGGGGGTGTCCCCAACAGGCGTTCGGTTGCGTCTTGCAGCCAAACCAGAGAAGCTAGGCGCTCAATTTGAGCGCCTAGCCAGAGTCGATCGGAGACCGAAGATGCGCTCGAGGCAGCGGGTAGGAAGCGAAGGAGCCGGGACTGGCGAGCAGCGACCCTCCCGGGGCAGCCTCTCCAGATACGGCCGCTGGGGGCTCGCCGCGCTGGGTCTGGCGGGCCTGGCGCTCGCCCTGGCGCCAGCCGGCGCCAGGGCGACGCCGGCCCGCTACGTCTATGAGATGTGCGACTCGGCGCTGCCCGGCGGAGGCGTTGCCGGCGTGGTGCACTCACAAAGCGGCGGACAGCCCTGGAGCCTGGTCGACAACTGCAACGAACCCGGCGGCTCGCTGGCGATCAGGCAAACCGGCCAGATAACCGGAGCGGGGGGATCGGCGACCTGGGGGGTGCCGGTCAAAGCCCCCCCGGGCGGCTCGATGGAATCGCTGGCGATATCGGCGGCAATCTGCGGAGCACAGCAGGGCACGGTGGGGTGGGTTCTGCACCCGGATTGGCCGCCAACCATCTGCACCGAGGAAGACCGCGTCTTTCAGCTCAACAAAGGCTTCGAAGGATTCGAAGTCGAACTGCAGTGCGATCTGGGCTGTCCGGGTGGCGCGCTGATCTACGCCCACTACTTCGCCACGATCGAGGTCGATCCGGTGGCACCGACACTCGGCGAAGTCGAAGGCTCGCTGCTCTCGGGCAGCGTGATCCGCGGCTTCCAGACGATCGGCGTCGACGCCCACGACAAAGGAGGCGGCGTCAGCAACGTCTCGGTCTCGGTCAACGGCCTACCTGCCGCCCAGCCCAAAGTGCCCAACTGCGACGTCGCCCAGGCCAACAACCGCAGTGTCCAGGGCACGGTGGCGGCTGCGGTCACCCCCTGCCCAACAGAAGTAGTCGCAGAATGGACCCTCAACACGCAGACCTATCCATTTCACGATGGAGCCAACACGGTGCAGGTCTGCGCCTCGGACTTCGCCACGCTCAGCGACCCGAACACAACCTGCTCAGCCCCGAAGACGATCACCGTCGACAACTCCTGCGCCGAATCGCAGGTCAGCGGCGGCGAAGTGCTGAATGCACAGTTCACCGAATCAAACGCTGAAACGGCGACGGTCCCCTACGGCAAGGGGGCCGAAGTGACCGGGCAGCTGACGACCGACGCCGGGGACCCGGTTCCCGGGGCGACGCTATGCGTGAAGATGCAGACGCTGGGGATAGAACCGAGTGCCTCCCCGGTTGGCACGGTGAAGACCGATGCCAACGGCCAGTACGCCTACCACGTGGCGCCCGGTCCGGACCGCAACATCATCATCGGCTACCGCCACGACACCTCGCAGGTGGCGCGCAGCGTCCGCTACTACGCCCACGCCGAATCGAGCCTGCACGTGACGCCGAGCAAGCTCCGCAACGGCCAGCGCATCCACCTCTGGGGACAGGTTCCCGGACCCAACGCTGGGGGCAGAGTCGTCGTCCTGCAGGCCAACGTGCCAGGGTCGAAACGCTGGATCACCTTCCGGGACGCGACGACCGGAGCGCAGGGCGATTTCGCCAGTGGGTATCGGTTCACGGCGACTACGAGGACGACGACCTACAGGTTCAGGGCGCTGATTCCATTGCAAGCCAGCTACCCCTGGGTCGAAGGCACGAGCCGGCCGGTAAAGGTGCGGGTGAAGGGCTGAACCGAAGGCGTCGGCCCTTCAGGTGTCCAGGTCGGGGATCGGGTCAATCGGCAGCTCGCCGTTCGCGCGCTCGAGCTTTTCGAGGTCGACGCGGTCGAGGGGGCGATTGGCGAGACGCTTGAAGCCAACGAGAGTGCGAAGCGAGGCGACGCGAAACGGGGTGCCTCTCCAAGAGCCGTCGATTGCACGAGCGGCTGCGGTGTCGTAATCGAGAGGCGGGGGGCCTCCGCGCATGATGTCGATCACACCGTGGCGACTGTCGACTCGCAAGTGGTGGGCGTCGGCGATCTCCTCGGCGCTCAGGACCTTGCCGTCGCCGAATTGCTTGGCGTCGATCCGCTCGAAGAAGCGGAGAATCGCCTGGTCGGCCTCGGGGCCGCCGGGGACGAGCAGATCGGAGTCTTTGGTGGCGCGAAAGTAGCCGTGGGCGATGACGGCGAAGCCGCCAATCACCACGTAGGGCAGACCAACCGAGTTGGCGTCGGCGACGGCCCCTGCCAGGTCAGGCCCGCGGATCTCGCTTGGGGCCACGGTCGTGGGCATGGACGGCGTTGTAGAACTCGAAGGCTTGGTCGCAGAGCTGCTGGCCGAACTCGAGGCGCTCGGAGATCGAAAGGGACTGCGCGAACTCGGCTTCCTGGCGGTCATCTTCCTCGTTGATGAGCGCCCACTCGGCCTCGTGGCCGGGCTCGAGGAGTGTCTTGCGAGTCGGGGAAGGCATCTACCCAAATGGTACGCCAGCACCTGGCGCACCTCGCAGCCTCGCCTGCAGGACGCTGTCGAGCATGTCGGCCATCACCTGAGGAGTGGCCGACATGCGCAGACAGCGCGGCCGGTTCCTAGGTGGCGGCTCGCTCGTGGTCGAAGGCCAAACGGCGCCTGCGACGGCGCTCGGCCTTCGTGTTTGCGGTCAGCTTATGCGGCTTACAGAGCAGACATCCGCTGCGACGTGCCTTGGGACGCCTGCGCTTGTGATGGGCCATCTCGCCAGGCTAGCGCGCCACCCGCCTGAGCCCCTCTTTGAGGCAGATCGCCATGACTTCGGCGGCGGCGGCGCCGCCTGAGTTGCTGGTGATTCGGCCGATGACCCCCGCCAACGAGGGGTTGCTGAAGGGCAACGACTCAAGGATGCCGACTTCGCGGTTGCCGGGATTGGTGAAGATGACACCCCCGGTGAGGAGGTGTTCTCCGGTGGCACAGGCAGCAACTTCGGTATCCGAAGCAGTCCACGTTCCGTTTTGGGCGACTTCATCAAGATCGGCGATTGGCGCGCAGTGCGTGGTGATCGGCCCGAGGGCGTAGCCGTGGATCGATTCGGGGGCGATTGCACTGGCCGTGACCGCATCCGAGGCGAGAGCGTTTGGTCCGACCGCGCCTGCTGCGAGCGCCTTTGAGTTGACGGCGCCGGCGCTGATGGCGGCGGAGCCGACGGCGCCAGTGGCGAGAGCTGTGGCGTTGACGGAGCCGGCGGCCAGGGCGTTGGAGTGGACGGCATTCTTCGCCATGGCCTTGGCGCGGACCGCCCCGGGGGCGATCGCGTTAGCGGTGACCGCGCCCTTGGCGATGTCGACTTGGTTGGGCCAGAAGATCGTCTCGCCCTCGGGGTAGATGCGCAGCTGACGGAAGAACTCGGGGTCGTGCAGCGGCTCAAAGACACCGCCGTATTCGCGCAGGTAGGAGAGATCGACCTCGGCGCTGACGCCGTCCTCGAAGCGGAGGTAGACGGCATAGCCCTCGATGGGCCTTGCCTCGAGAAGAAACGGCGTGCCGCGCACGGGCAGGCGCGACTCAAGCCGGCACTGCGGCCTGGGGCCAGACGCCGGTGCTGACGCGGACGTAGAGCGTGTCGGGCGCGAGATCAGCGCCGCCGGGCCAAACGACCGTGCCGGCCTCCGGGTCGACGCGAACCTCGGCGAAGCCGTCGGGAGTGCGCGCCCGCTCGAATACGGGACCCCACATGCGATCGAGGATGTCGACATCGCCGCTGAGGCCGTCGGCGAAGGTGAGGCGCAGGACGCCGTGGCGGATGACCTCCGCGTCGGTGATGTAGTAGCTCGGCACGTTCATCGCAGTGGCTCTATCTCCTCAAGTGTGGCACCTGCGCGAGCGCGGCGCCAGTCTCTTCCAGCTCCGCCTGATGAAGCTCTGCCCACGCCAAGACGAAACGCAGCTGGCGGCGTGGCAAGCTGCTCTCGATCACCTCCAACTCATCGATCAGGACCTTGGCCTCGCCCTCGGCATGGCGGGCATGGAAATGGGGGTAGCCATGGTCGTCGACGTACATCTCTATGACGATTCCGAAGAACCTGCTTATGCGGGGCATCAGAACTCTCGACCTACTTGAGGCAGATCGCCTCCACTTCGGCGGCGGCGGTGCCACCTGAGTTGCTGGTGATTCGGCCAAGCATGCCGTTTGCCTCGGAGTTGCTAAAAGGCAGTGCCTCCAGCACAGCGACTTCGCGGTTGCCCGGATTAGTGATGGCGACGCCGCCGGTAAGCAGGCGTTCGCCGGTCGCACACAAGGCGCTTTCGCTATTTGACGCCGTCCAGGTCGCGTTCTGAGCTATTTCATCGAGATCGGCGATCGGTGCGCTGTGGACCGTGACTGGACCTAAAGCGCCGCCGTACACCGAGTTGGGGGCAAGGGCGGAGGCGGTAACGGCGTCCGCAGCGAGCGATTCTGCGCCCACAGCACCCTTTGCCAAAGCCTTGGAAGTGACGGCGCCGGCGCCGATGGCGGCGGAGCCGACCGCGCCAGTGGCGAGCGCTCCAGCGTTGACGGAGCCGGCGGCCAGGGCATTGGAGTGGACGGCATTCTTCGCCAGGGCCTTGGCGCGGACCGCACCCGGGGCGATCGCGTTGGCGGTGACGGCACCCTTGGCGATGTCGGCCCTGGTGATCTTGTGGCCGGTGCCGGCGAAGGCTCCGGTGTTGCCGGCGACGGCGACGATCAGGGCGAGGGTGCCGAGGACGGTGCCCGGCGCGGGTCGCTTCAGTTTGAGTTTGCTCATCTCTGCCTCCTTGGCTCCCGAGTGTCGGAAGGTTCGAGTGTAAATTGCAACACGGCTAAGACGGAGAGGTGTCGTAGATCGGTCCACCCCGCCGCCCATCTGACCTCAGGCTCGTGCTACGGGATGCATTAACGCGGTAGCGCAAACCGTTCGCAGGTCGGCGGGAAGCGGGGCTACAATTCCCCTATGGCAGCTCACCCTTGGCCAAACGTACCCGACGAGCAGCGATGGGCACTTGAGCTTATGGAAGAGCGGCTGGAGCGAACCAGCCAGCCACCACGGGAGCTTTCCGCCCGCGCCGAGCAACTTCGTGCGCAGGCCGCAGAGACCGACATCGAGGGTTTCCGCAACGCGGCACTCGCACTGGCAGATCGCTACGAGCAAGCCGCGTCCGCTCGAGTCGCGTCCGCGTAGCCCTTGGCTCGAGTTTTCCGCGAAGCCGTACCGCAATCTGGCGCTAGCGGTGAAGGAGAGCTTTGACCTCGGGCTCAATGCGCTCCAACTCAGTCATGAGTTCGTCGAGCGTGATTTCGGCTGCGGATGGATCAAACAGGTTCTGCTCGATCCAGCTACCGGCAAGGTCGCGGGCCGTCTCAGTTAATCTCGGCAGCGCCTTCGTCACGATCCGCGCCGATTCCTCGAGCAGAAGATCCTGCGCAGTATCACCTTGCCCGTCAGCGATCAGCTCGCGCCGCATCTCGAAGATCGCCTCATGGGCGATCTTCGAGGCTCCGAGCAGGGCGTCCAGCCGGTCGATCTCTGCGGGATGCTTGCTCACCACAGCATCATTTCTTACCGTGCCGCACCGCTACGTGCGGCTGGGCGGTGCCAATGCAAGCGCCTGGTTGCTCAGCGCGATCCCCTCAGATAAGAGGTCTTCGGTGTCGCGGCCGCCGTCTCGGATGAGGCGATAGCGGCGCCAGGCCTCGCCGGCCGCGCTCTCGTCGCGGCGCGCTTCCGCGGCACGGGCCGCGTCAGCGGCTTGGGCCAAACGGCTCGGCGAGGATTGCGAAGGCATCGCAAACCAGGATACCCGCCGAGCTAGGACCAGCCGCAAGTGCAATGACCGGACGGACCTCATTCGAATCGCTTTCCACTGTCGATCGTACGTATCGCGGCGCGGCCCTCGGCGAGGCAGCGATTCAGCTTCGTAGGACCCCAACCCTGACGGTGCATGATCTCGCGGTAGGAGAGGCCGAAACCGAGTAAGAGGAGCGCGGTGCGCTCGTCGGGCTTGAGGCGATCGAGGGCGGTGAAGAACTCGGTGACCTCCTCCCCACGTTCGGCGCGCTCGGCGGGTCCGGGGCGCTGGCAGGGCACGTGCACGGTGTGGCCATCGGGATCGTAGGCGTCGGTGCAACTCAGCTCGCCGAGGGCCTCACGGGAGCGGCGGCGAGCGACGATCTCCCAGGCGCGGTGCTTGACACAGAGCATCAGCCAGCGCAGGGCATGGACGCCGGGCGGGCCGTTGTAGTAGCGCAGGAACTGGAGGCATGCCTCCATGAGAGCGTCCTCGGCGTCGGCGGGGCTCGGTGCGTTGCGGGCGGCTTGGCTTCGCAGGAGAGTGCCCTTGGTTGTGAGCAGGGCGTCCAGGATCTGCGCTGTGCTCTCGCGGGACCTGGGTGTCGACCGGTTCGCCATGCGGCCGCCACCGCATGCGAAGCCTGCGATCCTGCGGCTGCTGGCGGGCCGGCTCGGACAGGTTCCTACTGCGGCCGGGAAAGATCTTGTGGTCGCCGTCCAGTTGATTCGATCTGATCGAGGCCAGAATTGCCGAGTCGGAGACATATTGCGGACACGGAATCCGGGCTGCAACAATAGGGCTCGTGGAGCCACATGGGTCGACAACTACGAAGGGCAAGCCAACCGGCAAGCCCGATCTGAAGTCAGGGCTCCCGGGCACGCCCGAGGAGCAGCGGCGGGGCCTTCGCGCAGCGATGAAGAAGCACGCCGAGACGCTCCGCCGCCTGGGCCAGTAAGCGCTGCGAGCGGCGTGGTTTACTACCTCGAGTTCGGCGATTACTGCCGCATTGCCGCTGAGATTCTCGGCCTCGAGCCGGGGAGGTCGCGGAGCTGCCCAATATTGGGCTTGCCGATTCAGCTCTGGCGGCCCCTCGCGCCGGATTCGGAGACTACGAGGCGTATCCGACTCTGATCGAGAAGGCCGCGGTCCTGGTGGAGCGGCTGGCACGCAACCACCCGCTGCCCGACGGAAACAAGCGGTCGGCTTTCCTGGCGCTGGAGCGCTTCCTCGCGGTCAACGGGCGTCCACTACTTGACGCAAATCCGGACATTGATGTGCCGATGGTGGAGAGGATCGCCGCAGGCGAGGCGCCGGCCACCGAGATTGCTCGATGGCTTGAAGATAGAACGGCCCCGGCAGGCGGCTGAGAGCCGACGCCGGACTTTGAACCGGGGACCACTTCATTAGTTTGGCGACGGCCCGGCGGAAAGCGCGATTCTGCTCGCGGGAGAGGTGCGTGAAGTCGCGGGCAAACACCGTGGACACCTCGGTAAGTGGGACATCCGGTGACCGAGTTGGCGATCTTGCCACCGACTCGATCGGGTGCTGAGCCGCTGCTCCCGGTGCGACCGATTACGGTGTTTCCTACATGGGAGCTCGATCTCCTGTGTCGGCGCCGGGGGACCAGCGTGCGCCGCCCGGGGCATTTTGCTTCCTGTCCGTCCCAGAGAACGAGAGCCGAAGTGCTCGCCCTCGGGAAAAGCGTGGATCAGCGCACCCCTTGCGCGAGCTCGTGAAGGCTCGTTCTCGTCAACCCAACTCAGCGAAACCGGATACCGAGTTCGGCGAGGGTCTCCGCGCCGTCGACGGTGCGTTCCGCCGCCGCGCTCCTGACCCGCTCCGCCGCGAGCGCCCCGACCTCGTCATCGGCGCGGCGTAGCTCCAATGCCTCAGACATCAAGTCCAATCGCGAGGCAATGTCGTCGCGCATCTTGTGCATCTGGTCTTCGAGCCGGCTCAACATCTCCAAAGCTCGACTGGATCTCGCCTTAGGCAGAAGAGGCATCGATTACACGATACCCCGCGCCGTACCGGATTCCGAGTGGCCCTTGCAGTCTCAGTTGGAGTCTGCGCCGGAGTCCTCGGCCTCCTCCTCGAAGCCTGGCCACTCGGGATCAATGCCCTCGCTGGCCAGCATCTCGGCATCGATGCGAAGGACGTCCTGCATGGTCTTCCCCTCGGGCAGGAGGTAACCGGGCGGCAATTTCACTGGACGTCATCCGGGGCTTTGAGTTGGGCGGCGGCCCAGCGACCCACCTTCTGGACCAGGGCAACGGTGGCCTCGCGGTCGAGCGGCTCGGCGTCGAGCAGTTCGTCGTAGCGGAGTGGAACCGCATACTCGGTCAGCGCGATCACGGCCGCGAAGTCAAATGGAAAGTCGCCGACTGCGGCTTTCGCCAACTCGATCAGGTGGCGAAGGTCGTGCGTGTACTCGAACTTGGCGCCCCGGCTTCCGATCACCGCCTTCAGCCACTTCTCGACCGCCTGCTGTGCGTGAAAACCGATGATCTCGTCGTCTATCTCCTGATCGTCGGCGAGCATGCGCATCGCGGCGGCGTCTCCTTGCGCCTTGCGCGCAAGGATCGCCGCTTCCTCCTTCGGCTCACGCTCCGGCAAGGACCCGGCCCTCGCGCAGCGCCTCGTTGACCATCGTGCCCTGCACCTGGCCCCATTCCTCGACGTGCTCGGCGCTGACCACGATCAGATCGACGGGGACCCCGATTGCGCCGAGCGCTTCTCGCAGGCGTACGAACTCGGCGCGGCGGCCTCTCAGCTGCGGCTCGATGACAAGCAGGTCCAGGTCGCTGCCCGGCTTTGCCTCGCCGCGGGCGCGGGACCCGAAGAGGATCACCCGCGCGTCAGGAGCGGCGTCGGCGAGGCGGCGTCCTGCCTCTACGATCAGGGACTCGTCGGTCATGGTCCCAAGGTAGCCAATAGGACCGACGCAAGCCAGGGAGATCGGGCGGTGGCGGGGTTCTGCTTGGCGAGCATGTTGGTCATCGCTCAGTCGGTGACCAACACGCGCAGGCAGGTGGAGGGTCCACCTCGCAGATCTGCGAGCCAGACCGAGACCGTCCACCCCACCCCGGCCTTGCCAGCTCTGCCCGTTGGACGCTTCTGCCGCCGACCCCGATCACCGAGCAGAGAGGCGCAGCGATCCGAGGCCGATCTGCAGGATCCTGCCGACATCGGCTAGCGTCGGGCAGACGACGCTTGATGCGTATCCGCTTCGACTAAAGGAAGGTCCCCGATGGCGATCCTGACGATGTTCGAGGTTCACGGCGACACCGATCGGCTGGTGGCGAGGATGAACGAGCTCTTCGATGCTGAGGCGGACAAGCTCGCGGCCGAGCACGGCGGAATCTCCAACACGGTCGTCCGCACCGAGGAGGGGGTCATGGTCGTCAACCGTTGGCAGTCCGAGGAGGGCATGGAGGCTTTCGCGGCGGTGATGCGCCCGAAAGCCGAAGCGGGCCAGATCGGCGAGCAGACCGGCTGGCGCAAGTTCGAGATCCTGATCGACCGGACGCCTAGCAAGTAACCCGGGCACCATGCCCCTCTTGGCAAGGGCCAAGGCCGGTGCCGGCGCGGAGCTGCATTCCTCGGCCACGATCAGCGAGGACCGGCAGAACCTGCTCTGCGCGTATCTGTCTGCGGGGTTGCTGGTCGGACTTGGCGCCAATGCCCTGCTCGGCTGGTGGTTGGCAGACCCCGTCACCGCGTTCACCATCGCCGGGGTCGCCCTGTATGAGGGCCGCGAAGCCTGGCGAGGGAATGCCCGTTGCGAGGCTTGCTGACCTAAGCGCCGGGGTGTCGCAGGTACCGGTAGCGATTCACGGCCACGCCCGCCCAGATCACCTCGACGACACCGAACGGCCACGCTCCGGCCAGAAAGCCGTAGACGCTGGAGAGCAGGCAGCCGGCAGCGAAGCCGAGGGTGTAGCGCGGATCGCGGCGCTCAAGCGCATACATAACCACCATGAAAGTCACGGCCAGCGCGCCGAAAGCGGTCAGCATGGCGCCAGTCTGACGGCCCCGCCGACGCTCACTCCACCTGCTGAGGGTTGGACCAGAGCGATGTCTGCGGCTTTCGTCACGGGGAGTAGCGTCTTCGACCGTGCCCACACCACCGCCGCCCAACGCCCCAGACCCGCCGACGGAAATGGCTTGGGTCCCAGCCGGGACGTTCCGTATGGGCTCGGAGGACTTCTACCCGGAGGAGGGTCCACTCCATGAGGTGAGCGTCGATGGGTTTTGGATGGACGAGCATCCCGTCACCGTGGCCGAGTTCCGCCGTTTCGCCAAATCGACGGGCTACGCCTCGGTGGCCGAGCGGGCTCCTGACCCACGTGAATACCCCGAAGCGGACCCCGCGATGCTGGTGCCCGGTTCGCTGGTCTTCAACAAGACGCCGGGTCCGGTTGACCTGGAGAACGTGGTCAACTGGTGGGCCTATGTCCCTGGTGCATACTGGCGGCGACCGGAGGGACCCAAGAGCAAGATAGGCGGCCGGGAGCGCCACCCGGTCGTCCACATCGCCTATGAGGATGCAGAGGCCTTCGCGACATGGGCCGGCAAGTCTCTGCCCACCGAGGCCGAGTGGGAGCGCGCGGCGCGCGGAGGGCTCGAAGGGAAGGTCTTCGCCTGGGGGGATGAGGAGGCGCCCAAAGACCACCCGATGGCAAACGTCTGGCAGGGCGAGTTCCCCTGGCAAAACGTCAAGCCAAAGAGGGAGCAACGAACCTCGCCCCTCGGGCGCTACCCGCCGAACGGCTTCGGTCTCTATGACATCACCGGCAATGTCTGGGAATGGACCTCCGACTACTTCGCACCGCACGACGCAGGCGGCTATAAAAACGCGTGCTGCGCTCCAAGTAATCCGCGCGTCGCCTCTCCCGAGCAGAGCTTCCGCACCGGCGAGCCCGGGGCACACATTCCGCGCCGGGTGATCAAGGGCGGCTCCCACCTCTGCGCGCCCAACTACTGCCTGCGCTATCGCCCAGCGGCCCGACAGGGTGTGACTGTCGAGACATCGACCGGCCACATCGGCTTTCGCTGTGTTCTTCGGCCTGTCCGGTAGCTTTCCTCAACTCGTCGGCCTCGCGATCTTCGCTCCGTTTCCTGAATATTGCTCTCTATTCTTGGAAGCTATGACAGGGAAGACGCTCGCCTACGAGCACCCCGGCGGCGACCGCCATCGCCACGGGAACGGGCTCAGCCATTCCCACCACCACGACGGTCCTCACACCCACAGCCTCTCGGTGGCCCGGACCTACTTCACGGCGTTCGGAACGTGGTGAGGCACGTCACCTAGACGGTACCCTCGACCACGACAGGGGTGCCGTGGCGGGGGACGAGCGTGATACCACGCATGACCACTGGCTCGGGCTCGGGCCGCGTCGGCTTGAGGTCGACGCGGGATACGACGGTGCGGATCACCTCCGCCATCTCGGCCTGGGCGAGGGCGGCGCCAATGCAGCGGCGAATGCCGCCGCCGAAGGGAAGCCAGGTATAGGACTCGGCCTGTCCGTCAAGGAAGCGCTCGGGGCGAAACTCGTTCGGCTCGGGGTAGAGATCCTCGCGGTGGTGGACGATCGCGATTGCGGGATAGACCCGAATCCCGGCCGGTAGCTCCCAGCCACCGATCGTGCGTGGCTTGGTCAAGGTGCGCTCGCTCGCGTCGATCACGGGACGCATCCGCAAGGTCTCGCTCACAACCGCGTCGAGGTAGGCGTCATCACCGCTCTTGAGCTCCTCGCGCAGGCGGGCGAGGACTCGCGGGTTTCGCGGCAGGAGGTCGAAGGCGAAGGCGAGGCCGGTGGCGGTCGTCTCATGGCCGGCGAGGAGCATCGTCATCAGCTCGTCGCGCAGCTCAACGTCGGTCATCGGCCGGTCGTCCTCACCGCGGGCGCGCAGCAACAGCGAGAACACATCGGTTCGATCTTGTAAGTCGGGCTCTGCGCGTCGGCGGGCGATTTCCTCATAGAGCAGCGCGTCGGCGGCTCGCAGGTGCCGTTGGAAGCGCCCCCACGGGCTCCAAGGTCCGCGGTCGCGACGCAGCGCGTTCGGCAGCACAGCCACCGGCCCCATGTTGAGCACCGCGACGAGCGCCCGGCGCAGGCGCTCGATGCGCTCGCGCTCAGTCACGCCGAAGACCGCGCGGACGATCACCTCGAAAGTCAATTCGCGCATCCGGTCGCGCATCGTGAAGCGCTCGCCAACCGACCAGTGCGACACCTCGGCCTCGGCGACTTCGCGGATCACGGTGCGAAAGCTCTGGATCGCCGAGCCCTGGAAGGGCGGCAGGAGGAGCTTGCGCTGGCGCAGGTGCTCGCGGCCGTCGAGGATCAGGACCGATTTGCTGCCGAGCACGGGCTCGAGCGGCGCGTTGGCCTCTCCGGCGTGAAGGTCGGACTGATCGCCGGTCAGCATCTCGCGGATCGCATCGGGGTCTGAGACATAGACGCCGGTTCCGAAGACAAGCAGCGGGACAGTGAACACGTCGCCGTAGCGCTCGCGCCAGCCGAGCAGCGACTGGAGTGGGCGCTGCACGAGTCGGGCCGTGTTCACCACCGCCGGGGCGCGTGGACCCGGCGGCAGCGGCGTTGACGCGGGACGCTTCAACCGCGATCCTCGATCGCGACCGGGGAAGAGCCGCACCGGATCGCTCGCACGCGCACCACCAGCGCCCCAATGAGCAGACTCAGAGCGATCAACCCAACCACCTCGAACACGCTGCTCGGTAGACAGCGACCATCATCGGAAGGGTATTGGCATTGGAGCCGATGTCGCGCTCGGCTGGGCAGTCCGTCTGCAAGCGCTTGCCTCACAATCGAGTTGATGCCTGACGAGAAGGCCGCCCACTGGCGACGGACCTATGCGGAGCGCAGCACCGAGGAGCTGAGCTGGACCGAGCCTGTGCCCGATGCCTCATTGGCGCTGATCGGAGAGGCCGGCCTGCCCTTGAACGCCGCGATACTTGACGTGGGTGGTGGCGCATCGCGACTGGCTGCCGAGTTGCTGGGGCGCGGGTATAGCGATGTGATGGTCGCCGACATATCCGCTGAGGCGCTGGAACGCGCGAAGGTCGATCTCGGCGAGGCGGCGGGCCGGGTGACATGGGTCGAGGCCGATGTGTGTACCCACGACTTCGGCCGTCATTTCGACCTCTGGCACGACCGCGCCGTCTTTCACTTCATGGTCGACGCGGCAGACCGGGACCACTATCTACTTCCCGCGGAAAAACCCCAAGACGTCGAAACGGCCGCGCTGACTGAGGGCGCGGCCGTTCCTGAAATGAGTGGGTTGTGCTCCGGTGGCTGGTGGAGCGATTCGCAGGCTCTCAGCCGGCCCG
>Ga0307373_10001895_pt1 | contig 38568 bp, 32 predicted proteins | sample OX2MG_FD_202534 | JGI IMG/M metagenome (GOLD analysis project Ga0307373, IMG submission 202534) | Soil microbial communities from Risofladan, Vaasa, Finland - OX-2 | ecosystem: Environmental > Terrestrial > Soil > Coastal area > Acid sulfate soil | place: Finland: Risofladan, Vaasa | collected...
AGGTCCGCCTCCAGCATATGCATCCGGCGGACCTCGGCGACCGGACGCCCCGCCATCCGCGCGATCGCTTCGAGCATCAGCCCGTCGCTCATCCCGTGGCGCATCTCGCGCACCAGGATTTTCGTTGCATAGCGGCTTTCGAGCGCCGTCATCCGCTCGAACAGCGCGCGCAGCGTGTCGAGCTTGCGTCGCCGCGCGCTGCGACCCTCGATCTCCGCGATCTCCGCAAAGGTGCGGGCGACATCGGAGATCGAAAGCCTCGGCGGCGGCTCTTCGGCGCGAAGCCGCATCACCATCTCGATCGCTTCGCCGAAATCGGTGGCGGCGGCGAAAATCGCCTGGCCGCTCTCTTCGTCGGGCGCCTGTCCCGAGATCTCGGCGGCGATCTTCCAAATCGCGCGCCCACTAATCTGGAGCCGCTTGTCGTCGCCCTGCTCGGTCGCGCGTCCGACCATGAAGCGTGCGGCGACTTCGGCTTCGGCGGCATCGAGGCGGGCGAGAAAATCGCCTGCTATCTCCGCTATCTGAAGGCGGCTGCTGGTCTGGCTCAGCGACTGGCAGGTCTCGGCAAATTCGTGGAACGAAGGCACAGACTCAAGCTTAGTGCGCCGGACCGCGCTTATCGATGGCCGCCGTAGGGCTTGGCCGGATCGTAGACCGGACGGCCGATCGGGCGAAGGCGCAACGTGCCCGAATCGAGCGCACGCACCCGCTCGCGCGCGATTTCGACATACTCGGGCACAATATCGCATCCGTAGCCGATTCGGCCGTGCCTGATCGCCGCAATCACCGACGAGCCCACGCCGGCGTATGGGTCGAGGAGCGCGTCGCCGGGATCGGTGAGTGCGAGGACGAGCCGCTCGACCAGCTCGACCGGGAACTGGCATGGATGGATGGTCTTCTCGACGTGATTGTTTTTCACGTTGGGGATGATCCACACGTCGCCGGGGTTTTTGCCGAGCGGATTGCACGAGAGCATCCCGCGCTTGGGACCCTTGAAATATTTCTTGCCCGGATACTTTGACGGCACCCGGATCGCGTCGAGATTGAAGGTGTAGTCGCCGTCCCGTGTCAGCCACATGATAGTTTCGTAGCGCCCCGACAAGCGCCGCGAGCAGTGCAGACCGTGCTCGAAGTGCCAGACGATCCGGTTGCGAAGTTTGAGCCCGTGACTGCGGAAAATCCCGTAGAGCGGAATATCGAGCGGCACTACCTCGCCATCGCGGACGTGATTACCGACCTGCCAGCATATTGAGCCGCGCGGCTTCAGAACGCGGACGCATTCCGAAATCACTTCGGCCTGTTCGCGGAGATAATCGTCGAGCGAGCGGCGCCGTTCATATCGCTTGCCGATGTTGTAGGGCGGCGAGGTGACGACGAGTTGGATGCTCGCGTCGGGAATCGCGCGCATGAATTCGAGGTTGTCGCGGCATTCGAGAACCGCGCGACGGGCCGCCGCGGACCTGTCGATTCGAAAGCCAACAGCCGCCACCGCACGCCCTCCGTCAGCGTATCGGATGGGCGCGGAGGAACGGCGTCAGCACGGCGGCGAACTCGCGTGGCGCCTCGTTGAAGAACGAATGGGCGACGTTGGGGATAAGGTGAAACTCAGCGCCGGGAATCCGCCCCGCGATGATCTCCGAATTGCCCGGCGGGATCAGCACATCCTCCGCTCCGGTCACCGCCAAAGTGGGCGCCGTGATATTCGGCAACCGATCGAAAGTCTTGAACTTGAAGGTCGCTTCGAGATGACCCCTGACCACGCGGGCCGGCGTCGGATTGGCGAGCAGGCGCGGAATCGTCGCTTCGAGTTCCGCAATATGGTTCATGCGATACGACTCGGTGTAGGCGAGCGGCCATCCGCGCCGGATCAGGTCTTCCTCCGAGGCGTCGCCGCGCGGCATCGAAAGCAGCTTCATCGATTCGGGCGGCGCTGGGATCGCGTTGCGGCCGCCCGCCGTAGTGCATCCGAGCGTCAGCGAGTGGACGCGCGCCGGATGGCGCAGCACGAGTTCCTGCGCGATCATCCCGCCCATCGACACGCCGAAGACATGCGCGCGCGGATGGCCTAACGCTTCGAGCAGCGCGTCGGCGTCGTCGGCGAAGCCCTCGATCGAGTAGCCGTCGGCGGGCTTGTCGCTGAGTCCCGTGCCGAGGTTGTCGAAGATGATCACGCCGAACGAGCGCGCAAGTTCCCCGACCAGTTCGGGATTCCATGCCGCGTGGCTCGCACCGAGGCCCATGATCATCAGCAGCGGCTCTCCGGCGCCGTGAATTTCGTAGTAGAGGTTGTGATCGCGGACTTTGATCGTCGGCATCGTTCGCTCCTTCGGCTCCCCTTGGTTTCAATCTTTCAACCCGCGCGCGACATGATTCCCGGCTGTTTCGGATGCGCCTCGGCGACCGCGTCGGGCTTGCGGAAGCGCATTATCAGCTCGCTGCGGAGTATGTAGTCGGCTTCCTCGAAGATGAAGCCGTGGCGTTCAAGGATTTTGGTCAGGCTCGCGCGGGTGTAGTGAGTGATATGTTCGTCTTTGTAGCCGCCGGGCTTGAGAAAGCCGTAGACCGGCTCGATCATGCGCCATCCGATAGTCGCGTAGTCGGGCGTTCCGATAACCAGCATCCCGCCCGGCCGCAGCACCCGCTTGAGTTCGGTGAAGAGCGCGTCGTCGAACGGAATATGCTCGATCACCTGCGAGCTGATTATGCAATCGAAGCTATTATCCTTGAAGGGCAGCGCAAAGGCGGAGCCGCGCAGCAGCGGAATTCCGTAACGGCGCAGAAAGCGCACCTTGCCCATGCTGAAATCCATTCCGACCGCGTTGTTGAGGCTCTGGATAATGAGGCTCGAACCGCATCCCACGTCGAGCGTGCGTCCGGCGTTGCGCGTCCATGAGACGGTGATGCGATGGCGGCGGCGCTGCCAGTAGCGCTGCAGCGGGATGATGCTGTAGAAGGCGCGTTCGTCGTAATCGGCCGAGGCGACGGAGTTGCGCAAGCCCCAGAGCTTGAGCGCCGAGCGCGTCAGGTCCCATCCGAAGCGGATCAGGCGGGCATGAGAATGTCCGGCCTCGCGCGGAAAATAGGTGAACGGAACCTCGGCGACGCTGTAGCCGTTGGCCCACGCCTTGACCAGGATTTCCTCGAGCACGTCGAAGTTGCGGCCCTCCGGTTCGATCCCCTCGATCGCGGCGCGGCGGTAAAGGCGGAAGCCGCTCGACAGATCGCGCACCGGCATCGCGAGCACCCGGCGCAACACCTCGTTCAGAATACGGCTCAGCGCGCGCCGTCCGAACGAGGTATAGGCCACGCCGCCGCGCACATAGCGCGAGGCGATTATGATGTCGGCGCGCCCGCGCGCCCGCCACATCTTGAAAACGAAGGCCGGCTCGTGCGAAAGGTCGGCGTCGAGCGTGAGCAGATATTCGCCGCGCGCTTCGGCGAACCCGGTCATCAGGGCGCCGGCATAACCGCGCTGGCGTTCGCGCAGCACGCGCGCGCCGAGTTCGGTGGCGATTTCGGGGGTGCCGTCGGTCGATCCGCCGTCGATGACGAGAATCTCGGACTCCAGGCGGAGCTGGCGCGCGAATTCGGTAAGCCTCGGTATCAACTCGCGAAGGTTGTCGCGCTCGTTGATGACCGGGAGAATGATCGAGAGGTCAGTCGGCATTTCACGAAATGAAATACAGGCAATCGGGGGCGAAGGAAATATCCGCGCCATCCGGCCAATCAGTGTGCGCGGCGGCAGATTGCGCTTGCCCTCGATCCAGCCGCGCCGTAGTTTTGGATCACGACGAGGTGGCGGGTGGCGATAGATTCGCGCGGCAAATTCAGTTTCGTACTCTGGTTGGCCCTTTTCCTTCTCGCGGCTGGCGTTGGCCCAGCGCTGGCGGCGCGCCGTCCGCACGGTGCCCGCCATGCGGCCACGGCTGCGGGCGAGCCGGGCGTGGCGCTCGAGCAGGTCCACGTCTTTGGCGATCGGCCGGCGCCCTTTGTCCTCGACGCGACCGCGGCATGCCTGGTCGACGCGCGCAGCGGCACCCAGCTCTACGCCTACAACGAGCACGAAAAGATCGAGCCCGCGAGCCTGGCCAAGATCATGACGTTTTACCTCGTGCTGCAGGCGCTGCGCGATCGGCGGCTCACCGTGGACACCGAAGTGCCGGTCAGCGAGGCGGCGTGGCGGCTCTCGATGGATCAGAGCGTGTCGCGGATGTTCCTGGGCGTGGGGCAGAAGGTCGCGGTCCACGATCTGCTCGACGGCCTGATGGTGTCGTCAGGCAACGACGCGGCCGTTACGCTCGCCGAATATCTGGCCGGCAGCACCGACGCCTTCACCAAGGATATGAACGATCAGGCGGCCAAATTAGGGCTCAACGAGACGCATTTCGACAATCCTGACGGACTCCCGGTGCCCGGCGAATACACCACCGCATCCGACATGGTGAAGCTCGCGCGCGCCCTGACCACGCGCTTTCCCGAGGCCTTCACCTATACCTCGACCAAGGAGTTCACCTTCGACAATATCCGCCAGCGCAACTTCAATACGCTGCTCTTCTATGACTCGCGCGTTAACGGCCTCAAGACCGGCCATGTGCAGGAGGCGGGCTTTCACCTGGTCGCGACCTCGAACTCGAACGGCCTCGAATTGATCTCGGCGGTGATGGGCACGCCGTCGATGGAGAAGCGGCGCACCGAGACCGAGAAGCTTATCGATTGGGCCTTTCACACCTTCGCAAGCGTAAGTCCCGACTGGCGCAGGGCCGTGTCGGACTCGCTGCCGGTTTACGAAGGAACCGCCGACAGCGTCGCGGTGGCGCCCGACCGGGTGCCCTACGCGACGGTCTTTCAGGGCGACGAAGGCAAGGTCGTACTGACGGGCGGCTTCGACTCGCGTTATCTGGTGGCGCCGGTCGCGGCGGGTACGCAGGTCGGCGAGATGACGCTCTCGGTCAACGGCACGGCGCAATCGGCGATTCCGATCCGCACCCAGGCGCCGGTTCCAGAGGCGGGCATCTGGAAGCGGTTCAAAGACAGCATCCGGATGCGCTTCTAGACAGTTCAGTTACGCGCCAGGATGACGCGCTGCTGGATTTCGTAGATGGCGGCGACAGCCGAGCCCCTCGGTCTACCCTTAATCGACCCGCGTCAAGGTCAGCACCGGTATCTGGCGCTTGGTCTTTTTCTGATAATCCGCAAAGAACGGCATCACCTTAGCCTGCGCGTCGAATAGCCGATCCCGCTCGGCGCCGTACACCTGCGTCACTCTCGCCTTGAATTTTTCCGCACCGACCTCAACTGTCACGAGCGGATTCGCAATGAGATTGTGATACCAGGGCGGGTTGCGCGGCGCGCCACCATAAGAGGCGATTACCACGATACGATCGCCGTCCCGGGTGCAGCACAGCGGCCGCACCAGCGTTCGGCCCGTCTTCGCGCCGGTCATCGTCAGCAGCAGGATGGGCATTCCTTCCATCGGACCGCCAACTACGCCCCGATTAGCGCGAAACTCCTTGATTACCGATTGATTGAGTTCGTCGATTGCGCGGGGGTCAGCAACCAGCCGTTCCGTATCGATTTCTTCGCGTGTATCCGCCATGCGATGCCCTCTTTTCTCGCAATGATCGCGAACCCAGGCACCACTTGTCGTTCAGGATCACACAAATTGTCAAGGGCGCGTGCTGATGCACCACGACCTTGAACGAGCCGTATCCTCTTACAATAGCGCCGATGAAACCATGAACAACGAACTGAGCGCCCCGATCAGGGCGGCCCGTTTCGCGCTGCCTACTCTGATCCGATGAGTTGGAGGCGCGGCTACAGCAGCGAGCCGCGGAAGGGTTCGTCGCGCGACGGCGGATACTTGATTAGATCGAGCGTCCATTTGCGCGCTTGCCGAAGCGCGTCTTCAGCCCGGCCGAAGAGCCGCTCGCGATACATCGTGTTCCATACGTAAACGTCGATCGAGGGCTCGTCGCTGAGCGTCACGTCGACCATCCAGTCCTCGAGTTGCGGGCCGCAGATGAGCAGACGGATGACGCGGCCGTGGTCGAGCAGGATTCCGCGGGCCTCGCGCGGAATGCGGAATTCCTCCTTGACGCGGCGGATCAGGCGCTCCGGGTAATGCTCATCCGTCATCGGGAGATAGACCCATTCGCCGGGCGCGGGATTCGCCGCGCGGGCGATACGGAGGTTGTTGTCGGTCAGGTCGTCCTTGGCGCGGTCCTGGTCATAATCGTGAGCGACCTTGTAGAAGCTCATCGCGACCGGAAGCCGTGGAAGTTCAGATTCGGATTTGGCGCCTTCTTCGGCACCCGGTTCGTCGGATTTCATCTGACCGCCGGCCTTCGCCTTATCGTCGGATTTGGGTGGGCGCGGGCGTTTGGTGGTGGTCTCGACCCACCATCGATTCTCAACATTGGGCTTATGCGCCATCGCTTGAACCGTGCGGGTTAGCGCTCGCGAGCAGCAGACGCCCGGATACGGCGGACGCGACGGCCGGTGCCGACGGTCGAGCGGGCGGTAGTCCGCGTGCGCGAGCGTGAGGGGCGGCGTGGCGAGCGAGTCGAAGCGGCCGCGGCCCGTGACGCGCGGGCGACGGTTCGAGCCTTGAGGCGGCGCGTTCGCCTGAGCCCGCGGACCATCCGGCTGGCGAAGGCGTCGGCCTTGCGTTCGGCGTCGGTCCAGAAGATGTAGTGGCCCATCTCGTGATAGACCATCTGCACCCACATCCGTTCGCTCTTGTAGACGCGGCCGCGTTTCCAGGCCTCGGGATGGACCAGGTGGATACGGCCGTCCTCGAAGGTCTTGCCCGCGGTCTTGCCCCAATCGATATACTCGAACCATTCGATTGGGGGACGTCTGACGTTGTAATAGCGGCAGAAATCGGCGAGCGCACGGCGGAAATCAGCCGGCCGATGGTCCCGGAAATAGCGGACCAGGTTGCGGTCGATTTCCCTGCGGCTTGTGACTGGCGGAAGTATCATTCGCACGACAGCGGAACCTCCAGGCGCATGCGAAATGATAGGAGGCAGAGGCGGTCGCAGTCAAATATGCCGAATTATGTCCGATTTTGCTGAAGTTTTAGCAACCTTATAGATGTGGAAGCATCATCGGGGGCCGGTCCGGAGGTCTGCGACCGGCCAAACTTGACCAGGATTCATGGCGGCCTTTATAGTTGACCAAGCGAGTCGGGATTTGGACGACCGGCATGGGCTGTCGGCGGGCGGTCGGGCTCCCGGACGGATAAGGCTCCAGTAAAGGCGAATCGGACGGCGGATTAGCAATGAAGCGAAGCGAACAGATGACCTTCCTGGAACGGATTTACCTGCCGGAGCTCCTGCGCGGCCTGATCGTCGTCAACAATCACTTTTTGCACAACCTGTTCATTCATACCGCGCAATTGTTCGGCTTGAAGAAGAACAGCCATGCCTCGACCACCACGCAGTATCCGGATCAACGCAAGGTCTACGCGGCCGATTATCGCGGCAGCCATCGCCTGACCCTCAAGGACGACGGCGCGGTGCGATGCACGTCGTGCTTCCTGTGCGCGACGGCCTGTCCCGCGCAATGCATCTATATCGAGGCGGGCGAGTCGCCCGATCCGCAGGTCGAGAAATTTCCGCTGCGCTACGAGATCGACACGCTGCGATGTATCTACTGCGGACTATGCGTCGAGGCCTGCCCGTGCGACGCGATCCGGATGGACACGCACGTGCATCCGCGCATCTGGGGCTTCGACCGCCGCGATTTCGTCGAGACCAAGGAGCAGCTTATGCATCGCTCGCGGGTGCTCGCCGAGAAGGGCCCCAACGGCAACATGGATGAGATGCTCGCGTGGTACGACGAACAATCGCGGCAGGTGTACAATCCGATGCGGCCCGAACTCAAGACCTGGTCGGAACGGACGCGGCGGCAGCCCTGGGAAAATGAGGACGACCGTCCCGAGGCGCTCCCCGCTATTGACCGCCACAATCCCCCGGCCGGAAAATAAAAATTCGATTTCGCCACCGCCGCGACATCGCATGCGCGTGACGGCTGGCAGCGACGTGGAGTATATGGAGATGAGAGGGAGCCGCCAGGCTTCGAGATTGCGCGCGTCATGTTGGCGGACAATCGCGAGCGGCGGCTGAACGCAGCCGGCTGGATATCAATGACCGGGAGCGGGAGCGGCGGATTCGGCATCGGGCCCGGAATCCGCAAGCCCCGCACCCGAAGAGGTTCATCGAGATGACGCAACTGGAAGCCGCTCGCAAGGGCATTATCACTGAGCAGATTCGCCAAGTCGCTGAGGATGAAGGGCTCACGCCCGAGGAAATCCGCGATCTGGTCGCCACGGGCGAGGTCGTAATCCCGCGCAACGCCCATCATGAGTTCCGCGCGATCGGAATCGGCAAGCGGTTGCGCACCAAGGTCAACGCGAACCTGGGCGCCTCGAATTTTCATCAGCTAATCGAGGAGGAAATCGAGAAGCTCTACACCTCGGTCCGCTTCGGCGCCGATTCCGTGATGGACCTTTCGACCGGCACCGAGCTCGATCGGATTCGGGTCGAGCTGCTTTCGCGATGCCCGATAATGCTCGGCACGGTGCCGATCTACCAGGTCGCTACCGAAGGCTCGATCATGGATATGGACGTGGCGCGCTTTCTCGACGTAATCGAGCGGCAGGCGCGCCAGGGCGTCGATTACATGACGCTCCATTGCGGGGTCACGCGCGACAGCGTGCGGCGGCTGCGCGGCCATCAGCGGATCGAGGGAATCGTGTCGCGTGGCGGCGCGCTGCTGGCGGCATGGATCGAGCGCACCGGCAACGAGAATCCGCTCTACGAACATTACGATGAAGTGTGCGCGATCCTGCGCGAGCATGATGTGACGATCTCGCTCGGCGACGGATTGCGTCCCGGCGCAACTGGCGACGCGACTGATCGCGGCCAGATAGCCGAGCTGCTGGTGCTGGGCGAACTGACCGAGCGAGCGCGCGCCAACGGCGTGCAGGTGATGATCGAAGGGCCGGGCCACGTGCCGCTCGACCAGATCGAGGCCAACGTCAAGCTCGAAAAGCGCATATGCGGCGGCGCGCCATTCTACGTGCTCGGGCCGCTGACCTGCGACGTCGCGCCCGGCTACGACCACATCACGGGCGCTATCGGCGGCGCGATAGCCTCGGCCGCCGGCACCGACTTCCTGTGCTACGTCACGCCAGCCGAGCATCTGCGGCTCCCCGACAACGACGACGTGCGCGAGGGCATCATCGCAACCCGCATCGCGGCGCATTCGGGCGATCTCGTCAAAGGGGTGCGCGCGGCCAAGGTCTGGAACGATCAGATGTCGCGCTATCGCAAGGCGCTCAACTGGGAAGGCATGTACGCGATGGCGATGGACCCGGACAAGGCGCGCCGCTACAAGGAAGAGAGCGAGGCCGCAGGCTCGAACGTATGCAGCATGTGCGGCTCGCTGTGCTCGATCAATATCGATAACGCGGCAATCAAGTTCACGCGCAAGCGCGCGGTTGCACAGGCCGAAACGCATGCCGCTTAGTGAGGTTCCCCGCCCTGGCGAGCCCGCCGGCGCCGCCGTTCAAATCGCCCTGCTCGACCAGAACGGCAGCGAGCGGCGACTTGCGGACTTCGCGGGCCGCGTCGTCGTGCTCTACTTCTACCCGCGCGACGGCACGCCCGGATGCACCGTCGAGGGCAAGGAGTTCCGCGATCTTGACGATCAGTTCGAGGCGCTCGATTGCGCCATAGTGGGCGTAAGCGTCGATTCCGTCGAATCGCATCGCGCGTTCGCGCTTGCGCACGCGCTCCCGTTTACGCTGCTCTCGGACCCGAAGGGCGAGTTGGCGTCGGCGTTCGGCGTGATGGGTGAAGGCGGCGTCGCGACGCGCTCGACGTTTATAATCGGCGCCGACTTGCGGCTGGTGCGCGCTTTCCGCGATGTCTCGCCACGCGGCCACGCGCAGCAGATGCTGACTTTCGTGCGCTCGATGGTCGAGTCGCATCGGATGCTCGGCGGATGAGAATCGGACGCAGTTGACGCCGGGCCTCGACGGGCGAAATATTGCACGGCGACGGTTGCATCGCGCGAATAAGTGACTAAATATATAATCTAACGATTAAATATCCCTCCTGCGGGCTTTTGAGGTCCAAGGTCATGGCGAAGACTTCCAAAAATATCCTCGACGAGGCACGCGCGCAGATTAAGGCGATCGATATCGACGAGGCGCGCCGGATGGTCGAGAACTCGGGCGCGACAATCGTCGACGTGCGCGAGAGCGACGAATGGCGCCAGGGCCATATTCCGGATGCGGTCGGAATCCCGCGCGGCTTTCTCGAACTCCGGGTCGAGGAGAAAATCCCCGACCACAAGGCGCCGATCATCATGCAGTGCGCCTCGGGCACGCGCTCGCTGCTGGCCGCGCGGGCGCTTCGCGAGATGGGCTACGAGAATATCTACAACCTGACCGGCGGCTTCAACGCCTGGAAGGATCGCGGACTGCCGTGGACCGCGGACCGCCAGTTCACCGCCGATGAGCTGACCCGCTACTCGCGACATTTCGTGATTCCTGAGGTTGGCGAGAAGGGGCAGGCGAAGCTGCTCGACGCGAAGGTCCTGCTTTTGGGCGCCGGAGCGCTCGGATCGTCGTCCGCGCTTTACCTGGCGGCGGCCGGAGTCGGGACGCTCGGACTGGTCGACTTCGACGTGGTCGATCTCTCGAATCTCCAGCGGCAGATAATCCACACCACCGATCGGGTCGGGATGGCCAAGACCGAGTCGGCCGAGAAGACGCTCAAGAGCCTCAATCCGAGCGTCAAGGTCAACCGTCACGACGTCCGGCTAAGCTCGGAAAACGTGATGGAGATCATCAAGGACTACGATGTGGTGGTGAACTGCGGCGACAACTTTCCGACGCGCTACCTGATAAATGACGCATGCGTGTTTTCGGGCAAGCCGCTCGTGGACGGCGCGATCTTCCGCTTCGAAGGCAACGCGACCGTCTTCTTCCCGGCCAAGGGCGGCCCTTGCTATCGATGCCTCTATCCGGAGCCGGCGCCGCCCGACATGGCGCCGTCGTGCGCCGAAGCCGGAGTGCTGGGCGCGCTGCCGGGAATAATCGGATCGATCGAGGCGCTCGAGGCGATCAAGCTGATAATCGGCGCGGGCGAATCGCTCATGGGCCGGATGGTCTACTTCGACACGCTATCGAAGGATTACGTGCGGATGCTCAAAATTCGGCGCGATCCGGACTGCCCGGTGTGCGGCGACCATCCGACGCAGACCCGCCTTATCGATTACGAGGCCTTCTGCGGACTGGGCGCCGCGCCCAGCGGCAATGCCAACGGAAGCGCCGAGGCGCACGCGGCCGGCCGGTGATTCCGTAACCGCCCCTGTTTCCGCTAGAGTTTGGCGGGCGCCGCGATTGGGCGCCCGCCAATTTTTTTCGACGGGACGCGGACGGGATAGCTTATGGCGCTGGGGCCGTTTTACGTGGCGGAAATACTCGACAAGGGAGCGGGCGCGCGCGGTACCGCGATGCTCATGAGACATGGCGAGACCGCGTGGAATCGCCAGGGGCGCGTGATGGGACGCAGCGCGATCGACCTCGACGACAGCGGCCGCGCGCAGGTCGCAGCCACGGCCGAGTTTATCCGCACTATCGCGCCCGACCTGATCGTCACGAGCCCGCTCGTGCGCGCGCGCCAGTCGGCCGATATCGTCGCCGAGGCTTTGGGCGGCGGCATCCCGGTTATCGAAGAGCCAAAAATCGCGGAAGTGCTCTACGGCCGATGGGAGGGCATGACCTACCACGAGCTCATCCAGGACCCCGAATATGTCCGCTACCGCGACGAGCCGGTCACCAGCGCCACGCCGGGCGGCGAAACTATCATCCAGGTGCAGGCGCGCGGAGTGGAAGCTGTTATGCGCCGCCTCGAAGAGAACCGCGGCCGGCGCATCCTGTTCGTCTCGCACGGCGATATCATCCGCACCGTGCTGTGCCATTTCATGGGCCTCGAACTGCATCATTTCCGCCGCGTCCGGGTCGATAACGCGGCGCTGTCGGCGGTGCAGGTATCGGGCGATTTCGCCGAGCTCAAGTTTCTGAATCTGATCCCTGATATCGGACGCGCGTTCGCCTCGCCCTTTCCGATCAAAAAGCCCGCGGCCTGATTCCGCCGCAACCGGTTTCGCACCGGCATTCGCGGACGTTCCAGTGCTCGGTCCACCGGTCCCGGGGGGCTTGCGTATTGCATTGACTATTCGACGCACTATGCAATCCGTTCATATCGATGATCCATATAATGGCTATCGCCTGTGCAGCCGCCTCGAGATTGAATGGCGCGCCCGCGACATCCATCCGTGGGACAGCGGCGTCGCGCTCGAACGGCGGGCCGCGATGTTCGTCGAGCAGTCCCTTTCCGACGCTATCTTCCAGCAATACGGGAGCAATACGCGATCGCCGCTGAGACCCGCGACGCGACGCGGATAACGAATCGGTCGCGGCCGTGCGTGACGGGATAAGTCAGGGCATCGCCGGGTTGCTCGTCGGCCCGGCGTACTCGGTGCCCGGCCCGCCGACCGTTACGCCCTTGCGCACGCGCACGACCGCCTCGGGATGGTTCGGGACTTCGACGCGGAGGCTGCGATAGCCGGTCCGCGACGGATCGGGCGCGACAAATCCCACGGTATATTGCTCGCGCAATTCGGTGCTGATCTGCTCGCAGGCGGCTCTGATCTTCTCGCCGTCGCCGACCTCGCGCATCAGGTAGAATCGCGCTCCGGTCTCGGTCGCGAGTTCGCTAAGCGTCTGTGAGTCGACCTGGTCGATATCGCCGCCGAACATGAACGGCCCAATCGCGATACCGGGCATCGAGCCCGAATTCGGATCGCCGATTCCGATCGTGTAGATCAGGACGCCCATCCGCCGCGCCTGTCCGATAACCTCCGGCAGCGTGGCCTGGCTCGTGTTGTCCATGCCGTCGGTCACGACCAGCAGGGCCTTTTTGTCGTAGCGCCCGTGCTGCACCATGATCAGGCCGTCGAGGACGGTGTCGAAAAGCGCGGTCTGCCCGTAGGCGTGCAACAGCGCAAGGCGGCTCATCACCAGGGAGTGGTTGGTGGTGAAGGGCTGGAGCAGAAAGGGCCGATTCGAAAAGGCGAACAGGAATATGTCGTCCTGTGCGTTGAGGTTTTCGATCAAGCCCGAGATCGCCGCGCGGGCCTGGGGAATCTTGGGCTCCATGCTGCCCGACGTATCGACCACGATTCCGATCGACACCGGCGTGTTGGTGTCCTGGCGCAGAAACTCGACCGGCCGCTGAACGCCATCGATGTATAAGTTGAAATCGCCCTTTTGCAGTCCGGTAAGATAGCGGCCGTTCTGATCGGTGACGGTAACGGTGACCTGCTCGTAGCCCGATTGGCTGCGAAGCTGGCGCGGCGGAATTTCAAGCTCCTGCCCGTGCTGGCCGTTGAGTTGCGGGTTGAACCCAGGATTGTATTGCGGGTTCAGCTCCGGATTCACTTGCGGAAGGTTGAGCGATCCGCCGTTCTGAGCGCCCGGCGTGGTTGGCAGCTCGAGCACCGCGCTGCCGTTATTCTGCCTGCTCTGGCCATTTTGCGAGTTCGGCGGCGGAATGAACACGCCCTGTTGCGCCAACGCCCGAGGGGCGCCGACCAGCAGCGCGATCAACATTACAATCGCAGCCGCTCGAATATCGCGAATCAGGCTACGCCCGTCGGGATTATGCATTTGAAATCAATCCTTGGCCAAGCGTGGAGACACCACTTACGATCTTCCTACTTGAATGCGTCTTGAGCAAGCGGCCATTTCGCAAGGCGTTGGCCGGCACGGAATCGATCGTTGGGCGCGCTTTCATCCATTCGATTAGACGAACGCGTTCGCAGTTCGTTTCATTCGCCGATCCCCCCCCTTGTCTGCCGCTAACTCCGCGTCGTAAGGTTCCCAATGCCACCCGGCGCTTTGTGACGGCCGGATCGGCGGGGAGACATGATGAAATTCGGCATCTTCATGGCGCCATTCCATCGCGCCGGCGAAAACCCGACGCTCTGCTTTGAACGCGATCTCGAACTGATCGAATGGCTCGACCGCCTCGGCTTCGACGAAGCATTTATCGGCGAGCATCATTCTTCGGGATGGGAGATTATCCCTTCGCCGGAAATCTTCATGGCGGTCGCCGCCACCCGCACCCAGCGTATCATGCTCGGCTCGGGCGTGGTCAGCGTGCCCTACCATCATCCGTTCAATATCGCCAACCGCTTCGCCTTTCTCGACCATCTGACGCACGGGCGGGTCATGCTTGGATGCGGTCCGGGCGCGCTCTCGGCCGACGCCTATATGCTTGGGATCGACACGGTCACGCAGCGCAACCGGATGGTCGAAGGAGTCAAGGCGATCATACGGCTCTTCACCGAAGACGGCGGCGTCACGGTCGACGGGTCATACTTCAAGCTCAACGACGCGCATCTGCAGGTGAAGCCGTATCAAAAGCCGCATCTGCCGATCTTTGTCGCGAGCACAATTTCGCCCTCGGGGATGGTCGCGGCTGGGCAGCTCGGATGCGGCGTGCTCTCAGTGGCGGCGTTCGCGCATGGCGGCCTCGACGGGCTGCTCAAGCGATGGGAGGTGGCGGAAGAGACGGCGGCCGAAAATGGCAAGACCGTCAACCGCGACGACTGGCGGATAGTGTTGCCGATGCATCTGGCCGAATCGAAAAAAGAGGCTCTGGACGACGTCCGAACCGGCGCCAATCTCTGGATCCAGGACTATTTCATCAAGACCCTCGGCGCCAAGATTCAGTTCGAGGAGTACCCCGGACAGCCCGAAGCGGAGATGACGCTTGATCGGATGGTCGAGCGCGGCGGCGCGATTGTCGGCACGCCCGACGAGGCGATCGCGCGCATTCGCGAAATCGCGCAGGCGAGCGGCGGCTTCGGCGGCATACTCGGACTCGCGCATGAATGGGCGCCGCGCGAAAACACGCTACGCTCCTACGAGCTGTTCGCGCGCTACGTCGCGCCACAGTTCCAGGGCAGCGTGGTCCCGATCGAGAATTCGCAACGATGGGCCGCGGCCAACAAGGAGATGCTGTTCGGCAAGTCAGTCGCGGGAATCCTGACCGCGATGAACGACTACAAGGAGCATCGCAAGGCCGAAGGCCACAAGCCGTCCGAGATCGCCGATCAGCCGCTCACGCGAATCCGCCCGTAGGCGATTCGCCGCGAGATAATCGCATCGCGCGCGCCGGCTGATACTTCGCCGATATTCCGGGCCCGAAACCAGCGGCCCCGGCAAATCCACTCGGCTTGCGGTGCCCAACGCACGCGCTCGATGGATCGGCGTTGATTCGGCTCGGCGCGGAAGTTAGCGTGTCAGTTCTCGGAGCGCCGTTCCTTCTGTGACGCGTTCGCGCTTTGCTTTCCGCGGAGTGTTGGCTTGTCTCATCTGAGCGAACATCAGATCCTGCGCTTCCTTGTCCAGATCACGCTGATGCTCGTGGCGAGCCGCGGCCTCGGCGATTTGGTCAAGCGCTTCGGCCAGGCCGCGGTTATCGGCGAGCTGATCTCCGGAGTCGTGCTGGGACCCTCGATCTTCGGCAGGATCGCTCCATCCGCATATCAGGCCGTCTTCGCCGGCGATCCAATACCGGGGCATCTGCTCGAGGCCTTCGGATGGATCGGCGCCATCCTGCTGCTGCTCTTTATCGGCCTCGAGACTGACCTTAAAATTCTGCGCGGCCAGGGTAAGCCGGCCGCCTTCGTTTCGACCTTCGGGATGGCGATTCCGCTCGCGTCAGGACTCTGGCTTGGGCTGATGCTGCCGGCGAACTACCTCACTGCGCCCGGCACCCGGCTGATTTTTGCGCTCTTCATGGCGGTTGCGATGTCGGTCTCAGCGGTTCCGGTGATCGCGAAAATCCTGGTCGAGCTAGGCCTGATGCAGCGCGAGCTCGGACTGGTGATCCTCGGCGCGGGAATTATCGACGACAGCGTGGGATGGCTGATGCTGTCGCTGGTCGCGGGACTGGCAGCGAGCGGTTCGCTCAAAGGCTCGAGCGTCGCGATTCTGCTCGGCGAGACCGCCGCCTTCGTCACGTTCTGCTACTTCATCGGCGCGCGGATGGTCGCGTGGGCGCTCCGATGGGTCGACGACCATGTCGCCGCCGAGCACGGACGGTTCAGCTCACTGGTGGTGCTGGCGCTGGCATGCGCGATCGTCACCCAGGCAATCGGCCTGCACGCCGTATTTGGCGGATTCGTGGCCGGCCTGATGCTGAGCCGCTCACCGCGCCTGCGCAAGGAGGAGCGCGCGCAGCTCGAAGCGGTGACGATGGGCTTTCTCGCGCCGCTCTTTTTCGCCTACTCCGGGATGCAGGCCAATCTGTCCTCGTTGAGTTCACCCGGCATCCCGATGTTCATCCTCGCCGTCGCATGCGTCGCCAAGCTGCTGGGATGCAGTATCGGCGGTCTCCTGGGCGGACTCTCATGGCGCGAGACCATGGCCGTTGCCGTCGGGATGAACGCGCGCGGCGGCATGGGCATCATCGTCGCGCTGCTGGGTTTAAGCCTCGGCATCCTGACGCCGACGATCTACACCACGCTGGTGATGATCGCGGTGCTGACTTCGCTCGCGACGCCGCCGCTTTTGACCTGGGCGCTGGGCGGCGTCAAGGAGCGCCCCGCCGACGTCGAACGCGCGGAGCGCGGGCGCCTGATGGCGCAACTGCCGTTTCGCATCGAGGGCGCCAAGCTGCTGGTGCTGAGCGGCGGCGGTCCGCATTCCGACCTGGCAACGCATCTTGCGGCCGCGCTCGGCAGTGCGCCCGAATCCAGCGTCACGATGTTTCATGCGAATCCGAAAAAGGCCGGCGGCGAGAGCACGCCCGCCAATGGCGCCGCGCCAGCCCCTGTCAACGGACGGCAGGACGCGGCTCGTCCGCCAACCGCATCGGCTGCCATGACCGCATCGCCTGCCATGGCCGCATCGGCTGCCATGACCGCGTCGCCTGCCATGGCCGCGTCGCCTGCATCGGCGGCCCCAGCCGCCGCGACTGCCGCTTCCGATGCAGCCGCTTCCGACCCGGACGCCTTTCATGCACAGTTCGCGCGGATGAGAACGATCGCCGAAACCGCCGGCGCCGCCAATCTCCAGCAGCGAATCGGCACGGGCGAATCCGTGGCCGAAGCGATCATCCAGGAGACCCAGCGCGGCTACGACGCCATCTTTGCCGGCGCCTCGATGGAGCAGCGGCGCGACACGCTGAGCGGCTCGATTCTGCGCGACCTGGTGGCCACTGCCCGCGTGCCGGTGGTCGTGGCACGCGGCGCCGGCACCGCGATGCCGTTTACGAAAGTGCTGGTGCCGATTTCGGGTGCGCGCTTCTCACGGCTGGGCGCGGCAATCGCGATGCTCTATGCGCATCGGGTCGGCGCCACCGTCACGCTCATCCATGTGCGCAAGCGTCCGCTGTTCGAGCTGCCGCTCATCTCACGCGCTGCTCCGCCGCCCGAAGGCGACGAGATTGTTCGCGAGATCAAAACGCTCGGCGATTATCTCGGACTCGAAATCGGCAGCCGGATCGGAAGCGGCCGGAGCGCCGAGAGCGTCATCCTGCGCGAACTCCAGGAAGGCGGCTTCGACCTGCTCGTGATGGGCGCGCTGTTCCATTCCGCCGAGCAGCGGCTTTACTTCGGACCCAAGGTCGAGAATATCCTGCACCGCGCGCGATGCGCCGTCGCGATTGTCGCCGCACCCGCCGGCCCCGGCCAGGGCTGAGCAATCCTTGCGTTACATGTTGCGGAAAGTTCGGCCAGCCGAACCGGGATTGGCGGGCCTAGCCGAACATCTCTTTGAGCTTGTCGACGAAGCCCTTGGACATTGGATGGTTGATCGAGTCGCCGTCTATTTTGGCGAACTCCTCGAGCAGCTCGCGCTGGCGCGTGGATAGTTTGCGCGGAGTCTCGACCACCACGCGCACGAGCTGATCGCCGCGGCCGTAGCCGTGCAAATCGGTGAAGCCCTTGCCCTTGAGCCGCACGAGCTTGCCCGATTGGGTGCCGGCCGGAATCTTTACTTTGACCTTGCCCTCGAGCGTCGGAACATCGATCTCGGTGCCGAGCGTGGCCTGCGGAAAGCTCACCGGCACTTCGATTATGACGTCGTTCTCCTGGCGCACGAAGAGCGGATGCTCCTTGACGTGCACCACCACATACAGGTCGCCCGACGGCCCGCCGCCGTAACCGGCTTCGCCCTCGCCGCGCAGCTTCAGGCGCGAACCATTGTCGACGCCGGGCGGAATCCTGACCGAGAGCGATTCCTGTCTGCGCAACCGTCCCTGTCCCTGACACCTGGGGCACGGGTCCGCGATTATCATCCCCTCGCCGCGGCATTGCCCGCATGTGGTCGCGATCGAGAAGAAGCCCTGCTGGGTGCGCACTTGACCGGCGCCGCGGCAATTCGGACAGGTCTTGACCCCCTCGGCGCCGCCGCGCGCCCGCGCTCCGTTGCAGGCGTCGCAGGTCGCAAGCCGCTGGAACTTGACGATCCGCTCGCCGCCCTTGGCCGCCTCCTCGAATTCGACTTCGAGGTCGTAGCGCAAATCGTCGCCGCGGCGCGATCGCGCGCGGTTGCGACCGCGTCCGGTGCCGAAGAAATCGCCAAAGATGTCCGAGAATACCTCTTCGAATCCCTGGGTGAACTCGAAGCCGAAACCGCCGCTTTGTGGATTCTGAAAGGCTGCGTGACCGTAACGATCATACTGCGCCCGGCGCTCGGCGTCGGAGAGCACCTGGTAGGCTTCGTTGACTTCTTTGAAGCTTTCTTCGGCCTCCTTGTTGCCCGGGTTGCGGTCGGGATGGAACTGGATCGCCAGCTTGCGATACGCCTTCTTGATATCTTCTTCGCTGGCGCCACGCGCGACGCTTAGGACATCGTAGTAGTCACGTTTGCGGGCGGTTGGCATGTCGGGATTCTAAACGAATACGGCGATAAAATTAAGCGGACCACGCCCGGCGTCAGCAAGCGCCCGGCCGCGGCCCTTATTCCGGCAGCCCCGCACCGCGTGGCCTACTTTACTTCCTTGAAATCGGCGTCGACCACATCTTCCTTCTTCTCCTCGGAAGGACCGGTCCCGCCGCCGTTGCCTGCCTGCGCCGAAGCCTCCGGACCCGCCTGATCGCCCGCGCGGGTCTTGCTGTACATCACTTCGGCCAGCTTGTGCGATGCGTTGACCAGCGCTTCGGCCGCGCGATTCAACTCGTCGAGGTCCTTCGACTCGAGCTTGGTCCGAGCCTCCGTGAGCGCCGCCTCGATCGAGCTGCGCGAGGCTTCGTCAAGCTGCGCGCCATACTCCTTCAGGGTCTTCTCGGTCGTATAGGTCAGGTTGTCGAGCTTGTTATGAGCCTCGGCAAGCTGGCGGCGCTGATGGTCGTCGGCGGCATGCTGCTCCGCCTCGCGCACCATCCGCTTGATCTCGTCCTCATTGAGTCCCGACGAAGCGGTGATCTTGATCGACTGTTCCTTGTTAGTGCCAAGGTCCTTCGCATGGACGTTGACGATACCGTTGGCGTCGATATCAAAGGTAACTTCGACCTGCGGCAATCCGCGAGGCGCGGCCGGTATTCCGATCAGGTCGAACTGCCCGAGCAGTTTGTTGTCGGACGCCATTTCGCGTTCGCCCTGGAAGACCCGGATCGTGACCGCCGTCTGATTGTCCTGCGCAGTCGAGAAAATCTGGCTCTTGCGCGTCGGGATAGTGGTGTTCTTCTCGATAAGCTTGGTGAACACGCCGCCGAGCGTCTCGATTCCGAGCGACAGCGGAGTCACGTCGAGCAACAGGACGTCCTTGACTTCGCCCTTGAGCACGCCGGCCTGAATCGCGGCGCCGATCGCTACCACTTCGTCCGGATTGACGCCCTTGTGGCCTTCCTTGCCGAAGAGCTTGCGCACGCGCTCCTGCACCGCCGGCATCCGGGTCATCCCGCCCACCAGCACGACTTCATTGATATCGCTGGCGCGGAGCCCCGCATCCTTGAGCGCCGTCGTACAGGGCGCTTCCAGCCGATCGAGCAGGTCGCTGCACAGCGCTTCGAGCTTGGCGCGGGTCAGCTTGATGTTGAGATGCTTAGGTCCGGACTGATCGGCGGTGATGAACGGCAAATTGATATCGGTCTCCATCACGGTCGAAAGCTCGCACTTGGCCTTCTCGGCGGCCTCCTTGAGGCGCTGCAGAGCCATCCGATCCTTGCGCAGGTCGATACCCTGATCCTTGCGAAACTCGTCGGCCAGATAGTCGATCACGCGCTGATCGAAGTCCTCGCCGCCCAGGAACGTGTCGCCATTGGTCGCCTTGACTTCGAACACGCCGTCGCCGATTTCGAGAATCGAGACGTCGAAGGTGCCGCCGCCCAGGTCGAACACCGCGATCTTCTCGTCCTTTTTCTTGTCGAGCCCGTAGGCGAGCGAGGCCGCCGTCGGCTCGTTGATGATCCGCAGCACGTTGAGGCCGGCGATTCGGCCGGCGTCCTTGGTCGCCTGGCGCTGACCGTCGTTGAAGTAGGCCGGGACGGTGATTACCGCCTCGGTCACCTTCTCGCCCAGGTAGTCCTCGGCAGTCTGCTTCATCTTCTGCAGAACGAAGGCCGAAATCTCCGGCGGGCTGTGCTTCTTGCCACGCACTTCCACGGCCGCTGCCCCGTCGTCGCCCTTGACCACCGCGTAGGGCAGAACCTTAAGGGCCTTCTGCACCTCAGGATCGTCGAAGCGCCGCCCCATCAGCCGCTTGATCGCGGAAATCGTGTTGGTCGGATTGGTAATCGCCTGGCGCCGAGCGATCTGGCCGACCAGCCGTTCGCCCGAGTCGGTGAAGGCCACGACCGAAGGGGTCGTGCGCGCGCCTTCGGAGTTTGCGATTACAACAGGATCGCCGCCCTCCATCACCGCCACGCAGCTATTGGTCGTGCCCAAGTCAATTCCGATTACTTTTGCCATCTTGTTAAGCTTCCTCTCCAAGCGAAATTAACCACGCTTGGGCGATTTTCAATGCCAATGCGGCCTGATTCCGCCGCCCCTATTCGTCGCCGTTACGATCCTTTGGCGCCTTGGCCACCGCGACCCGCGCCGGCCGCAACACCCGGTCGCCCATCTGGTAGCCCCGATGGAACTCATTGATCACCGTGTTGGGCTCGTGCGCCGCGCTTTCGACATGGTCGACCGCCTCATGCAGATTCGGATCGAACTGGCGCCCGACCGAGTCGCTCGACGTGACGCCGTGGCCGCGCATGAAGTCCATCAGCGAGCGTAAGACCATCTCCACGCCCTCGACGATCGAACCGCCGCTTCCGGCGCCGCGCGCCGCTTCGACCGCGCGCTCGAGGTTGTCGACGATCGGCAGCAGGTCGCGCAGCAGCCCTTCGCGCTGGATACGCAGGCTGTCCTCGCCTTGCTGGCGCATCCGCTTGCGCACATTCTCGGTGTCCGCAAGGACGCGCAGGTACTTGTCCTTGAGCTCGGCTATCTCCCGATCCTTGGCCGCCAATTCGGCTTCCGGCTGGGCCGCCTGCTGTTCGGCCTGCGCCGACTCTGGCTCGGCGACGCTGTTCGCGCCAGGCCGGCGGTCCGCACCTTCCACCGGGTCGCGATCGGCGTGCGGATGGGCGTGCCTATGATGGTCATGCTTATCGGTCATCCGTAACCTTAATCCTCCAAGTCACTGCCAATGAAGGTAAGCATCCTGCGGGATTTTGCCAGCCACAATCGGCGGTGGATTATTCGCAAAGATCGGCGCCCACAGCCAACGATTTTCGCTTGACTCAACGATTGTCTGGGTCTACCGTACTGCCAATTTCATTCAGGTGGCACCCGATTGGACGTGACAAGGTTCTTGGTCGGGTATTGCCCAGCAATAGTGGCATCAAACTTTTATTAGCTTGCTAAAAACGAACATTGGAACATCGGAATCGCAAGATTAAATGCTCGGTAAAACTGGAGGGGGTGAGAAAATGAAGACCCGCCGTTTGGGAGCTATAGTTGCCGCGATAGTCGCGATCGTATTCGTCGGTTCGACGGCCTGTTTCGCGGCAATCTTCAACATCACGGCCAATGCGAAGGGCACGAGCGCGACTCTCGGCGTTGGCTTCGCCGCAGGCACGTACGCGAATCTCCTGACCTACACCGGCACTGACAGCACGGGACACGCTTTTTCGGGCCAGGCCGTCGGCGAATACACCAATGGTGTGGCCGCCTGCAGTTTCACGGCGTTTGGCGGCGTCAACGAAAGCGGGACGGTCCTGACCCTGGTCGGTGGATCGGCAATCTCGATCGAGCCGGGCGTCGGCAAGCTCTACACGCAGGTCACAAGCGGCACTGGATGCTTCAATTCAACGACCGGAGACTTCTCGATATCCCAGACCGATACGATAGTGGGTGGTGGCGGTACATATGCGAACGCTACCGGGACCGAGACGGACACTTTTCTAGGCCACAATGTAGGCAGTCCGGTATCAGGCAGCTTCAGCTTTGAGAAATTCAGTTCGTCGGCGTCAATCACCACCCCGTAGCGGCGCAAACCAGCAATTCTTCGCACTGCGCGGCAGCGGTCGAGAAGACTCATGGGACGAGGAGAGCACACGATGAACTCACGAGTCGCCGGGATGGCCGGCGTTCTGATCGTAATCCTTGTCGCCGGCTCGGGTGTCCTTCAGGCCGGAACTACGACAATAACTTTCAGCCAGAAGGGCATCGTGACGGTAAGCAACGTCTTCTTCGTTACCGGTGGAAAGCCCGCGGCGCTTTATACGTTCACCGGCATCGATAGCACAGGCCATTCGTTCAGTGGCCAGATGGTGATCGACTCAGCGGTAAACGGATCTGCCAATTGCACTTTCACCGGCCCCGGCGGAATACCTGAAACAGGTCACGTCTACACCCTGACGGGAGGAGCGGCGGTCACAATCATTCCGGGGGTCGGCCGTCTCTATTCCGTCGCTACCTCGGGCATCGGATGCTCCAACCGTACCGCGATCTCCTTCACCGAGCAGGAAACTATCGAAGGCGGTGGAGGGAGCTACAATGGCGCCACCGGAACCAGAACGTTGCAAACGTTGCAGTTGTTTGCCGGTCAGTCGAACGAAGGCACCAGTTTCATCAAGGTGACGGGCAGCGCGACGATCACCGTGCCGTAATCGCTGACGCTCTGGGACTCGTTCGCCGATCGCTCTGAACTCGCACACCGCCTCGCTTTCGACAGGCGGGGCAGCGCGCGTTTGTATGGGCGGCTGATTTTTTTGTAATGTTCGGCTATCCGGCCAGGCACGCTCGCGCGGCCGACACCCGGCGGAGGTCTCTTTCGATATGTCGAACAAGCCACGAATGCTCGAGGGCTATCGCGTCCTGGACTTCACTCAATTCGTCGCGGGGCCAACCTGCACGCGCGTGATGGGCGAGATGGGAGCCGAAGTTATTAAGGTCGAGCTTGCGCCCGGCGGCGACCGCGTGCGCGGCGGCGGCCTGAAGCCAATGGGCGCCGAGTTCAAGGATTCGAGCCACAGCACCTATTACCTGCAGCACAATCACAGCAAGAAGAGCCTCGCCCTCGATATTCGCAAGCCCGGCGCAAAGGAACTCCTCCTCAAGATGATTCCGAAGATCGACGTCGTGGTGGAAAACTACGCGCCCGGCGTGATCAAGAAGATGGGCTTTGGTTACGAGGAGCTGCGCAAAATCAATCCGTCGATAATCATGTGCTCGATCTCGGCGCTGGGGCAGACCGGACCGCTCTCGCACAAGGTCGGGTACGACTACATGGGGCAGGCTTACTCCGGCGTGACCGACGGCCTGGGCGACGCCGACCGTCCGCCGGCCTGCATCACGATGGCGATTGGCGACGTCTCGACCGGGATGTCGGCCGCGATGGCGGTCGGCTTCGCGCTGATCCATCGCGAGCGCACCGGCGAGGGACAGTATCTCGACGCCTCGATCCTCGACACCTACTTCCACATGCACGAGGCGAACGTCCCGATGGTCTCGCTGCGCGGCGACCGTTTCAAGCCGACCCGCGCCGGCTCGCAGCATCCGATGGGCGGGCCGACCGGAGTTTTCCGCTATCGCGGCGATGAATACGTCTACATGGCCGTGATGCCGCATCAGTGGCCGCAACTGGTGCGCGCGATGGGGATGCCGGAGTTGGCGCAGGACCCGCGCTTCAAAGGCGGACGCGGGCGGCGCGACAACAATGCCGAGCTTCAGGAGATAATCGAGAAGTGGCTCGGGAGCTTCCCGACCCGCGACGAGGCGCTATTGGCGCTCGACAAGGAGCGCGTCGCGTGCGCGCCCGTGCTGACACTGAACCAGGCGATGGCGCATCCGCATCTGCGCGAACGCAAAACGGTGCGCCGGGTCACGGATCGGATGCTCGGCGAAGTGGATATCCCGGCGGTACCGGTTAAGTTCTCGGCTTGGCCCGACAAGATCGATGTAAAGGCTTCGCTGCTGGGCGAGGACAACGAGCGGTTGCTCAGCGAGGTGCTCGGGATGTCGGACGAGCAGATCAAAGCGCTCTACAAAGAGGGCGTGCTGGTGCACGATCCGTTGATCGACAAGGGCACGGTGCCGCCGCACGCGGCCAAGAAAGCGTCCTGAAATCCGCAGCCAGCTGCGCGCGCGACGGATGCGCGTCACATGCCGGCGCTTGTGAATCAACGAAACGTGGAGCGTCCTCGCAGGCGGGCGCTCCACGTTTTCGTTTAGGAACCGGATCCCGGGCGCAACCCCTGCTTGCGAGCCGCGGACGAATCCGCAGCCCGAAGCAGGGGTGAACGATCGGTTTTTTTTCTTACTGCATGACCTGCATCAGACCGCTGGGCGAACTGAACTTCGACCAGTTGTGATAGTCGCCCGGCGCTCCGCCGTTGAAGTATGGTCCGACGCCTTTAGCATCATACGTGGACAGGTAGGTCGCATGGTCGTTCTGCACATCCCAGACCGCCAGCGTCACCGAGTTGGTATTTACGTGCCCCAGGCCTTGCACATCCTCGGCGCGCGAAGCCCAGAACTGAATCTTCCAATGCTTCAAGTTTGCATCGAAGATGTCCAGCCACGACGCGTAATGATAAACCGAGTCTACGTACATGATGCGGCTGCCATAGCAGTAACCGGCATTTTCAGACGGTATCCGCCGCACGTCGATAATATCGAAGTCGCGCAACTGCCATTTGCCCCACGACGGCTTCGCGAATCCGAGCGGCATGTCCCAGTCCTCCGGGATGTGTCCGGTATCGTGAGTAAAGTCGCCCTCGAGAATCAACAGTTTGCGATGGCCGAGATAGGTCGCGTCGAACATCGCGAGACCGCCGTTGAATCCGGGCGTGAAGTAATCGTCGAGAACGAGGTCGCTTCCTCCCGCCGGCGCGCAACGCGCAGTGACCGCCAGGCGCAGCGAGCGCCTGAGCGAAGGGACGAACACATAGTCGTCCTGTTCCTTTTCGGGATTCTTGTGGAAGACGGTCAGATTGGTGGTGTACTTCGATTGTTCCGGCGTAACCACGGTGAACCATTGCGTGAACCAGGCGTCCCCGGCCTGCGGGTAATTCACCGGCACCCCCGGATCGGTATTCCATCCGACCTGAGTGTAGATCCAGACCAGAGTCGAGCAGTTCATGCTGCCATAGCGGTCCTGGACGCAGCTCACGCCCGGATGGCCGAACGGCTGCGCATAGAGGTCCGGCACCCACGATAGGTAGTCGTCGGCGAGAATTTTGTAGCCCTTGGCCGGATCGTTCTTCGAGCTGAACGCATCGGGAAAGGGCATGCCGCCGTGGTAGTTCTTGACATAGCGATGGCCGTCAGGCATCACGCCGATCGAGGTCTGCGAGCCATATTTCTCGCTCGCCTCCAGGTAGGGCTTGGGCTGCGACAGGATTATTGTCGGTCCGAGCGTTATGGCCGCGTCACTTGGCATTTTCCAGAAGTATTTGCCGGAAAAGAGCGTTTGCAGCCCATACGGCATTGCGGTTTTGTACTGCTGCCAGTTTGAGGTTGTTATTGTAGTGCCTATCGGAATCGCAGTTTGCTGCTGAGTGTCCGCCAGCCACTGTTTAATATCATCGGGGGGCGCATAGTTTGGCGGTACATATTGCTGCGCCCGCGCGAGAACAGAGACGAGCAACACGATTAGACCAAGCCCGAGCGGCCGCACGATCGTGCGAAGTATGTATGATGACATCTGCAGTTCCTCCTCTGCCAACTTCTCCAACCGAGTCCTTTCCGGATCACGAAACTCGATCCGGCCGCGCGCATCGCTGTCGCGAGGCATCGGTGCAGCCGACAAACAACGCGGCTGTGCCTTAGTGTTATCAACCTCCCGTAGTAGTTTTTGAAAACCGGAAAAAGCCCCTGAGCGACGGTCATCATCGCGGACAGGACATGGGGTGAATTCGATCCGCCAAGTAAAGCCGAGATAACAAACGCTTGTGATTGCCGTCAAATGAAAATCAAAAATTGACGGGGCCGCGGGCTGCGGATCGCGGCGACGAAGCAACTCCAAGCGCAGGCGATTCGAGCCGCAAGCAAGTGGCTATTGCAGCTTGCCGCTTGCAAGCCCTGCGAAGATGAACTCGCTATCGAGCGCGATTCGCCACTTTATCAGCCAGGGAAAGGTCGATCAGCTTTTGCCGGCCGCGTAGCAAGCTATAGCTTCGCGTCTGTCGCGAAAAACTACTACCGGATAGTCAGCGACGCGCGCAAGCGCATCTGTATCGTAATCCGTGCTAGCGCGATGAATCGCTACATTCCTATCAGATCCGCGCGCTGGATTATGTGACGGATGCCGCGAACCGACGCGACATCGATCATCTGCCCTTCGTAGGTGACCGCGCCGAGCCCGTCCGCTTCGGCCTTGGCGTATACGGCCTCCATCTTGCGCGCGCGCTCGACCTCCTGGGGCGTAGGCGAGAAGGCCTCGTTGCCGAGATCGATCTGGCTTGGATGGATCGCCCACTTGCCGACGAAGCCGAGGATACCGGCCCAGGTGGCCTCGCGCTTGTAGCCCTCGGGATCGTTGAAGTTGGCGAAGGGACCATCGATCGCCTCGATTCCGGCGGCGCGCGCGGCGACTACTATCTTGTTGCGCGCGTAATGCCACATGTCGGGCGGATAGTCCATTGCGCCCGGGGGCGGAAAGTGGATTCCCTGTGAGGCGGAGAAATCGCCGGGGCCGAAGATTACCGCTTCGAGGCGGGGAGCCGACTTCGCGATCGCCTCGACGTTGATGAGCGCCTCGACCTCCTCGATCAGGACTTCGAGGCCGATCCGCTTTTTGCGCTTGCGGCGGAGTTCGATCTGGGCGAGCAGCGTATCGACGAACCAGACGTCGCGCGGCGACTTGACCTTGGGGATTATGATGATGTCGAGGTTGTCGCCGGCCTTTTCGGCAAGCTCGATTACCTCGTGATAGCAGTATTCGGTTTCGGTATTGTTGATTCGGACGCCGCGGGTTTTTTTGCCCCAGTTGAGGGTATTGAGCGCCTCGATAGCCTTGGCGAGCGCGCTCTCCTTCTGATTGGGGGCGACGGAATCTTCGAGGTCGAGAAAGACCAGGTCGGCCTTGCTGGCGGCGGACTTTTCGATCATGCGCTCGTTGCTGGCCGGGGTGGAAAGTTCCGATCTTCGTAGCCGCATCGTGATGCCCTCTTTCGGTTTTTTCTTTGATTTCCGCGGAAGCCTAGCGCCGCGGCTTGCGTACGTCGGGCTTTTTCACGGCGCGCGCCCGTGCCGCGACCTTCGCCGCGCGCGGCGCAGGCGCCTCTTTGGGCGCGGGCTTGCGCGCCGCCACCGGCCGCGCCGCCTTGCCGCCGACGGCGGCCGGCGTCTTGAACGCGCGGCGCTTGATCAACACGCGCCGCTCGCCCTCGAAAACCGTCTCGTTCCGCTGGTTGAGGCCCCAATGACGGAACCTGACCTCGCCCACGTCGCGCCAATGCGCGAGATCGGGACGGCCCGCCGCCCGCGCGTCGAAGTCGCCCTTGTCGAGCACTTCGCTGAAAGCATAGAGCGTGTCGCCGTGGAGCACGGGCGTGCGAAAGCGGATTTTGTCGAGGGCCAGTTCGGCGACCGCGTTCTCACCCGTATCTTCCATCGCAAGGCCGATTACCAGCGCGGTGGTGACGCCGCCGAAGGTTATCCGATGGCCCAGCTCGGTCGCGGCCATCTGATGTTCGTTGAAATGACCCTGCGCGGTATTCATCACCAGATTGGTGATCAGGACGTTGTCTATTTCGCCGACGGTTTTGCCGCGCGCGTGTTCGTAGACCTCGCCGATCTGGAAATCCTCGAAGAAGTTATCGTTCCCGGTAAGACCGGAGATGTCGCTTGCCACGTTGCCGTTGGAGTCCATCGTTAGTGCCCTGCCCCTTTGCGAGCGTCAGTCGAGCGGGCCGAGCAGCCGGTCCGAGATGACGCGAAGCTGAATTTGCGAAGTGCCCTCGAAAATCTTGGTGAGCCGGGCGTCGCGCCAGTAGCGCTCGATCGGGAAGTCCTTGGTGTAACCGTAGCCGCCGTGAATCTGCAGCGCATCGCTGGTCACGCGCTCGGCCATCTCGGAGGCGAACCACTTGACCATCGAGGCCTCCTTGTCGCATCGCCGCTTGCTGTCGATCTCGTTGGCGCAGAAGTACATGAGTTGGCGCGCGGCTTCGATATTCGAGGCCATCTCGGCGAGCTTGAAGCGGAGCACCTGGAACTCGCCGATCGGATGGCCGAACTGGGCGCGGCGCTTGACGTAATCGAGCGAATCTTCGAGCGCGCCGCGCGCCAGCCCAATCGCGCGGGCGGCGGTATGGACGCGGGCGGTCTCGAGCCCGTTCATCATTGCGTAGAAGCCGCGTCCCTCCTCACCCAGGAGCGCATGGGCGGGCAGGCGGAAATTGTCGAAATGGAGCTCGAAGGTCTTCCATCCGAAGTAGCCAATCTTGCGGATCGGCGAGCCGGTGATCCCCTCGGGAAATTTGCCGCGCTCTTTCTGAATCAGGAACTGGCTGATCCCGACGTGGCGGCGCTTGGGATCCTTGGGCGGCGAGGTGCGGGCGAAGAGCACGATATAGTCGGCGCCGTCGGCAAACGTGCACCAGGTCTTGCTGCCGTTGATCATCCAGCTATCGCCGTCGCGCGTGGCCTTGCATTGGACGTTGGCCAGATCGGAGCCGGCGTCGGCCTCTGAGAGTGAGAAGGCGCCGAGCCATTCGCCGCGCGCGATCTTGGGAAAGTAGCGGCGCTTGTGCTCTTCCGTAACGCCGCCCCAGAGCGAGTTGCCGCGCGCGATTATGCTCGCGACGCTCATCCATGCGCGCGCCAGCTCTTCGGTAACCAGCGCATATTCGGAAACACCGAGACCCAGTCCGTCGTACTCTTCGGGAATGAGGATTCCGAAGTAGCCCAGCTCGGCCATCTTGTCGCGCAGCGACATCGGGATTTCACCCTGGACCGGGTCGAGCTCGTTCGCGATCGGCATGACCTCCTTCATCGCGAACTCGCGCGCGGTGTCCTGGATAAGTTTGCGTTCCTCGGTAATGAAGTTCATCGCTCGGTGCTCCTTCTGGTCACCAGGTTGCTGCGGCGGAAATCGATCACCCTCTCGCCCCGGCTGTCGAAGCCTTCGGTGTGCCATGTGACGATTCCGTGATTGGGACGGCTGGTCGATTCGCGCTTGTCGACCACGGTGCTGCGCGCGGTCACGGTCTCGCCCGGGTAGAGGGTGCGATGGAATTTGAGTTCGTCAACGCCGAGAAAGAATCCGCCCGCCTCGCTCAGGTCCTCGACCGAGAGGCCGAAGACGGTGAGAAAGACCAGCATCGGATTGAGCACCGGGCCGCTGTGCCCATGCGCCCGCGCATAGTCGGCGTTGAAATAGAGCGGGTTGTAGCTCAGCGTCAGGCTCGAAAAGAGGCTGTTGTCACCTTCATTCAGAGTTCGGCCCCAATGATGATTGTAGACGTGGCCGAGCTCGAAGTCCTCGAAATGGTTTCCCTTGGGCCATTTTTTGGCCCGCGATCGCAGTTCTTCGTTCATCCGTCAGCTCCGAATTTATTCGGATTCCGATACGCGTCCCGGCCGATTAAGGCGCCGAAGCGCACGGAATAGCGCAGAGCATAGACAATGGCGGCGGATTTGCGAATCCCCACGGCGCGCACCGCTCAGTCCCACACCAAGCCCCCGTCGACATTGAATGATTGGCCGGTGATATTGCCGGCCTCGGCGGACGCGAGGAAGGCGGCCATGTTGGCGATATCGTCGGGCGAGTTGGCGCGGCCGAGCGGTATCGACTTTTCGAGGCGGCGGGTCAGTTCCTCCTCCGAGATGCCGTGCTTCGCGACAATCTGCTTGTTGATCGCTTCGACCATCGGAGTGAGGGTCGCGCCGGGGCAGATCGCGTTCACATTGATGTTGTAGCGGGCGAGCTGCGAGGCGCCGATCCGCGTCATCGCGATAACGGCGCCCTTGGTGCCGGCGTACGCGATATTCGAGGTGCCGCGATAGCCCTTGCCCGCGATCGACGCGATATTGATTATCCGGCCGGAACGCCGCTTGACCATCTCGCGCGCGGCGCGCTGCATACAGAAGAAAAGCCCGCGCGCGTTGACCGAATACATCAGGTCGAAGTCGGGCTCGGTGACATCGAAGAATCCGAGCGACTTCGTGACGCCGGCGCAGTTGACGATAATATCGATTTGGCCGAAGGCGTCGATCGCCCTTTCGACCATCCGATCGATCGCGCCGAGCTGGCGCACGTCGGTTGGAACGGCGATTCCGCGCCCGTCGATCTCGGCGAGGACTTTCTCAGCCGCAGCGGCGTCGAGTTCCGCGATAACGACGTGCGCGCCCTCGCGCGCGAACCGCATCGCCATCGCGCGGCCCATCCCGCTCCCCGCGCCGGTTATGATTGCTACTTTGTCTTCGAGCATCATGCGAGCACCTGTGCCAGTTCGGCGAGGTTATCGAGGCGTTCAATGTCCCAGAGCATCGCGAGCGCCGCGGGCGCGCCGCCGTCGCCGCGGCGGTCGGGCGCGAACTCCCAGCAATCGAGGAACTTGGCCTCGATCTCGGCGTCGCTCATCGGATTTCCGGCGGCGCCGCGCGGCTCGGGCACCTCTTCGACCAGGCGGCTGCCGTCCTCGAGTTCGATCGTGAGGCGCACGAAAGTTGCCGCCACGCCTTGCGCCCTGGTGTTGTTCACCTTCGACCCGACCCGCTCGATAAGCGTGCGCACCTCGGGGCGACTTACCATCGCGTCAGTGAAGCTCGCGAGCGCGACGCGCGAATCGAGAATCGCGGCCGCGACCGTGTACTCGATACTGAACTTGCCCTCGAGCCCGGTGGCCGGCCGATGATGGATGAGCGGTGCGATGTAGAACGGCGAAAGCTCGGCGGTGACTGATCGCACGGCGTGCGGATCAATCTTGAAGCGCTCCTTGAGCGCAAGCACGGCGTCGATACTGCCGTGAGTGCAATAGCAACAGGGATACTTCTTCACGCTGAGTCCCGGCGTCGTGATCGCCCACTTGTCGAGTTCGGCGGTCGCGCGCTCGACGCGGTACGGTCCGGCCGAGAGGACCGGAAAGTAGCCGAACTTCGCGTCGAGGATGGCCGCGTCGGCGGTGAATCCCATCCTGGCGAGGCGCGCCGCGTTGAGTCCCGCCCACGAGGCGTGCCCCGGATGGTAGGGCTTGGTCATGGTGCCGAAATTCTGGCGAAGCCCGCTCGCCTGCGACGCGGCGATTCCGAAGGCGATCGCTGTCTTCTTCGCATCGAGGCCGTAGATTTTCGCGGCGGCGGCCGCCGCGCCAAGCACGCCGATAGTCGCGGTCGAATGCCATCCGAGCGAGTAGTGGCTATCGGTGAAGGCGCGATTGACCTTGGTCTCGACTTCGACGCCGGCGACATAAGCGGCAAGCATCGCGCGGCCCGAAGCGCCCGCATCCTCGGCCGCAGCCATCGCGGTGAAGGCGACCGGGACGCTCGGATGGCCCATCGCGTTCACGTCATCGTAATCGAGCGCATGGCCGGCCGTCGCATTGATCAGCGCCGCGGCAGCGGGCGGAAGCTTGAGCGAATCGGGAGCGCGTCCACCGCCAAGGACGGTCGCCCGAGGCGCGCCGCCGTCCGCGCGGCCGAGCGCCGTGGTGATTCGCGCGGCGTCCTCGCCGATACCGGCTATGGCGCATCCGAAGGTATCGACTATCGCGCGGCATGCATTGTGGCGCGCCTCCTTGGGAATGCGCTCGTAGGTCAACTCCGCGACGTAATTTGCCAGCGCTTGCGTAGGTTCGATCATGTGAGTCATCCCAGGGGCATGCGCCGCCGCGGGGACGGCGCGGATTTGCCGATCACGCGACCGGTGCGGTATCGTCGCGCTATAAATCGAATCGTGCAAGAGAGGAGGCGGGCTTATGCGGATATCAGGGCGGACGCGGGTTTGGTTGATAACCGCGGCGCTGATCGCGGTCGGTTCGGTCTGGGCGTTTCGCTCGCGCGCTGCCGATTCGAGCCTGAGCGGCAAGCTCGAATCTCTGCTGGCGAATCACGACCAGGGCGCGGACCGCTTCAATCTGATCCACGTCAACGATCTCGCAGCGCTGATGGCCAAGGGCACGGTGACGGTCTACGACGCGAACCATCCGGACACCCGCGCGCAGTACGGCGTTATCGAGGGAGCCAAGCTGCTCCCATCTTCGGACACCTACGACGTCGCGAAGGAATTGCCGGCCAACAAGAACGCGCACCTCGTTTTCTATTGCGCCAACACGCATTGAATGGCGTCGCACGACGCCGCCCGTCGGGCGGTCAAAGCCGGTTATACCAACGTCAGCGTGATGGTCGACGGAATAATGGGATGGGATGCGGCGGGCAAGCCGACGGAACATCCGGGCGGCACCGCCTCGATGTAGCCTCGGCCGGGGTTCGGCGATCGGGGAGCGCGAGTGGGTAGGATTCCGGTGAGGCTCGCGGTTCGCCGATGGCTGTAACGCCGGGCGCGCGCACATCCACTGATACCAGCGTGCGCGAACTGACGCCGCGCGGTATCGCGCTGGGTGCGATACTCGCGTTGGTGCTCGGGGCGGCCAACGCATACTTGGGGCTCTACGCGGGAATGACGGTGTCCGCCAGCATCCCGGCGGCGGTCATCTCGATGGCGATGCTGCGGGCGCTCGGGCGGGCGACGATCCTCGAGAACAACGTGGTACAGACGATCGCCTCGGCGGGCGAGGCGGTCGCGGCGGGCGCGATCTTCACCTTTCCGGCGCTGGTGATTCTGGGCGATCGCGAACCGCTGCGGTATCGCGACGTGACGCTGCTATGCGTCGCGGGCGCGACGATGGGCAGCCTGCTCGTGGTCTTTTTGCGCCGCGCCTATATCGTCGAGGAGCGGTTGCCGTTCCCCGAGGGCCTCGCATGTGCGCAGGTGCTGCGTGCGGGAGACGCGGGCGGCACGAGCGCGCGTCCGCTGGTCTGGGGCGGAATAATCGCGGCGATTCTGAAAGCGTCACAGGACGTCTTCGGGCTCGTTCCGGGAGCGCTGAGCGGTGCGCGATGGGTCGGCCGCGCGCCGATAGCCGGGTCGATCGATCTCTCGGCGGCGCTGCTCGGCGTGGGCTACATAATCGGCCTCCGAACTGGAATCCTGGTTTTCGCGGGCGGCGCGATCGCGTGGCTTGCCGCGATTCCGATTCTCGGGTGGCTACATCCGACAGCCAACGCAATCGATGCGGGAGTAGCAGCGCAGGCGTTATGGAGCGGCGAGGTCCGGTACATGGGCGTCGGCGCGATGCTGGTCGGCGGGGTCGCAACGCTATGGCGGCTGCGAGGCGCGATGGGTCGTGCGATCGGTGAGAGTATCCGGGCGGCGCGAGGGCTGCGGAAGGAAACCTCGGCGCGTGAGGACACCGACCTTTCAGCGCGCGCGGTACTGGTCGCGGTCGGCGGATGCGTCCCGGTGATCTTCGCGATCTGCCTGATAATTTCAGGAAGCGTATGGCTTAGCGTTGCACTTGCGATCGCGCTGGCCGTAATCGGATTTTTCGCGACGGCGGTGGCGGGATATCTGACCGGAATCGTCGGCGCGTCGAACAATCCGGTCTCGGGCGTGACGGTGATCGTGCTGCTGGGCGTCGCCGCGATGCTCCGTGCGTGGGGCGTTCCGGCTGATATCGGACCGCGGCTTGCGATCACGGCGGGCGCGGTGGTCTGCGCGGCGGCTGCGATGGCCGGCGACTCGCTGCACGATCTGGCGACCGGGTTTCACGTCGGGGCGACGCCGCGGTCGCTCGAAATCGCGGTCCTGATTGGCGCGCTGGTAGCGTCGCTCGCGATGGCGCCGGTGCTCAATCTTCTGATCTGCGGCTACGGAATCGCCGGCACGGCGACGGCCAAAGCGGGCGCGCTCGCGGCACCGCAAGCGTTCCTGATGGCGAAAGTGGCGCAGGGCGTCTTCACCGGCGGATTGCCGTGGGGCGCGGTCGGCGCCGGAATCATACTGGCGTTCGCGCTTCTGACCTTCGACTTCGCGCTCGAACGGAGCGGCTCGCGATGGCGCACGCCGGTGATGCCGGTCGCGATCGGACTCTACCTGCCATTCGGACTGAGCGTCGCGATTTTGATCGGCGCGATCGCGCGCGCGCTCGGACCCCGCGACGATTCAAGCGAAGGCACGAGTGGCGTGCTGTTCGCGGCCGGGATGATCGCGGGCGAGGCGCTGATGGGTGTCGCGAGCGGCGCGATGGTCAGCGGCGGCCTCCGGCTGCCGCTCCGCTAGAACGGCGCTCCACGCGGAACACATGTCGTCCGTGGAGGGCCGGAGCGCACCTGCGGATTACTGTTCGAGTTGAAAGGCGATGTTGAGTTCGCCAACCGAATCGGCGAATGAATTTATCGCCCCCAAATCCCGCGAGTCGCCCCGATAAATCGCCGCGAGCGCCCCATTCGCCTTGACCAAAGAGAGGCCGGCTTCGCGCTGCTCCGGCTGGTAGCGCCTGGATCGTTCCGGCGGAAGAAAGATTCGGGCGCAAAACGAACGAACAAATGCTCGCCGCGGACGCGCCTGAAGTTTCGCGCGGCGTCCAGATTCTTGTCGATGAACTCGACGTTTCACGGCTCCGTAATGGCGCAATATTCTGCGGAGGTGGAAGCTCTCTCTCGAGCCTTGAAGGAGTCAGGACCCCCGAGCCCGAGCGCCTGCCCGAACGGTGATTCCTTATGTTGAAGGGCGTTGATTCTGGCGGCGCCACGGATGATAATCATTACCAAATGGCGGGAGTCAAATTCATAGGCGCCGGGTGGCGCGGCGAGTACGCGGAAGACCGGCTGCAGGCGTTCGTCCATCACTGCCGGAGCAAGCGGATGGCGGTCACGCCGCAGCGCCTCGCGGTGATGCGCGCGCTGCTCGAATCGGGCGACCATCCGCGGGCCGAAGTGGTCTACGCCAAGGTTCGCGCGGAGCATCCGCATATTTCGCTGGCGACGGTGCATCGCACACTCGAGACCCTGTGCGAAATCGGTGAGGCGCACAAGGTCACGCCGCTTCATGAGACCGCGCGGTACGACGGCAACACCCGTCCGCACCATCACGTGGTCTGCGTGCGATGCAAGCGGATCGAGGATATCGAGGCGCCCGAGTTCGACGCGCTGCTGAAGGGCCGGATGCGCCTTGGCGAGTTCGAGCTTATCGGATGCTCGGTCGAGGTGCGGGCGCTCTGCAAGAGCTGTCGCGCGGGCTGAACGCCATTCTGAGCGCGGTTCCTCAAGCTTCCGGCAAATTTCACAGGAGAAGTCCATCATGCATAAAACCAAGAACGATCTTCCGGAGCCGACGCGCAAGCTGATAGCTGATCTGCTCAACGCGCGTCTGGCCGATTCGATCGACCTGATGATGCAGGCCAAGCAGGCCCATTGGAACATAAAGGGCCCCAACTTCATCGCACTGCACGAACTGTTCGACAAGATCGTCGACGACGCCGAAGAGTACATGGACCTGGTGGCGGAGCGCGCGGTGCAGCTCGGCGCGACCGCCGAGGGCACAATCGCGGTGGCCGTCCGCCGTTCGCATCTCGAAGCCTATCCGATCGATATCACCGACTCGGCGGCGCATGTCGAGGCGCTATCGTCGGCGCTGGCGCGTTACGGAGCGGCGGCGCGCAAGGCAATCGACGAAGCCGACAAGCATGGCGACAAGGACACCGCCGACCTGTTCACCGAGATTTCGCGCGGGGTCGACAAGTGGCTCTGGTTCGTCGAGGCGCATCAGCAGCACTGAGTCATTTGGTGCATCGCATTCTACGTACTTAACTCCTCGAGCAGCGCTTTGGCGTCGATGAGGTCAGCGGTGTCGAAGCCCTCGGTGAACCAGTTGTAGATTTCGGCGAGTATCGAGCGCGCCTCGTCGCGACGCCCCTGTTTGTCGAGCATCCGCGCGAGGCTCGTGGTAGCGCGCAACTCCCACGATTTAGCGCCTTGTTTGCGAGCTACTTCGACCGCGCTTTCGAGGGACGCTCGAGCCTCCGCCGGATTCGAAGGATCTCCTTTCAGCAGCAATTCACCGCGAACGCGATAAAGCTCTGCCTCCCAGCAGTGCTCCTCACTTTGCCGCACCAGGTCCAAACCTTCGCCCACCGTGTTCAAACCTTCCTCGACGCGCCCGGCTCTTGCGTACGCTTCGGCAAGGGTCGCCAAAAAGAAGGTGAGCCAGAGTACGGCGCGGCTTTCGGACAGAACTTTAACCGCCTCACGTATTTGATCCACTCCATCGTTCGCGCTCGTAGCCTGAACCAATGCCCAGCCTTTCACAATCCGCGCCGATAACAGGAGGTAGAAGAAGGTTGTTTCCACTCCCATCGCGATGGCAGCCTCGGCCATCTCCAGAGCAGGCCGCGGTTCCCTTACCAGCAGGTGAAACTGCGCTCTCGTGCCCAGTGCCCATATTATCGACGCTGAATCCCCGAGTTCGCGCGCGAGTGCGAGCGATTTATCCGCATGGCGCCGTCCTTGGTCCGGAAAACCGCGCAGCCACAAGAGCATCGCGCCCCACCCATGACCGCATACGGCCGGATGATGGGCACTGTAGAGCGGCACGCGAGTAGAGCGAAGTTGCGCTTCGAAGAGAGCCAATCCATGATCGACGTAGTTTTGCGAAACCTCCAGCTCGCCACATGTCATTGCAAGCGACCACTCATGATGATCAGCTTCGAGGATAAACGCCGGCTCGGGATGCTGACGGATGAAATCTCGGGTCGGTTTTATTCGTTCCCGGGCCGCTGCCATTCTGCCACCAACGAAGGCGATTCCGAACAAACCGACCAGCGTCGAAAACTGTTGTTCAGCGCTGCCGCAGGTGCTGGCCAGTTCTTGCGCTCGAAGGTAAACCGTCTCGGTTTCGGGTGCTGACCATCCCTTAATCATCATGAGCATCTGGCCGAGCGCAGTTTGTAGCGCGAGCTCCCGCTGGTCGCGCACCGGGCTGTCAGGCTCCCGCTTGAGCAGATCCAAAGCGGCAGTCAGATGCTGCATAGCCTCCTGGTTGGCAGAACGCTGAACTGCTCGAAGTCCGGCGAGCTCATGATACTCCAGCGCCTTCTTCGCGTTGCTGCCCTTGCTGTAATGGTGCGCCAGCTCATCGAGATGATCGTCGATCGAATTCGCGTAGAGGTTCTCCAGCGCGGCGCCGGTTCGCTCGTGTAAGTGCTTGCGCCGCTCCTGCAACACGGAGTTGTAGGAAACCTCTTGGGTCAGCGCGTGCTTGAAGATGTATTCGGTGTCGCCGACGGCGGGCTGCTCGTAGATGAATTCTCCGAGTTGCAACTCATTCAGGGTACTGTTGAGTACCTCCTCTGGCGTGGGGCGCACCGCACGAATCAGCGACATCGAAAATTCGCGCCCGATCACTGCTAGCGTCTGCAGTAGTTCCTTCGCATGGGACGGCAGGCGGTCGATGCGCGCGGCGAGAATCCCTTGCACCGTCGGCGGAATCCTCAACTCGCCCAGCGGCCGGGTGAGTCTCATCGCGCGACCGTCGCGGACCAGCGCGCCCTCATCGAGCAGCACCTGCACCGTCTCTTCCATGAAGAACGGGTTGCCTTCGGTCTTCTCGATGATTAGCCGCTTGAGCGCGGCGAGGTCAGCACCCTCACCCGCGCGCGGCTCATCGCCGCGCTGGCCCTCTCCCGGAACGGAACGGGCGAGGGGCATTGAAAGCAGCGCCGAAAGCATCTCGTCGGCGCTCTCGCGTCCCAGCGGGTCGAGACGAAGCTGGGTGTAATAGGTTTTATAGCCCCAATCATGGCGGTACTCGGGACGGTAGTTAACCAGCAGCAACACTTTCGCGGTGCCGATCGAATCGGCCAACAGATTCAGCAGCTCCTGGGTCGCCTCATCGATCCAATGGAGATCCTCGAAGATCACCATCAGCGGCTGATTGAGCGATTCGCGCAACAGGATTCGCTTGATCGTCTCGAGCGTGCGCCGCTTCCTGATCTGCCCGTCCATCTGCGCCAGCGGATCGTCGCCCTCGACAA
>Ga0307373_10001897_pt1 | contig 38543 bp, 34 predicted proteins | sample OX2MG_FD_202534 | JGI IMG/M metagenome (GOLD analysis project Ga0307373, IMG submission 202534) | Soil microbial communities from Risofladan, Vaasa, Finland - OX-2 | ecosystem: Environmental > Terrestrial > Soil > Coastal area > Acid sulfate soil | place: Finland: Risofladan, Vaasa | collected...
TATCTGTTTACCAACATTTTATCAACACCGAAACTTTAGTAAATAATAGCATCCTGGCTTCCTAATAAATGCCCCACTCCGTTCAATGTTTTATAACGGGGCACGATGATTTCCTTTAAGGTTTTGGCTGAGTCGCTGTTCTGCGCGTTAACAGTAATGGATACTTGTAATATAATTATTGACAGTATGATTCTTCTAATATTCATTTTTACAGATTTATTTCTGCAAAAGAAGTATGCATAGCATCAAATGATTTGCGAAATAGGGAAAAGTGATTTGCGAAATAGGGAAAAATTGTTACCATCATGATTGATAGCTTCATAGCTAAAAATCGGAAAAAGTTTTATTTCGATCTGTAAGGAAAGAAAAGAATGATCTCTTTTATAATTTGATTTTTTTTCCTTTTGGGCGTTTCCCTCCTGCCGTCGGGTCGGGCTTTCCGCAGTACATGGTACTTTGCTGCGATCCCTAACACGTATTAATGATGGAAATCTGGCAAGAGTAGATTATAATGCTTTCAGCTTATTTTGGGGAATTCCTGTATTTTAATAACTTGCTTTTACCATAGCATATGAGTTTTCACTAGTTAGCCATATCTCATATCGCGATTTGCGATTTACGATAAAAACAATTATATTTGCTTTATGAAAAATCACAGCGGAATGCGACCGCAGGATATCGCAGTTTTATTGAAAATTATATCAAAGGGAAATACTCCCTGGAGGCATCAGGACCTTTCCAACGAACTGTTTATTAGCCAGTCGGAGATTTCTGAATCATTACACAGGAATCAGGTTGCCGGATTAATAGGCGCAGACAAAAAGAAAGTTTACCGGCAATCCTTGCTTAATTTCATTGAATATGGCCTTCGCTATGTATATCCGGCAAAACCAGGTGCAATGGTCAACGGTATTTATACTGCCCACTCTCATCCTTTCATGCAACATCAATTTAGATCAGAGATAAATTATGTCTGGCCGACAGAAAGGGGATCTGTGAGAGGACTGTCAATAGAACCGCTATATAAAGAAGTAGTAAAAGCTGTTATATTAGACGAAAAGTTATACAAAATGCTCGCACTGATAGACGTTGTGAGAGTAGGCAGAATGAGGGAACTACAAATAGCTCTTGAAGAATTAAATAAAATGATTATAGAATGAGCCATAGTGTTAATATTAGCCGCATCAAAGAAGTAAAAAGTGCTCTTGAGACACTTAAAGACAACATGGTTTTTGTAGGGGGAGCTACTGTATCTCTTTATGCGGAAAGGATGGCTGAGGAAGTTCGTCCAACAAAAGACGTGGACATACTTGTCGAAATATGGAGCCGGTGGGACTTCGCTGATCTTGAAGAAAGAGTGAGGCAATTAGGTTTTGTAAATGATATGAACGCAAAATTTCTGGGCCGTTATATTCTTGGAGATATCATAGTTGACTTAATGCCCACATCTCCTGAAATTTTAGGATTTGCTAATAAATGGTATGAAGAAGGTTTCAAAGCTTCGGTTGACTTTGAGATTGATGAAACCACCAAAATCAAAATATTGCCGGCAGAATATTTCATCGCCACAAAGATTGAAGCGTTTAAAAACCGTGGAAGTGGCGATGGTCGTTTAAGTCATGACTTTGAAGATCTTATATTTGTACTCGATAACCGGGATTCCATTTGGAGCGAAATTAAAACAGCAAGCCTTTCTCTTCGGGGTTACCTAGCAGAAGAATTTGCATCATTTTTAGACAACCCTAATATTGAGGAATGGATTTATGCGCACACCGCCACAAGTTCACCTCCGGCTGTCGACTATATTATAAATAACATGAAAGAAATAGCATCTCCTGGAAAGGATGACAATTCTTAGCCATTAAATAAATTTTTTCCATTAAAATATGGCTCATAATCGACATACCGCTTTCTGTTATCGCTATAACCATTGTGCGGAATAACGGCCATGGGGTTGCATACCACAAATTTACCGCAATTCCGCAGTGCCCGGTCGATATGCTGATCTTCCGGCAATGCCAGCATTTGATCATAAAAACGTTCATGAATAATATAAAGCGTAGTCCCTGAAAAATCAGTTGTCAAATTGTTTTCGTCTATATTTCCATAGACAATACCTCCCAAATAGATATCAAAATCATCCGGGATATTTGCAAGATAAAAATTGAATGCACCGGGAGCCGTAAAATGCAAATCATCTTCACCAATTAAAACCGATTGAGACCCTTGCAATTTAGCATGCCTGATAATATTTTTATGTGCTCTGGAAATCCCTCGTCTGGTAAGTGTATTATCAACAACTCCTTCCCACATTTTAAAGTTGCTAATTTTTTGAGTTGCAATTTCATCTTTTAAGAGTTGCAATCTGTCAACCCTTTGAGCAAGATGAATAATATTGAGAAACATTAAGAAGTACTTTTAGGATGAATTTAATGTAATTTAAATTCAGTCATGTCCCTATTTTTAAAGGCTACTATAATACCTTTTTATCCGGTTAAACCCTCGCATCATTTAATGATTTCTTAATTCAAATGTAAGACAAATCATTACTTATGAAAAAGTGTAGATCACAGAATAGATCAGAAATAACGAGTATAAATTGAGAGTTTAAGCAATTTCTTCGAGCGTTCCCCTCCTGCCGTCGGGTCGGGCTTTCCGCAGTACATGGTACTTTGCTGCAATCCCTAACGCGTAAATAAAAAAGTCTATCCTTATCACATACAGTAACTCCAAGGGAGCTAATTCGATCATTTTCCTGACGGCTGGAAAATGATCAGGTAACCATAATTTCCATCACCTCCGGTAACCATTTTCCTCCCATATGAATCATTTGTAAAACTCAATAAAAAATTATCTTAAATTTATAGGTACTAACCAATTCTAAAAGGTTTAATTTCTAAAAAATGAGAACAAAACTTAAACCCGGCGAAAAGATGATTCTTTTAACCCGGCGGCATTGGTATCCTTCCTTGTTTTTCCCAATGATTCTTTCCTTCTTCCTCGTACTTATAGGTATTGGTTTGGGCAGTCAACGGTCTGTTTATTATCTCATCGCAGTTGCTGGTGTATTAAATGCTATTTACAGAATCAATTACAGGCGCTGTGATATCTGGATGGCAACTAATCTCCGGGTAATTGATGAATATGGTCTGTTTAATCATTATACAATAGAAAGCCCGCTTGATAATATTAATAACGTTTCCTTTAGCCAAACGCTATGGGGGCGGCAGATGGGATATGGAAATGTAATGATACAAACCGCTGCAGACCGTGGGGCCACCACTTATTTTGGGGTGGAAAACCCTGATACACTTAAGGATACAATTACTACTATGCAGGAAGAATATAGAAAATCAGCAGGGCGTGAAGAAGTTACAGCTTTGGCTGCCCTGGTAAATGGCAGGCAACCGGCAAACAACAAGGCTTCTCTTGCTGATGAGTTAGAAAAAACCTATAAACTCAAACAAAAGAGAATCCCAACAGAAGATGAATTTAATAATTTAAAAATAAAAATTTTAAACGCTTAATTTTTGTTTTGCTTTCTTAAGTAACAGTAATGAATAAACGAAAACAAGGCCTTCATCTTAAACCATTTAATAATGAATTACCAAAACCTCTCTCTGGCCTTTAGACGCATTAATACTGATCTGCCACTTCTTCCCTACTTGCAGCAAATATGCGATGGAATCGTGGCTGAAAAAGCAGACAAACCAGGGGTTGATAAAATTCTTTTAAACTATGGCGTTAACAGGTCCGTAGCTACGGTTGATTTTTTGCACCTGATTTTTGCCTATATAAAAATAGCCCTTGAAGATGAAAAGCTGACCGATGATTAAATGGCCAATATTAAATTTCTAAAAATACTGTTTAACATTCAACCCGGCGATTTTTATTACCATAACAAATGGGATGTTGAGAAAACCATAATGGACCAGTTATCCAAAATATACGCTGATGATTTTATAACAGAAGAGGAAGCAGAATTAAAATCAGCTATTCAGGAAATATTTGATCTGACATATGATCAAATGAATGACTATGCGAAGATTAAAGCAGCGGTGTCCATAAAAAAAGGAGCCGACCCGAAAGATTTGGATGTAGTCTTCACCTATGAAGAATATTTTAAATTACGGTCTGCTAAGTGAAGAAAATTTGTTTATCTTAAAAGCTCTTTAGGAAAAGAAATTTTGAATAGTAGTGTTTCTCTATTATACCCCACTATACTTCTTAAAATTCTCCGCCTGCTCAAATATCTCTTTAAACACTTCATCTTTCGGTACAGGTGGATATTCATTTTCTGCAAGAACTAAGATCAGGTCAACTTTTAATTCTGCTTTAATATCATCCCTGTTTGCCCAATCCGTATATCTTGCTTTCTCGTCAACTATCTTCTTAACTTCTTGCGATAGTTTAATTAATTTATCTTCAGGATATTCAAAATTGTATTTCTGCGCAATAGCTTTCAGGATATCATAAAATGCTTTTTCTTCAAAATCAATTCCTAAATCCATGAAAGAGTTTCGTTCCTTTTGCAGGTCTTTAAACAGGTTGGCAAATTGTTCTGCAACATCGTCTAAAACATGACTTTGAAATACATCAAAATCTTTCCGTTCATTATAAACTTCTACCAGCTTTTTAAGCTTCTTAGAAAAATCTATTCCTTTAATTCTGTTGATCTTTTTAAAATCATCAATTGCTTTGGAAAGCAATTTTTGCAACAACTTTATTTTGGTATTCGGCAGTTTTATTTTATCAATCTTCGCCATATATTCATCACTGAATATATCTGCATTGTTTTTAGGATCGTTTTTATCAAGCTTAAATATTTCCTCTACGCCATCACTTATTAAGGCTTCTTCTATCATTTTTCTAACACGATTATTCATCTGGGCTGTATCCGGTGCATCACCTTTTGTTAGTTTATGGATGATGGCTTTAATGGCAAAGTAAAAATGAATATGGTCTCTTTCTTCTTCGCTAATATCTTCACTTGAGCAACACAAGTCATAAGCGGAACGGAGTTTTTTTACCATTTCTACAAACCGCTTCTCTAACTCATCAGTAACCTGAGCATATTCAGCAGCACGATTCAGGCAATCTAATTTTTGTAACGGAGTTCCATTGAAATAATCAGTTGTATTGAAGTTATGAAAAAGCTTTGCCAATAAATCCAGTTGATCTTTTACTAACACAACTGCTTTGTCAATGTCTTCAAAATCGTCTTCACTTACCTTACTATATTTTGCCAAAGCAAGGTTCATATTGTTTTTGATGCCCACATAATCAACAACTAAACCTACTTCCTTGCCTTCATAAACCCGGTTAACTCTTGAAATGGTTTGTATCAAAGAATGTTGCTCTATTGGTTTATCAATATAAATCGTTTCCAGAAACGGCACATCAAAACCGGTAAGCCACATATCCACGACCATTGCTATCTTGAAATTTGATTTTGCATTTTTAAATTGACGGTCCAGTTCCTTTCTATCTTCCTTCGTGCCAAGCATGTCATACATGATTTTAGGATCATCCTTATGCCTGGTCATTACCATCTTTATTTTTTCAATCGGCTTTAGTTTTTTCTTCTCTTCTTCAGTGAGTTCTGCACCTTCCTCGCAATCTCTTATTTCTGCCCACTCCGGCCGCAAGGCAATAATTTCTTTATACAAATCATAAGCAATAGGCCTGCTGATGGATACAAACATAACTTTACCCTTAACACTGGCGCCTTCTTCAATTCTTTTTTCGTAATGTTCAATAAAATCTACTGCTACTAATTTGAGGCGTTTGGGGTCACCTAAAATGACTTCCATTTGCGTGACCGCTTTTTTACTTTCCTCAATTTGATATTCATTGGTTCCTTCAACAGCACATTGTTTATAATACTCTTCTATCTGTTTCAGCTTTTCTTCATTCAGTGACACTTTTGCTGCACGCCCTTCATATACAATTCTTACAGTGATTCCATCCTCTACAGATTCTTTCATGGTGTATGCATCTTCTACTTTACCAAATACATCTAACGTACCATCAATAGGTGTTCCTGTAAAACCAACGTAAGTAGCATTAGGTAATGAATCATGTAGGTATTTGGCAAATCCATATTTTCGTTCAACTCCTTTAGCTGTGATTTTTATTTTTTGGTCAAGGTTAATTTGTGATCGGTGGGCCTCATCTGAAATACAAATTACATTCGTTCTTTGGGTTAGTAGTTCAGTGCTTTCTGTAAACTTATGAATGGTGGTGAGAAACACACCGCCGCTGTTCCTGTTTTGCAAAAGCGATTTCAGTTCTTCACGGGTTTCCACACTTATTACATTTTCATCACCAACAAAGGTTTTTGCATTGGTAAATTGTGCGGAAAGCTGATCGTCTAAATCTGTCCTGTCTGTTATCAATATAATAGTTGGACTTGCAAAGTGTGGGCTTTTCATCAGGAGACGTGTCAGGTATAACATGGTGAAACTTTTGCCGGAACCTGTTGCACCGAAATAAGTGCCGCCTTTTCCGCTTCCGTGTGGCCGCTGATTTACCCTGATACTTTCAAATAATTTATTAGCTGCATAATATTGCGGATAACGGCAAACAATTTTTATATCATCTTTTGATGTATCAGGAAAATAAATAAAATTGCGGATAACATTTAGCAAACGCTCTTTATAAAATAGACCCTCAATCATAGTATGCAATGAACTGATTCCATCCGATGGTTCATCGCTATCGTTTATTTTTCTCCAGGCGTAAAAGAAATCGTAAGGAGCAAACAGGGAGCCCATTCTGTTATTCACGCCATCACTGATAACACAAAATGCATTGTATTTAAAAAGTTCCGGAATATCTCTTTTGTAACGAACGGTTAACTGGGTGAAAGCATCTTTAATGGTACAGTTTTCCTTAACTGCAGTTTTAAATTCAATCACTACCAATGGCAAACCGTTGATGTAAACAATACCATCGGGTATTCGTTTCTCGTAACCAGCTATTTCCAGTTGATTGACGATTTTATAAATGTTATTGTCTTTGGTTTGGTAAACTGCTTCCGGCTCTGCTGCAAGGCCTATTTCATTATTCGCTTCTTCTTTTTGAATATTTCCTAAAGTTCTAAAATCTATTAAATGAATAAAAAGATCTTTCTTATTTCTGTCTTCCCGCTTTAACGTAAACCCATCTGCGATCAATTTCATGATGGCTTTGTTACTTTCATATAAAGCCGAGCTTGGGTACAAATCTAACTGTCGGATAATACCATCAATTTCATTCAGCGTAATATCATCATCACTATATTGATTCAACAAAAAGTTTTTCAAATCTTCCCGAATCAGCACATCAGACATTTCCTTGTGTATGGTTTCGCCATGCACATGAGGTATTTGTTGAGTTTCAAATAACTCAATCACCGCCTGTTCTAATGTTTCTTCGGTGAATTTCATTTCACTTATTTGCGTTTGGTAATTTTTTTCAATTTTTTTATATCTACCTCAATTTCTTTTAAACTTTCTTCCTTTTCAATTTGTATTTGGGCAATTTTATATTTTTCAAATTACATTGCAGATTTTTCCTGTGTTTTCCCTGCAATAGCACCATGTTGAGTGGTATGTCGGAAATTTCGACACACCACATTTTCGTCCAGTTCTCCTTCCTCAAAAGCATTTTGAATATGTTCGGTAATCGTGGTTCTCGCTTTCCCAAATAATTCAGCCATCCGGACCTGGGTAAGCCACACAGTTTCCTCCTCTAACCTTACATCTATTTTGATGTTGTCGTCAGGGTTTTGGTAAATGATTATTTCGCTGTTTGATTGTTCCATTTTTTAATTGTTTAAAATTCGATCACTGCCTGCTCTAATGTGTCTTCATTGAATTTCATTGACTTTGTTTTACGCTCATTCCCTTTTTTGTCAGGCGGTATTTTTGCAAACGACTGTTGGGTTTCTCAGGAAGGGTCATTTCTATTAATCCCTGTTCTAAAGCCGGTTTTAAATAATTTTTTCTAAAATTATCTCTATTAGAAAGGTTTAACCTCTTTTGCAATTCCTGCCTATCCATCTCATTTTCCAAAACATCAATTAAGTTTTTGACTTGCATGGTGACTTGCATGGTGACTTGCATGGTATCTTGCATGGTGACTTGATCGGTGACTGGTCCTGCAGCGGGGAAAGTCATTCTTAAAAAATTGTCGGAAAAGGTAAAGCAATCTTTTCCGTAGCTTTCTAAAATACGCGGTACTCCGGAACCCAAATGCTCCACCAAATCCAGGTCCTTAAAGATGCGCATGATCTCCTGGTTGCGGGGAACAGAATACCCTTCAAAAAATTCGTCCCGGCTTAATCCATCCGGTAAACTACCTGCCGAAGTAATTTCTATCCTATCCGCAAACAATTCAAACTTAGGTGGTACCTCGTTTGTATAGTCATTATGTACAATAGCATTTATGATGGCCTCACGCAATGCAATTGCATTCCATAACCTTTTTTCTTCCCTTTCCTTTGAAGTTATTTTGGCAAGGGTTTTATTCTCTAATTCCATTTTATCCAATACCTGCTTGGCTGCTTTGATAAGGGAACAATACCCATATTCATTATTCTCTACCAGATCAACCCTGGTAAGCCCTTTATATTTCGCCACTTTAATGGAGAGGCTGTTTACATCGGACATCAGGAATGCCACATAATTATATTTACCATCCTGGGTTAAGAGCTCCAGGTTAGCGGCAAACTGGGAGTTTAATTTTTTGCCGGCCTCGTTATAATAAATTTTTAACTGTTCAAACTTTAATTTTTGTTGGTTGGATTGTATCCTGCCAATAGAATTGCGGGTTCTTTTGGCAAAAAGAGTTTCAATCATTTTGGCAGGCATTGGTTCGCTGGCACTACCCACGCGGATATACGCCCCTTTTTCAGACATGCCGTATTTTCTAAGATGATACGGCTTCTCAGGGCCGCTGGCTATAATGATTTTAATAATTTCTTTTTCTTCCCGCTCTTCCAATACTATATCAAACAAACCCAAACAGGAAGGCAAAATATTGTGCTTAAGCCGGTCTTTGATTTTTAATTGTATTGCATCGGCATCCTTTATGCCTATCGCTTTGCCCGATTTATGAATACCAATATAGATCAAACCGCCTTCATGATAATTCAGGAAAGCAATTATTTCTTTCTCCAAATCATCGGTGAGTTCTTGTTTGTATTCTATCCGATTGGTTTCTGACTTCATTTAAAATGCTGATTTATTTACTAAAAAACCGGACACATATTGGTTTTGTATTTTTTTCGCTTCATATAATTCAATAACGGCTTGCTCTAATGTGTCTTCGTTGAATTTCATTTTTGAATAAATTCTTCGTAATACTTTTGCTTTCTTTTATTAAAAGCTGGCATAGCACCTTCTAAAACTTTGACAATACAATCATTGACTGTTCTATTCTCTATGCTTCCTGAAATGAAAGTAAATTCATTGTCCTTTTCTTTATCAAGGTTAACATAAATTACTTGTTCCGCATCTGAAACAATTGCAAGGTTAGGATTATGCGTCACCAAAATTATTTGTCTTTTACTTTTGGCATTACGAATAAATGGAACGAGTATGTGAGCTACACTGTTGTTATCTAAATTATCTTCGGGCTGGTCTATTATTAAGGGAATATCATTTTTATCAAGAAGTAAATAAAAAACCAATAACAAAGCCCCTTTTTCGCCAGGTGATAATTGTTGCAATGTTTTTGACCCTTGCATTAATTGATAATTATAATCTAAAAATTCAATGGAATATAAGTAATTGTAAAGCTCTAATGGATTTTTAATTTGTTCATCTATGTACCTTTTTTCTTTTCCATATTTATCTCGTTGGTCAATATGAATAGATTCATTTAAATTATTTAAAAACAATTTAGTATTCTCAAAATTATCAAAATTGGCATCTTGTTTAATTTTATTTAGTTCAGCGACCCCGCCTTCGATTGAGTAAAATGTTCCTAATACTCCTTGATTAATATTTCTGAAAAAGATCTCAGAAAAGGAACTTGATAATGACAATGCAGCATTAATATCTATTTTATATTTATTTAATAAATCGGCATTGGAACCAATTATTAAATCTAATTTTTGTTTTACATCTTTGTAAACAGATATTATTTGCTGCTTTTTGTTAAAGATTTTTTCAGCTATGCCTAAACGTTTTTCCCGTAATACATCAATTTCAGTGGAAAGGGATTCTTCCAAATATTTTAATTCGAATTCAAAGAATGTTAAACTATCAGAGATATATCTTGTACCGATAATTTTATTTTTTTTCTCCTCCCAGTTTTTCTTTTCAGCGAGATAAATTTGAAATGCCTTTTGAGGTCCATCTAATTTATTTTGTTCTTCTTGAAGTGCCTTTTGCAAATCAATTAATGCACTCTTAGCCGATTTATACTCTGAGACTCCGCTTTCTTGTTCACCAAGCACTATCTTAAAATCTGTAAGTGTTGATTCTTTAGTTTCAATAACAGTTTTTAATGTGGATATATTTTCAGAGACTGATATTAATTCATCAAGAGGCAAAGAATATTTTATACAAATCTCTTTATTTTGATTTTTGAATTCTTCAATATCATTTATTTTGAAATTAATATCTTGCTTTAACTCTTTAAGCTCTCTTAATTCTATAAGTATAATTTGTTTTTTAGTTTGAATTGAATTGATCTCTGCTTCTAAAACTTCAATCTCACTTTTTATTCCTTTTATTTTATTGAGTGATATTTGATTAAATTCTGCTATCACTGAATCAGTGTTTGGATCTATAACAGGTATTGGCTCAATTAAAGCGGCAAGTGCGTCCTTCTTCAATTGAATTTTATTTTGTATTTCTTTTTTATACTTAGCGTTAAGTTTATTTTCTAACTTAATAATATTTGTATTTAATTCATTATTATCTTCTTTTAAAAGAGTTATATCTTTTTCAGCTAGCTTCTTTTTTGATTCAATTAAATCTTCAAAGGAATTAAAGCCAACTTTATCATCATTATCTAAATGTGTAAAAACAACATTTTCTATTTCTTTCTGAAATTCTTCTGTTGAGCTTATTTCGTTTGTCAACTTTTCAAAATACCCTTGAGGTAAATATTTTACCAGTTCAATTTCACCTTCCGTTTTTTCATCTGCCAAATTCTTCGGATTTGTATTTTCGCTTTCCCATGTTAATATTGCTTCGAAATTCTTTGCATGTTTGCCATCTCTAAATTTTTTCTTATTCAAAAAAGAAAAATGTTCTTGATTTTTATAAAATCCGCATAAGGCGATTATGTCGGAAATTGCACTTTTGCCACTTCCTTTGTTACCAATGATAGCTACTAACTCATGATTTAATGGTATTACAATGTCGTTAAACCACTTACCATATCTACCATCATAGCCATTTACTCCTTTAATGGAAATGCTTTTAATATATTTAGTTCTATTATCTTGAACCTTAGTTCTTATAGGAGGTGTTTCTCCAATGAATATTCGACCTTCCGGTTCGTTGATAATTTGTTTGAGCCCTTCAAAAGTCGGATCCGCTTTAAGCCAAGTAAAACAATTTCCAATTCTATCTTTATCAGTATGAGACGATAAATAATGTGCATCACTACAATCAAGTAGTAAATTATTCACTTCTTGCTTTGTCAGTTGGTTCTTGGCATTATTAAACGCTTCATACGATTGAGAAGCCGTAAATACAATGTCCGCTTGGTTGATGATTGATTTTTTAGTAGCAATTGATGCCTCAGTCCATTTTAAATCGGCCCACTCTGTTTTTCCGATAGCAATTAAATATTTGTCCTTGAAGCAATCTTTTTTTAGAGATTCAAAAATTTGATCCTCCTTTACATTTAAATTATTGAACCCCTCGGTAATGTTATCTTCAAATTTCTTCAATTCTTCAGGTGGGACAGTTTCTTTAAGTTTTGCACCTAACTCCTCAACACTTTCCCGAGTTATCGCTCTGGCCCACCTACTATGATCTTTCTCCAAATAGTAGTGTTGTTCCAGAGTATTTAAAAATTGACTTTTAATTGTCTCAATATTCAATTCGTCAGAAAAAATTACATGAAGATTAATTCGCTTCAAATTTTGAAAATCAATACCAGCAAATTTTTCAATTCGAAATTCTAAAACAGGGAGTAATTTCAACTTTTGTAACCGGTTATTTACTTTTTGTTCATGAATAAGCTTTTCATATCCATCAATGAATAAATAATCGTTAATGCCCAAAACTGCATAGTCATCACTCAGAGATTCTAAATCAGTTAAATATTCTTCCCACGTTGCATCATCATCAATACCAAACTTTTGATAAATTGATTTTGGAGTATGAACATGTAGGTCCCATTTACGCCATTCAGCACCCTTACTAAATTTATTTTCCATGCTATTAATTTTCTAAAGTTGCAAGTTTTGAGAGAAGGAGATTCTGCAATTCATTTAGTCTAATATTATTCTGTATTTCAACTTCAATGGTTCTGAGAAGAACTTTAAGTTTTTGATCAAACGATTTTAATGTCAATTTTTCAGGCTTAATGACTTTAAATTCTTCAATTTCCATTTTGGTTATAGCTTCTCTTGTAGACCCTGATTGACTAATGCCAAGCAACTTTGACTTACTATCAGAGTAACAAAGAAGACAAAGCAAATAATGCGACAAATGATATTCTTCCCTTGGTCGAATTATCATTACGTGTTGATTAACTCTGCCCGGCAAAACAAATTCGGGAACCATACAACACCGTGCGACTGACACACCCGTGATGTTAAGAAGAATATCGTGTTTTACGAGGGAAACTGTTTCAAGTGCTTTTGCTTGTTTATCATTTATAAAAGCCAAGTCTTCGGTTGAAAAGATGTAATCATGTACATTCATACTCCTAACAAGTGAAACCCCGGTTTTATGATAACTTTCCTTTCCCCCTTTAGGCGTTGCGCCGCTTCCAATTTTTGAGCAAAGTGATTTTAAAGATTTCACTTCCCACCCCTTCGGAATTTCCTTTCCCAACTCCTCATTCCAATCCAATTTACCGCCATTACTTTTATAAGGCTTCCCCTCTTCATCAGGAAATTCAAAATCAACAAACCATTGCTTGTAAATTGCCTGCGCTGTTTCTTCTAATTTTTGAATGAGTTGGTTGTTGAGTGTAATGCGGTTTACAATGGTGTTGTATTCTTTTACAATTTTTTTTTGTTTGTCGGGTTTTGGAATCGGTAATTTCATATCGCAAAAATCTTCCCACTCCAAACTTCCACGTACGCCGCCAATGGCATAAAAACAAGCTTCACGATCAAACTCCACGCGGCTAAACCACATCATTAAATATTCGGGTAAAAGTTCTTTGTTGTCTTTAATTTCAAATACGGGGTATGCAGCGGAAATAATTGCTTCATCAACTTCCTGCAATAAAGCAACAGGCATTTTTTTATCTCTTCTTACCTGCATGGTGCTACAGGCGAACTGATTTTTGCGAATGATTTTATAATTCTCCATATCAGTACCGATAATATTTGCAACAGAAGGAATGAATTGTTTTGAAATACTTAAACCTAAAAGTGATTTCACTTTTAGGCCCGTATTTCGTTCATCAACTAAACGAATATGATCCCCAATCTTTTTATAATTTAATTTCATAACCCAACTCTTATTTATCAAATTGTAATTTCAGTACTAATTTTCCCCGTTCAATTTCGGTTCTCAATTCTTCTTCGGTAGGTAAAAATAATTTGTATTTAGTGGCAAATATTTGTTCGTTTCCTTTCAAAATAGAATATCGGGCGATATCCTGGTCGGTTTCTGTACACAGCACAATGCCAAGCGTGGGGTTATCATCAGCGCTTTTTTTAAGTTCATCATACATGCGTACATACATATCCATTTGCCCCACGTCTTCGTGGCTTATTCGTGATGTTTTTAAATCAATGAGTACAAAGCATTTGAGCAAATAATTATAAAACACCATATCAATAAAATAATCCCTGGTTTCCGTTCTTATCAATTGTTGTTGTTCTACAAAGGCAAAACCTTTACCTAATTCCAGTATAAAATTTTGCAGATTATTGATCAATGCACTTTCCAATTCAGATTCTGTGTAACCGGTATTGGCAGGAAGGTTTAAAAATTCTAACACTGATGGATTTTTGATAAACTCAAATTTATCCTGTTGCAGTTTTTTTGTTTTTTCTATCATTTCATCCTTTACGGGTTCTTCTTTTTGTGAAAGTAGTAGCCTGTCGTAATAAAGGGTTGAAATATTTCTGTCTAAAGTGCGAACGGACCACCCATTGTCAGCGGCTTCTTTGAGGTAATAAGCCCGTGCATTGAGGTTTGACACCCTCATAATTAATTGAAAGTGAGACCAACTCAATTTAGCAGACAGTGTCTGCTGAATTGAAAGATATTCAGGGAATGTGAGATAAAACAGGCGAAAGCTGCGAATGTTTGTTTCGGAAAACCCTTTTCCAAAATCCAGTGTTAAAACTTTGGATAATTCTTTTATCAGGGATTGTCCATATCCTGCACGCTGTTGTCCTTGTTGCTCCTGCTCCACAATTTTTTTGCCAACAAACCAATAGGCTTCTACCATTGCAACATTGATAGCGGAATAGGCTTTTTGTCTTGCCTGATCAAGAATTTGTTTTATATCGGAAACAAAACTGCTGTTTGCCATTTCATTCAATTTCATAACCCAGTTCTTTAAATACGGTTAGCAAATCTTTTTTTGATTGATCTTCTGCTTTCAGCAAATCGGCAAATTCTTTTTGTAAGGCCTGCATCTTTTCATCAAAGTCAACATTCTCATCACGGTTTACAAATTCAATGTACTTGCTGGGTACCAATGAAAAATCTTTTTTCTCTATTTCTTCAAATGAGGCACTGTAACAAAACTCCGGAGTATTCTGATAAGTATTTTCATAACCGATTTGTTGCCAATTGTGAAAAGTATCGGTCACCTGCTTGATATTATCATCTGAAAACTGGATGTATTTTTTTTCAAATGGAATCCCAATTTCTCTTAAATCCATAAAGAGTATTTCCCTTTCCCGGTTGCGGTATTTTTTAATCTTCCCGTTTTGCTCAATAGTTCTTTCTTTTTTATTTTTATTCAAAAACCAAAGAGTAACGCTAATGTTGGTCGTATAAAACATATTCTGTGGCAACACTACAATAGCTTCCACCAAATTATTTTCAATGAGCTTTTTCCGGATGTCATATTCTGTCCCTCCGCCTGATAAAGCGCCATTTGCCAAAACAAAACCAGCCACTCCGTTTTCAGAAAGCTTACTCACAATGTTCAAAATCCAGGCATAGTTGGCATTTCCCGTTGGCGGCACTTCATAGCCCGCCCACCTTGGGTCGCTGGTGAGTTCATTGTCTGCCCGCCATTGCTTCTGGTTAAAAGGAGGATTAGCCATTACATAATCGGCTTTCAAATCTTTGTGCTGGTCACGGAAAAATGTATTCTCTGCAACATCGCCAAGATTTGCGCTAATACCGCGAATGGCAAGATTCATCTTTGCCAGTTTGTAGGTGGTGGTAATGGCTTCCTGACCGTAAATAGAAATATCTTTTTTATTCCCATGATGGCTTTCAATGAACTTCATACTTTGTACAAACATGCCACCCGAACCACAACAAGGGTCATATATTTTCCCCTTGTAAGGTTCGATCATTTCAGCTATCAGGTTTACAATACTCTTTGGCGTATAAAATTCTCCTTTACCTTTTCCTTCAGCAATAGCGAACTTGCTGAGAAAGTATTCATATACTCTTCCCACAATGTCCTGCTCTTTGTCTTTAAGGGTATTAATATTATTGATCGTATCCAGCAACGAAGCGAGTTTGCTTACATCCAAACTCATTCGGGAATAATAATTGTCGGGCAAGGCGCCTTTCAAAGCGGGATTATTTTTCTCAACAGTAAAAAGAGCCGTATCAATTTTTATGGCAATGTCATCTTGTTTGGCATTTTCGATTAAATAACTCCACCGGGAAATTTCAGGTAAGTAGAAAACATTTTTACTGGTGTAAAACTCCACCATGTCTACATACTTTTCTTTGCCTTCGACAATCAATTCTTGCCTGCGTTCTTCAAACTTATCGCTGGCAAACTTTAAAAATATAAGTCCTAAAACCACATGCTTATATTCGGATGGTTCAACTGAACCCCTTAATTTATTCGCACTGTCCCACAGTGTTTCTTCAATAGATTTTTGTTTTTTTTGCTTTGTTGTTTTGGCCATTTGTGAGATTAATATTTTTTTAGAATAAGTGCGTGAAGATGTTGAAAACATATTGTTGTCCAAATCCAACCGTATCAGCTTATTCAATCAAACAAAACCTTTGTTTTAGACAAGATACAATGAATTGATCTTTTCAGTTTTCTCCTTCACTAACAGATTTCAAATGTATTGAATTATATAGATAAAAAAGTATGCATGCAGTGAAAATCAGCTTTTAAAACAGGATAGCGAAGAGCAATCAGTTACCCCACAAAGTAAGAAATTGTTTTAATAAAAAATTCTTCCTTTTATCGGTGTTCATGCACAACGCTTTTGTCATGTATTGAAGCCTCCCCGGCGATTGTAAAATTCTTCAATGTACGGTTGGTGTACGAAGTCCCGCATATTATTTAGACTTCAAAATAAAATTCCTCAGTATTTCTTCGTTTACTATCCAACAATGTCACAGCAATGTGTAAACGAAAAATATCTTCTGCCCTACTCTTAAGCTATCAGCAACAGTTAATAAGATTTACCATAAGGCAAGTTCTTATTTGGTTTAAACGAAAATTAATTGTTGAATTTGTTGATTGCTATATCTCTCCAGAACTTTAATTCTTAAAATCATTCTTATTATTTGGATCGGGGCAAATTGGAGATAAAAGAAATGACAAAACTTCTTTAAACTTCCATATCTGGCAGAGCGTAGGCCATTATTTGCACAATTTTTTAGTTTTTTTATACTAAAATTATTATCAAAGATTAATTTTATGTAAATTTGACATAGAAATGTAGAGATGCGAAAATGGGCGCAATTATTGAAATGTTAAAGAGTTCTTTAATAAAAGGTACAGCCCCGATAGTTAGCGCTATCAGGGCTGCCAGGAATTGAGTTCTTTGATAAGCTTACTCTTTTCCGTTATTTAAATTTGCGCTGCAAAAGTAGTTCTTGTTTGTAAAATAAACAAGCCTGCGGTTTGCAGACCTCACAGTAAGTGTCACAAAACTTCCTGCCGTTAATAACTCCTTTTCTTAAGCTTTCCGGCGACACTGCCTCTACTCCGATATAAGGTTGGGGCAAATCATTAAACCCAAAAACAAAAATATAATGGGTAAAAATCAACACGTAACTCCCCATCCCGAGGGCGGATGGCAAGTTAAAGGTGCCGGTAATGAAAAAGCCACAAGAATTACCGACACACAAAAACAGGCTATTGAAATTGCAAGAGAAATAGCTATTAATCAAGAATCAGAAGTGGTGATTCATAGACCTGACGGTAGAATCAGAGACAAAGATTCTTATGGGAATGATCCGAATCCACCCAAGGATACGAAACATTAATTAAGAAATACCCTATGAATACTTTTATACAAAAATGAATTTATTAACAACTCAATTAATTCAAGAATGAAATTTAGTTACTATTCAAGGATAGGTATTTTTATTGTCTTCTCTTTGTTATACGGATGTGCTACCATATCAAATTTTGATCAATATGCTTACACGCAGGCTACTTCTATTAAGGTAGATGCTATGAATACTATGAGCCTGGCAACGGATAAATATGCTGATCATTTGCAGGAAATAGCAAATGTACAAACAGAGATGAATAAACTTTATGAATACGAAAAAAACAGACCCAAAAACACGATCACAACTAAAATGTGGGAAAAGATGATCGATACCAGTGGGCATCTGTATGGTGGGTTTATACAACACTGGAAAAGCGAAAAGAAATTAAGGCCTGCCTTCATTGAAAATGAAAAGGAATTGATTGCTAAATCCTTTGATCAAATTGCCGAACTGGAAAGTAAAAAGATAAAACAATCCTCAATAACAAATAACAATTAAATTTAAATAATACAATAATGGATTTTAATTTTGAAGCTTTTTTTAAAAGCATAAAAACCGACGTGGTAAGTCTTGCGCAGGAGTCCTTAAAAGATAGTTTTAAAGAAGCAAAAGCGGATGGTATGGCTGCATTAAACTCTATGAAAGAAAATATAAAGAAATGGAGTTTGCAAGTCGTAGATAAAGAAATTACAATTGAAGATTTTGAATTCCAAATCCAAACACAAAAAGAAGAAATGGAAATGGAGGCACTTAAAGAAGCAGGTTTGAAAGCAATTGAACTGGATAAATTTAAGAATGGGATTGTGGGAATCGTTGTTAATAAAATAAGTGGTTTAGTTTAAAAACTACTTTGAAGATATAACGCTTAAGAATTCAGTTGAGAAAAGTTTATGTAGAAATTCAAATTAAAAACTAATTAAAGTAAATAAATGTCATTTAATATGCTTACAAAAGAACAAAAAACCGAGTTCAACGAAATTCTGGAGGAACTTGGTAATGCCCTCGATATTTCTGAAACAGAATTTAATAACGCGGTCAAAAGTTACAAAGCAGTTGGTAGTTGGCTTTGTGCTGATGGATCATTATTAAAACCCTATAACCCTACTATAAAGCCACAGGGTTCATTCTTGTTGGGTACCACAATCTGTCCTTATGACGAAAATCAGGACTTGGATATTGATTTAGTTTGTGAGTTATCCGGCAAGAAAGATTGGTGGACCCAAAAGGACTTGAAGGATATTGTAGGTGACCAGATTGAAAACCACAAAACCTATCAGAGCTTATTAGATGAAGAAGGCAGAAGATGCTGGACGCTGAGATACCGCGAAAACTCTGAAAAGAACGATCAGTACCATATGGATATATTGCCTGCAGTTATTGCTTCTGGCTATTCAGTGCTGCTGGAGAAAGCTTTTTCAAATATCACTATTAATGATGTGGATCACTTAGCAATCAGCATTACTGACAGGGAAGAAGATAATTACGAAACAGAAAGAAGACCTGAATACTGGTTAAGGAGCAACCCCTTTGGTTATGCAAGATGGTTTATCGACCAGGCGACATTTTCTGGTGTCAAGCTGTTTTCACTCAATGAAGCTGTAAAGCCAGTACCAAAATTCCAGGGTGAAAAAATGCCGTTGCAAAGAGTTGTACAAATTCTAAAACGCCACCGGGACATGATCTTCAAAGACGATAAAGAGAAGCCTATTTCCATTATCATCACTACACTAGCCGCGTATGCATATCAGAAAGAAACCAACGTTTTAGAAGCTCTAGTAGGTGTAATTGAAAGGATGCATTTGTTCCTTGTAGAAAGGCAGGATCCGATAACAAGAGAGTATTACAGATGCGTGGAAAATCCTGTTAATCCTGCTGAAAACTTTGCTGACAAGTGGAGAGAAACTCCTGCTAAAGAAAAAAAGTTTCAGGACTGGTTAAAAAAAGTGAAAGAGGATATTTCCAATGCAATGGGACAACACGGTCAACAAAACATTATCAAAAGCCTTTCAAATGCTTTCGGTCAAAATGAAATTAAAAAGATGTTCAGCAATATTGGCGAACGCAAAAGATTGTTAACAGAAAAAGGTGCAAACCAATTTGATCCAAAGATCGGTATTGTTGCCGGTGCTGTTAAAGCAATTAAACCACACAATTTTTATGGCCCGGAGGATTAAACCATTACCAATAGGAATTCAAGCAATGAATTTACGACACATCTTTATTGATGGTAAGGTAAAGACTGTGCATGATCGGCAGTTGATCTGGACATCCACTATATCACCATCTCCTTTAGGTGGATTGTATAAGATAAAACTAATGTATCAATTGAGCAGCCCTCCAAAGATTTATATAGTAGATCCTAAGCCATTGCCTTTAGCCAAGGGAAAAACAAAGTTGCCCCATTGTTACGACCAAAAAGAACAACGCTTGTGCCTGTACTATCCTGATGGCAAGGAATGGAATAAAACGATGTTGTTAGCAACAACTGTAATTCCTTGGGCTTACGAATGGTTGTATCATTATGAAATATGGTTGGGCACTGGTGAATGGACTGGTGGTGGAATACATCCGCAAGATAATTTACCTAAAAAACAAGACGACCATGAGAAATAGATCTGATTACCAATAGATACAATTATGTTGGATATTTAGAAAAGAATTATCAAAAAATTTGGAGGTGCCGTTCTTCAATCTCAGATACAAAAAATATTAATCGTAGAGATTAGAGTTAAAATGACAAAGTTAAAATGGAAAAGAAGTTCAATATATTAACGATAGATGGGGGTGGTATTCGAGGAATATTCCCTGCTATGTTTTTGGCTCTGATAGAAGCACAATTAAAGGCTAGAGGCGTAGAGAAATACAGCATCTATGATAACTTTCAATTGATAGGTGGCACATCTACTGGCGGTATAATAGCAATTGCACTTGCACTGGGAATACCAGCAGCGGAAATTGTTGATTTATATTTTAATAATGCTTCAAAAATCTTTGGCCGCAAAAGAACGTTGTTAGGCAAGATATTTTACTCCGCTCATGAACAGGATGATTTGGAAAATCTTATTCGGGATAAGTTCAAAGAAGCAAAAGGTGGGGAAGAACCGATTTTAAAAGACTGTAAAACCAATGTATGTATTCCTATTTATGACCTGATGCAGGGAAAGCCTTCAGTTCTCAAGAACGATTATCATCCAAGATTTATCAGAGATTATCATATACCGGCTTACCAAGCAGCAATGGCAACATCTGCTGCACCCACTTACTTCGATCCTTATTCCACAAAGTATGTGGACCTACATGGGATGGAACAATCATTTAGCAATAAAGTAGACGGAGGAGTTGTCGCGAATAATCCTACCCTGCTTACCATTATCGAAGCACAAAAAGCATTCAAAAAGGATTTGTCGGAACTGCAAGTGCTTTCACTGGGTACAGGTAACCAACATTTTGTTGATGCACGTGATCGTCATAATTGGGGACTAAAATATTGGGTGGGCAGTAACCGTAAACGTTTGATAGAATTGTTCATGCAAGGACAATCTCAATTGGTACAGAACTTAATCAGCTTACTGCAAAACGGAATAGACCGGGAAGAAGGACATAAGCCAAATTTCGTCTACAAACGGATAGAGACCGAACTTGACGAAACTTGTGTTATTGAATTGGATGAGACAAACAAGCAAAAACTGGAAAAACTAAAAGAAAAGGCTCATGTAGCTTTTCAAAATAAAGGAAATGAAATAATAAAATTATTTTTTGAATAATTGTAAACGAAGCATGACTAATTATTTGAAGAAATTATAAAGAAGTTTTAAAGCAGATACTTTGGCAAAAGGGGTATACAACCTGCTTAAATAGCTATTTATTTCACTTGTTTATTTGCACTCAAGTGGTTTTTGTCAAAGAGTACTAGTTATATTAAAACCTTGAATTGCTGTTTCCAATATTTCATAATCTTCCGGAAAAAACGGTTGTCTACGTTCGGAAAGTTGCAACCTGGAATCCGCCATACTAAAAATGCCAAAATTGAATTTTAAATCCATGACTAACGCTCATCCATAATCGAAATAAGGAACACTTCAAATTGAATTAAAGACAGTAGTGCTAACCATTAAACGAAAAAATACCAGCAATTTTTATTTAACAGATAACCTTATTCATTATATTTGGTAATCGATTTTACATCCATACTCAGAGACAATCATCTCGTAATAAATGCTTTTTTGATCCTAATTTTCAAATTGTAAGAATCAATTGAACCAGACACCCATGATTTTAAAAAACTATGTGTTATATTTCATTCTAATACCATTATCTTCTCAATATTGTAAATTATCGGTCGATATAAATAAAAATATAGAAAGTGAAAATTATCCAGTAAAAAATTTATGTATTATAAGTCCTAAGGCAAACTTTATTCTTGCTTATAATCGGACCATGAAATTTGAAGGATATTATGCAAATGACAAAAAAGATAGAGGAGGTGAAACTTATAAAGGGATTGCAAGAAATTTTCATAATAGTTGGGAGGGATGGAAATTGATCGACAGTTGTAAGGTTTCTGATTTATTTCCAAAAAACCTCTTGAAAATTTATGATCTTGAAAAAAGTGTACAAAAATTTTATAGAAAAGAATATTGGGACAAAATTCGCGGAGATGAAATTATAAGCCAGGAAATAGCTAATGATTTATTTGATTCATGTGTAAATATAGGCTTATGGGAAGGCATAAAATTATTTCAAAAAGTCCTGAATGTGCCAAGAACTGGTATTATAGACGAAAGGACTTTGAGAGCAATTAATAATAAATAGCCAGATCTAAAATTGCCTTTGGGGTCAAAAATCAATTTGTAGTTGTTATCTGAATATTGGATCATTAAAGAACTCCGAAATAGTTATTCCTATCTCTTTGCAAAATTTGTTTATTGTAAAAATGGAAGCACCTTCTTTTTCCCATCGGTTTTGGCTTTGCTTATCTTTATACGTGTCTTTGGCAAATTCCGTCATTCCTTTACCAGTGGCTTTTCTTAAAGATTTAATCCTTAATGCAATCTTTTTTTTTAAATCAATATCATCATTGTCGAGCTTGCGCATTTTACAAGTGTGGATAAATATTTTATAAATATGGTCAACAATATTGTTGACTTTAATATTTTAATTATATTTGTCATATAATAAAGCATTTAAGTATTAGCTTAATAACGAGTCTCGTCGTTCAAAGACTGACAGCCAAGAAAGCGAGACGGTGAATTAAATGCCTACATCTACTAATGATACTACATTTGTGTTTGAAAGTAGGTGTGGGCTTTGCCGTAATTCCATTTTCTTGGCTGTCAACTAGGAACGATGGTTGGTAGAGCCCTCACCTATTTTTAATTTAGGGCTAACCAACTCAGACTCATTCTAATAAAACTTGTTGAATGAGCAATTGCAAAAAAAATAATTCCACTTCACTAACGTGCAACCATAAATGCAACCGTCTCTTTATCCTGTATTACCTTTTTATGCAGCAGATTAAAGCCAAAGAAACAGGTGCGCCAATTACCACATTTACTAATGGCCATCACCGTTACTTCTTAATTACCTGGTATAAAAGATTTCAATTAATAAGCCGCCTTAAAGGGGCGGCGCTTTGCGATATCAAAACCAAGTTTACTACTAAGAAAAGAAACCCTGAATAGCAATCCGAGACCCAGTGTATAGCGATCCTTGTGTTATACCTCACCGGCAGTGCTTTCTGATGTTTTCTTCTCATGTTTCGATTAGCGAAGCAACGGTTGCCGGCGCAGTATCCGGTTACCGGCTGCCGGTGTTCTTTAAAATTATTTAAAATTTAAAATAGGGTTTGATGAAAAACGATCGTTCCTTTTCGGTTTCTTTTACTAACGTTCATTGGCGCCTGTGGTGGAGTGATGCGGTAAAAAGCTTTATGCAAAAAAGGTACGAACAAAAGCCCGGAAACCCTGAGTAAATTTGCGTTTGTCCTTGTGTGTTATAGTCCGGCAGCTGCTCCTTCTCATGTAGTTAAGGAATCAAATAAGAGCAATGGCCGCCGGTAGTCTTACGGCGGCCTGCTGCCGGTTTTTGAATAGTTTATTTTGTATTGCTTGTGTTTTCTTTTAGTGTAACTGCTTTTAAAACTTATTTTTTACGATGAAAAATATCAACCCATCCGCTGCTGCTATTATCGCTTATTATTACCCGCTGCTGTTGCGGTATGCAACGATCTTAATTGAGGATCATGATGAGGCGGAAAAAATAGCTCGTAAAGTTTTGGAGGATCAATACCAGGTAAATGGGCTTGCGCCCTCGAGGTTCCTGCGCCTGGTACTTAAGACCGATGTACTAAACCGGTGCTTTTACTTTAAACAGTTCCAGATTTTTGATCGTCCACCCATTAAAATTCCCGTCGGCGGATATGTGCTGCCGGATGAGGAAGATGATAATAACCCGGCAAAATGATTATTCCTATGCAAAATAAAATCATGTACGTAAAATGGCTCAAAGCCCTCTTTGAGTGCAAGCCCAAAGGCCCCACCTAGCAAGGCTTTTACCATACTGTAATACACTCAATTTTTCATCTTTAAACCAACTGCAATGAAAACAATTTATTGCTTAATGATACTTCTTTGGCCTATGGTGAACCAGGGGCAAACGGTGAAGGCACTCAATGTGGGAGAGGCTGTTCCGGCTATAACACTTACCAATATTTACAATTATCCTTCTTCCGCTCTTAAACTGACCCAGCTTAAAGGAAAATTGGTCATTCTTGATTTTTGGGCTACATGGTGTGGTAGCTGCATCCGTGAATTTCCGAAAATGCAGCAGTTGCAACAACAGTTTGATGGCAGGATGCAGATACTTATGGTAGATGCTGACACATCTGAAAGTGCCGCTCACGTAAGCACCTTCCTTATGAAAAGAAAAGAAAGGACAGGAGAATCTTTCACCCTTCCTTATGCGCTTCATAACTACGGTATCAGTCTTTACTTTCCCCTAAAGGAAATACCGCATTATGTTTGGATAAATCCTTTTGGTAAAGTAGCAGGGATAACCAATGCTGAAGAGGTAACTGCAGCAAATATTGAAAAGTTTTTATCAGATTCATCTTTTACCCTTGTAACTAAACGGGACTACCTGAGATTTAATCCGGACAAGCCTTTATTGGTTGATGAAAATGGCGGAGATGATCCGGCAGGCTTTTTATACCGTTCTCTCATTACAGGCTTTAAGAAAAACCTTGGAGCAATGATAGGAATAAAAAGTAGTGATAATGGTCGTATCAGCAGGATGTATATGCTTAATTGCGATCTTCATACCCTTGTTGCGATTGCCTACCCTTCCGTTTTTAAATCTTACGGGTCAAACAGGTTAATTGTTGAATCAAAAAAATATAATAAAAAAATATTTACCGATACTTCTCTTGAAAAACTACCTGAAAACAGGTATTGCTATGAATTGATAACTCCGCCGGTTTCAAGAGAGGAAGCTTATCGATACATGCAACAGGATCTTTATCGCAATTTCAGAATATCGGCAAGAAATGAACAAAGGGTCATGGATTGTTATGTTTTGCAGGCAACTAAAAACACAGTGCAATTAAAAACTACCGGCGGAAAACCTTTTATGGATTTACAACAAAACACGTTGCATAAAGCCATACGAAATGAATCTTCCTCCACGCTCGTAAGCCAGGTATTGCAGCCATTGTTTCCCGTTCCTGTTATAGACGAAACCAACCTGCCTTACAAAATAGACCTTTCTTTTCCTTTTGAATTTAACACTTATAACGCCGTAAAAATTATGCACTTCCTGGCCGGCAAGGGCCTTCAGCTCGTGGCTGCCAAAAGAAAAATAGAAGCGATAATTATAAGTGACAGGCCTTTAAAAAATAATTACCAATAACAAGCTTTAAAAAATTTACACAATGAAAAAGTCTTTTAAACAACTCACAGCGGCTATTGTTTTAATGCTCACTTTTTGTATCCTTAAAATTTCCGATTGCCAGGCACAGCATTCGCAAAAAATAACGGTTACAGGTAAAATAGTCAATGAAAAAAATGAGCCCGTAGCGGCGACAGTAAGCGTTAAGGGAACACAACTGGCAACAGCAACATCGGATGATGGCAGCTTTAAACTAAAAAATGTGGACGCCAACGCGGTTTTGGAAATTACCGGGGTATCGGTTCAAACGGCAGAAGTGCAAGTAAAGGGTCGAGGTAATATAGGAACGGTTATCACCACATCAAAAGTTACCGAAGACAAAGAAGTGGTGGTAAATGCCAATACCGGCTACCAGACGCTTAAGCCGAACGAACTGAACGGATCTATTGCTGTCATAGACAACAAAACATTAAATGAACAGGTTGGCACCAACATTTTAAACAGGCTTAAAGGAGTTACTACCGGTTTATTGTTTTCAAATAAATCGAATAATAACCCTGCCAGCGATCTGAACCTCTCAATCAGGGGGCTCAGCACCATCAACGGGCCTTTAAATCCTGTAATTGTCCTTGATAATTTTATCTATGAGGGTGATATCAAAAATATCAATCCGAACGATATTGAATCGGTTTCTATACTCAAAGATGCAGCGGCTACTTCTATCTATGGCGCTAAAGGTGGTAACGGTGTTATTGTAATCACTACCAAAAAAGGAAAATATAATCAACCCCTACAGGTGGAGTTCAACACTACCCTTACTGTGGCTGAAAAGCCCGATCTCTTTTATCCTTCCCAGATATCCTCCTCAGATTATATTGAAGCCGAGCAATTTCTATACAAAAACGGTTTTTATAACGACCAGGTGAGGTTCGATTGGTATTACCACACGCCCTTTACACCGGCACTCCAAATATTTGTTGATCGTGACCGGGGTTTGATAACTCAGCAGGATTCAATAGCTAAAATTAACCAGCTTAAAACCCTGGATGTGCGGAATGATTATAATAAATACTTTTATACCAATGCAGTTACCCAACAGTATGGGATAAATCTTAGGGGAGGTTCAACTACCAATGCCTATACCCTCGGCATCAATTATAACCGGAACAGGGGAACACTATATGATCGGTTTGATAAATTAAATATCCATATTCTCAACACCTTTAAACCGGTGAAAAACCTGCAGCTTTCTGTGGGCGCCTACTATACCAACAGTACTTCGGTGTCAGGAAGGCCTTCATCGGTAACTTTTGACGGAAAAAATGTGCCTTATATTCAATTAACGGACAGCAATGGAAATCCCGCGGCTGTTGCACAAAATTACAGCACCAGCTATACGGATACAATCGGAGGAAGCAAGCTGCTTAACTGGAATTATTATCCTCTTGAAGATTACAGACACAATCAGCTAAAAACCACTCTTGAAGAAATCAATGCAAACATTGCGATAAATTACAGGATAATAAACGGGCTTGACCTTGATATCCGCTATCAATATGAAAGACAGACAAGTGATGCGGTAAGAAATGCTGATATTGAAAGTTTTTATACGCGTAACCTGGTCAACCAATTTTCTCAAATTGATTACAGTACGGGGAATATTAATTATATCGTTCCTGCTAATGGAATTCAATTGCGGTACAATGATGTGCTGAATTCACAAAATTTCAGGAGCCAGCTTAACTTCAACAAACACTGGCAAAAGCATGCCGTCCTTGCCATTGCGGGCTTTGAAATAAGACAGATCGCCAACAAAGGTTTTTCCAACAGTGTTTATGGGTACAATGAAGATCCCCTTTACTCGGCAAACATTGATTATTTAAATCAATATCCAACATTGCCCTATGGAAGTTTGAGCAATATTCCCGGTAGTCCTAACTTATCTGCTACAGTGAACCGGTACGTATCAGCCTATTCAAACGCTTCCTACATTTTTAAAAACAGGTACTCATTATCGGGCAGTGTAAGAAAAGACGGAGCTAATATTTTTGGCGTTAATACCAACGATAAATGGAAACCACTTTGGTCAGCAGGGGCCGGGTGGGAAATTTCGAGGGAAAATTTTTACCGGGTGAAGATGATTCCCTATCTGAGGCTGCGCGCATCTTATGGGTTTAGTGGTAACGTAGATCCTTCCCGGTCTGCCCTTCCAATTGCCAATTATTTTAACAACCCTACTACCAACCTTCCCTACACAAGGGTTCAGACACTCAATAATCCTGACTTAAGATGGGAGCAATCACGGCAGATAAATTTTGGACTGGACTTCAGAAGCGCCAGGAATGTAATATCCGGAACATTTGAGTATTACCTTAAAAAAGGATCCGATCTGTATGGATTAACCTACTACGATTATACAACATGGGGATATGCTTCACAGATAACAAAAAATGTGGCGGGTATGTCAGGTAAAGGGATTGACCTGAGGTTAGAATCGAAAAACTTTGATAAAAAATTTAAATGGATAACAGACCTGTTATGGAGCTACAACAAAAGTAAGGTAACGCATTATTATACAGACGCTGCTTTAAACGGAAGCAGCCTTTTAGGCAGCAATGGCTTAATTATTACTCCTGCTGTTGGCAAACCACTATATGCAATAGCTGCTTATAAATGGGAAGGGCTGAATGACCAGGGAGACCCACAGGGTTTGCTGGATGGAAAGAAATCGACAGATTACTATGCAATGAGCGCGAATGTTGATAAAAATGGATTGATCAATAATGAAGGTGTCGTATTCATTGGGCCTGCAACGCCTGTCGTCTTTGGTTCCCTGATCAATACTTTTTCATGGAAAAGATTTTCTGCCTCAGTCAACATTTCCTATAAGCTTGGGTACTACTTTAAAAAATCAACTTTTTCCTATTATAATCTTTTTTATAACGGGGGAACGACTGCCGATTTCAGCAACCGCTGGCAAAAGCCGGGAGATGAAAATACAACTAACATTCCAGCAATGGTATACACCAGGTATCCCCAGTTTTCGGCAAGGGACGCCTTTTTTGCCGCCTCGGAAATTAACGTGTTAAAAGGCGATCATATCCGCCTGGAATATATAAACATTTCTTATGAAATCAGGCAACATGAAAATAAGGAGCATAAGCCTGGATTGAGAATATATGCAAACATTTCAAATCTCGGAATATTATGGCGGGCTAATAAAGAAAAGATTGATCCCGATTTTCCTTATTCAATACCTTCTCCCAAAACATATGCCATAGGGTTGCAGGCAACATTTTAATCAACTAAAAAAAATTATTTTATGCAAACAAGTAATAAATTCCTGCCACTATACATCTTGCTGGCTGTCTTGGTACCAATCTTTTTTTTATCATGCAAAAAATACCTTGATAAAAAGCCTGATAGTTCATTAACTGTACCCAAAACACTGGACGAACTACAAGGGCTGTTTAATGATGCGCAGCTCATGAATTTCCAGGTGACACCTTCCTTTGGCGAAACATCAGCTGACGATTATTTTTTGCCCCAGTCGACATATGACTACCTCCCTACCGAACCTCAACAACAATATATCTGGGCTTTAAAATCATACAAATATGCGAATGACTGGTCTGCCAGTTACCTGCCTGTTTATAATTCCAATTACACTTTGGAAACACTTAATGAAATTTCGCGCACGCCGGCTAATCAAAATCAATGGGACAAGGTCAAAGGCTATGCTCTTTTTACCAGGGCATACAGTTTTTTAAACCTATCGTGGGATTATGCCAAAAGCTATAATAAAGCTACAGCTGAAACTGATCTTGGAATTGTGATCAGAACCACTTCAGATTTTAATACTACTTCAAAAAGGGCATCAGTAAGCGAAACCTACCAGCGGATTATTTCAGATGCGGAAGAAGCTGCACAGTTACTCCCAGAACTTTCTGCCAACGTTTTGCTTCCTTCAAAAGCAGCTTGCTACGGACTGCTTGCAAGAACGTTTCTGTCAATGAATGAATTTGACAGCGCCTTACAATACAGCAGCCTTTGCCTGGATTTGAAAAGCGACCTCCTGGATTATAATGGAGTATCACTTGACAGCGATATCCCCTTTTCCAATTTTGATAACCCTGAGGTGATCTATTATACCGAAATGAACACGTATAATACGGATCATTATCCCTTCAATGCGTATGTCGATTCCACTCTTTATGCAAGCTATGACGAAAACGATCTAAGAAAGACCGGCTTTTTCAGGTTTGACAACGGGTATTACCGATTTAAAGGTGCCTACACCGCAGACTATATTAATTTATTCACCGGAATTGGCACCGATGAAATGTTCCTGGTAAGGGCTGAATGTTATGCCCGGTTGGGAATGCTGGGAAAAGCAATGGAAGACCTAAATACGTTAATGAAGGAGAGATGGAACAACAACGTTCCGTATCCCGAAATCAACGAAACAGATAAGACAACAGCTGTCAACAAGATATTATCAGAACGCCGGAAGGAATTATTATTACGCGGCATAAGGTGGAGCGATATAAAAAGGCTGAATATTTTAGGAGCCAATATCACACCTACAAGAATCATAAATGGCCAAACGTATACTTTACCACCAAACGACAGCCGCTATGCACTCCCGATACCAACTGACATCATAACAAGTACCGGAATGGAACAGAATTAATAAAAAAAAGAGCAGTGGTTTCCACTGCTCTTCTGTCTTCAAACGCCTTAAAACGTTTTGTTGTGAATCGTGCCGGAAGAAATTCCGTTCACATAGAAAACTCCTGTAGATCCATATTGTTGGGCGCTAATGGAAAAGGAAGATTTAAGGCTGTTATCAGGATTTAACTGACTATCATCCACATCCATTTCACAAGCCCGCTGATTAACATTTGAGGGACAGTTGGCTGATCCGGTTATCAGGACCCAGTTGCCATTATCCTGGACATTAGGTTGTGAATAAGATCCGCCCGGAGCTGAATAGCGGAACAACTTTGTCCCCAGGTTTTTATTAACCGGGGTTGTAAACGCAAAAGCGCCTACAGCAATAATTATGGCCAAAAGGCCGGTTCCATATTTCTTTATCATAATAATGGATGCTTTTGTGATTCAAAAAGCAACAAAAACTTTATGGTTAAATAATGTGTTGAAAGTTCAATGCGGGAGGCATTGTTTTATTGTATAAAAAATATCGCTTACTCTGTTGAAGGTTTTCAGCTTACTTCCTTTGTATTAGTACTAATGCGTTGAGTCGTTTGTTTAAAGTGATAGATAAGGGCCTCCCATGAGAGGCACATAAAAAAGAAATTAAAGATCAAATGCTCCTTCCAGGTCATCTGTGCAATTACTCCCCCGCAACTGCAGGGTAGCGAGCCTCTAAAAAGAAGCATGCCGGCTACATAGATTGTAAAAGCAGTCATTAGAAAAGTAGCCGACATCAAGCCTAAAAGAAGCGTTCGTTCAAACAGGATGAACAGAACAGTAAGGAGTTCAGCTACCGGCAGTATCCAGGAAAGAAAAAGAGAGATGGGCGCAAGATGGGGCTGCAAGCTTAACTGTGCTTCAAACTGCTCATGGCCTGAAAGCTTACTGATACCGGTGTAGGTAAAAAGCAGGATGAGCAGAAACTTTGCGACCTGGAAAACCGTTTTTGAAATTTGATGTTTCATTTTTACGGGAGTTATTTTATAAATACAAAGCTCCCGGTTAATACTTATTCAATTGGACGCAATCCTTATTCAAACGGCTTTATTTTTGGAGAGGTGTTACATAAGAAACAGCTATAACGGTTATGGATAGACTACATTTGGTGTGATGTAACAGTGACTGGTAAGCGCAATACCAAACATCATGGCAGAAATACTCCTGGGCCAATATAGACAGGATAAAAAAGCCCCAGAGCATTCAAGGAAAGTGGATTAAAGCCTTGTTAAGTTTGAATTTATGGTCATTAATGAACAGAAAATAGCTCCCTGTATTTACCGGGAGTTAATCCATGGTAAGCGGCAAAGGCCTTGGTAAAATTGGAGGCATACTTAAAGCCGGTATCTCCGGCTATTTGTTTTATAGTTCTCGGGGTTTCGGCCATCAGTTCAGCCGCCTTAATCATTCTCTGTTTGCGTAAATAGCTATACAAACCCATGCCATAATACTGCCTGAATCCAATCGTGAGCTTCGTTTTCCCTATTGTTGCTTTGACCGCGATAAATTCAATGGTAAAATGCGTTCCCAGGTTGGCATCGATGAGTTCTTTTGCCTTATTAATACATTCAATATCATAATCAGTAAGATGCAAAGATTAGGAAAGTTCGTGTTCCTCAAATTTGGTAATATTTCATATTCGATTAATCAGTATAAAAGCTGATTTTAATCAAAGTTTGAATGTATCTTTTACGTAAGTGTTTACACCGAGTGATCTCTTGTTCAAAGAATGAAAATGGAGGAATTTTAATTTGCATTTTGCATTTAACTGGTTTCATCTTCAAACTCTTCCATCATTTTTTTACTTCCAATAAAAAAAGGGGAACGCTCATGTAATTCTGCAGGCTCTTTCTCCAGGATCCTTTGTTTTCCATCAGTAGCTTTTCCGCCTGCTATTTCAATAATGTAAGCCAGGGGATTACATTCATATAACAGCCTTAGCTTCCCATTTGGCCTTTCCTGTGTACCAGGATACATAAATATGCCGCCTTTTATTAAGTTGCGGTGAACGTCAGCAACCATACTGCCGATATACCTTTGCGTATAAGGGCCTCCGTTAGTTTCATTCTTTTGCTGGCAGGCGGCAAGGTATTGCTGAACTCCGGTGCCAAACTGAAAAAAATTACCGTGGATTACTGAATATATTTTACCGCTTTCAGGGCAATGAATGCCGGGATGGCTTAAACAAAATTCACCTATTGACTGGTCCAGCGTAAATCCATTCACGCCTCTTTTGGTAGCATACACAAGAATGGTAGAGGAGCCATAAATGATATAGCCCGCTGCAACCTGCCTGGTGCCGGGCTGTAGAAAATCTTCACGCTTTACCAAATGCCCTGTCTCGCTAACCCTGCGGTAAACGCTGAAAATAGTGCCGATGGATACATTGACATCTATATTACTGCTTCCGTCAAGAGGGTCAAACATGCAAATATATTTTGAATTCCTGCTGATGGCATTGTCAAAGCCTACGATATCATCAAGTTCTTCACTGGCAATTCCCGCACAACTTATTCCATGCCTCAAAACGCCGGTGAACTGGCTATTGGCATATTCATCCAATTTTTTCACCTCTTCCCCTTGCACGTTGATATCTCCGGTGTTTCCCAGGATATCTACCAACCCCGCTTTATTTACTTCTACATTTACACGTTTGGCTGCCAGGCCTATATCCCTTAAAAGGCCTGCCAGTTCGCCTGTCGCCCTGGGGAATGCGTGCATTTCCCTGAGCGTAAATTCATCCAATGTTAATACATTCCTGTTAACCATATATTCCACTTTTTAATTAATTTTTGGCCCTGCCTCAATGATCTCCCTGCTTACCAATCCACTATATTTTTCAAAATTCTTTATAAAATAACCGGCAAGCTGGTTAGCCGCATCCAGGTAGCTTTCTTTATTTTCCCAGGTTAGTTCGGGATCCAATACCATCGAAGGAACACCCGGGCATGATGTTGGTGTTATTAACCCAAACAAGTTATGAGAACGGTAGCTTACTTTTTCCAGTTTTCCTTCAAGGGCAGCTTTAACGATTGCCCTTGTATATTCAAGCTTCATTCTTTTTCCCACGCCATATCCCCCACCAGTCCATCCGGTATTTATCAGCCAAACACACGGCTCGTATTCTTTTAATTTTTTTTCCAACATAACAGCATAAACAACAGGATGCAATGGCAGGAATGGCGCTCCAAAACAGGCGCTGAAAGTTGGTTTTGGTTCTATAACACCTTCTTCTGTACCCGCAACTTTAGCAGTGTATCCACTGATAAAATAATACATCGCCTGTGAAACAGAGAGTTTACTTATGGGCGGCAAAACCCCAAAAGCGTCCGCAGTTAAAAAAAAGATATTAGCCGGAATACTGCCAACAGAGGGTCGTAAAGAATTACTGATATAATCTATTGGGTAGCTTACCCGTGTATTCTCTGTTATTTTTTTGCAGGAAAAATCAACAGTATTGGTACCCTTGAAAAAAGAAACGTTTTCCAACACGGCCCCAAACCTGACGGCTTTATAAATTTCAGGCTCTTTAGCCGGGTCAAGGTTAATCGCTTTTGCATAGCACCCTCCTTCAATATTAAATATTGAATGATCATCCCACCCATGTTCGTCATCGCCAATCAGTTTTCTATCCGGGCTGGCACTCAGGGTTGTTTTACCGGTGCCGCTCAACCCGAAAAACAATGCGGTGCCTCCGTCCTTTCCTACATTGGCAGCGCAATGCATGCTCAATACATTTTTTTCTTTTGGCAGGATAAAGTTTAAAATGCTGAATACCGATTTCTTTATTTCGCCGGTGTATTGGGTGCCACCTATGAGAATTATTTTTTCAGTGAAATTGATAACCACAAAATTTCTGCGGGGTACCATATCTGTGAATGGATCTGCAAAAAAGTGTGGAAGCTGAATTAAATGCCAGTCAACCTTTATATTTTTTAATTCCTCTTTTTGGGGCCTGAGAAACATATTGTAAGCAAAAAGATTGCAACACGGGTTTTCATTGATTACCCTTACGTTTAGCCTGAAATCAGTATTTGCACAAACGCAGGAGTCACGGATCCATAATTTTTTACCTTTTATGTATTCTAACATTTTTTTAAGCAGTAAATCGAAGTATTCATATGCTATAGGTTGGTTAAAACCGTTCCAGTCAATTATTTTTTCGGTTACATCATCTTTAACGATAAACCTATCTTTTGGGCTTCTGCCGGTAAATTCACCGGTATCTATTACCAATGACCCGGTACTACTTAAAACACCTTCACCCATTTCGATTGCCTGTATTACCAGGTCTTCTGGAAAAAGTTGATAAAATATATTTTCGGAATTGCTGGTAGTTACTTTAAAATATTCGAGGAACTTTAGAATTGCTGAACCTTTTGTTGTTTGAAAATTATCCATGAGTAAATTTTTACAGTGAGAATTAATATATGCTGGTAAAAAAAATTTGGAAGGAATGGATCTTGAAATAATGTATTAAAGTATAAGTAGCTTAATATCTGGTAAAAGGAATTATAAAATCAGGAGGAATGTTATTTCCTAATTATAATAATTACCAATAATTCTGGATTGTACTTTAGATACTAATTAAATTGAGGTAAAGGATTGGCAGCAAGGGCTTGCATCAAACAGCTATAGTTGTCTGATTTGTCATTGAAAATTTTGGAAGGATAATCCGGCCTCATAATTTTAAAAAACGCAATTTAAAATAAATTATGATATCCACTAAAATAAAGTTGATAATGAATGTTTTTTGCTAATAACCTGGATTGAAAAAATATCCTTTTTAGAAAATGTGTATCCTTTTTTAAAATTTTAATGGCAATATTGGTTATAGCACAGAAAAGTATTGAACAAGTTGCCTCTACATTTATCAACTTAACTTATTAGAAGAAAAGGTAAAATAAAAATTTGTAGGGTAAATTGTAGGGTAAATAAAAAAACCACTTACAAGTAAATTTATGTAAGTGGCTGATTATCACTGTGGGAGCACACGGGTTCGAACCGCGGACCCTCTGCTTGTAAGGCAGATGCTCTAAACCAACTGAGCTATGCTCCCTTATTTTGGGAGTGCAAATATAGGAGATGAAAATTATCCAAAAAAATTTAATTGGAATGTATGAAGCAATAGCTTAAAACTATTCAAGCTTTTTAGAAAAGGTTGTTAAAACTTTACTTAAGTGGCCATTTAAATAACACCTTTTGTTTTAGACTTTTCAGTAATTTTTTTTAATGACTTCAGATCTTTATAAAATCCGGGGTAAGATTTATTGACAGCTTCCGCATCCTGAATGACCGTATTTCCCTTTGCGCTTAAAGCTGCAACGGCAGTGGCCATAGCGATGCGGTGATCATTATGCGAGGAAATCTTTCCACCCTTTACTTCCTTGCCTCCATAAATAGTCATCAGGTCGCCATTCAATTCTATTTCCACATTCATCTTCTTAAATTCATCTCTCAATGCAATAGCGCGGTTGCTTTCTTTATGCAATAACCGGTTGACACCTTTGATCGTTGTTGAACCTTTGCAATAACCTGCCAACGCAACAAGCGGCGGAAAAAGATCGGGGCAATGCGTAGCATCAAATTCAAAAGCATTCAAATTATTTTTCTTTACCGAAATTTCTTTATTGTGAATGTTCACCTCAGCGCCACAATCGTATAATGCTTCCATAATATTTTTATCTCCCTGGGCAGAATTAAGATCGGCTCCTTTTAAAGTAACCTCCCCTGCGATAGCACCCGCAACTAAGAGAAATGCCGCGTTGCTCCAATCACCTTCCACGGTATATTTAATACTGTGTGCAGGCAACGGTTTGCGCGGATGAATGGTGAAAACTTCATAATTTCTGTTATCGATACGAAAGCCAAATTCTTTTAAAACAGAAATAGTAAGATCAATGTAAGGCCTGCTGGATAAGTCTCTAACGGTAATACGAACAGGAGCTGTACACGATTTTGCAAAAGCAAATAATAACCCTGTTAAGAATTGTGAACTCAGCGAACCATCCACAGTAATATTCTTTGGATGAAGCGGCCCTCGTAATGTTACCGGTAATTTTCCATCATTTGAATTTACTTCCACATCCAGCAAAGGAAGAATTTCATCAAAAAAATTCATTGGCCTTTTTAAAATACTTCCTTTTCCTGTAAAAATAATATCGTAATTAAACAGCCCGGCTATAGGAGCAAACATCCGCATTGATAATCCGCTTTCGCCAACATTTAGTATCACGTTTTTTTCGGGAAACTGAGAGCGAAATATATAATCGTTTGAAGTGATGGCCATTTTATTACTCACCATATTAATGGTAGCGCCGAGTTTGGAAATGATATCCATAGCAGCTTTTTCGTCATTGCTGTCGCCGAAATTATCAATCACAGTGGTACCCGGTGTTATTAGAGCCGCCGCACAAGCCCGCTGCATCGAGCTTTTAGAGGGAGGCACTTTTATTTTTCCAAAAACAGCAGAAGGCGTTATTGTTATGTTCACTTTTTTAATTGAAAATTGAGAGTTGAAAATTGAAAATTAAAGTAATAGAATAATTTATGCAAGAGAATAAAATATTTCGTACAAGTCGGTTAAAGAGATTTTTTTTATGGAAGCTTTACCTATTTCATCAAGCACCACAAAATTCATATCAGTACCCGATTTCTTTTTATCATGCAAAAGGATATTCCACGTTTTTTCTTTATCAATATCAAAAGCAATTGGCAATTTATATCTCAAAATAAGTTGCTTCACTTTTGCAGTATCGGCTTCCGAAAATCCATTTATTTTTTCAGAAATAACACAAGCTGCTACCATCCCAATGCTTACAGCACTACCGTGAGGAAGTTTTGCTGAATTTTCAATGGCGTGGCCAATCGTATGTCCAAAATTCAATAACTTCCTTTCGCCGGTTTCACGTTCATCAATAGCAACCACTTTGCATTTTATATCCACATTCCGCTCAATCAATTTCCCAATATTCTCTTTTGAAAATTGAAAATCCTGCACTGTATTTTCTTCCAGCAAACGAAACATACTTTCATCTTTTATACACGCATGTTTTATGATTTCCGCAAATCCATTGATCCATTCTTCATGAGGCAAGGTTTCTAAAAAAGAATAATCGTACAATAGAAATTCAGGGTGATTAATAACGCCAACTAGGTTTTTATAAACACCTACGTCCACCCCATTTTTTCCACCAATGCTGGCATCTACCATTGCAAGAATACTTGTTGGGGCAAAAGCAAATTTAATTCCGCGCATATAAACCGAGGCAGCATAACCTACAATATCAGTGACCACCCCTCCACCTACGCCTACAATAAAGCTCTGCCGGTCTGCATTCAATTTTATTAACTGATCAATAACCTCATTAACTGCTTTCTGATTTTTAAATTGTTCGCCTGCTTTTAAAACAATGGTTTTCCATCCTAAAAACTTTCCAGGTTGTTTTGCAAAAATATTTTCATCCGTGATAAGGATCGTATTTTCTTTATCCGTTACATCCGAAATCTTTGCAAAATCTGCATTGAAATAACAACTAATTGATTTCCCTGAAAATTGATATTTTTTGGAATCCATTTCTTTATTCTTCATTCATTACTCTATTTTGGTGATTGATACTTTCCATGTGCACTGCATCAAAATATTTAGTGATAAAATCTTTGCTCAAATCTAATTTTTCTCCTTTGATAAAGGCCTTCCCAAGAATTTCATTCCAACGATTAGTTTGCAATATCGTAATGTTATTCTCTCTTTTGTACACACCAATTTTGTTAGAAATTTTCATACGTTGTCCAAGAAGCGCCATTAGTTCATCATCTATCTGGTTGATCTGTTCTCTTAATTTAGCTAATGCTGTAACAAATTCTTTTTCATCTGTATTTTCCGTACGCCATTTCAATTCATCCAGCAATTCTGACAAGCGCTCAGGAGTAATTTGTTGTTTGGCATCACTCCATGCTTTATCCGGATCAATATGAGATTCAATCATCAATCCGCCAAAATCAAGATCAATACTTTTTTGTGCAATTGCATGTAGCCCTATCCTGTTACCGCATATATGTGAAGGATCGCAAATGATCAGCATATCAGGAAATCTTCTTTTCATTTCAATAGGAAGATGCCACATAGGTGCGTTGCGGAATTCTGTATTACCATAGTTGGAGAATCCGCGATGGATCATTCCAATTTCTTTCACACCTACTTTTTGCAAACGTTCAATTCCACCGCTCCACAATTCCATATCAGGATTGATCGGATTTTTGATGAGCACGGGCACATCTGATCCACGCAATGCATCGCACACTTCCTGCACGCTGAAAGGATTTACGGTAGTTCTTGCGCCTATCCAGAGAATGTCCACATCAAAC
>Ga0307373_10001898_pt1 | contig 38520 bp, 37 predicted proteins | sample OX2MG_FD_202534 | JGI IMG/M metagenome (GOLD analysis project Ga0307373, IMG submission 202534) | Soil microbial communities from Risofladan, Vaasa, Finland - OX-2 | ecosystem: Environmental > Terrestrial > Soil > Coastal area > Acid sulfate soil | place: Finland: Risofladan, Vaasa | collected...
GGCCATCAGACCAGCCGCTGGAATCCGAAGATGAAGCCCTACATCTTCGGCGCCCGCAACGGAATTTATATTATCGACTTGCAGCAGACCGTGCGGATGTTCCGCGCGACCTACGACTTCGCACGCGATCTGGCCGCGCAGGGCGGCACGATGCTCTTCGTCGGCACCAAGAAACAGGCCCAGGATATCGTCAAGGAAGAAGCCGAACGCTGCGGGATGTTCTACGTCAACAACCGCTGGCTTGGCGGGATGCTGACCAATTTCCAGACCATTCGCGCCTCGATCGACCGGCTCAAAAAGCTCGAGGAAATTCTGTCCGACCCCGCGATGGCGCAGGCTCTGACCAAAAAGGAAATGAGCGACAACGCGCGCGAGCACGGCAAATTGATGGCCACACTCGGCGGGATCAAGAACATGCGCAAGCTCCCCGATGCTTTGTGGGTCATCGATACCAAAAAGGAAGATATCGCGGTGGCCGAGGCCAAGCGGCTCGGAATTCCGGTCGCAGCGGTGGTCGATACCAATTGCGACCCAGACCTGATCTCGTACCGGATTCCCGGCAACGACGACGCGATTCGCGCGATCAAGCTGTTCACCGCCGCGGTCGCCGACGCCGTGCTCGAGGGCAAGCAGCTTGCCGAGGAGCGCCAGAAGGGCCAGCAGGACGACGCCTCGAACGGGGACAATGCGCCGTCGCCGGAATCGCCGAGCGCCGTCTAGCGCACGAAAGAAAACCTGAACGGGACAGCACCCTCGCCCGCTACAAGCGCGTAGCGAGGGCTGGCGCGAACCCGCAAATTCGAATCCGCGGTAAAAGCTTAAAATGGAAGTCAAACCCTCTACCGTAAAAGAACTCCGCGACAAGACCGGCGCGGGCGTGATGGATTGCAAAAAGGCTCTGGCCGAGGCCAATGGCGACCTCGATAAGGCCACCGCATGGCTGCATGAGCAGGGAATCGCGCAGGCCGCCAAGCGCGCGGGACGCAAAGCCTCGGAAGGCTCGGTAGGCAGTTATATTCACGCCGGCGGAAAGCTGGGGGTGCTGGTCGAAGTCAATTGCGAGAGCGATTTCGTGGCCAAGACCGACGACTTCCAGGCGCTGGTCAAGGAAATCGCGATGCAGGTCGCGGCGGCAAATCCGCGCGTCGTCCGGCGCGAGGAGCTGCCCAGCGAAATCGTCGAGCAGGAGCGCCAGATCTACGCCCAACAGGCAGCAGCCTCGGGCAAGCCCGAAGCGGTGATCGCGAAGATCGTCGAGGGCAAGATGGAGAAATTCCTGAAAGACATCTGCCTGCTCGAACAGAGCTACGTGCGCGACCCGAATCGCACCATCAACGACCTGGTGCTCGAGTTCGGCGCCAAGCTCAAGGAAAAGATCGACGTGCGCCGCTTCGTCCGCTTTCAACTCGGCGAAAACACCGAAGCGAAAACGGACTGAACCCAATCCGCCTGGGACTCCATCCAGACCAAAGGCCAGCAGCCAAAGACCAGGAGTAACGATGGCGATGGACGAGGTTGACAGACACGCGGGAAAGCAACCCCGCTTTGCGCGCGTTCTCCTCAAACTCTCCGGGCAGGCTCTTGCGCTGGAAAACCACGGCGGTATCGACCTTGACGTGCTGGCGCAGTTCGCGCTCGAGGTCAAAGAAATCGCCCTGCTCGAAATTCAGCTCGCGATCGTGATCGGCGCGGGCAACTTTATCCGCGGCTCCGACTACGAGGCGCGCGGGATGGATCGCTCGACCGCCGACCAGATGGGCATGCTCGGCACCGTAATCAATGCTCTGGCCCTGCAGAACGCGCTCGAGCACGTGGGCGTCAGCACGCGGGTGCTGTCGGCGGTCGCGATGCAGGCCGTCGCCGAGCCGTACATCCTGCGCCGCGCGGTGCGCCATCTCGAAAAGGGCCGCGTCGTGATTTTCGCGGCCGGAACCGGCAATCCCTACTTCACCACCGACACCGCCGCGAGCCTGCGCGCGCTCGAAATCGGCGCCCAGGTGATCCTGAAGGCCAGCCACACCGTCGATGGCGTGTACGACCGCGATCCGATGCGCGAGCCGGGCGCCAAACGCTTCGACCGGCTGACCTATCTGGAAGTCCTGCAGAAGAACCTCAAGGTGATGGACTCGACCGCAATCTCGATGTGCATGGATAACCATCTGCCAATAGTCGTGTTCAATTTGCGCAAACCGGGTAATATAAGAAGGGCCGTGATGGGAGAGCCGATCGGCACCTGGGTGGAAAGCGCGTCATGACCGGAGAAGTGATCGAGCTGGCACGCAAGGAGATGGAGAAGTCCGTCGAGGCCTTCCGCCATGAACTCTCGCGCGTGCGCACCGGGCGCGCCTCGACCGCGCTGGTTGAAAACCTGCAAGTCAATTATTACGGCGCGAAAACTCCGATGCGCCAGTTGGCGGGTCTCGCGGCGCCCGAGCCGCGCTTGATCGTGATCACGCCGTACGACAAGGGCGCGATGCACGAGATCGAGAAAGCGATTCAGACGTCCGACCTGGGCCTTAATCCGATGAATGACGGCAAGGTGATCCGGGTGCCGCTGCCCGAACTGACCGAAGACCGGCGCAAAGATTTGGTCAAGCACGTGCGCAAAATCGCCGAGGAGTTCCGCGTCGGCGTGCGCAACCATCGCCGCGACGCCAACGACATGCTCAAGGATCTGCACAAGGACAAGCAGGTCTCCGACGACGACTTGCGCGCCGCCGAGACCAAGGTCCAGGGCTTCACGACCGGGTTTATCGATAGAATCGACAAAGTGTTGCAAGCCAAGGAAGCCGAGATTATGGAAGTCTGAGCCGGGCCCCTTGCGCTCGCACTCGGATAGTTAGTCCGCAATATTCCGTGGCAATCACACTCCCCCTGTGGCAATCACACTCCCACTCAACGATTTTCCCGAGTTGTCGCGCGATCCCGCGCGGCTGCCCCGCCACGTCGCGATCGTGATGGACGGCAACGGCCGCTGGGCGCGCAGACGCGGCCTCGGCCGCAACGAGGGGCATCGCCGCGGCAAGGATTCCGTGCGCGCCGTGGTCGAAGCCGCACGCGAACTGGGAATCCCGTACCTGACTCTGTTCGCCTTCTCGGCCGAGAACTGGGGGCGTCCTTCGACCGAAGTCGATTTCCTGATGCGCCTGTTCCATCGCTACCTGCTCACCGAAACCAAGCGGCTGATGAAGCGCGGAATCCGGATTCTCGCCCTCGGCGATACCGAACGGCTGCCGCCGCGCCTGCGCCAGGTGCTGGCCGAAACCGTCGAGGCGACGCGCGGCAATCGCGACATGACGGTCGCGCTCGCGCTCTCCTACGGCGGACGCCAGGACGTCGTCGCCGCGGTCCGAAAACTCGCAAGCGCCGTGGCCTCGGGCGAGATGACGGCCGAGCAGATCGATTCGGCCGCCGTCGGGCGCGCGCTGACCACCGCTGGGATGCCCGACCCGGACCTGCTCATCCGCACCTCGGGCGAACTGCGCATCTCGAATTTCTTCCTCTTCCAGCTCGCCTACACCGAACTTTATTTCACCGACACCCTGTGGCCGGACTTTCGCGAGCATGAGTTCTTGCGCGCGCTGGCCGCCTACCAGATGCGCGAGCGCCGCTTCGGCGGCGTGACTCCCGGCTAGCCCGGCGCGCGCGTGGCGGGAAATTTCATCGCGTGCTGAAAACCAGGCTGGTTACCGCCGCTGTGGCGCTGCCCGCCGTCCTGGCGATCGTGATTTTCGCTTCCGGCTGGATATTTTCGGCCTTTATCGCGATGCTCGGGCTGTGGGGACTCTACGAAGTCGCCGCGATGACCCATTCGAATGACCCCGTCTCGCTCGCGATTTTGGCCGCGGCCGGCGGAGCGCCGCTGTTCGTGATTCTCGCGCGCGGCGACGGCGGATTGTGGATCGTTCCGGCGGCGGTGATCGTGGTGATGATGGCGCTGGTCGTCGCGGTCGCGATTCGCGGACCCGGCGGCGGCCCACGCGGCGCGATTCTGACGGCGCTCGGCGCGATCTATGTCGGCGTGCTCTATCCGTACTTCGCGATGCTGCGGAATATGCGCGGCGGTATCCCGATAATTATCCTGATGCTTCTGCTCGTGGTCGCAAGCGACAGCGGCGCCTACTTCGCCGGCTCCGCGCTCGGCCGGACGAAGCTCGCGCCGCGGGTCAGTCCGAAGAAGTCGGTCGAAGGCGCGATCGGCGGGCTCGCCGCGGCTGTGGTCGCGGGCATGATCTTGCGCCGATGGCTCGCACCGGACCTTAGCGGCCCGGCGATTGCGGCGATCTCGGCTGCGATCGCGATACTCGCGCAGGCCGGCGATCTCGCCGGATCGGCTTTCAAACGGACCGCTGGTGTCAAGGACTCGGGATGGATTTTTCCGGGTCACGGCGGATTGATAGACCGTACGTGCAGCCTAGTCTTCGCGGCAGTCTTCACCTACTATTGTTTCAGATGATGCGGTTCAGGGACCGCAGGCGGTTTCTTTTGCCTGATCAATCCCGAACGGGAGCTATATGCTGACTTCTATCGTCGCGGCCGTGGTTATCCTCGGAGTTCTGGTGGTCGTCCACGAGGCCGGACATTTTGCGATGGCCAAGCAGTTGGGCGTGCGCGTGCTTCGCTTCTCGATTGGATACCCTCCCAAAATATGGGCGATCAGGCGCGGCGAAACCGAATATCAGATCGGCGCAACGCCGCTCGGCGGCTATGTGCGGATGCTCGGCGACGAAGTCGGCGAAGAGCCGAAGTCCGAGGAACTCGAGACCTTCATCAATGAGATCGGCCACGACCTGATCGACGCCGCGCGCGGCAACGGAATCGCGATTGCCGGCGCCGACTTCGACGCGCAGGTGCGCAATGTCGCGAGTCAAATCCTCAGCGAACCCGCACCGACTCTCAGCGTCGGCAGCGCCGCCGCCGCAACTGAGCCAAGTGAATCGAATGAGCTCGCGACCATGGGCCGCGAACTCCGGCCCGAAGAGAGCGCGCTCGTGAATCGGCTGCGGATGGGCGGCACGTTCGAGGCCGCGCGCTCCGCGTTGCGCGACAATCCTCCCGAGGCCCTGGTGGCCGCGTTTCGCGCTCGTGCCTTTCCCACCCAGCGGCTCTGGAAGCGCTTCGCAATCGTGCTGGCGGGACCCCTGTCGAACATCGTGTTCGCGCCGATTATGCTCTGGATCGTCTTCATGTACGGCGTACCCGTCCTGCAGCCTGTGGTCGGCCAACTCAAGGCGGGGCTGCCCGCGGCGGCCGCGGGGCTGCGCACCGGCGACCGTATCGTCGCCGTGAACGGGAATTCGACGGCGACCTGGATGGATTTCGCCAGCCTGGTCAAAGCGAGCAACGGACACGCGCTCACGCTGGAAGTCCAACGCCCCGGCGGCGGCACATTCGCGCAATCGCAAATGACGATCACCCCCCAGCGCGAGGCGGAAAAGAATATTTTCGGCGCGACCGCCGAGCAATGGATCATCGGGGTGATGCCGCGCGGCGACGAAATCGTCAAACGCGAAAATCCATTCAGCGCCGCATCCGACGCGGTAATGACCACCGGCTCGATGGCGAGCCAGTTGGTAACGGGACTTGCCAGTATCATTTCGGGCGCCACTCCGGTGCGCGAGGCGCTGGGCGGCCCGATCATGATCGCGCAACTTGCCGGGCGCGAGGCGCAGCAGGGGTTCGCCAGCGTTGCGATGTTCACCGTGATGCTGAGTCTCGAGCTTGGGTTGATAAATCTGCTGCCGGTGCCGCTGCTCGACGGCGGTCATCTGCTGTTTTTCGCCTACGAGGGAATTCGCGGCAAGCCGCTCGCGCTGCGCCATCGCGAGATGGCTTTGCAGGTGGGATTGTTTCTGCTGGTAGTGCTGATGGCGTTTGTGATCTTCAATGATATCGCGCGTATTGTGCAGGGCTGAGAGTCTGCTCGAACAGGGCGCCGCTAACCGCGCCGTGATCGGCCTCGATACGGGTGCATCTCCGGCCAGCCTGGCGCTGGTGCTGAACGGGCGCTTTGCGGGCGACGTCTGGCGTCCGTCAACTTCGCACGGAGCCGCGCTGGCGGGCGCGGTTGACGAGCTGCTGGCGGCGGCCGGAATATCGTTCGGCGAGCTCGGCGGGATTGCCGTCGGTATCGGACCAGGCTCCTTTACCGGGCTCAGGATCGGCGTCAGCTACGCCAAGGGAATCGCTTTCGCGTCAGGATGCGCTCTGGCCGGGGTGCCGAGCCTCGACGCGATAGCGCTTGCCGCGCTCGAAGATCCGCGGGCCCGGCCCGGATTGACGGTGTGCCCGATTCTGGACGCTCGCAAGGGCGAGGTTTACACTGCCCTTTACCGAATCGTGGCGGATGGGTTAGAGAAGTTATCTCGGGATTTGGTGATGCCGCTCGCTCGCTTGACATCGGAACTAGCGCAACTGGACCAGGACGCGATATTGGCGGGCGACACCAAGGCTAACGACGCGGCTGCCCTTCTGCATCGGAAGGGCGTCGAAGTGACCGTAAAAGGAACTCAGGTCCTCCAGACGCGCGCGCGCTATATCGCCGCGCTTGGTGCGGCGCGCATCGCGCGCGGAGAATCTGATTCCATCGGCGCCTTCGAGCCGCTATATGTCCGGCCGCCGGAGGCCGAGGCCGCACTTGCAGCTAAAGCCTCGGAGGCCATAACGGAGGGCGTATGGAGCGCAGAGAGGAAGAACTCATTCGGCAGCATTTGACCCACGACGATGAGCTGAAGTCGCTGTTCGAAGAACACGAATCGCTCAAACATCAGCTCCAGGAATATCGCAGCAGGCACTATCTGACCAACGAAGAGGAAATCGAGGAAAAACGCATCCAGAAACTCAAATTGGCTTCCAAAGACCGGATGATGGCGATCCTGGAACGCTATCAATCCGACGCCCGCTGAGCCTGACGCCCAGCCGGAATTCCCGCGGAAGCAGCAGAGTGCCACGATGCGCGCGAGCACGCCCATAGCATGCCCAGTCATACCATATCCGTCCTGGTCGAAAACGAGTTCGGCGTGCTCGCCCGCGTGGCGGGCCTGTTCTCGGGCCGCGGCTTCAACATCGAATCGCTGACGGTCGCGGCCGACCCGCTCGACCCCAGTTCCTCGAGGATCGTCCTGGTCGCCGAGGGCGACGACCAGGTCCTCGAGCAGATCAACAAGCAGCTCAACAAGCTGGTCTCCGTGATCAAGGTCACGGACTTCAAAGGCGTCGATACGATCGACCGCGAGATGGTGATCGTCAAGGTCGCCGTCGATGAGCGCACGCGCTCCGAGCTGGATTCGATCGTCAACGCGTTTCGCGCCCACGTAATCGATATCGGGCCGCATTCGGTGGCAGTCGAGCTGACTGGGAACACCGACAAGGTAACCGCGTTTATCGCCCTGGTCCGCCCGCTCGGGATCAAGGAGATCGTGCGCTCGGGCAAGGTTGCGATGGCGCGCGCGGTGCAGGCCAGTGCCGATAATCACCGGCATCATCGTCCATAACATCAAGCTCTCGGGAGAAAATTTAGATGAAAGTCTTTTACGACCGCGACGCGGATCTTAACGCGCTGCGCGGCAAGAAAATTGCCGTGATTGGTTTCGGAAGCCAGGGCCACGCCCACGCGCTCAACCTGCGCGACAGCGGGATGGACGTGCGGGTGGGACTGAGCGCCTCGAGCCCCTCTCGCGACAAGGCGATCAAGCAGGGACTGCCGGTTTTCGACACCGCCGAAGCCGCGCGCCAGGCCGAGGTGATCATGATGCTGGTGCCCGACGAAATGGGCGGCGATATCTATGCAAAAGAGATCGCGCCGGGCCTCAGCAAGGGCAAGTATCTGGCCTTCGGCCACGGCTTCAATATCCATTTCAAATTCATCCAGCCGCCGCCCGACGTCAACGTCTTCATGATCGCGCCCAAAGGCCCCGGTCATCTGGTGCGCTCCGAATACGTCAAGGGACGCGGCGTCCCCTGCCTGCTCGCGATCCAGCAGGATCCTTCCGGCGACACGCGCCAGGTCGGCCTCGCGTGGGGTAGCGGAATCGGCGGCGGACGCGCGGCGATTATCGAGACCACCTTCAAAGAGGAAACCGAAACCGATCTGTTCGGCGAGCAATCGGTCTTGTGCGGCGGTCTGACCGAGCTGATCCGCGCCGGATGGGAGACCCTCGTCGAGGCTGGCTACGCGCCCGAGATGGCCTACTTCGAGTGCCTGCACGAAGTTAAGCTGATCGTCGATTTGATTTACGAGGGCGGCATCTCGAACATGCGCTACTCGATCAGCAACACCGCCGAGTACGGCGACATGACCCGCGGCAAGAAGGTGATCGGACCCGAGTCGCGCGCCGCGATGAAGCAAATCCTCGCCGACATCCAGTCGGGCAAGTTCGCCAACGAATGGATCGCCGACTACCGCGCCGGGCTGCCGCGTTTCCGCGAGCTGCGCAAGGAAGCCGAGCATCATCCGGTCGAGGAAGTCGGCCGCAAGCTGCGCGCCTTCATGCCGTGGCTCGCAAGCGATCGCCTGGTGGATAAGTCAAAGAACTAGGAAATTGTGAGCAGTGACTTCGATAGCTCCCGCACCCGTCCCGGCGCGATAGCCGCGCGCCTTGGCGCCGCGATCGGAATCGCGGGCGAAGGCGTCGCGATGTCGCTATGCGCCGCGCTCGCCGGGATCATCCTCGCGCTGTTCGGGATGCATCTGCTGGCCGCGATAGTGATTCTGGCCGCCGTCGCAATCGCGATGTTCTTCCGCGACCCGGAGCGCTTTCCCGCGCGAACCGAAGGCGTCGTTATCAGCGGCGCCGACGGCAAGGTGACCGACATTTCCGAGGCCGAGTTGCCCGGCGCGCCGGGCGTGCGCTTTCGCCGCGTGGCGGTCTTCATGTCGCCGCTCAATGTGCACGTGAATCGCGCCCCGGTCGGCGGCGAAGTCGTGCGCGTCGAGCACACTGCCGGCGAGTTCCGCGCCGCGTTTCGCGACGACGCGAGCGAACGCAACGAGCGCAATCTGATGGTCTTTGCCGACCCTACGGGAAGGCGCTACGGCATGATGCAGGTCGCAGGGTACCTTGCCCGGCGCATCATATGCAGACTGCGGATCCATGATAGAATCCAAGCGGGTCAGAGGATCGGCCTGATCATGTTCGGCAGCCGCGTCGATCATTACTTTACGCCCGAGTTCAAGGTCGCCGTCGCGATCGGCGATCGAGTCCGCGCCGGCGAGTCGATCCTCGCCGAACTGCCCTCGGAGAAGATCCAGTCATGAACAGCGACTCACGCCGCACGCGCCCGTCGCGCTCGCGTGAAGAGCGCGAACGAATCCGCGTTATCCGCGGCCGTTTCCGCGAACAGCGCAGTAAGGTCGCAGGCCCCTGGCGCCGCGGAGTCTATCTGGTCCCTGCGACCATAACCTCGCTCGGCCTGCTCTCGGGCTTCTATTCCGCAATCTCGGCGATCGGCGGCCATTTCGAACTCGCCGCCCTGATGATCACGATCGCCTTCATCTGTGACGGCCTTGACGGCCGTATCGCGCGCCTGTCGCGCACCTCGAGTCAGTTCGGCGTCGAGTACGACAGCCTCTCCGACGTGGTCGCCTTCGGGATGGCGCCGGCGATCCTCGCCTACACCTGGGCGCTCAAGCCGATTGGCACGCTCGGGATAGCGGTCAGCGGTCTGTTCGTGGTGTGCTCCGCGCTGCGCCTTGCGCGCTTCAATGTCCAGGTCGAGACGGTTGATAAGCGCCGCTTCGTCGGGCTGCCGGTGCCGGGCGCCGCGATTATGATCGCGGGAACCGCGCTCGCCTATAGCTACTTCGAATTCGACTCGCCGCGGGTGCTATGCTTCGCGATGGTGCCGCTGACGCTCGCGCTGGGATGGCTGATGATCTCGCGGGTGCCCTACCCGAGTTTCAAAGGACTCGATTTCAATCATCGCGCGCAGGTCGAGCTGATGATCGGCGTGCTGGTCCTCGTCGCGCTTCTGTTCGCGCTGCCGCAACTGACCGCGTTCGTGCTCGCGACCGCATTCGTGCTCTCCGGGCCCTACCTGATGGCGCGCGGCGAAGAGCTGCACGAAAAGGTTTCCGTCATGCGGCCGATGTCAAAGCCCGGCGCTATCGTGCCGACGCCCGCCGACGCGCACAAAACCGGCGATCTCACCGAACCGCCCGAACATCCCTGAACCACGCGTCGATTCGCTTCTCGATGGAGGTCAGATCCGATGAGCGGCGAAGCAAAGTATATCCAGCCGGGCCATCACACTCTGACCGCCGTGCTGCGCGGCGGCGGCGAGCTGGTCGAATTCGTGAAGAGCGTCTTCGATGCACGCCTGACGCAGGCCCCAGCGCCCGACGCGGCCGGAAATCTGCACGCCGAGGTCGAGATCGGCGACTCGAAGCTGCTCATCGGCAAAGGCTACTGGACGGACGAATCGATGAAATCGGCGATCTGGATTTATGTCCCGGACGCTGACGCGACTTATCAGCGCGCACTGAGCAAGGGCGCAATCTCCGTCCGCGAACCCGCCGATCAAACCTGGGGCGACCGCGTCTGCGGCATCAAGGACCCAAGCGGCAACACCTGGTGGATCGCGACGCATCGCCCGCCCCCGCGCTGACGCCTCGGCACGCGCATCCTGTGCGCATCCGAACGGGCGCCGAAGCACATAATCGTCATTTCGAGCCAGCGCCTCCGCTCACGATCGTCCGAGCGGAAAAAGCGGAACAGGCACGCCCGGCGAGAAATCCCGGATCCTGCTCGGACTCTCTCTCATCACTCGCGAGGCCGGGCTCTTTAATGCTCTCGGCGAAAAGCTTAAGAAAACCAAAACGAACCCACCGCTTTTGCCATAGAACCCTTAGATTTGCTGGATATCGCGGGTCAGCGGACCATCAAATTTCGGCAAACGAACCCACCGCGAAAGCGGCCGATCCGCGGCTCGAGCGCGCCGCGCCTTTTCTCTGCACGCCGTCCGCCTTGACTGGCGGGTTCGCGGACGCTTAAACTCCCATCCACTATGTTCCGCATCACGCTGCCCGGATTGCTGCTTAGCCTGGCCCTTACCGGGGCCCTCGCCGGGTGCGTCGCGGAACGGGCTTAAGCGCCCAAACCAAAATCCGAGACGAACGCCCCGGGCGGTGGGCCGATGAAGCCGCCCGGGGCGTTTTCTTTTTTGCGCCACTAGCGATGTCGGTCCACGCGGGGATGAGGAGTGACTGAACCTATGGCTACCGAAACCGCCGCCCACACCGAATCCGACTGGGTACGGATTTTCGACACCACCCTGCGCGACGGCGAGCAATCGCCCGGATGCACGATGAACGTCGAGGAAAAAGTCGCACTCGCGCGCCAGCTCGAGCGGCTTAACGTCGATGTAATCGAAGCCGGCTTCGCCGCGTCCTCACCCGGCGATTTCGAGTCAGTGCGCCGCGTCGCCGAGGCCGCGCGCGGTCCGATCGTCCTGTCGCTTTCGCGCACGCGCGAGGAAGACGTCGATTCGGCGCTGCGCTCGGTCGATAAATCCGATCGCCCGGGGATTCACATCTTCATCGCGACTTCGGATATCCATCTCAAGTACAAGCTCAACATGACGCGCGAAGACGTGCTTGACGCGGCGACCTGGGCGGTCACCCGCGCGAAGAAGCATCTCGATTATATCGAGTTCTCGTGCGAGGACGCCTCGCGCTCGGACTGGGACTACATGGTCACCGTCTGCACCAGCGTCATCGCGGCGGGCGCCACGACGATCAATCTGCCCGACACGACAGGGCACGCGATTCCTGAAGAGTTCGGGCGGATGTTCGCCTATATGCGCGAGCACGTTCCGGGCGCCGACAAAGTAATTTGGAGCGCGCATTGCCATAACGATCTGGGCCTGGCGGTCGCCAATTCGCTGGCGGCGGTGCGCAATGGCGCACGCCAGGTCGAGTGTACGATCAATGGAATCGGCGAGCGCGCCGGCAACTGCTCGATGGAAGAAGTCGTGATGGCGCTGAAGACGCGACACGATCTGATGGGCGTGCAGTCGCGCGTCAATACGCGCCAGATCTATCCGGCCTCGCGCCTGCTGTCGCAGGTGATCGGACAGCCGGTTCCAGCCAACAAGCCGATCGTCGGCGACAACGCGTTCGCGCACGAAGCCGGAATCCATCAGGACGGCGTGCTCAAATACAAGCTCACCTACGAGATAATGAAGCCCGAGGACATCGGGATTCCGTCGAACAAGCTGGTGCTGGGGAAGCATTCGGGCCGCCACGCGTTCGCGAATCGGCTCAACGATTTGGGCGTCGATACCGATTCGGTCGATATCAACAAGGCGTTCGCCGAGTTCAAGGCGCTCTGCGACAAAAAGAAAATCGTCTATGACGACGATATTCTGGCGCTGGTGACCGAAGAATCGCGCCGCACGATTGACCACTTCGAGCTGGTCGATATGCGTGTCTCGTCGTCATCGTCCAAGGCGATGCCGCATGCCGAAGTCACGATGCGCGTGGCCGGTGTCGAAAAAACCGCCGAGGCGGAAGGCGACGGGATGGTCGATGCCGCCTACAAGGCGATCTACAAGATCGCCGGTATCCAGCCCGCGCTCGAACGCTACGCGGTCAAGGCGATCACCGGCGGAACCGACGCGCTCGGCGAAGTTAGCTGCCTGGTGCGCGAGAATGGGATGACGGTCGCCGGCACCGGAGCGCATAGCGATATCGTGACCGCATCCGCGCTGGCGCTGGTTAACGCGCTCAACCGTCTCAAGGTACGAAAGCATCAGCCGCTCAAGCCGACCACCGACGTGCCGTAACCGCGCGGGACTTGCCGCAATTGTCGCGTTCGGCTAAGTGCTAGGGGACTTGAATTTCAAAGTTCATCCGTTCCTCGCAATCGTGGTGACGTGGGAGCGGTGACAAAACCCAAGTCTCGCGAAATCGCAAACGATCAGGATCTCCGCGCTCCTTCATGGCCTACAAAATTCTAGTTCTCAAGGGTGACGGTATCGGCCCCGAGGTCGTTGGCGAAGCCCTCCAAGTCCTCAAGGTGATCGCGCGCCGCTCGGCAATCGATATGGACTTCAAGGAAGCGCATATCGGCGGCCATGCGATCGATCAGTTCGGCACGCCGATGCCCGAAGACACGCTCAAGCAGGCGCAGGACAGCGACGCGATTCTGCTCGGCGCCGTCGGCGGCCCAAAGTGGGATAATTTCAACGCCACGGTGCGCCCCGAGCAGGCGCTGCTCGGCCTGCGCAAGGCGCTGGGACTGTTCGCCAACGTGCGGCCGGTGCGCGCGGTCAAAGAATTTCTCTCCGCGTCGCCGCTCAAGCCCGAGATTATCGGCGCCGTCGATTTGGTCGTGATCCGCGAGCTGACCGGCGGCATCTACTACGGCCAGCCCAGCGAGAAGCGCCAAGGCAAGGACGGCCGCGAGGCGGTCGATACCTGCTTCTACACCGAGGCGGAAATCGCGCGCGTGCTCCGCTTCGGTTTCGAACTCGCGCGCAACCGGAAGAGAAAGCTGACCTCGGTGGACAAGGCCAACGTGCTCTCGACCTCGCGGCTGTGGCGCGAGATCGCAACCGAGCTCGCAATGGAATTCAAAGATGTCGCCTGCGAGCATCAGCTCGTCGATTCGATGGCGATGCATCTGCTGCGGCGTCCCAAAGACTTCGACGTCATCGTGACTGAAAATTTGTTCGGCGATATCCTGACCGACGAGGCCTCGGTGCTCGCGGGCTCGATGGGTTTGCTGCCGTCAGCGTCGCTCGGCGAGGAACTCAACGGCGCCGGCTACCGGGTCGGACTATACGAGCCGATTCACGGCAGCGCGCCGGATATCGCGGGCCGCGACGAGGCCAATCCGCTGGCCGCGATTCTGTCAGCCGCGATGCTGCTGGAGCATTCGCTCGGGATGCGCTCGGAGGCGGAGATTATCGAGCAGGCGGTCGATGCAGTCGTCAAGGACGGCCATCGCACCCGCGACCTGGCCGGCGGAAGCGGCACCAAAACGGTCGGATGCAAGGCGATGGGCCGGCTGGTGAGGGAGAAAATCGAGAGCCTGGACGCCTGATGAGTAATGCCTTCGAACCGAAAGTGGCCGTCGTTGGCGCCACCGGTGCGGTCGGCAACCAGATTGTCGAATTGATCGCCGCGCGTGCCTTTCCGCACTCCGATCTCAAACTGTTCGCCGCCAGCGCCGGATCTTCCGGCACGCTCGAAGCCGGCGACGACGAATATCTGATCGAGCAGTTCGAGGAACCCGGCGATCTCGCCCACTACGACGTCGCGTTCCTTGCGGTGCCGGAAGACCCGGCGCTCGAGATTATCAACGCGCACCCCGGTCCGCTGCTGATCGATCTCAGCTCCTGCTCGCGCGCGCCGACCGACGCAATTGTGTCGCCCGGCGTAACCTCGCGCGCGCGAGTCGCCGCGCTACGCGGGCGCAAGCTCTATGCAACGCCAAATCCCGTCGCGCACGCGCTGGCGCTATGCCTGGGCGCGATCGGACCGGTCGCATCGGCGGCGGCAACGGCGATGCAGGGTGCGTCGGCGCGCGGACGCCAGATGATCGCGCGCACCGTCGATCAAACCACCGACCTGCTCGCCGCGCGCCTTGCCCTTGAGGAAGACGATACCCAGCGCGCATTCAACGCGTTCGCGCGCGAAACCGAACGCGCCATCGCCGGACGAATCGCCGAGCAGGCGCGCGCGATGCTCTCGTGGCCCGCGGCTTCGCTCAGCGTGCAACTGGCCGCGATACCGCTGCTGCACGGCACGATGCTCGCGGTGAATGTGCGCGAACCGGCCCAGGGGTGGATCGACGCGCTGCGCACAGCGCCCGGCATCCTGATGGTCGAGGAATCGGAACCGCTGTCGGTGATCGACGCGATTGGCCAGGAAGCGATTATCGTTCGCGCCGAGCATCACGCCAGCGGCGCGGAGATCATGTGCGCGTTCGACAACGCGCGGATCGCGGCGCTGGGCGCCCTCTGGATTGCCGAAACCTTCGCGCTCGACTCTCCGGCGGGCAACTGAAACGCCGCTCGAGCTCGCCTGAAACTATTGGGACGGGCGCTGCGATGCTCGTAAAGCTGACTCTCGAATACGACGGCACCGCTTACTGCGGATGGCAACTGCAAGCGGGGCAGGACTCGATTCAGGGCCGTATCGAGGCGGCGCTCGCGCAGATCTTCGGAAGCCTTGTGCGGGTGTACGGCTCGGGCCGCACCGACGCGGGAGTTCACGCGCGCGGCCAGGTCGCCGCCATTCGGCTGCCGCGCGAATTTCCGCTGGACAAACTGCAGGGCGCACTCAACGGAATTTTGCCGCGCGACATCGTGATTCTCGAAGCCTGTGCCGCATCCGATAACTTCGATCCGCGCCGCGACGCGCAGTCGCGCGTGTACGAGTACCGCGTGCTCAACCGCGCGATCGCGTCGGCCTTCGAGCATCGCTACGCATACCTGGTGCGCGACGCGCTCGATCGGTCGGCGATGCGCTCAGCGGCGGCGGTGTTTATCGGCGAACACGATTTCGCCGCGATGCGCACGCTCGGCTCGAACGAGAGCACGACGATGCGCCGCGTGATCGCAAGCGACTGGCAGCGCGAGGGCGAGATGCTCATCTATCGCGTCGAAGCGTCGAGCTTCCTGCGCCACATGGTGCGCACGATGGTGGCGGCGATGATCGAGGCGGGCCGCGGGCGAACTGGCGCCGGCGAAATTGCGGCAATTCTCGCCTCAGGCGATCGCGCCCGCGCACCGGCCGCGGCTCCGGCCTGCGGACTCTATCTCACCGAAGTGCGTTACTGAATGTCGGCGAGTGCGCGGAAGTGCCTGTCTTAGCGAAGCGCACGGAACCTTGGCCGCGCAAACCCCGCTCTGCGTGAGGTTATAGCGGTAACCTGTTCAAAAACTCGCTCGATTTCTAGGAAATGTGCACAGATCGCGCATCCTTCCCCTTGAAAAACGACTGCCACTTCGTCACCCTCTCTCAAAGCCCGCAAATCGGGCCGCAAGGAGGAGGATGATGACGCAGTCGCAGGTAGCAGCCCATATGGCTGACAAACTCGGAGTCTCCAAGAAGCAAGGCAAGGCGGCGCTCGAAGAGCTTACCGCTTTGGTGGTCCGCGAACTCAAGAAGGAAGGATCTCTGCGTCTGGCCGGGCTCGGAATCTTCCGCAAGCGCCAGTCCAAGGCGCGGATGGGACGCAACCCGGCAACAGGCGAGGCGATCAAGATCCCGGCGCGCACCCGACTTCGTTTCACGCCTGCCAAGGCGCTCAAGGATTCGGTACTCGGCGCGAAGCGCAAGTAAGAGGAAGTGTAAAATCGGCCGCGACCGCGCGCCGATCGGCTTTCAGCAAGCCGCAGGGCCGAGAACGCCTTGCGGTTTGTTATTTTCGGCGAACGCAGAGCGCGCGCGATCGGCTATGATTTCGCGCCCGGGTTCTTGCGCGCGGCGCGCGCCCGCTCGAGCCATTCGCGAATCCGAATTTCGTAGCCGCGCTGGCTCGGCTCGTAGTAAATTCGCTCACCGAGTTCGGCGGGCAGATACTGCTGGCTCGTGACCGCGTCCTCGTAGTCGTGCGGATAGCGATAGTCCTTGCCGTAGCCCAGCCCCTTCATCAGCCCGGTCGGCGCGTTGCGCAGATGCATCGGCACCGGCATCGCGCCGCGCTGCGCGTCCTCGCGCGCCCGATTCATCGCAATGTACGAGGCATTCGATTTCGGCGCGCAGGCAAGATAGGTGACGCCCTGCGCGAGCGGAATCACGCCCTCGGGCAGCCCTACGAAATCGATCGCGTCTTTGACCGCGAGCGCGATCTGCAGTGCGCGCGGGTCGGCATTGCCAATATCTTCGGAAGCGAAGATCACCATCCGCCGCGCGATGAACAGCGCGTCTTCGCCGGCTTCGACCATCCGCATCATCCAGTACAGCGCGGCGTCGGGGTCGCTGCCGCGCATGCTCTTGATGAAGGCCGAGATGACGTTGTAGTGCTCCTCACCCGCGCGATCGTAGAGGAGAGCCTTGTGCTGGGCGGCCTCGCGCACCGCCTCGGCGGAAATTACCTTCGCGTCCGCCTGCCCGGCCAGCTCGGCCGCGATTTCGAGGGTGTTGAGCGCGCGGCGCGCGTCGCCGCCCGAAAAGCGCAGCAACTCGTCCATCGCGCCGTCGCCAAGTGAAAATTCCTTCGCGCCGAGCCCGCGCTCGCGGTCTTCGAGCGCGTGCGTGATTATCGTGCGCAGCGCTTCTTCGCTGAGCGGGTTCAAAACGATCACCCGCGCGCGCGACAAGAGCGGCGAGATTACCTCGAACGAGGGATTCTCGGTCGTCGCGCCAATCAGCGTGATGAGCCCGCTCTCGACGTGCGGCAAAAACGCGTCCTGCTGCGCGCGGTTCCATCGATGAATCTCGTCGATGAACAGTACCGTGCGCTTGCCGCTCTCGAGCGCGCGGCGCGCCTCCTCGACCGCGTCGCGCAGGTCGGCGATTCCCGCGCTGACCGCCGAGAGGCGATGGAACTCGGCGCCCGATTGCTGCGCGAGCAGGATTGCGAGCGTGGTCTTGCCCGCGCCCGGCGGTCCCCACAGGATCATCGAGTGCAGGTTGTGCGACGCAACCATCCGGGTCAGCAGCTTGCCGGGTCCGAGCAGATGCTCCTGCCCGATCACGTCCTCGAGCCGCGCGGGCCGGATCCTGTCGGCAAGCGGCTGCGCAAGCGGAGTGCGCGGCGTGAAGAGCTCGCCCGTGCCCGATGGTTTCCTGCGCGCCACGAGAGCGACGCTAGCATAGCGAACGCCCAAACTCCGCCCGCCATTGGGCTGGCACCGGCCCTTGAGCGACCGATTGCGCTGGTGGCGGTGGGTGTTCTAGCCTCGATGCCGGGCTGGACAGGAGCCGGCACCCGCATATGATCGTCGGAATCGATATCGGCGGTTCAACCACGGATGCCGTGGTTTTAGAAAACGGCGGACTTCACGTCGTCACTATCGAAGCGAACGACCCCGTCGCCGCTGCCGCCGGAGCGCTGGGCAAACTGATCGCGGAGTTCGGTATCCGGCTCGAGGATATCGAGCGGGTCGCCGCAACCGGCGCTGGCTCGCGCGTGCTCGGCGAATCTCTGCTCGGACGCCCGGTGCTCAAAGTCAACGAGTTCACCGCGATCGGCGTGGGCGGAACTTCGCTGGCCAAGCTGGAACAGGCGCTGGTGGTTTCACTCGGCACCGGCACCGCGATCGTTTCGGTCATGGCCGGCAAGATTCAGCACTTCAGCGGCACCGGAGTGGGTGGAGGAACGCTGCTCGGACTGGCCCGGCACATGCTCGGCGTGGTGACGATCGAGCGGCTCGAGGAGCTGGCGCGCAAGGGCGATTTGCGCCGCGTCGATTTGACCGTGCGCGATATCGCGGGCGGCCCGATCGGCGATTTGCCGCCCGGAACCACGGCCGCGAATTTTGGCAAAGTAGGCGCCGACGCGACGCAGGAGGACAAGGCGCTCGCGATCATGAACATGATCGTCGAGTCGATCGGAGTGCTGAGCCTCGCCAGCGCGCGCGCGTGCGGGCAGGAAAATATCGTCCTGACCGGCAAACTCTCGCGGCTGTTCCGTTTCATGCAGGAAGCCAAGCGCCTCGACTTCCCGTTCGGGCGCCGTTTCGTAATTCCCGAGCACGCCGATTACGCCACCGCGATCGGCGCCGCCCGCACCGCGCTCAATCAATAGCGGTCGGCAATCACGCTCAAAACGTCGGCTTTACTTTCAGCCACTGTCGATTGGCGAAGCTGAAGATGTACTCCCGGCGCGGGCGCGCCGCGCTGCGATTGGACGGCGTGAAGTTTGGTTGTGTCATTCGCGCGCGCCCTTCGGCAGGCTCCGGGCAGGCTCCGGCTGCCGCGCGCGACGAATCCCGTTGGCTCCGCGCTCCATTCATAGGCAGCGCAGATGGTTTGCTTGCAATCGCGAATCTCATTGGTGGGGCGGGCCTCTGGCCCGCCATCGACGGCGGGCGAGACGCCCGCCCCACCAATGTCAGCCCGAGAGAAGCGGGATTCACCGCGCGGCAGCGACGCGAGGGAAAAACAAATGTGCGACGCGCGGCGGCAGTGGGATGCGAACAGCGTCCCTCAGAAAACCCCTCGGTTCATCAAGCCGACCCACCTCCGGGGACTTCATTTTCAGGGCGATTCCGTTCCAAGTTGCGCGCCGATGACGCTACAATGCGGTCGCTGAGGGACGGTGCGCGGTGATTCGCGCCGGAGAAATCTCGCACAGGAAATATCGCATGGCTTCAGAATTGCTCAAGGGTTTCCGGATGCTCGATCTTGCCGACGAGAAAGGCGCGCTGTGCGGCAAGATCTTTGCCGACATGGGCGCCGAGGTGATCAAGATCGAGCCGCCGCGCGGATGCTCGACGCGGACGATTCCGCCGTTCCTCGAGGATTTGCCCGGTTCCGATCGCAGCCTCTACGCGATCGCCTATCACGCGGGAAAAAAATCCGTGAGCGCGAATCTCGACCGGCCCGAGGGCCGCGAGATCGTTGCCGCGCTCGCCGCCAAGTCCGATTTTCTGGTCGAGTCGTACGACCGCGGCTATCTCGAATCGATCGGGCTCGGCTACGCCGCGCTGGCAAAAAAAAATCCGCGCCTCATCTACACCTCGGTCTCTCCGTTCGGCGACACCGGCCCCGCCCGCGACTACAAGTGGGCCGATATCATCAGTTGGGCAGCGGGCGGCGCGATGTACATGATGGGCGAGGAAGGCAAGCCTCCCCTCCAGATGAGCCTGCCGCAGGCCGGCTTGCACGCGGGCGGCGAGGCGTCGGTCGCCTCGATGATTGCGCATCAGGCCCGCGAGCGCGACGGAATCGGCCAACAAATCGTCGTCAACATGCAGGCCTGCATCGTGTGGACGCTGATGAACGAGCAGGCGATGCCGATCCTGCACGGCGATCATATCCAGCGCACGGGAGTCTTCACCGGATCGAAAGACACGCGGCGCAAGATGGTTTACCGATGCAAGGACGGCCATATCTCGACGATCATCGCGGGCGGCACGCTCGGCGGCGCATCGACCAAGGCGCTCGTCGCATGGATGGACGAGGCGGGCTTCGCCGCGCAGTGGATGGTCGAAAAAGATTGGGCGGCGTGGGTGCCCGGGATGTTCATGGCGCTGACCGAGCGCGACCATTTCGAAATCAGCGACCTCGAAGAGCGAATCCAGAAGTTTTTCCTGACCATGACCAAGAAGGAAATCTACGACGGCACGCTCAAGCGGCGCATCCTGCTCGCCCCCGTCGCGACGGCGGCCGATATCGCCGCCGATCCGCAGCTCAAGGCGCGCGAGTATTTTGTCGAGGTCGAGCACGACACGCTCGGCAGAAAGATGACGCTGCCCGGAGCGTTCGCGAAGCTCAGCCGCACGCCGCTCGGAGCGCCGATTCGCGCGCCAAAAATCGGCGAGCACAACCGCGAGATATACGGCGGACTCCTGGGGTTCAGCGACGCGCGGCAGGGCGAACTTCGCGCCGCGGGCGCAATCTAGGAGGGAAATGGCGATGAGTGAATTCGCGCTGCAAGGAATAAAGATCCTCGACTTCGCGTGGGTCGGAGTCGGGCCAATCACGACCAAGTATTTCGCCGACAACGGCGCTGAAGTGATTCGCGTCGAGTCCGCGTCGCGGGTTGACGTCTTGCGTCTTGCGCCGCCGTGGAAAGACGCTCGGCCCGGAATCAATTCGAGCCAGTTTTTCGCGAGTTACAACACCTCGAAAAAAGGCATCACGCTCGATCTCGGAAAACCCAAGGCGCGCGAGCTGGTCAAGAAGCTGGTGCCGTGGGCCGATATCGTCGTCGAAAGCTTCACCCCCAAGGCGATGCGCAACTGGGGTCTGGACTATCCGAAGCTCTGCGAATTGCGCCCCGATTTGATCATGCTCTCGACCTGTATGCAGGGGCAGACGGGTCCCAACGCGCTTTATCCCGGATTCGGGCAGTTGATGGCGGCGTTGTCGGGCTTTTATTTCATCTCGGGTTACGACGCGGCGTCGCCCTGCCCGCCTTACGGCGCGTACAGCGATTTCGTGGCGCCGCGCTTCTCCACCTCGGTGCTGCTGGCCGCGCTCGATTACCGGCGCCGCACCGGCACGGGCCAGTATATCGATATGTCGCAGTACGAGGCGTCGCTGCATAATCTGGCGCCCGCGTTGATCGATTATTTTGCAACCGGCCGGGTGCTCGGGCCGCGCGCGAATCGCTCCGACCGCTACGCTCCGCACGGCGCATATCCGTGCGCCGATGAAGATGGCAACGACCGCTGGATCGCGATCGCCGTGGCCGATGACGCGCAGTGGACCGCGATGCTGCAAGCGCTCGGCGCGGGTTCCGGCGACTCGCGCTTCGCGTCGCACGCCGAGCGCCTTTCGCGCGCGTCGGCGCTCGACGAATTCGTAGGCTCGCTCACGCGCGCGCACAACGCATACGAATTGACGACCAGGCTGCAAGCGGCGGGAGTCGCCGCGTATCCGGTGCAGAACTGCGTCGATCTGCATCAGGACGAAAACCTGGACGCATTCGATTTCTGGCACTGGCTCGAACATAAGGAGATGGGCCCGTCGGTTTACGAGGGCCTGGAGCATCGGATGAGCCGCACGCCGGGAGAGTTGCGTAGCGCCGCGCCAGTGCTGGGGCAGCATAACGAGGAAGTCTTCTCCGGGATGCTTGGACTCAGCACCGAGGAAATTGAAACGCTCAAAAAGGAAAACGTGATAATATGACGCATCGGCGGCGTAGTCGCCGCTCTGGTTTATCCGCGTTTTCTTGATACCTTGCGCTACGAATTAAAGATCGCGCTTCGCTACCTTCGCGCCCGGCGCAAGGACGCGTTTATCTCGATCACGACGATTTTCACCGCCGTGGGCGTGATGATCGGCGTCGCCGCGCTGACGATCACGCTGGCCGTGATGGGCGGATTCGAGCAGAGCCTCAAACAACGCGTGCTGAGCCTGACGCCGCAGGTGAAAATCGAAAGCACCGAGGGATCGATCGCGCAGTACGCCGAAATCGAGGCGCGCGCGCGCACAGTTGCCGGCGTCGATGGAGCCGACGCGTACGTGGTCGGCCAGGGTATGCTTAGCTCGGGACGCGGGATCGGCGGCGTGGTAGTGCGCGGCGTCGAACCCAACAATCCTGTGGTCGGCAAGGAATGGGGGCGCTTCGTCGTGCAGGGCGCGCTGGCCGGGCTCGCGAAAGACACTCCGATTGCCGCGCAGGATGGCGCTCAGCCCGCGATGGGCGGCGGACTGGCGATAGGCTCGGGCCTGGCGCGCACGCTCAAGGTCAAGCTGGGGGATCGGCTGCGGATGGTCGCGCCGATTATCGCCGCCGCCGACGGATCGCTATCGACCAAGACCGGCGATTTTACCGTCGCCGCGATCTTCGACTCCGGGCTGAGCTTCCTCGACACGCAGATGGTCTTCATGGACCTGGCGCATGCGCAAAGCTTCTTTGGACGGCCCGGCAAGGCCGACGGAATCGATATCCATTTGTCGAACCTCGACCAGACCGCGGCGGTAACGGCGGCGCTGCGCAGGATTTACGGACGGCCCTATCTGATCCGCAACTGGATCGAGTACAACGAATCGGCATCGGCCGGATTCGAGATGCTCAAGCGGGTTTATGCGATCGTGCTGGTGCTACTGATCGGGGTGGCGGCATTCAACCTGGTCGCGACGCTGATTATGGTGGTGATGGAGAAGCGCAAGGATATTGCGGTGCTGATCTCGATGGGGGCGCAGCGGCGCGACGTGCAGCGAATCTTCAGGCTTAAGGGCCTGATCGTTGGCGCGGCGGGGACCGGCGCGGGCCTGCTACTGGGAGCAATCGGATGCTTCTTGCTCGCGCGCTACCATTTCATTCATATCTCGAAGGAAATTTACGGAATCTCGACGGTGCCGATTTCCGCAAGTCCGATCAATTTCGCGTGGGTAGCCGTAGCCTCGATGCTGCTGTGCTTCGTCGCAACACTCTATCCGGCGCGCCAGGCGTCGCGCGAAATGCCGGTCGAGGTTTTCCGCTCCTGAACCCCTCCTCCTCAACGCCCCATCCGATCCACCTCAACCCGGTTCGCCTCGAACCGCGGCCGTTATTACTGTTCTGAAGCTCGGGGATTTGCCGGCGGCTTTGGCGCAAGCTTTGCCTTGCGCACGACCAGCGTCTCATGGCCGCGCACCTTGATGGTGCGGGCGGGCTCGGAGTGGTTCGACCCAGTCATTTCGGGCCGTGCTGGCCGCGACGAGGTTCGCTTGCGGCGCCAGTTGCTGAGCTCCTCGGAGAGCTTCGACGCAACCGATTCGTTATCGGCACCGTCGCCGGGGTTCATCTTCTCGGGTTCATTACTCATTTCGGTTTCGCTCATACGGGTTGCTTCTCCTGTGACGTGGATCCGTCCTCCTGTCGATCATGACGTTTGGGAAACTTTGCCTGGAATTATACGGATGCTCGAGTAGTGGCGCGGCTTTTCGCGTGGCGGTGAGCCTCAGCGGTCGGTGCTGTATGCCAGGGAATATTTGCGATTGCGGCGCAATCCTGAACCCGCACGAAGATTGTCGATCTGAAATTGAATTACTGGAAGAATGGTTGGCAGCGGTTGAGTCGCGCCGGGCCCGGAGTTCCGGACCCGGCGTTATCAGTAGGTCTTATAGATTGCCTATCACTTAATTCAGGCGGTTTGTCCCGCTGCGCCCTATTGGAACAGGCTCTGCATGCGGAGCGCGAGTCCCATATCTCCAGCGATGCGAAGTTTGCCGGTCATAAATGCCATCTGGCCGTTCAGCTTGCCGCTGAGCATGTCGAGATAGTCCTGCGCCGTCATCGAGATCGTGATGCTCGGCGATGCGGCCGGTCCTTCCTTAACCTCGCAGTTGTCATCTTTGATGATTACGTGCCATTTGCCGCCACCATCACCGGAGAGATCGAACTGGTAGGTCGCATTCAACCCCTTGGCAGCTTCCTTGTTGAAGCGACTCGGCATTACGGCAAAAGCCTCTTTGGCGGACGTGGGTGCTGCTTCAGGCATGGGAAACGAAGACCTCCTGGGGGGAGCGGCCGATGCCGCTTACTGGAAATCATCTAACCGCCCGATCCGTTCGTTGTCAATAGCGCAGACAAGGCTTCATACCTTAAGTTTTGCTTGCGTCGGTCCAGTCACGCACCAATCAAAACCCGAACATGTTTCCCGGCACGACGGTGATCAGGTTTCCGCGCACGATAACCGGCGCGGCGCCCTGGGTGATTGTCACCGCGCGCTGCTTTTCGAGATCGGTTTTCACCGTGCCGTTCAGGTACGCATCTTTTCCGATCACCTTGACCGTCACGTTCGGCAGACCCGCGTTGGCGAGCTGCTGCTGAATCGCGGCCTGCTCTTGCGCCCATACTCCCGTGTCCGTCGTCAGCGTGTTGATCACTTGCACAACGCCCGACACGGAGCGGACGGTGCTTTCGGCGAGCGCCTTGTCGTTGGCGTCGAATACGCTGCCGGTAAGCGTCACCGTGCCGCCGGATGTCGTATAAGCCTTGACCCTGCCCAGTTTGCGATTTCCCTTAAGCGCACTGTTGACCCGATCGAAGAGAGAAGGCGTCGGACGCGGACGCGGCACCGCCGCGACATGCGGACGCTTGCGCACCGCCGGCGCCACCGATGGCGCCGCGGTTGGCGCTGGAGTCGCCGCCGGCGAGGGCGTCGCCGACGAATACTCGGGCGACTCGGTGGGGCTCAGGCTGGCGAGCTTCGCGCTCAGGGCGGACTCGACGGCGGCCTGATCGGCAGCGGTCTGCGCGAAAATTATCGGATAGCTGATTTCCACCTCTCCGCCGCCAAACGGCGTAAACGTCCAGGCGGAGATGTCGTTGACAACCTCGGCGTCGAGACCCGGGTTCGGCGCGGTCGAAGTCTCCACCGACGCCTTCGAGATCGTGCCGTCGGGCTGAATCCTGATCCGCACCAGCATCCCGTCTTTCGTGCTCGAATCTGCGCTGAGCGCGTGCCGATAGGCGTCGAGCAAGGCGGGCTGCCCACTGGCGAAGCTGTTGCGCGCAACGCTTGCGCTCCGCTCGGGCGCGGTTGAGGATTCCCCGGTAACCTGAACTGGAATGCTGCCCGCCAGCACGACCATCGGTGCGGAAGCCGCCGCGGGCGACGCGGCTGCCGATGGCGACGCGCTTGGCGAGGCCGCCGCACCGCCGCTCGGATGACGCGCGGTCAGATGAATGGCGAGCCACGCCCCGCCGATGAGAGCGATCAGCGCCGCGACGATATAGGCAATCAGGCGCAGGAATCCTCCCGCGCCGCCCGTCTCGTCCTCTTCGCCGGCTTCCTGCTCGGGCACCCTGCCCGGAAACTGGCCCGACAACGGCTGCGAGGACATGGCGGTCCGGTCAAGCCCGGGGCTTTGGCGCTGCGTGCTCGGCGCGGGGGACTCGGTCGAGCGGGATTCGCGCGGCGGCGCCGACGCGGCGCTGTCGCCGGTCAGGCGCGCGCCGCAGAAGTTGCAGATCACCTCACCGGGTTCCGCTTTGCCGCCGCAGACCGGACACTCGACCGCGCCGGATTCGCCGCCGGTTCCACCTTGCACAAAGGCCGGATCGGCGCCGACCAGCGCTGTCCCGTCGGTCTCGCAAAAGGTTTCGGAGTCAGGATAGGTTCTGTCGCAGGACGGGCATCTTTTCATTCGAGTGCGCGCGCCTCCATCGGGGCGGGCGTCAAGCCGCCCAAAGCCGCACTGATGATATCCGCGCAGAGCGCGTGACGCCAAGCATTTTTCACGGCGCCGCGGGAGAAATTCCCGCACAAAATCGCAAGCCGCGCTCAGACTTTGGCCATCACCTCGTCGCGCAGCCGCTCCATCTCGGCGAGCTGCTCGCGCGTGGTCGGCGTGGTCCCGAGGATGATTCGCGACACCCCCATCTCAGCGAGCTGGCGAACCTGCTCGATCGTCACTGGACCGCCCAGGCGCGGGCTGACCGTCAACTCGAGCGGCGTCGTGCGGCCGAGCGCCGCTTCATGGCCGCGCAGGCGCGCGATCACCTGGCGAATTTCGGGGATGCTCTCGGCGATTCCGTACCATCCGTCGCCCAGGCGCGCGGCGCGCTTGAGCGACGGCTCGGTATGCCCTCCGAACACGAACGGCGGATGTGGTTTTTGCACCGGCTTGGGCATCATGCGAAAGCCCTCGATACTTACGGTCTTGCCCTTGAAGACGGGATCGGGGCTCGTCCAGAGCGCTTTGAGCAGGCCGACATAATCGCGCGAGCGCACGGCGCGATCCTTGAAATTCATTCCGACCGCCGAAAACTCCTCCTCGAGCCATCCGATGCCGACGCCAAAGATGAAGCGGCCGCCCGAGAGCACGTCGAGGCTGGCGACCGCCTTCGCCGTCGTGAACGGATTGCGAATCGGCAGCACGTAGATTCCGGTCGCGAGCCGAATCCGCGTCGTGATTCCCGCAATATAGGCGAGCGCAAGCATCGGATCGTGCAGCGGAGTTTCCGGCGGCGCCGGCATCCGCCCGCTCGACGAATATGGATAGGGCGATTTGTACTCGAGCGGCAAAATGATGTGCTCGGGGATCCACAGCGATTCGTAGCCGAGCTCTTCCGCCTTGCGCGCGACCGCGCCCAGGCTCGCCGGATTGGTCTGCATCAGGAAGGTCCCGAATTTCATCGCCGCCTCCGTCATTTAGTCGGCTTGACCGCCTTCGAGGCGGAAACCGATTCGCACTTCGACCTGAAATTCCGGCGCGCCGTTTTTATGAACCGCGCCGCGGATATCTTTGACCTCGAACCAGTCGATATTCCTGATCGTTTTCTGCGCCTTGGTCAGCGCATTGCGGACCGCCTGCTGAATACTCTCGTCGGAGACGCCGACGATATCGATTATCTTGTAGCTCTTGTCCGGCATATCAGTTCTCCTTGGCGCCGCGGGCGCTCAGCTTAGCCGCGCTTCAGCTCGACGGCGAAGACGGCGGGATCTTCGATCGTTCGCATATCAAGAATAAACGCATCGTCGGCGATCCGCCCGACAATTCGCGCGCGGCGAAACATCGCGGCGATCGCGCTCGACGAGATTCGCGGGTGCGTGACCTTGACGCCCGCCGAATCCAGCGCCGCGTCGGGCAGCGAGCCCGAACCGATGCGCGAGACAGCCTCCGTCACCTCGACGGTGAACTCGGCGCCGAGCCGCTCGGCGATTATCGCGCAGGCGCGCTGGGCAACCGCGCGCAGCTCGGGCGGCTTGCGGCGCATCAGGCGGATAGTCGGTATTTCATCGGCGATATCGGCCGAGCGCAGATAGATTCTGAGCGTCGCCTCGAGCGCGGCGAGGGTAAGCTTGTCGCAGCGCAGCGCGCGGCGCAGTGGATTCGCTTTCAACTTCGCGACGAGGGCGCGCCGCCCGACGACGATCCCGGCCTGCGGTCCGCCGAGCAGCTTGTCGCCCGAGAAAGTCACCAGCGCCGCACCCGCGGCGATTCGATCCGCGACGATCGGCTCGGGCGGCAATCCAAAGCGCGTCAAATCGACGATCGCGCCCGCGCCGAGATCCTCGACGACATCGAGGCCGTGTTCGCGGCCGATCCGCGCCAGCTCCTCGAGCGGCACTTCGGCGGTAAAACCGACAATTCGGTAATTCGACGGATGCACCTTCATCAGGAGCGCCGTGTCGGGGCCGATCGCGCCGGCGAAGTCGCCCGGATGAGTCCGGTTGGTGGTGCCGACCTCGCGCAGGCGCGCGCCCGCGCGGGTCATCACGTCGGGGATGCGAAACGCGCCGCCGATCTCGATAAGCTCGCCGCGCGAGACTATAACCTCGCGCCCGAGCGCGAGCGTGTTGAGCACGAGCAGCACCGCGGCGGCGTTGTTATTGACGACCGTGGCGGCTTCGGCGCCGGTCAGCGCGCAGAGAATATCTTCGACGAGGGCGTCGCGATCGCCGCGCTCTCCGGATTCAAGATCGTACTCGAGATTCACCGCCGATCGCGCGGCTTCCACGACCGCCTCGATCGCCGACTCGGCTAAAATCGCGCGGCCCAGGTTGGTGTGGAGCACAACCCCGGATGCGTTCACGACCGGGCGCAGATGGGGCTGGTCGGCCGCCGCGGCGTGCGCGGCGCGGGCGACGATTCCGGCGACTAGGGCCGCGCGTTCAGGCTCGCCGCCGCGTCCCGCCTGAAGTTCCTCGCGCAGGGTATCCTGCGAACGTCGCACGAGCATCTTCACATACGCGGCGCCAAGACCCGCCAGGGCGGGTTCGCCTTCGGCCGCGCGCAGGCATTCGTCCAACGACGGCATCGCGCGCAGCGCCTGCGCCCGCGATCCGCCGGCGGCGTCCGATGCGCGCCCGCGCTTTGCCGATCCCGATGCCACAAGCGCGATTATCGGAGAGCGCGCGCCGCGGACGCAAGCGCGATCGCGCGTCGCTAAGCGCCGCTTTCGGGCTCGAAGCCGGCGCGCTCGATCATCTCGCGCGTGCGCGCGTGATCCCATCCGGCGGTGGTCAGGTATCCATTGACGAAAATCGAGTTGACCGCGTTGAACAGGTCGCCTTGGCGCGCGCCCAGGTTGAGTTCGCGGCCGCCTGCCGCGCGAACCTCGCTTTTGGGATTGAGCAGCCGGAACAGGCACGCAGCCTTCAGGCACTTCTCGGGCGTGAGCGCGTTCCTCGCGCCGAGCGGAGTGCCCTTGATTGGCGCCAGGAAATTCACCGGCACCGAGTCGATTTTGAGCCGGCGCGTCGCGAACGCCAGATCGATTATGTCAGCGTCGGTTTCGCCCATCCCGATAATCCCGCCGGAGCAGGTGCTGAGTCCGGCGGCGCGCACGTTTTCGATCGTGCGCACGCGATCGTCGTAGGTATGCGTGGTGCAGATCGCCGGATAGAAGCGGCGGCTCGTGTTGAGATTGTGGTTGATCCATCCGGCGCCCGCGCTTTTGAGCTCATCCGCGTGCTCGCGGCCGAGGAGCCCGATCGACAGGCACAGTTCGAGCTCTGGAAATTCGCCGCGGATCCGAACGCACGCCTCGCCCAGATGCTCGACGTCGCTCTGGGCCGGACCGCGCATGCTGCACACCATGCAATAGCGGCGCGCGCCGCTATCGGCGGCGATTCGCGCGCCTTCGACCAGCGCCGCGATCGGCTGCATCTTGTACACCGGGATGTCGGCTTTCGAGACGCGCGACTGCGAGCAGTAGCCGCAATCCTCGGGGCAGATGCCGCTCTGCGCATTGCGCAGCATGCAGATCTTGACGCGGCGGCCAAAGGCGGCTTCGCGCACGCGGCGCGTCGCGCCAAGAAGATCATCCAGGCGATCGTCGGGGCACGCCAAAATCGCGGCGGCGGTTTGGCGGTCGATTTCGCGTCCGGCTAAAACCTCTTCGACGATCTGCTCGAGATCGATCTGATCGAAACTAATCATCAATCCTTCCATCCGTCAGATTAAGTCTCGCGCGCGATCGTGCGCGCGTGCCGCCCACAAATAAAGGGTCGCGGCAATCCGATCAAGGCGCAATCCGCCCGGCCTTGTTTCTCGTCGTTGTCGATGCTGGTCGATGCTGATCGAGTGGCAGGCGAGCCGGCGATCACACCGGCTCCGCTTGCGCGATCGCTTCCTGCGCCTGCGCGAACATCTTGAGCCGCGTGAGCAGCAGGAATCCGCAGGCCAGCGCGAAGCCCGAACAGATCATCACCGCAATTCGCGGGCTCAGATGCTCTCCCACGAAACCGACCGAGAGGCTTCCGAGCGGCGCGGTGCCGATGAACGACAGCGTGTAGATGCTCATGACGCGGCCGCGCAGCTCGTCGGCGACGAACAGTTGCAGCATCGTGTTGGTCGTCACCATGTGATTCATGAGTCCCGCGCCGATAAACATCTGCGCGATCAGCGACAGCCACATCCATTGGGAAATTCCGAACACGAAGATTGCGCACGCGGTGCAGAACAGCCCGAACACCAGGTTCTGGCGCAGCGCCCGCGGCGCGTCGGAGCGGACATTCATCACGATCGCGGCGGCCACCGCTCCTATTCCCTGCGCCGCCATCAAAAACCCGTAGCCCTTGGCGCCGCTGTGCAGCAGGTCGCGCGCGAACATCGGAATCAGCACCGTGTACTGCATCCCGAAGCCGCTGTTAATCGCGACCAGCAGCATCAGGTAGAAGCTCGGGCGATGCTCCCATACGTAGGTCAGGCCCGCGCGCACCTGCCGGAGCATCACCGCGCCGAACTGGCGGCGCTCGCGCCGCGGGGTGTCCATTTCGAGCAGGCTCCAGATAACCGCAAGGTAGCTGACGCCGTTCAGCAAGAAGCATCCGGCGACTCCGGTGATCGCGATCAGGATACCCGCGACCGCCGGTCCGACCATCCGCGCGCCGTTGAAGATCATCGAGTTCATCGAGATCGCGTTCGGCAGGTCTTCCTTGCCGACCATCTCGACCACGAACGCCTGGCGCCCCGGCATGTCGAACGAGCTGACCAGCCCGTTGAGCGCGGCCAGGATCATGACGTACTCGACCTTCACCACGCCGGCCCAGGTGAGAAAGGCGAGCACGAACGCGCTCATCATCAGGAGGATCTGCGCGGCGATAATCAGCCGGCGCCGATCGACATGATCGACCACCACGCCGGCGAACAAACCCACCAGCACGATCGGCATGTAGCCCGCGAACGCGACCACTCCGAGCGCCATCGAGGAGTTGGTCAGCCGCAGGACCAGCCACGCCTGCGCGACCGATTGCATCCAGGTGCCGATAAGCGAGATGAGCTGTCCGACGAAAAACAGGCGGAAGTTGCGATGGCGCAGTGCGCGGAACGCGGCCAGCCGCGTTCCCCACTGGTCGCCTTCCAACTCGGGAGTGTCGCCGGGTTCGGCGGCTTCGATAGCTTCAATCTCTGGTACAGTATCGATGTGCGTCTCTCCCCGAAGGTGAAAGCAATCCCCAGTTTGCCAAACTGACGCCGAGCAATCGAGCGCCTTTCGCGATCGCCGGGCCAGGCTTGCCGCCCGGCGCCTCGTTTGCAACGCTGGCTGCGTGGATATTTTGAGCATCGAAGCGCGCCTGCGCGACGCCGACGGCCTCGCACACGCGATCACGGCCGCCCATTCCGCCCGGGCGGGCGAATGCGCGGCGACAGCCGCGGGAATCACGCTCGCCGCGTCGTTTGACTATTCCGATCGCGAGACCATCGTACGCGCGCGGATCGCCAACCATGGCGAACGGCCGGTCCGCCTCGATGCCGTATGGTTCAACCTCGCCACTGGCTTCGATCGATCCGCACCGGCGCGCTTCTTCAAGCACGGCTACCAATCGTGGAGCGGTTCGGGCGCGGCGGCGGTTGGCGCCGCGAGCGCGCATCGCAACGACACCGCTCACGCGATCGTCCGCATCAATCATCAGAGCGAGACCACGCGGCCCGCCGACGCGCCCGAAGCGGCGACCTCTGAGCTGTTCACGATCGTTGAGTGCGACGGACGCCCGGAGCGCGCGCTGGCGGGATTTATCGGCGCGGCGCACGCGCTCACCACGCTGACCGTGCGTGCGCCCGACCTGATTGCGGCGCGCGCGATCCTGGACGGAATTGAACTCGGCGCCGGCGAAACCCGCGAGATCGAACCGCTCTACTTCGCGCGCGCGGACGAAAGCGCGGCGCGGATGGCCGCTCGCTGGGCGGCGAAACTGGGCGCGGCGATGCGCGCGCGGATCGACGCGTCGTACCAGCGCGGATGGTGCTCGTGGTACCACTATTTTCACTCGATCAGCGAAGACGAGATGCGCGCGAACCTGCGCGCGCTCTCCGCGATGCGCGCGGAGTTTCCGATCGAGGTCTTCCAGCTCGACGACGGCTTCCAGAGCGCGCTCGGCGACTGGGATACCACCAACGCCAAATTTCCGGGCGGGCTCGCGCGCCTTGCCGATGAAATTCGCTCGGCGGGCTTCGAGCCGGGAATCTGGACCGCGCCGTTTCTGGCCGCTCGCGACGCGCGCATCATGCGCGAGCATCCGGACTGGTTCATCCGCCACGAAAACGGCGGGCCGCTGCGCGCGGGCTTCAATCCGAGCTGGACCGCCGACGACGACAAGTTCGCCTACGCGCTCGACCCGAGCAATCCCGCGTTCACCGCGCATCTCGAGCGCCTGTTCCGAAAACTGGCCGAGGAGTTTGGTTACTCATACCTGAAACTCGATTTTCTTTATGCCGGCGCCGCGCAGGGCGCGCGGCACGATCAGAATCTGACCCGCGCCGAGATGCTGCGGCGCGGACTCGAAGCGATCCGCCGCGGCGCGGGCGCGCGCGCGTTCATTCTCGGATGCGGCTGTCCCCTCGGTGCGGCGGTGGGAATCGTTGACGGAATGCGCATCGGACCCGACGTGGCGCCCTATTGGGGCAGCGAGGGTTCGGGCGATCCGTCAACCGTGCATGCGCTCGATGCGATAGTCGCGCGCAGCTTCATGCATCGGCGATTGTGGCTCAACGATCCGGATTGCCTGATGCTCCGGGAACGCGAAACGCAGCTTAGCGCCGACGAACGCGGCGCGCTGGCCGCGACGATCGCCGGCTCGGGCGGGATGCTGCTGATCTCGGACGACATGGCGCTCCTTGGCGCCGACGAGGGCCGGAGCTACCGGGCGGCGGCCGCGCTGGGCGCGGAGATCGATTCCGGGAGCGCCGACGCGCCGGTTCTGGCGGCGGATCTGATGACTACCGCGCCGCTCAGAACGCTGGTCAAGGAAACGCCGGATGGCGCGATCGCGATCCTCGTAAATCGCGGCGACGAAGCGACCAGCGTGATATTGGCGACGCTCGGAATCCCGGGCGCAGCCGCCACGATCCGCACGCTCACTGGAGCCGAAGAGCCCGCGCCAGAGCACATCGATCTGGCGCCGCACTCCGCTCGAATCGTCAGGTTCGCGCGCTGAGCGCGGCGCATCACACGGCTGCCAACTCGATCGTGCTGGCGCCCGCGCCCGCGTGCAGGACTGCGCGCTTGCCGCGCGGGTCGATTCCGAGCGGCGTATAAAACTCGCGGTCGAGCGAGGCAATAACGCACCCGGTGTCCGCGGCGCGGCACATCGCGACAATCGAGCCACCGAATCCCGCGCCGGTCAGCCGAGCGCCGAGTGCGCCGCCGGCGCGCGCGGCGGCGACCATTCGATCGAGCCGCTCGGTCGAGCAATCGAAATCTCCGCGCAGGCTCTCATGCGACGCATTCATCAGCGCGCCCATCGCTTCGAGCCGCCCCGCCTCGAGCATCGCGGCCGCGCTGATCACTCGCTCGGTCTCGGTCAGCACGTGGCGCGCGCGGCGCAAGACCTCGAGCGGCTTGGCCGGATCGAGCTTGACGCCAATCGCGCCGGCGCCCAGCAGCTCACGGGCAAGCGCGTCGCGGGCGACATCGAGGATGTGCGCGGCGTCGGCGAGGTCCGGCGCAAGCCGCGGCGGAGCCGCGGTTTCAAGAATCGCGATCAAATCCGGCGCTTTCCAATCCGCGCGTGCGCGTACCACGTCGCCAAGAATCCGAACGCCGCCGAGCTTCATCTCATGCGCGAGAATTCTCGCGGCGAGTGAACATTCGACGACGCGGCGGTTGTACTCCGTGCGCACGCCGCCCGATTTGTCGGCAATCTCGCAACTGTCCGCCACCACCAGCGCCGCGTCGGAAGGCATCTTGACCGCGTGCACGCGCAGCGGATTGAATTCGATGAACAGCGCATGGTCGCGCCGGCCCATCAGCGCCGCCGCCTGATCCATCCCGCCCCCCATCGTGCCGACGTACCGTTCACTGCGCGCGACCATAGCGGCGCATTCGAGCGGCGCGAGTTCGAGCCCGCCCAGCGCCATGAACGCAAGCGTCGCCGCGACGGTCAGCGCCGACGACGACGACAGGCCAGCCGCGGCCGGCACGCGCCCTTCCACCAGCATCGTCGCGCCGCGCAATTTCGCATCGCCGGCGCCGCCGCGCGCGCCGTAATGATCGATCACGCCCTGCACGGCGGCCTTGACGTAGTTGGCCCAATCGCCGGCGGGATATGCGGGGATTTTTTCCTCGATCGGAAACTTGCGCGGCCCGAACGCCGGGTCGGCGTTGCGCAAAACTATCTCGCGCGCGGGCAACGGCGCGGCAACGATTATCGTCGAGCGATCGATTGCGGCCGGCAGGACCGGCAGCCCGCTGTAATCCGTATGCTCGCCGATTAGATTGACCCGTCCGGGCGCGCGCACCGCAACAATCCGCGAATCGGCGCCGCAAAGGGCGCGCAGCTCACGCGCCAGAACGCCGGCGCGTTCGAGCTCGGCGGAGTCCCATCCGTCGTCTTCGCCGTACGCGATCATTTTCGGCTCCGTTTCGGATGAAAGCGCTTGCGCGCGACCTCGAGGTCGGCGGGCGTGCCGACGTCGCTCCAGAAGCCACGCATGTCGATTGCGCGCACGTCGCGCCCGTCGGCGATCATCGCGGCGATCGCACTCGGAAGCTCGAACTCGCCGCGCGGCGACGGCGTAAGCCGCGTGACGTAATCGAAGAGCATCTGCCGGGCCGCGAACAACCCGGCGTTGTTCCACTCGGTCTTCGATTGTCCCTGCAGCGGCTTCTCGACCAGGCATTCGACGCGCATGGCGGGAGTCAGGTAGACCGCCGCTCCGCGCCACGGATCTTTCATCCGGTTGGCGGCGAGCAGCAGGTCGAAATCATTTTCGGCGGCGCGCGCGGCGAAGCGATGATAGTTCGCGCGGTCCATCAGCACGTCGCCCCATCCGAAGATGAATCGCGCTTCGTCCGCAATCTTCCCGCGAGCGGCAAGTATCGCGCCGCCGGTCCCGTTGAGCTCACGCTGCGCGACGGCCTCGACCTCGATTCCTGGATTGTCCTGCGCGAATTTTTCGCACCACGCGGCGACCTGCGCGCCGAGATATCCGGTCACCACGATGAAGCGCGAAACGCCGGCCTCGGCGAGCGCGCCCGCTATATGCTCGATAAGCGGGGCGCCTGCGACCTCGAGCAGGGGCTTGGGCGTATCGGCGGTAAGCGTGCCAAGGCGGGTCCCGCGGCCCGCGGCCAGCAAAACCGCGGTATGAATGGGCTGAGCCACGCATCGAAGATAGCACTGACCCGCGCGAAAGTGGCCGGCGGGCGATCCCCGCCCCCATCGTGCGCGTTTTGCTTCCGGAGTAGAATTTCCTAGGATACGGAGAGTCAGTTTCGAGCGCCCTCGGCGAGAGTCTTCAATGTTCGGCGAAATCAATCCCCGCACCAAAGCCCGCGCGCCCTTTGTCACGATCGAAGAGGCGCTCGAGGAAACCCGCCGCGGCCATATGATCATCCTGATGGATGACGAGCAGCGCGAAAACGAAGGCGACCTTTCGATGGCGGCCGAGAAGGTCACGCCCGAGGCGATCAACTTCATGTCCAAGTTCGCGCGCGGGCTGATCTGCCTGCCGATGGCGGCGGACCGGATCGACAGGCTCGGGCTCAGCATGATGGTTGGCGACAACCAGGCTCCGCTCGGCACCGCGTTCACCACCGCAATCACGGCGCGGCGTTGCGCGGGATCGGGAATCTCGGCGCAGGACCGCGCGAAGACGATATTGCAGGCCGTGCGCGAAGACGCGAGCGGCAGCGAGTTCATCACGCCCGGCTACGTCTATCCCCTGCGTGCGCGCGAGGGCGGAGTGCTGGTGCGGACCGGGCAGACCGAAGGCGCGGTGGACCTGTCGCGGCTTGCGGGACTGAAGCCGGCGGGTGTGATCTGCGAGATACTGAAGGACGACGGCACGATGGCGCGGCGCGATGACCTGGTCGAGTTCGCGCGCGTGCACGGACTCAAGATCGTCACCGTCGCCGATATAATCGAGTACCGGTTGCGCAACGAGACGATGGTGCAGAAAATCGCCGAGGCGCGGCTGCCGACCCGCTTCGGCAATTTCCGCGCGTTGGTTTACCGCAACCTCGTCGATTACACCGAGCATCTGGTGCTGGTGATGGGCAACGTCGATCCGCAGCGCCCGATCCTGGTCCGCGCGCATCGCGAGTACCTGCCCGGCGACGTGTTCGGTTACACGGGACGCAATACGCGCGAGCTGCTGCGCTCCGCGATGGAGCGAATCGCGGCGGCGGGCGAAGGCGTGCTGCTCTACTTGAAGCGCGAGTCCAACGCGATCGCCTCGGAGCTCGACGGCTTCGGCGGGCATCAGGGCAAGCGGCCCAGCACGCGCTACGGCGCCACTGAATCGGATTTCCGCGACTACGGGATCGGCGCGCAGATCCTGCGCGATATCGGCGTGCGCAAGATGATCATCATGTCCGACGCGACGCCGCGGCTGGCCAACCTGCCCGGCTACGGACTCGAAATAGTGGATTCGGTTCCGCTTTCCGCGGGAAACGGCAAACGAACCTCGACCGCCAGCGGCTAAGCGCGCCAGCGCCGCCGCGCGCGGAAATCGCGCCCGATGCGGAATCGATTCGTCAGATGAATTCGCGAACCACGTCACGCGCGCCAAGCCGCGCCGGTATCGTCATGGCGGCCGCCGCGATCCTCGCGGGTGCGATCGCGTTCAGCGCGCGGATCGCGGCGGCGGCGCCGGAAAGCGCGCCCGCCGACGTCTTCGCGCATCACGGATGGTTCCTCGGCTTCTTTTTTGTGTTTATCGGCGGGATCGCGCTGAACCTGACGCCGTGCGTCTATCCGCTGATCGGAGTGACGATCGCGTACTTCGGCAATCAGGGCGGCGGTCCGCGCCGCGTGCTGGTGCTCGCGATTCTGTTCGTGCTGGGAATCGCCGTGATGTTTTCCGCGGTGGGAGTCGCGGTGGCGATGTCGGGCGGGCTGTTCGGCGCCGCGATGCAGAATCCGTTCGTGCTTTCAATTCTGGCCGCGATGCTGATCGCGCTCGCGCTTTCGAGCTTCGGCCTGTTCTCGCTGCAGCCGCCGCAGTGGATGCAGCAGCGCGCGGGCGTGGCGCGGCCCGGTTATGCGGGCGCAATCCTGATGGGACTCGGGATGGGCGTCGTTGCCGCGCCATGCATCGGGCCGTTCGTGTTGGGACTGCTCCTGATGGTCGAGCGCAGCGGCAGCGCGGCCTTCGGCTTCGCGCTGTTTTTCACGCTCGCGATCGGGCTCGGCTTTCCGTACGTCTTTCTGGCGCTTGCCGCGGGCAGTATTCGCAAGCTGCCGCGCTCGGGCGAGTGGCTTGCGTGGGTCGAGCAGCTTTTTGGCTTCGTTCTGATCGGCCTTGCGCTGTATTTCCTCGATCCGATCGTGCCGCGCCATCTGATCACCCGCATCCTGCCCTACTACGCGGCCGCGGCGGGAATCTGGCTCGGATTCATCACCAGCGCGGGACGCCGGCTGCGCCCGTTTTTGGTAATTCGCACGACAATCGGAATCGGCGCTGCGGTGGCGTTGATCTATCTACTGATTCCGCGGCCCGCTCCGACGGAGATTGCGTTCGCACCGTTCAGCACGACCGCGCTGCAAAGCGCCGCGTCCGAGCGCCGGCCCGTGTTGATAGATTTTTCGGCCGACTGGTGTATCCCGTGCCGGGAGATGGAACATTCGACTTTCATCAATCCCGCCGTGGTCAAAGAGGCGCAACGCTTCGTCCTGATGCGCGCCGACCTGACCAAGAGCGACCAGGCCAATGACCGCTTGCGCGGCAAGTTCGGCGTCGAGGGCGTGCCGACGATGCTGATTATCGATTCAGCCGGCCAAATCAAGGTCCGCAAGTCCGGCTATATTGGTCCCGATGAGATGCTTGCCGACTTAAAGCACATCGATTGAGAGGTTAGCCGTGTCCAGTGAAACATTCGTCAGAGAATTGTTCGCGATCGTCAAAGAGCGGCGCTCGTTCGGACGGCATCCGTTGTGGCTCAAAATCGCCGACGGCAAACTCCCGGCGGCCGGGATGCGCGTGTTCGCGGCGCAGTTCTTTTTGCAAGTGCGCGAGTTCCCGCGCGCGGTCAGCGCGCTGCACTCGCGATGCAACGATCCGGCCGAGCGCGTGAAACTTGCCGAAAGTCTGTACGAAGAAGAGACCGGCCTGATATCCGGCAGCGCGCCGCATCCCGAACTGTTCATCCGCCTCGGCCTCGCACTCGGAATGGCGCGCGCGGAATTGGTCGATGCGCGAGCGCTCGCCTCGACGGCGGCGCTGGTCGACTGGTTCGAGCTATCGACCAAGGATCGCTCGTTCGCCGAGGGGATCGCCGCGATCAACGTCGCCGCGGAAGGCCAGGTCGTGGGAAATTTCGGGCCGTTCGCGCGCGCACTGCAAAAGCATTATTCGCTCACGCGCGAACAGGTCGCATTTTTTGACGTGCACGAGATCGCCGACCGCGACCATAGCGGAGTCGGCGACAATATCCTGGCCACGATGACACTCGGCGAGTCGGAGCGAGCGCGAATCCGCGGCGCGGCGGAACGATCGCTCGATTTGTGGTGGCAATTCTTCGACGGTATCGAGCGTGCGGCCGGCTGAGCCGGCGTCGCCATCCATGGATTCGG